>RCNH01000002.1_pt1 | contig 142818 bp, 127 predicted proteins | sample 2041161 | NCBI WGS metagenome assembly RCNH01 (sample SAMN09708215, study PRJNA481090) | Feces metagenome, whole genome shotgun sequencing project. | biome: feces | host: Leptonychotes weddellii | place: Antarctica: Sion Island | collected 2010-03-01 | reverse complement strand
CAAACATCATGACGAAAAGACACAAAGAATTCTAAAATATGGTTACATACTGAAAGTAAATGCCTCTGAAATATTTTTTCACCCCCTTGCCGATTTCACTGAAAACACTTCCTATTTAATTGAATATCAATGATATATAAAATCGAAAATTCTGAATTTAAAATGTAAAGCGACATTTTTCCGCTCGCTTTCATCATTTACGGAAATTTTATTGAAAAAACAAGTTTCCAGCACATGTTTTCTGCACGGATTTTGAATTTATTTTCACTTTGAATAACTTTGAACCCGAAAATAAACTACAAAAAAACCAAGTATGAAAAAAATTATGATCCTGATCGCAGCAGCAGCCATGATGGCTTCCTGCTGCAGCAATGAATGCAGAACCGTCAGCCTCGAAGGCAGATGGACCATCGCCTCCGTAAACGGCGAGATGCTCTCCCTTGAACAGATGCCTTTCATCGAATTCGACACCACAGACCATAGATTCCACGGCAATGCCGGCGTAAACATCATGAACGGCGACTACAAGCTGGAAGGAACCACCCTCACTTTCGGAGAAGCCGCTACGACCATGATGGCAGGAAGACCTGAAGCCAGCAAGGTCGAGAGGGAGATCCTCGACAACATCTCAGCTGTCACCACCGCTACCGGATCAGAGGACAAGATCGAGCTCAAGAACAATGAGGACATTGTCCTGATGACCCTGGTGAAAACCGTTGACCTGAACGGCAGATGGACCATCACTGCCGTGAATGGACAGGAAATCAAACTTGAGGAGATGCCTTTCATCGAATTCACCGGCAACAGATTCCACGGAAATGCCGGCGTGAACCTCATGAATGGAAACTACAGTCTGTCCGGCACGACTCTCACCTTCGGAGATGCCGCCACGACCATGATGGCCGGCGAAGAAGCGGAATCTGCAGCTGAAAGGACAATCCTGGACAATCTCGCCAAAGTTGCAGGCGTCAAGGCGACTGAAAACGGACTTGAACTTCTGGATGCGGAAGGCAAGCTCCTCCTGAACCTGGACAGATAAGCTGAACTGGACAAGTAAAAGAGAGGTCTGTCCGACTGGACAGACCTCTCTTCGTATTATATATAGGTATATATCACCGAATCAGATGGACAGTTCGTTAAGTACCGTGATCAGTTCCTTATCGATCGGCTTGTCTTTCTTGATGGCTTTATTGAAAGGAACATAGACCACCTGATTGTTCGCGATGCCGACCATGACATTGCGCTGTCCGTCCTGAAGCGCCTCAATAGCCGCGACGCCGAGACGACTGGCCAGAATACGGTCGGATGCGCTCGGACGTCCTCCACGCTGCAGATGACCGAGGATCGTGACCCTTACATCATATTCCGGATATTCGTGACGGACACGATCTGCATAATACATGGCACCACCGGTACCGTCCTTCTGACTTTCAGAAACGATGACGATAGAGCTGTTCTTGCTCTTGCGCACTCCTCTTGCCACGAAATCAGCCAGCTGGTCAGCATCCGTGCTGTCTTCCGGAATGATGGCACATTCCGCACCTGCGGCGATGGCACTGTTCTGCGCGAGGAAACCGGCATCACGGCCCATCACTTCGATGAAGAAGATACGGTTGTGCGAAGTCGCGGTATCCCTGATCTTGTCCACACATTCCATGATGGTATTCAGTGCGGTATCATAGCCGATGGTAGTATCCGTACCGTACAGGTCATTGTCGATGGTACCAGGAAGTCCGATGCACGGGATATCATATTCCTGCGCCAGGACCTGCGCTCCGGCCAGAGAACCGTTTCCGCCGATGACGACCAAAGCATCGATTTCATTGGCCTTCAGATTTTCAAAAGCCTGCTTACGGCCTTCCACAGTCAGGAAAGCCTTCGAACGAGCAGTTTTCAAGATGGTTCCGCCTCTCTGGATCGTTCCACTGACGCTTTCTGTGGTGAATTCCTTGATGTCATTCTTGACAAGGCCTTCATAGCCACGATAGATCGCTTTCACTTTCCAGCCTGAATAGATGGCAGATCTGGTCACTGCACGGATGGCAGCATTCATTCCGGGGGCATCACCTCCTGAGGTGAGCACACCGATCGTCGAAATCTTTGACATAGCGTTATTCTTGTTTATTCGTTCTCATACTGAATTCACAACCGCAATACTGCTGGTTGTAGAAGTCCATTTCCCTGATGATCTGGCTGCGACGCTCCTGCAGCCCTCCTTTGCGCCAGTTCTGTTCCCACCAGACCACGGTCGCACCTTCGGATGCAAGTTCTGCGCCATCCACACCCCCATTGACCTGAGCACAGGCCCAGTTCCCGGCCTCATTGATCTGGGCCAGACTTTTCCAGCGGGAAGATGCGAGGGTCGTCGTCAAGACCCTGAGCCCATTGGCCTGAGCATAGGATGCGGCACGGTAAAGGCGGTACTTGAAACATTTGAGGCAACGGCCACCTCGTTCCGGTTCATTCTCCATCCCTCTTATCGAGTTCAGCCAGGAGACATGGTCGTAGTCATCGTCGATGATGGTCAGGCCAAGCTTGCGCGCATAGCGCGTACATTCATTCTTGCGGATCAGGTACTCCTCCTCGGGGTAGATGTTCGGATTCGAATAGAAGATGACCGGCTCGATGCCATGGTTCATCAGACATTCGACGATGGCCGATGAGCAGGGAGCGCAGCAGGTGTGCAGCAGGACCTTCTTTTCTCCGAACGGGACTTCCAGTATATTTTCCTTCTTCTTCAATTCAATGATGTTTAACGGCCTGCGTTTTACAGACGCACAATAAACAAAGTTACGAAAAAATAACTAAATTTACTGAGTATAAAAGTGCATAATAATGACCGATCTGAAGAAAAAGAATGACCGGAAAGGATTTCTGGCCCTGACGCCACTGATCGTTTTCCTGGTCGTATATCTCGTTTCCTCCCTCATCGTCGGGGATTTCTACAAGATTCCGATTTCCGCCGCCTTCCTGGTGGCTTCCATCTATGCGATCCTTATCACTGAAGGGCACAGTTTCGAAGAGCGGATCAACATTTTCTCCAAGGGAGCCGCCCAGCCGAACATCCTGCTGATGATCTGGATCTTCATCCTGGCCGGAACCTTCGCCTCCACTTCAGAAGCTCTCGGCTCCATCACCTCCGTCGTGAACATGACCAAGATGATCCTGCCGGGAAAACTGATCTATGCCGGACTGTTCCTGGCCGCCTGCATCATTTCCATATCGATCGGCACCAGCGTAGGAACGATCGCCGCCCTGATACCGATGGCACCCCAGTTCGGGAACGACACGGCCTTCATCGCTGCCATCATCGTCGGAGGAGCCTTCTTCGGTGATAACCTGTCCTTCATTTCAGATACCACCATCGCCGCGACCCGCACGCAGGGCGTTTCGATGAAAGATAAGTTCAAGGTCAATTACAAGATCGTCGGGCCGGCCGCGCTGCTCGTGCTGGGACTCTACGTTTTCCTGGGCTGGACCGAAACGTTCAATGCCGCGAGCGGAAACGTGGAATGGATCAAGCTCATCCCTTATACCTTAGTACTGGTCATGGCTTTCACCGGGGTCAATGTGATTCCGACCTTGACGGTCGGTCTGCTGGCCAATGCTGTCATCGGGACGATTACCGGAGACTTGATCTGGAGCGGCTGGATGGAATCCATCGGTTCAGGCATCGCTTCCATAAGTGAACTGATCATCATCACCTTGCTTGCCGGAGGACTTATGGAACTGATCCGCCACGGTGGAGGAATAGACTTGCTGATCCGGAAGATGACCCATAAGATCAATGGAAAAAGAGGAGCAGAATCCAGCATTGCCGGACTGGTCTGCCTGGCGAACCTCTGTACAGCAAACAATACGATCGCCATCATCACAGCTGGAGATATCGCAAAAAAGATTACAGAGCGCTTCGAACTGGACCCGAGAAAGACAGCCAGCATCCTGGACACCTTCTCCTGTCTGGTGCAAGGCTTCATTCCATATGGCGCACAGCTGCTGATGGCAGCCGGACTGACCGGAATCTCGCCGGTGGAAATCATCGGCTACCTTTATTATCCGTTCACGATGGGTATCTTCGCGATTCTTTCGATCCTGTTCCGCTACCCGCGTTCCACCCGCTGATCCGATAAGATGGACATAAAAGAAAAGAGCTTCAGAATTGATCTGAAGCTCTTTTGCTGAGTGCGGATGGCGAGACTCGAACTCGCACAGGACAACTCCCACTACCCCCTCAAAGTAGCGCGTCTACCATTTCGCCACATCCGCATTGTTCGTTTGGGATTGCAAATGTACGCATAATTTTAAAAAGTGCAAATTTTTTTTGCGTTTTTTTGAAAATAATTTCTACATTTGCATCGGTTTCCTTTCGCAGGGAGCTAATTAACAATTATTTACTAATTATTAACTCATTAAATTCCATTTAAAATGGCAGTTAAAATTCGTCTTACACGCCACGGAAAGAAAGCTTATTCTTTCTTCCACATCGTAGTGGCAGACACCCGCGCACCACGTGATGGTCGCTACATCGAGCAGATCGGCTCTTACAACCCTAACACCAACCCTGCAACCATCGTTCTCGATTCTGACAAAGCTCTGGCTTGGCTGAACGTCGGTGCACAGACTACTATCACTGCACGTCGTATCCTTTCTTACGAAGGCGTTCTTCTCAGAAAACATCTCCAGAAAGGTGTAGCCAAGGGCGCTCTTACACAGGAGCAGGCTGATGCAAAATTCGCGGCATGGAAAGCTGAGAAAGATGCCAAGATCGTTGCAAAGAAAGAAGGATTGAGCAAAGAGGCTGCCGCTAAGGTTGCCGCTGCAACTGAGGCTGAAGCTAAAGTCAACCAGGAGAGAGCTGAGGCTCTTGCCAAGAAGAAAGCTGAAGCTGAGGAAGCTGCAAGAGCTGCTGCTGAGGCTGCTGCTGCAGAGAAAGCCGCTGAGGAAGCCGCTGCCGCTGCTGCAGAGGAAACAGCTGAGAACCCTGAGGCTTAATTATGTCTGAGACAGGAAACAACCTGCGACAGATAGCTCAGGTATTGAAATCTAACGGTACAGACGGTGAACTCGTAATGGGTTTCCGTGACATTGCTCCTGAAGATATCAACACTAAGGAACCGGTATTCATCTATTTCGATGGACTGCCGGTTCCATTTTTTATGGATTCCTTCGTTCAGAGAGGTTCCAGCAAGGCGCTGGTCCACCTCACCGATATCCGGAATTTCGAAGATGCGGAAGAACTGGTCGGAAAAGCCGTCTATGCAGACCCCGCAGTCTATGAAGAAGAGTTTGAAGAAGGAGATTACCGCATGCTGGTCGGCTGGACACTGCTGAAAGCGCTGCTGGACGAAAGCACCGACCTGGCCAGCGACGAGCTGGATGTGGAAGAAACTGGAGAAATCACGGAATTCATGGATATTCCAGGTAACCCTTGCATCGAGGTAACTCTGGAAAACAACGGAGAGAAAGTGATCCTACCTCTCCATGAAGACCTGATATTATCTGTCGATCCCGAAAACCGGGAAATCATCATGGAAATACCGGAAGGCTTGCTGTAAGTCCTTCCGTACCTATACGAGAAACGGTTCTGAAATATCATGTTCCAGAACCGTTTCTCGTCATTTTACGTCAACCAGCTTACCAGCTCAAAGAAATGGCGGCAGTCAGAAGGTCAATGCAGAAATAAGGCGGAATCGCCGGATTGCTGGACTCCCACTCGAAATCAATGAAATCCACATCTCCAAGCGCACTCAGATCGAACTTCGTCCATTTCGTAACGACCTCTCTCTTCTCCGGTGTATTCCGAGCCAGGAAGAATTCTGCCTTACCTGTCTCCTTTCCACCAAGGATGCCGGTAGCGATGACTTTTATGTAATCATTCTCCTTGAAGTTTTCCTTCACGGCTTTCACGACCTGTGCAGTATTGTTGATCGCACAAGCCTGCAGCGTACAGGTACCGAGATCCGTACGGATAAAGGCAATGTCATGTTCCGGCATCTTGCCATCTGGATCATCATGAAAGAGCAAGGCACAGTTCGGAGGCAAGAGCCTGCGGTTATCTTCAGTCTTTCCATCTGCTTTAGTCGGCTTCTCTTCCGGCTTTTCCGGCTTTTCAGGTTCCTTGTAAGTCTTGTCTTCGTAGACACTCCAGAACTTAGGATTCCAGTTTCCATCAATAGCCTCATAAGGCAGATAATCACGGGAGTAAGTGAGCGAGCAACCGCCGGTGATGTCCAGCTTTTCATTCTGCGTAAAGAAGAAAGCCAAGTCGGCATAGCCGAAATAATTTACCTTCGCATTCTTGAAACCGATGAAAAGGCTATCCTTATCAAAGGTTTCCTTTACACCTGGACTTTCCAGATTATAGTCGAAAGTGGCCTGAAGCAGATAACTCTGGCTGTTCTTGTTATTGCCCAGACAGGAGGAAAGAAGCAGCGCAGAGGCTGCAAAAATCAAGATTTTTTTCATTTCATTATATGTTTACATTAACATTAGACCGAGTTCCCTGACTGTCTGAGCCATAAGCTGACAAGTCTTTTCCGTTGCCGGAACGAGCGGGAGACGGAGTTCATTTTGCATCAGTCCCATGGCCGCCATCGCTGCCTTGGCAGGAATCGGATTGCTCTCGATGAAGCAGTTTTTAAACAAAGGCATGAGTTCATGATGCAGAATCCGTGCTTCTTCGATCTGTCCGGCTTCCAAAGCACGGACAAGAGCGACCATACGGACCGGATCGACGTTGGAAGCGACACTGATGACCCCCTGCGCTCCCGTCGACATCAGGGACAAGGTCTCGTCATCATTTCCGCTCAGGACTGCGAAGCCTTCCGGACGATTGCGGATAATCTGCGAGATCTGCGCATAATTTCCGGAGGCTTCCTTCACGGCCACGATATTCTTCACGTCTTCCGCCAGCCTCAAGGTCGTCTCCGCCTGGAGATTCGCACCGGTGCGTCCCGGCACGTTATAAAGCACGATCGGCTTGTCCGTCGACTCGGCGACAGCCCTGAAATACCGGTACATTCCTTCCTGGGTTGGTTTGTTGTAATAAGGGACCACGATCAGGAAAGCATCTGCACCATGAGGTTCCAGCGTCTTGATGCTGCGGAGCGTATGCTGGAGAGAATTCGTACCTCCACCGACCAGCAGCTTGCGGCCGGAAGCATGTTCTCTGGCTATCTCCAGTATTTTCACTCTTTCAGCATCCTCCAGACAAGGAGTTTCCCCGGTCGTTCCGAGAGGAACCAGAAAATCGACACCGGCCTCGACCTGACGGTCCACCAGTCCGGCAAAACATTCATAATCCACTTCGCCATCCTTGAAAGGAGTGACAAGGGCTGTACCGCAGCCTGACAATTCATATCTCTTCATGGCTATTCCGCTTTGAAAATGATTTCCTTGAATTCATGCACACCGGTCAGGCCTTCCGTGCGGACAGCAGCCTCGACTGCTCCTGCCGCGAAACCTTCTCTGGAAAAAGCTTCATGGGTCATGGTAATCCGGTCACAGGTACCCTCGAAACCTACTGTATGGATGCCTGCGATCTCACCGCAACGGACGGACTGGATATCTGTCTTGACATCCATATTCGCATCGACGATGTCCGCAAGGCTTCTGGCCGTTCCGCTTGGAGCATCCTTCTTATGGCAATGATGCATTTCGATCATGTAAGGGCTATATCCGCCGGTCTCTCCGAGCATTCTGGAAATGTAATCCGTCACTGCAAAGAAGACATTTACGCCAATGGAGAAGTTGGAAGCCCAGATCATCGGCGTGCCGCTCTGCTCGAAGCAGGAGAAGACCTCCTCCTTGATATCGTTCCAGCCGGTGGTACCGATGACAACGGCCTTGAAATGCTCTGCCAGGAACCGGTAGTTCTCCCGGATGGCTGATGGGGTCGTGAAATCGATCACGACACATTCTTTCGCGAGTTCCGGATCGAAAGACTTGATATCTTCGCTTTTGCCGGCAACCTCTATGTTGCGGGAAAGGAGAATGGCTTCCACCATCTTTCCCATTTTTCCATAACCGCTAATTACTACTTTCATCATAGAACAGATAATTATGAAGATCCTGCACCACATCCATCACCACTTCCCGATCGATCACGAAACTGATGTTGACATAGGAAGCGCCCTGGGAAATCATGTAGATCTTGCAATTCTTCAATGGAGCGAAGGTCCGCTTGATGGAACCCTCCAACTTGACAATATTCTTACCGATGACAGACACCTGCGATTTATCCGTATCGACGATGACCTCAGCAAATTCCGACAGCTGCTCGACAACGCCGGAAATATCCTGGGAAGCATCCACGGTCACCGAAATGTTCGCTTCTGAAGTACTGATCAGATCGACGGATACCTTGTTCTCGCTGAAAATCTCGAAGACATTCTTCAGGAAGCCGGAGGTATTGATCATCCTGGTGGAAAAGATGTTGATCACCTGAATGTTTTCCTTGAAAGAAACGGATTTCACTCCGTCCTCGATCATCTCGTTGTTCAGGATTGCCGTTCCCTTTCCGGACGGGTTCATGGAATTAAGCACATAAATCGGGATATTCTTCTTCACGGCCGGCTCGATGGTGAGCGGATGAAGCACTTTGGCACCGAAATGGGCCATCTCGGCAGCTTCTTCAAAAGAAATCTTCTCCAGCGACCTGGTTCCCTTGACAAAACGAGGATCACCGGTATGCACACCGTCGACATCCGTCCAGATCTCGATAGCTTCCGCATCCATGGCCATACCGATCAGAGATGCGGAATAATCAGACCCTCCCCTTCCGAGAACGGTAGGGTCACCGTCCATGGTAGAAGCGACGAAACCTTGGGTAATCACGGCATCCATCCCCTCACAAGCCTTGCTGATGACTTCAGGGACTTTGACAGCGATAGCCTTCATATCTGGCTCGGCCTTCAAGTAATCGGAATTGGAGATCATCATGGTGCGAGCATCGACCAGCTTCGTCCTGATGCCTCGGGCGTTCATAGCGTGACAGATGATGGTAGAAGAAAGGTATTCGCCATAGGAGATGATGACCGCCTTGCTTCTGTCGGAAAGTTCTCCGAGCGCACAGACAGCATTCACTACTTCTGTCAACGTATCACAGATGCGATTGACATCGACGATTGCCTGATCATATAGAGAAGAGGTCTCTCCTAATAGTTCCTGAATCAAAGAAAGGTGACGAATCCTGAGTTCCGACAGAAGTCGATCGGCCTCTTCTGCATCCTTGCGGGAAGCATGGTCGGAAATACGGTAAAGCAGGTCTGTCACTTTGGAAAGTGCAGATACGACCACGACTGGAGTCCTGTTGAGCTTGCTTCCGATGATGAAGATCGACCTTGTAATGGCCTCGAAGTTCGCGACGGATGTACCGCCGAATTTCATTACTATCATTTCACACTAACTTTTCTTTTTTCATGCCGGAATGTACCGATGCACATTCGAGACAAAGTTATAAAAAAATCGAAAAGACCGCAACCTTGAACGGGATAACGAATATTTTCTTCTCGCCGACTACAAAATCATGTTTATTCTGGGCACTCGCCGTGGGGCCCTGGCACCAACCACCTCAGGAAAGCATCCGGCCGCGCCGTCGAGATTTTAGTGCAGCTTCTGGATTTGCCTGCCGAGTCGGGATTTGTCTGCCTGCGGCAGTCACATCCCTGGGCACTCGCCGTGGGGCCCTGGCACCAACCAGGAAGCTCAGACGGCTATCGCCGTCCGCTTTTTTCGTGCATCCTGGCTTTTGCAAGCAAGCTTGCAACGCCGGACACACGAAAAAAGCTCAGAACTTTCGTTCTGAGCTTCCTGTTGGTGCGGAGAGAGAGGGATTCGAACCCCCGGACCCGTTAAGATCAACGGTTTTCAAGACCGCCGCATTCGACCACTCTGCCATCTCTCCAATATGATTTCCCTCGAAAGGGAATGCAAAGGTAGTGAAAATTTATCAGCTACCAAATTTTTCCGCAACTTTTTTAATTTTTCTCTGCGGTTTCCTTCCCCTCACCGTCATCCTTCAGGAAAAATCTGTACTGGAACAGGATCAGATAGATAGCACCTACCGTCACGCAACTGTCCGCGATGTTGAAAACCGGCTCGAAGAACTTGAACGCCCGTCCGCCGAAGAAAGGTACCCAATCCGGCCATGTCGTATCGATGAGCGGAAAATAAAGCATATCCACGACCTTGCCGAGCATGAACGGAGCATAATGTCCACCGAAATGCGCAACTACTCCATAAGCGGACTCCGAGAAGACCAATCCGTAGAACAGACAATCGATGATGTTTCCCAAAGCTCCTGCCGTGATCAGCGTCAGACCGACCAGGACCCCCTTTGGGACATCATTGCGTTTGAGCAGCTTGCTGATCCACCAGACCAGCACTCCGAAAAGCCCCAGACGGAACACCGTCAGGACAATCTTGCCCCAGAATTCCCCGAAAGACAAGCCGAAGGCCATTCCCGGATTCTCCACGAATAGAATCTTGAACCAATCCCCGAACACAGGAATGCTCTCACCGAGCCCCATGCTGGTCTTCACCAATATCTTCGTGATCTGGTCAATGATGACCAGAATCACGCCGATAAGGATCAGTTTCTTTCCTTGAGACAACTTCATAAAGGACTATTTGTTCTTGTTCATCATCTCCTTGGCCTCAACAGTAAGGGTAGCATGCGGAACAAGACGAAGTCTCTCCTTCGGAATAAGTTTTCCGGTCACCCTGCAGACACCGTAGGTCTTGTTCTCGATACGTACGAGAGCCGCCTCCAGATTCTGGATGAACTTATACTGGCGCTGAGCCAGCTGTCCGGCCTCTTCTTTGGAAAGAGCATTCGCGCCTTCTTCCATCACCTTGAACGTAGGAGAAGTATCCTCGATATCATTGCTGGAATCATGGGTGACATAATCCCTCAAAGTCTTGTACTCCTTCTTGGCTTTTTCAAGCATATCTATGATGATAGCTTTGAACTCCTGCAGCTCTTCGTCGCTGTATCTCGCTTTGAAATCAGGAGTCTCTTTTCTTACATCTTCTGCCATAACGCTTGGTTTTGTTTAATGATAGTGTTTATAATCTGCTGACCTGAATGCGGATCGTCCCCTCGTTCCACTCTACCTCTTTCGCCTCAGGACAGGCCTGTCCAGCAGTCTTGACGGCAATCTCCTCAGCCAATGTCTGGCCACCGACATAATCACCGTATGTTTTCAGCGAGGACTGGATTTCCTCAAGTTCCTCACCTTCTGCAAATATAACAACATTAATCTTATCCGTAACATCAAATCCACTATCTTTTCGGAGATTCTGGATTCTGTTGATCAGCTCACGGGCAACACCTTCCTGACGGAGTTCCGGGGTGACGGTAATGTCCAGTGCCAGGGTCAATGTACCTTCGGTCGCCACGAGCCATCCCGGCATATCCTCAGATGAAATCTCGTAGTCGCCCTTGTTCAAGGTCACATCGCCTGACGGAAGATGAAGAACATAAGCTTCCCCGGCCAGTTCGGCCGCCTGAATCGCGGAAATATCATCCTGACTTAAGCAGCCGAATGCTTTCGCGATATCCTTCATCTGCTTGCCATAAGCCTTTCCGAGAGTCTTGAAATTCGGCTTGATCTTCTTCGTGATGAGCCCTGTCGTATCGGAAATGAACTCAGCATCCTTTACGTTGACCTCGCTCAGAAGCAGGTCCTTGACCTTCTCCAGCTGCTCCTTGACCTTCAGGTCAATGACCGGAACGATGAGCTTGCTCAGCGGCTGACGGACCTTGATGTTGACTTTACGTCTGAGGGCAAGCACCATGGAAGAAGCACGCTGTGCCAGTTCCATCCTTTCCTCAAGATCCTTGTCGATGACCTCTCCGTCATAGACCGGCATCGGTTCGTAATGAACACATTCCTTCTCCGGCACGAGATCCCGATACAGACGGTCCATGAAGAACGGTGCGATCGGTGCTGCAAGCAAGGCAATATCCTTAAGCACCTCATGAAGCGTCTGGTATGCTGAAAGCTTGTCAGCGCTCATGCTGCCACCCCAGAAGCGTTTTCTGCCGAGGCGGACATACCAGTTGCTCAGATGGTCGCAGACAAATTCCTGGATCAGACGACCAGCAAGGGTCACGTCGTAATCCTCATATGCCGCCGTCACTTCCTTGACGAGCGTATTCAGCAAGGAAATCACCCAACGGTCAAGCTCCGGGCGCTCTGCGACAGGAATCCTATCCTGAGCAGGGTCGAAACCGTCCACATTGGCATAAAGAGCAAAGAATGAATATGTGTTGTATAATGTTCCGAAGAATTTCCTTCTTACCTCATCGACTCCAGCTTCATCGAAACGGAGGTTGTCCCAAGGCTGAGAGTTCGTGAGCATATACCATCTGAGCGCATCCGGACCGAACTTGTCGAGCGCCTCGAAAGGATTGACGGCATTGCCCAGTCTCTTGGACATCTTGTTGCCATCCTTGTCCAGCACAAGACCGTTGGAGATGACTCTCTTGAAGGCACATTTGTCACTGACCATGGTATTGATGGCATGGAGAGTATAGAACCAGCCTCTGGTCTGGTCCACACCTTCAGCGATGAAATCTGCCGTACAGCCGAAGCGAGGAGAATCAAGGTTGCGAAGCCCTTCCTGCGCGTAAGGCATCGCGCCGGAATCGAACCACACATCGATCAGATCCGTTTCACGGGTCATCTTGCGTCCGGTCTCGGAAACCAGATAGATCTGGTCCGCATAAGGACGGTGAAGATCGATACGGTCATAATTTTCCTTAGACATGTCTCCTGGAACGAAGCCTTTTTCCTTGAGCGGATTGGAAGTCATGATTCCGGCAGCGACAGACTTTTCGATCTCGTCGTACAGTTCCACCAGAGAACCGATACACTTCTGCTCCTTGCCATCTTCCGTCATCCAGATCGGAAGCGGTGTTCCCCAGTAGCGGCTACGGGAGAGGTTCCAGTCCTGGATGTTCTCCAGCCATTTTCCGAAACGGCCGGTTCCGGTAGATTCCGGCTTCCAGGTGATGGTATCGTTGAGTTCCATCATACGTTCGCGCACGGCTGTCGTCTTGATGAACCAGGAGTTGAGCGGGTAATAAAGCACCGGCTTGTCGGTTCTCCAGCAATGCGGATAAGTATGGGTATGTTTCTCGATCTTGAAAGCCTTTCCCTGCTGTTTCAGCATCACGCAGAGGTCGACATCCAGGGTCGGTGCATCTGCAGGCAGGCTGTCATCGTAAGCATTCTTGACATAGCGACCGGCGAACTCCTTGTATTCCGGAGCGACATGCGTAGCGGCATAGTCCGGGTCCATGTCCTCGATACGGAAGAAACGCCCCTGACGATCCACCTGCGCATAATGGTCACCGTTGCGGTCCACGACCATCATCGGCGGAACACCGGCAGCCTTGGCCACCTTGTTATCGTCCGCACCGAAAGTAGGAGCGATATGTACCACACCGGTACCATCCTCAGTCGTCACATAGTCTCCGAGAATCACTCTGAACGCACCTTCCGTCTCCGGTCTGAACCAAGGAATGAGCTGATGATAAGAGATGCCTTCCAGTTCCTTTCCTTTGAATGATCCCTCAAGGATGCGGTAAGGGATGATCTTGTCGCCATGCTTGTATTCCTCCAGCGGAATGTCCTTTCCCTTCGGATTGAACAGAGAATCCACCAATGCCGCAGCCAGGACATAGACGGCCGGCTGACCGCTGTACGGATTCACGGACAGCACTCTGACATAGTCGATGTTCGGTCCGACACAGAGGGCCGTATTGGAAGGAAGGGTCCACGGAGTGGTCGTCCAGGCCAGGAAATAGGCAGGGAAAGTCTCGCAGCCATAGAGGGCCTGCGATTTCTCATCCTTGATGATCTCGAACTGAACGGTGCAGGTCGTATCCTTCACGTCACGGTAACAGCCAGGCTGATTCAGTTCATGAGAGCTGAGACCCGTTCCGGCTGCCGGAGAGTAAGGCTGAATGGAGAATCCCTTGTACAGAAGTCCTTTGTCGTAGATTTTCTTGAGAAGATACCAGAGAGTTTCGATATAGCGGTTGTCATAGGTGATGTACGGATCGTTCATGTCCACCCAGTAACCGATACGCTCGGTCATGTTGACCCACTCCTTCGTATATTTCATCACCTCTTTCCGACAGGTATCGTTATATTCCTCGACACTGATGGTCTTGCCGATATCTTCCTTCGTGATTCCCAGTTTCTTCTCGACACCCAGCTCTACAGGAAGACCATGCGTATCCCAACCGGCACGTCTGTTCACCTTATATCCGCACTGGGTCTTGTAGCGGCAGATGGAATCCTTGATGGACCTGGCCATCACATGGTGGATACCAGGCATGCCGTTCGCAGAAGGCGGTCCTTCGAAAAACACAAATTCCGGAGCTCCCTCCCTCAATTCCAATGATTTCTCGAAAGCGTGGTTCTTCCTCCAGCGCTCGAGAACTTCGTTGCCTACCGCAACTAAATCTAAACCTTTATATTCTTTAAATGCCATATTTTTCCTAATTTTGCATCCGTTAATCTACAAGCATTCATTAAAACTGCAAAGATAAGAAAAATATATGAATATACTTGACATTATCCTGCTGATCTGCTTCATTCCCACGGTGATATCAGGCCTGCATAAAGGTATGGTTTCCCAGCTTATCGGTCTGCTCACCATTTTCCTCGGCTGCAGACTGGCAGTCCTGCTGGAAGAACCGGTCTCCGCCTGGTTAGCCGAACTGACGGCAGCCAATCCTGGAGTGATACATGTCTTCTCATTCATACTGATCTTCATCGTAGTGGCCGTCACGCTCTTCCTGGCAGGAAAAATCATCGAGAGACTCATCAAGATCATCCTGCTGGGCTGGTTGAACCGACTGCTGGGCGTCATCATCTCCTTGATGATCTTCGCCATCGTCTCCGGCATCCTCGGAATCATGATGACCTCGCTCAACAACGAACTGAAACTGTTCGACCCTGCAATCCTGAACGGTTCCATCATCCTGGATGCCTTCAAGAAGATCACCGTTGCAGTCATGCCTTATTTGAAAAGTTTAATCTTCTAGGAAGATATGGAAAGAATCATACTTATCGAGACATCGACAGCTCTCTGCTCTGCCGCCTTGGTTGAAGACGGAAAAATCACCGCGTACCGGGAAAGTTCCGCATTGAAATCACACGCATCCCTCACGACTCCTTTCGTCCAGGAAATTCTGGAAGAAGCCGGATGCACGATTAAGGACTGCAACGCCGTCTGCGTCAGCAAGGGTCCAGGATCCTATACCGGACTGAGAGTCGGCGTATCTACGGCTAAAGGCTTGTGTTTCGGAGCCCATCTCCCGCTGTTCGCGGTCGGTACACTTGACACTCTGGCCGCACAGGCCATCACGGAAGGACTGCTGCCGGAAGGCTGCAGGTATATCATACCGATGATCGATGCCCGCAGGATGGAAGTCTATTGCGCCGTCTTTGACACAGAAGGAAAACAACTGACAGAAACGGAAGCCCATGTCGTGACGGAAGGATCTTTCCGGGAATGGCTGGAAAAAGGCGAGGTCCTCTTCATCGGGGACGGTGCCGGTAAATGCGAAGAGACAATCGTCTCCCCGAATGCGCACTTCATCCAGTGCTGGCCGAAAGCGTCTGCCATGGCCGGACCTGCCAGAAAAGCCTACGAAGAAAAACGGTTCGAAGATGTCGCATACTTCGAACCGTTCTATCTCAAGGAATTCGTTGCTGGCGTCAGCCGCAAGAAATTATTTTAATACCTTTCTAAGATATTTCCGGATGGATTCGACTCCATCGAACTGCTCGCCCGCACGGACGAGCTGGTTTTCTTCATCCCTGTTGATGAAGAAGGTCGTCGGAAGCTGCTGCAGATTATAAAGGGCAGCTGCATTCATGGACGGATCACAGACATTGATCCAAGGCAGATTCTGATCCCCTACCGTCAGGCCCCAGCCGACACGGTCCGAAGTCAACGCGACCGCATAGATTTCAAGACCCTTCTTGTGGAACTCCTTGTAAAGCGGGAAGAGCACATCAACATTGAACATTTTCTGAGCCGGTTCAGCCGGATTCCAGAAATGCAGCATGATACATTCCGCTTCTACCTCACTGAGCTTGATGTCTTTCAGATCCCTGTCCTTCAAGACAAGCTCCGGGAAAGGTCTGGCCTCTGCTTCACTCAACTTCATGGACAGCTGCATCTCATTGACCCTGCGCTGAGCTTCGACAGCGAGTGCCTGAGCATAACGGGACTCCGGCCACACCTTGTTCAAAGAATCGCTCACGGACTTGAAGACAAGAGCATCCGTATGTCGGCCGAAAACCGGAAGCGCATTGCCCTGAAGCTGTTCGTACAAAGCCGGTACAGACACGAGAGACTTGCAGTGCTTCATGACGAAAGCCACGCTGGAACGGTAATGATCGATATATACTTTATTGAATTCCACCTTCAGATCCTGAAGATTGTTCTCATCCAACCTGTTCTGGATGTCAGACAGAGCAGCATCAACCTTCTTCTGCTCCTCGTTGAGTTCAGCCAGCAAGCGCGAGTCTTCAGAACCGGACATGCTGAGATGCCCATCGGCATCGACCTCCACCCGGACCTTGTCACCAGCCTCCAGCAGCAAGGAAGCGAAACGTCGGTCATTCCGATAAAGAAAGAAGAACTCAGGGTCTCCCTTCCGCACGTCCACTTTATAAGCTAGTTTTCCCTTGTCATCAGTATAGAGCGTATCGAGCACCTCATAGCGGTTCAGGTTCTGGGCTTTCACCACGACCTGCTCCGAAGGAGCACCTGCAAGGGTCAGTTTGATTTCCGCACGGTTGCCAGTACAGGACACTGCCGCTGCAGCCGCGATCATGGGTAAGATGAATCTGCTTCTCTTCATAATCAGTTCTGTTCAAAGGCAGCACGGATAGATGCCGCGATGGCAACGAATTCTTCCTGGGAAAGTTCCAGCTTCGGTTTACGGAAATCCAGATCGCCCTCCGTCTGGAGAGGGACCAGGTGAATATGCGTATGCGGCACTTCCATTCCGAGGACGGCGACGCCGACCCTCTTGCAAGGAATTGCCTTTCCGACAGCCTGTGCCACTTTCCGGGCAAAAGCGCAGAGTCCCATGTAGGTTTCTTCATCCAGATGGAAGATATAGTCATCCTCTACATGTTTCGGAATGACCAGCGTATGTCCCTTGGTCAAAGGATTGATGTCCAGGAACGCGTAGAACTCATCATTCTCCGCCACCTTATACGACGGGATTTCCCCGTTCGCGATTTTCGTGAAGATTGTCGCCATGGTATTTATTACAATGTAATGTCAAGGATTTCGAACTTGATGATGCCTGAAGGTACTTTGGCCTCGACGATCTCACCTTTGGAATGGCCCATGAGTGCCTTGCCGATCGGAGTCGTGGCAGCAAGCTTTCCGTGCATGAAGTCCGCCTCGCTCTCGCCGACAAGAGTGAATTCCATCACCTGACCGGCATTCAGGTTCTTGACCTTGACCTTGTTCAACATCTGTACATGATCGGTACCGATCTGAGACTCGTCGATGACACGGGCATTCGCCACCAGATCCTGAAGTTTGGAAATCTGGAGCTCGAGCAAGCCCTGAGCCTCACGTGCAGCTTCGTATTCTGCATTCTCTGACAAATCTCCTTTATCACGTGCTTCCCCGATAGCCGCGGAAATCACCGGACGCTGAGCAATGGCATCAGCGAGTTCTTTCTTCAATTTATCCAGACCTTCCTGGGTCATATAATGAAGTGCCATAATTCTTTATTTTAACGGTTTAAATTGTACAAACTAAAAAGGAGTCCTGTCATAGACAGAACCCTCTTTTGCAAATATAGTAAAAAAATCTATCTATTCCAGATATTTGGCTCTGAATATTTCCGAATAGATCACCATCTTCTTGGGATCCAGCTTCTCTTTCTCCTGTTTTTTCTCCGGTCCATGCGTTTCTGCAGCCACCTGCAGGACAGGTTTCTTTCCGGCATCGGGAAGATCGCCAGGCATATCGTCAGTCAGAGATTCCTCCTGACCGGACTGGGATGACGACAGTACAGAGGTCTCCTCCGCAGGCTCCAGGACGAAATCATCAGGCCGCGGAAATTCTTCCGGTGCAGCCTTGTCCGCCGTAGTCAGTCTGTTTTCCACCGCCTTCATCCCGAGGAAGGCCGCCACCAATATGATCAGCAGAATATCCATATCCATCAAATTTTTTCCAAACAAAGATTGCGGTCTTTCTCCAGCTGCATTCTCAATTCTTCCAAAGATAAGAATTTTTTCTCATCTCTGATTTTACAGATGAAAGAAATCTTCAGGTCAAGGCCGTAGATATCATCATGAAAATCAAAGATGTTCGTCTCGATTGTCTTCACCTTTCCCTCCATGGAAACCGTCGGACGGCAACCGATGTTGCACATGCCGTAGAGTTTACGATCCAAGGTTTCCACTCGCACCAGATAGACTCCGTCAGAAGGGACACACTTCAAAGGATCATAAAGCTGCATGTTGGCTGTCGGGAAACCGATCGTCCTGCCTAACTGATTGCCAGACACGACGACTCCCTTGAGTCCATACCTGTAACCCAGCATTTCTGCAGCCGAGACGACGTCACCATGGGCCAGGGATTCGCGGATTTTCGTGGAACTGACGGCATAACCTTCCGAAGAAGGAACCATGTCCCCGCAGATCACCTCCAGACCGAGCGACGCGGCAATCCGGGCCGTTTCTGAAGGAGCAGCTCTGTCAGAACCGATTCTGTTGTCATAGCCCAGCAATATGGCTTTCCCGCCGAACTTGTCCCGGATGATGCGGGAGAGATATTCTTCCGTAGTCATCTCGCTGAACTCACGGGTAAAAGGAAGAACCTCCACATGATCTACCCCCAAGGCGGATAGCATCGCCTTCTTCTCTTCCAGAGAAGTGAGCAGACGCAGATTTCTGGCTTCCTGCTGAAGAACATTCCGCGGATGCGGCCAGAACGTGATGACCATACTTTCATCTCCTCGTGCGGCAGCTGCCTCCACGAGCTTGTCAATGACAAGACGGTGCCCAAGATGGACACCGTCGAAGAAACCGGTTGCTATGACCATCTTACAACCATCTTACCAGATCGAAGTCCTGTCTGTGAGGAAGTGCCGGATTCTTGGCATACATCCTGGCAGCGACCTTGTAGAGGCCAGAAGTCTCCGGAACGACATCCACCGTATATCTGGCAACGCCGTCTACCGCCTCTCCGGCCTCGAACTCGTAACGTTCCTGGATATGGAGACGACCCTTCTTGTCCTCCGTAGCGAACAGCAGCTCGACTCCGATCTCGTCTGAATTAAGGTCTCCGAGATTGAGGACAAGTTCTGCCTTGATGTTTCCTCCGAGTTCGATATCGTCGGATGCGCCTTCTTCCTTAGTGATGGAAACCACTTCGACATTCTTCCACTGACGACGCAGTCTCTTCTTCCAAGCGGCGATTTCACGAGCTTTCGCGAAATCATCGGCAATGAGAGACTCATAGCGTGCTGACTGCGGATTATAGTACTGGTTAATATAGTCCGTCAACATCCTGTTCGTCGTGAAGTTGCAGGCGACCATGGCGATCGTATTCTTGATGTACTCGATCCAGTCTGCAGAACGTCCTGTAGAAAGGGTCTTGTTGTAATATGTAGGTGCGATCTCATTCTCGATGATGTTATAGATGGTAGCGGCATCAAGTTCGTCCTGGAAGCGCTGGTCATCATAAGTACGCTCCATAGGGAGTGCCCAGCCCGCACAAGGCTTGTAACCCTCTACCCACCAGCCGTCAAGGACAGAGAAGTGCATGACACCGTTCATGGCAGCTTTCTCTCCAGATGTTCCGGAAGCCTCGAGCGGACGGGTCGGATTGTTCATCCAGACATCGACACCCTGTACCAGATATTTCGCAACGGTGATATCATAGTTCGGCACGAACACGATCTTGCCGATGAACCTGTCCTGCTTGGAGATATCCACGATCATCTTTATAAGGTCCTGTCCGGCCTTGTCTGCAGGATGAGCCTTGCCGGCGAAGAGGAACTGTACCGGCTGCTTAGGATCGTTGACGATCTTGTCCAGCCTATCCAGGTCATGGAAGAGCAGGTGGGCTCTCTTGTATGTCGCGAAACGACGGGCGAAACCGATAGTCAGGACATCGTCACGGAGAGTCTCCTTGATCTTGACGATCTGACGAGGAGAATAATGACTGGTGACGGACGGATCGGAAAGACGCTCCTTGACCTCATCGATGAGGCGCTTCCTGAGAGTGTTCCTTACATTCCATACTTCCTCATCAGATACCTTATAGATACCCTCGAAGCATTTCTTGTCATAATGATGGGTCTGGAACTCATCACCGAAGACCTTGGTATGGATCGCCTTCCATTCCGGAGCGGTCCAGGTCGGATAATGGACACCATTGGTCACATAGCTGACATGAAGTTCCTCCGGCAGATATCCAGGCCACATGTGCGCAAGGATATCGCGACTGACTTTTCCATGGAGCCAGGAAACGCCATTGACCTCCTGAGAGATGTTGGCAGCCAGAATACTCATGGAGAATTTCTCATTGACATCCTGAGGATTATCCTTACCGAGGGACATCATGGTTTCCCAGTCGATCTTGAGACGCTGAGGATAATGGCCGATGTATTTCCTGAGAAGACCCTCATCGAAGGCATCGTGGCCTGCAGGAACTGGGGTATGGGTCGTGAAGAGAGATGAAGCTCTGACGACTTCCAGTGCCTCCGGATAATCAAGGTTGTCATTGTTGATGTATTCACGGAGTCTCTCGAGACCGATGAATGCGGCATGACCTTCATTGCAGTGATATACCTGCGGATTCATGCCCAACGCACGGAGTGCACGGATACCACCGACACCGAGGAGAAGCTCCTGCTTGAGTCTGTTCTCCCAGTTTCCACCATAAAGGTTATAGGTCACTGACCTGTCTTCCGGCAAGTTCTCCGGAATATCGGTATCGAGAAGGTAGAGTTCGGTACGGCCGACATCCACTCTCCAGATTCTTGCATTGAGATTACGTCCCGGGAAGGCTACGCTGATGGAAAGCCAGTTTCCGTTGGCGTCACGTACCGGCGATGCAGGAATCTTCATGAAGTCCTGCGCGACATCCTCTGCGACCTGTTCACCCTGAGCGGACAGTTTCTGGTTGAAATAACCATATCTGTAAAGCAGACCGACGGCAACGAGGTTCGTGTTCATGTCGGAAGTTTCCTTGATATAGTCACCGGCAAGGATACCGAGACCGCCGGAATAGATCTTCAGAGAAGTATCCAGACCGTACTCCATGCAGAAATATGCGATGGACGGATCTTTACGCTCTGCTTTCTTCGCCATGTAGGCGTTGAACTCGGTCATCACTTCAGAAAGCTGCTTCATGAAGTCAGGATCCTGTACCAAGGCCTTGTACCTTTTTAGGCTGACTCTGTCCAGCATAGCGATCGGGTTCATGCCGGATGCTTTCCATGCTTCCGGATCTACTGCGGCAAAAAGGTTCTTTGCACTTTCGTTCCAGCACCACCAAAGGTTCTTCGAAAGGATTTCGAGGTCCTTCAGGCTGTCTGGGAGATGACGCTGAACAAACACGCTGTTCCAGGTCGGCTGATTTACGTCAATTCTTTCGTATCTCATTGTTTTTTCATTCCTTAAAGAAGGGAATCCACCCCTAACTGATTGCACTTTTTCCAAGGCTTTGGAATAAGCCTCTTTATAATAAATGATATTGTTCTGCCAGAGAGCGATCTCAGAGACCTCCCTGGCATTGGCCATATATCTTTTTCGTTCATCTTTGTCGAGATTGGCGATTTCCTTGATGCGTTCCACGACCGCATCCACCACCTCGAAATAATTCGAGTCGTTCCTGTCCACTACCGTGATGCCAGGATGCTCTTTCTTGTAATGGTCCCTCACCCACATTCCGAAACCGGCCAATGAAGTGGTCAGTGTCGGAATTCTGAACGCAAGACTCTCCAGCGGAGTATAGCCCCACGGCTCATAATAGGACGGGAAGATGTTCAAGTCAAGTCCTGCCAGCAGATCGTAGTAAGGCATGTTGAAGATGCCGTCATTGCCATTGAGATAGGACGGTACGAAATAGACCTTCACCTTATCACCGACCGCATTGTTGAAATTGAGTTCATTCAGGCGTCTGGTGACGGAATCGTATTCCGGCGTCATCAGATAATGGGAGACTCTGGTCACGTAATCGGACCCATTGCCCTGAAGTTTTGCGAGCAGCTGCTTGTCCGGTCCGTTGTTGCCGGAAGGGATCATGATGAAAGCATGGACACATTTTCCCTCGAAATCAGCATGATTCAATTTATCCAGCGCATCGATGAAGACATCAATACCTTTGTTCTTCCATTCATAACGGCCTCCTATGCCGACGAGAACGGCATTTTCAGGCACTTCCTCACCGCTCATGCAGGCAGCGACCTCCACCAGACGTTTGCGGGCAGCATGACGTTTCTCATCATATTCTTCATCCGTGGCTGGAGTGAAGCTCGGCTCGAAACCGTTCGGCGTCACGATGTCCACGTTTCTTTCCAGGAACTGGGTACACTCTCTGGCTGTGATCTCACTGACGGTCGTGAAGATATCCGCATTCTGTGCGGTTTTCTTCTCCAGCGAATGCCGGGCAGCAACGTTGAAATCACGAGCTTTCCGGTCTCCGTTGTAAGACAGCATGTTATCATACAACGGGAGATTATTGCCAGCGATGCATCTGCCTACGACTGTCGCATGCGTGGTGAAGACGGTAGCCACCGGAAGTTTCACATACTTCAGGTAAAGCAGACCGGCACCTGTCATCCACTCATGGAACTGTGCCACTACCTTATCGGATTCTTCCAGATTGTATCTGCAGAAGCTCTCGATGACCTTTCCAGCAGCGAAGCCGAAAAGTGCTGACTCCTTGTAATCCCAGTTACCTGAAATGGAGTCTACTCCGAATTCTTTCCAATATTCGGTCAGGATTTCATTCTGTCTGGTAAGGAACTGCTTGAAATCTACAAGAATCGCTGTCGGTTTGCCCGGAATGTTCCAGCGTCCGACACGCACCCTCAATCCTTCAGACATCGCCTGCATTCTCCAAGCGCTGTACAATGAAGGATCCTCCAGAAAGTCCGGGTTGCTCACCTCGTCCATCCATACGTCCGGACCCACCATGATATGATGTCTCTTGTATTCAGATTTCAAATACAGAGCCTTGGTCGCAATGACGGTATAGATACCGCCGACTTTATTGCATACTTCCCAGCTCACCTCAAACAGATAATCCGGTTTGATCAATTTTTCATCCATCTGTTTCATAATAATTAAATTGTCCAGCGCTTCTTACGCAGTGGGGCGATGATCAAAGAATTGACCATCGCCTACACTGACATGGAAGTCACTGAACCTGTGTCATAATAGTCCGAAGACTTATTTCTTCACTGTCTTCCTGACTGCAGTCTTCTTTGAAGCCGCAGTCTTCTTGGCAGGCGTCTCAGACTTCTTCTCCGTATTCTTCCGGGATACCGCAGTTCTGGCCGGAGCCTTCTTTACGGGAGCAGTCTCAACCTTTGCGGCTGCAAAGTTAACATCTGAAATTGAAATTGCATCATTTACACGTAAAATAAAATCACTCAGGACATTCATATAGTTGATGAATGCCTCGTAAGGCGTATCGTACGGGTTGAAATATTTATGTACAGCACCATCGGAGAAGAACTTCGTGCACATATAGTACAAGTGGTCGCTTTCCTGGAGATGTCCGAAATCCGCCCAGAGCGCTTCATCGTTCAGGAGACTGAGTTTCTCGGTCAGACCGTAAAGCTTGTTGAACGCATCATTCTGGAGTTCATTGCCCAGCCAGGCGGTCACATCCCTCTCTTCGTCTGCCCATGAAATCGGATCCTCAACTTCAAGTTCACCGACCGGATCATGCTTCCTGGCCGCTTCAGACGGAGTCACGAATTCGAAAGTACCGTCATTGAGGACTGCCGTAGGAAGATATCTCATGAATTCAAAGATACCGCTCTGTGCCTTCTGATGTTCGCCGAAAGTTTCATAGTCCATGAAGAGGTTGATGATTTCATCTTTTTCTCCGGTGGATTTGAGCCAGCTGAGATACTTCTCCCCTGTCAATGGCCAGTCTGCCCAGGTTCTGTCGGAAAAACGGAAAGCGATATCATCGCTCAGTCTGGAGTTCTTCAGAAGCAGCTTGAGTTTCGGAGCCTTCGCTCCGCTGTAGATATAGTTCGGACTCTTCCAACCGAGGACGTGCTTCGCACCTTCCGTCAGCATGGTCTTGAATCCCATATCGTAGACCATCTCTCCGATCGCATCGGAATAGATGAGTTCAGTATTTCTGAAAGCTTTCGGAGTCAAGCCGAAATAATGTTCGATCGCAGCCTTGTGCTTGAGCACCTGATGCTTGAATTCCGGTTCGGAACCGAGTGATGCGAGAGAATGGTAGTATGTCTCTGAAAGAAACTCTACGCATCCGGTATCCGCCAGACGGCGGAAACTGTCCAGCACTTCCGGACAATAGCGGTCGAACTGCTCCAGTACGGAACCTGAAATGGAGAAAGCGACCTTGAATGCCCCCTTGCTGCTCTTGATCTGCTCGAGGAGAATTTCATTCATCGGAAGATAGCATTTCTGAGCGACTCTCCTGAGAATGGTACGGTTAGCGAAATCATCATAGTAATGAGAGTCTTTGCCTATATCGAAAAATCTATATAATCTCAATCTGGTCGGCTGATGGACCTGAAAATACAGACATAAACTTTTTTTCATAATCTAATGGTTTTTTATAGTTACAGGGTTATTCATGATTGATTGCAGCTTCATAGACGCGTTTGATCTTCGCGGCGGCATTGTTCCATTTAAGAGAATTCACCTCTTCATAACCGCAACGCGACGCCAGCTTGGAAATAGCCGGATACTGCAGAAGGCCGTAGATGGCATCGGACATGGCATCCACATCCCAGAAATCAACCTTCAATGCGTATTTCAAGATCTCCGCACATCCGGACTGCTTGGAAATGATGGACGGCACATTCGTCTGCATGGCTTCCAGAGGAGAGATACCGAACGGTTCAGAAATGGACGGCATCACATAGACATCCGACAGCGCGAACATCTTCTGAACCTCCTTGCCACGCAGAAAGCCGGTGAAATGAAAACGGTCCGAAATGCCGAGACGGGCCACATGGCGGATACACCTGTTGAGCATATCACCGCTTCCGGCCATCACGAAACGGACATTATGACATTTCTTCAATACCTTCGCGGCAGCCTCGATGAAATATTCCGGTCCTTTCTGGTAAGTGACTCGTCCCAGAAAAGTCACCACCTTGTCCGGAACGTTCCTTTCGACCTCCAGATTTTGTCTGCCGCTGAAATCGACGGCGTTATGCACCGCAACGACCTTGGAAGGATCGATGCCGTATTTGTTGATGACAATGTTCCTGGTCAGTTCGCTGACGGCGATCACCTTGTCGGCAATCTCCATGCCCCGCTTTTCAAGGTCATAGACCCTGGTATCGATCTTATCGTCGCTTGAACGGTCGAATGAAGTGGCATGTACATGGACGACAAGCGGTTTCCCGGTAAGCTGCTTGGCCGCGATGCCGGCCAGATAGGTCAACCAGTCATGAGCGTGGATCACATCGATCTCATCCTTGTGCTGCAGCGCTATGGTCGCACCGACCATAGCATATCTGGCAACTTCTTCCATAAGATTCGCGCCATATTTGCCGGAAAACTTGTATTTCTGGCCATACTGCACACGGAAACCCTTGATCTGTCTCTTTCGTTCTTCTTCCACCATCTGGGTGAACTCCTGCGGATCCACATAAGGGACCATGTTCGTGCCGATGTGCACGAAACTGACCTTACCCAGAAATTCATCTACGGTCGTGGAGACCGTATCTACCGGAACATCACTTGCATTGATGATACGCACGGCGCTCTGGTCCTCATCACCCGATGCGGAAGGCATCACGAAAAGCACATCCACGTCATTATAGGCCAGACCTTTCGTCATACCATAGCAAGCGGTTCCCAATCCTCCTGCGATATGAGGAGGAAATTCCCATCCAAACATCAATACTTTCATTATTTCTCCTCCTTGTATTTATTCATGAGATAATCAACTCTGAGCAACGCAGCGACACTGCATGCGGATGAAATGGCTCCATGCGGCTCGTGAGGCGGATCTCCGTCATAGAGTTCAGAGAAGAGTCCGACACCGTGCTTGTGAAGATCCTCGTAGAATCCCTCCGTAAGGTATTCCGCCCTCTTGCAGAACTTGCTGCCCAGCAGACGGAAGGCGAGATCCATATAGACATTGAGCAATGAAGGGAAGGCACAGCCCTGATGATAAGCGAGGTCTCGGTCAATCTGAGATCCTTCATATACACCCCGGTAAGCCACGTTCCTTGGAGAAAGAGTACGGATTCCACGTTTGGTGACCAGTTCGTTGCGGACCGTCATGATGGCCTCTCCGATCACCTCGTCATCCAACGGAGTATAGTGGACATACATCGCGAAGATCTGGTTAGGACGTACCGCTTCATCCTTATGGGAGTTGTCGACATAGTCCGCCAACCTTCTCTTATCTTCCATCCAGAACATCGGCTGGAAATTCTTCTTCACGAGATCCCTTACCGGAGACCACCTCGCGATAAAATCATTTTTCTCGGGCCCATACTTGCTCTCCATCTCCAGAGCGAAGCAGAGGGCATTGTACCAGAAGCCGTTCGTCTCGATCTGATAACCGGCTCTTTCCGTAACCGGACGGCCGTTCACATAGGCATTCATCCAGGAAAGAGCAACGCCATCCGCCTGTGCCCAGAGCAGTCCGTTCGGATGAAGGGTCACTTCTTTTCTCCGGCCTGGACCATAACTCTCGATGATGCCTTTCAGCGTCTCCCCGTATTTCATCCAGATTCGCTTTTCTTCACCGGTGAAATCAATATACTGCTGGATCGTATCGGTCAGGCGGAGCGGAGCGGCCACCTGAGTGGTCCTCTTGAACAGTCTCTCCTGTTCATCCGCGATCAAGGTATCCAGGATTTCCTCGAATTCTGCAGTATTGCCGTCTGCATAGAGAGTCAGACCAGGCAACGCAACGACCGTCTCACGCAGCAGACCGGTTTCCAGCCAGGTGAAACCTGCATTGATACGATTTCTGCCGTTCCTTCTGCATTTGAGCAGATTGGCATTGGAAACCAGGATGTCGTGCATGGACTCCAGCGGTTCCGCCTTATTGACGACAGAAGTAAACTTACGTTTAAGTCCTTTTGCCGCGACCTCATTGACAGAGGCGGAGAAGACGACGGACTCGCCGGCCTTGAGATCCAGAAAGAAGGATCCCGGTACAAAAAGATCCTCCTTGCAATCGAAACCTCTACGGTATTCGTCCGAATAGGTGACTCCAGAATACCAGTAAGGAACTGATTTCCAGGAAGCCTTGGTAGAAAGCTGCATGTTCAAGTAAGGAAAACCCTTGTACATCCTGAAAGCGACGCCGCTGTCGATTTCTTCGTAGGAAGTCCTCGCTTCAGAATTCTGGTGTGTCAGGCCATGCACGCTTCTGAATGCCAGGAAAGGCTTCAATTGCAGCGAGACTTTGGAAGGAGCGTCCAGCAACTCATATTTGATGAGAATCTGATCGTTGTCCGGCACCATCATGAGCGTCTTCCTGAACAGGATCTCACCGACCTTGTAGGTGATGACCGGAAACGGATCCTGATCGAAGTCCACAATATATTTGTGTCCTCTTGGCTCATAAGTGTCTCCATAGCAATGGATTCCCAAATTGAACTGTTTGCCTTCCAGAACGAGACTTTCGTCCAGGGATGAAAGCAGCATGTACTTTCCACCTCCGAACTCATCCACTGGAACCGCAAGCAGTCCGTGATAACGTCTGGTATTGCAAGTCACGATGGATGTATTGCAGTAGGCACCTGTCTTGTTCGCCGAAAGAATCTCCCTCTTGAGAGAATAGGACAGGTTCACAAGCTCTGACTTGTTGAATTTAAGAAAAGCCATATCAAATATCGTTAAACGGGTTCATTCATCAATTTTCTTCAAAACCAGAGCACAGCGGCTCGGCAAGTACAAATACAGAGAATCCTTGTAGCAAGGTTTGCCGTTCGGGCATTTCTCAGGTATGGTGAAATAGGTTTCTCCTTCTTTCAATCGGGAGAAACCATCAAATTCGGCTTCATCGGAATCAAGTACCGAAAAATATTGTCCTTCCGGTGCCGCTATACCGTAATCAGCAAATGACGAGGTCGGATTGAAATTGAAAGCAAATATACAATTATTTCTCTTGAAAATCAGTATTTTCTTCTCCTCGTCCTGGACCAGAAGTTCCGGTTTGTACGAATAGATATCTTCCCGGGATGCAAGATGTACCATTTCCTTGTCGAAATTTCTCAAGTACCTGTACCTGAGGTAATCCGGCTCCGCAAGAGACCACTGTCTTCGGGCATATTTGTAAGACCAGCCGTTCCCTTCCCTCGGAAAATCGATCCATTCCGGATGACCGAATTCATTGCCCATGAAATTGAGGTAACCGTCTCCGGCTGTCGCCATGCTCACCAGACGGATCATCTTATGCAGGGCCATTCCCCTTTCGACTATCAGTGATTTCGAGCCTTTGTTCATGGCCGTATACATTTCGGCATCCATGAGACGGAAAATGATGGTCTTGTCCCCGACCATTGCCTGGTCATGGCACTCGGCATAGCTGATGGTCTTCTCATCCTCACGTTTGTTCGTGAGCTGCCACCAGATCTCCCCGACACTCCACTTCTCGTCCGGGAGGGTCTTGATCCATCTGATCCAGTTGTCCGCCACACCCATGCTCATCCTGAAATCGAAGCCGATACCGCCAGCCTCGAACGGAGCGGCCAGTCCGGCCATGCCGCTGACATCCTCCGCGATGGTGAAAGCGTCCGGATTTCCTTCCTTGATCAGAAGATTGGCCAGCGCCAGATAGGTGACGGCATTCTCATCGACCCCTTCATTGAAATAATTGTCATATCCGACGAAATCCTTCCCGAGTCCATGATCCCAGTACAGCATGCTGGTCACTCCATCGAAACGGAAGCCGTCGATATGATATTCTTCCTGCCAGTATTTACAGTTCGCCAGCAGGAAATATTTCGTCTCATCCTTTCCGTAATCGAAACATCTCGAGCCCCAGGCCGGATGGTGTCCCTGAGGACCTTTGTAGAAATAGAGGTCTTCCCTGCCATCGAACATTCCGAGGCCTTCCACCTCATTGTCCACAGAATGAGAATGAACGATATCCATGACCACTGCAATGCCCAGACCATGTGCCTCATCGACCAGAGCCTTGAATTCCTCCGGAGTACCGAAACGGGAACTCAGCGCGAAGAAATTGGAGACTTGATAACCGAAGGAACCATAATACGGGTGCTCCTGAAGCGCCATGATCTGAAGAGTATCATAGCCCAGTTCAGCAACCTGCGGCAGGACATTCTTACGGAATTCATCGAAAGTTCCTACCTTCTCCTCCTCGACGGCCATGCCGACATGACACTCGTAGATGAAAGGATGCTCTCTCTTGCCTGGCCCCGGATTCTTCCATTCATAAGGCACTGCAGGTTCCCAGACCTGAGCACAGAAAGCCTTGCTGTCAGGATCCTGGACCGCACGGGTCGTATAAGCGGGAAGACGCTCACCGCCTCCTCCCGGCCACTCGATGTAGAGCTTGTACAGATCCCCATGCCCCATGAACATCAACGGAAGTTCAATTTCCCAGTTGCCGTTGCCTGTCGGTTGCAGCGCATAGGACTCGGTCCTCTTCCAATTGTTGAATTCTCCGATAAGGTAGATCTTGTTCGCATTCGGAGCCCACTCCCGGAATACCCAGTTCCCGTTGTCCGCACGATGGAGGCCATAGTAGAGGTGGTTGTTCACCGCATTGATCAGACGGCCGCCCCTCGCAAGTTTCGCATAAGTTTCCTCAATCCGGGCATGACGTGCATCGACCACACCCTTGTAAGGTTCCAGCCACGGATCCGTTTCATACAGTTTCTTGATTCTTTCCATATCTCTATTGCGCGATCAGATATTTTCCAATGATTCCAGTTTTTCCCGGGTTCCCCGGAGATAAGCCCTGCAATCCTTCACCAGCTTTTCAGATCGGGCGACGTATTTCTCGATTTCATCGATGCTCGTAGAAGGATCTTCCACCTTCGCAGCAATCTCCTCCAAGCTCTTCATCGCCTGCTGATAGTCAAATTCTTCCTTTTCTGCCATATCTTCCTGTCATTAATTCTGTTTCACATTCTCTACCCGGCAATCCACACGACCGTCATGGAACATCAGGCCCACCTGATCTCCTTGCCGGAATCCAGCCGCATTCTTCAAGACCACACCCTTTCCGTCCAGCGCCAGAACATACCCCCTCTTGAGGACATTCCGCGGATCAGCTCCCTTGATTCGGGCCTCCAGCAGATCCACTGCCGCTTCCTTTGCCCTGATCTTATACAGAAAAGCATTCCTCAGCCTGTTCTGCAGCAGCCGAAGCGAAGCATCCGCATCCATGACTCTCTTTACACCGACCGACATGATCCGGGACCAGAGCGTACTGATACGTTCATCCTCCCCGGCATAGATGGACACCAGCTCATCAGCAAGAGCCGTCGGTGTCTTCAGATAATCATGGGCCACCATGTCCGCGATATGGAAATCCTGATCATGCCCGACCGCCGTCAGCACCGGCAGAGGATACTGGGCAATGGCACAGCAGAGCGTGTAATCGTCATAACAGGCCAGATCGATCCGCGAGCCGCCACCCCTGAGAATCAGCACCGCATCATACAGCTTTCCGGAGGACGCCACCTCATCCAATGCCGCCACGATGGACGCCGGACACTGGGCCCCCTGCATCAGAGCCGGATAAAGCTCATAGTCGAAATGGAAACCATAGATATTTTCTTCGAGATGTTTGACGAAATCGCGGTAACCGGCCGCATCTTCTGCCGAGATCACCGCAAAGCGCAGAGGCAGCAAAGGCAGTTCCAGGCTTTTCTGCAGGTCAATGATCCCTTCTTTCTGAAGACGGGCGATGGTCATCTGCCGCTGTCTCTCCTGCTCCCCGAGCGAAAAGTCCGGGTCAATGTCATCGATCACCAGCGTGAAGCCATAGATCGGACTATAGCTGACCTGCACCTGCACCAGAACGGTCATTCCCACCTGAAGGGGCGAACCGGTCACGGATTCGAAAAATGGAGCAAGGAAACGGAAACGACTTTCCCAGATAGCGGCCGACACTTTCGCGACGATACCTTCCGGGCCGCTCTGAGACAATTCCAGATAACAATGTCTGCGGGTCTTGATCGAACTGATTTCTGCCTTCACCCACAAACGTGCCGGGAAGAGAGATTCTACCCCCGACTTCATCCTGCACTGGAAATCATATAGATCCAAATAATTTTCAGATGTCCTGTTCATAACTTTTTCACATCCTTTACAAATTTAACAAAATTTCTCATACTGCCTGCAGATATTCTTATAAATAGAAATATTTTATATCTTTGCCGGTGATTTCAGAGACCGATTTATTTATGAAGATCACCGAAGCATTATTCGCTGGCAGCAGCACACGGATTTCCGAAAAACCTAAACAGAAATTTCCAGAATTCGCGTTCATTGGAAGATCCAATGTCGGCAAATCGTCCCTAATCAACATGCTGGCCGACCAGAAGAAACTGGCCATGACTTCCAGCAAACCGGGCAAGACCAGACTGGTCAACCATTTCCTCATGAACCGGCAATGGTATCTCGTCGACCTTCCCGGCTACGGATATGCCAAACTCTCCCAGACCGGAAAGAAGAAGATAGAGCAGATCATCAGGACCTACATCAACCTTTCAGAAGAGCTGGTCATGCTTTTCGTCCTGATCGATTCCAGGCACGACATCGGCGCCATCGACATGGATTTCCTCATCGAACTGGGAGAAAGCCGGATTCCTTTCGCCATCATCTTCACGAAAGGCGACAAGCTCAGCAAGACCGCGCTTCAGAAACAGATCGAGCGGAACTGTGCGCAGATCCTCGAGAAATGGGAAGAAATGCCTCCTTACTTCGTAAGTTCATCAGAGAACCGTATGGGCAAAGAAGAAATCCTTGACTATATCGGAGACGTGCTGGAGAAAATTCAGGAAGAATCACAAGAAGAATCATAAACCCCTCATAAGATGCACAACGAACACAAAATGAAATTGTTTACTTGCAGAGCCTCCAAAGACTTTGCGATCAAAGTGGCCAAAGCGCTCAACATCGAGCTCGGCCTGTCTGATGTCCTCACTTTCAGTGACGGAGAGTTTCAGCCTTCCTTCAATGAAAGCGTCAGAGGAGCTACCGTGTTTATCGTCCAGTCAACCTACCCGCCTGTTGACAACCTCTTTGAACTTCTTCTTATGATCGATGCCGCCAAGAGGGCATCAGCACACAAGGTCATCGCCGTCCTGCCTTATTTCGGTTGGGCAAGGCAGGACCGCAAGGACAAGCCGAGAGTCTCCATCGGAGCGAAACTCGTCGCCAATATCCTCCACGCCGCAGGTTGCGACAGAGTCATGACCTGTGACCTCCATGCAGACCAGATTCAGGGATTCTTCGATTTCCCCGTCGACCATATCTACGCCAGTTCGATCTTTCTCCCTTACCTGAGGGATCTGAACATCGAGAACCTGGCTATCGCCGCTCCTGATATGGGCGGTGCCAAAAGAGCGAACGCATATGCGAGATACCTCGAGTGCCCGGTCATCATCTGCCACAAATCCAGGGAGAGAGCCAATGTCGTAGGCTCCATCACCGCGATCGGCGATGTGAAAGGCAAGAACGTGATCATCGTGGATGACATGATCGATACCGCAGGTACCTTGACGAAAGCAGCCAATGTCCTGATGGAAATGGGCGCACTCAGTGTAAGAGCCTGCGCTACCCACGCCGTATTCTCCGGAGCGGCCTACGAGAAGATCGCAGATTCCGCACTCCAGGAGGTGATCGTTTCCGACACCATTCCGTTGGATCCGGATCCGGCAAAGGACAAGAGCAAGATCACTGTACTTTCGATGACGGGCATCTTCGCCAACATCATCAACAAAGTATACAATTACGAACCGATCAGCCCGGATTTCATCAACTGACATGAAGATTCTGCTGGCAGCCATCATCCTCATAGGCCTGTGCGTCTTCGGTCTATGCTTCAACATCATCTTCAGGAAGAACGGAAAATTTCCTGAAACCGATGTCGGCAGCAACCGCGAGATGCGCAAGCGAGGAATCAAATGTGCCAAGGATGACGAACTCAGGATGTGGGGCACTAACAACAAGAAGCCGCGCGAAGACTGCGACGATATGGATTGCAGCGCCTGCGGCCAATGCAAATAATTGAATTTTTATGAGTCTAGTAGCAATTGTCGGTAGACCTAATGTAGGAAAATCTACCTTGTTCAACAGGCTTGTCGGCATGAGACAAGCTATCGTTGACGAAACTGCCGGTGTGACCCGTGACAGGCACTATGGCAGATGTGAGTGGTGCGGAACTGAATTTTCCGTCGTGGATACTGGAGGATACACCTCCAACTCCGATGATATTTTCGAAGAGGAGATCAGGAAACAGGTTGTCCTGGCCATCGAAGAAGCAGACCTCGTGCTGTTCATGGTAGAGGCCGCTACCGGCATCACCGATTACGATGAAGAGATTGCCGGCATTCTGCGCAAAAGCAAGAAACCGGTAATTCTGGCCGTCAACAAGATCGATACCGGAGACAAAATCTACGACTCATATCAGTTCTATTCCCTCGGACTGGGTGAAATCTGGAACATCTCCGCAGCCAATGGAGGCGGTACCGGTGACCTGCTCGACGAAATCGTCAGGTTGCTTCCTGCCCGGAACGGTGCGGCGGATGACGAACATCCGGAACTGCCGCACTTCACGATCGTCGGAAAGCCGAATGTCGGCAAATCCTCTCTGACCAACGCCCTGCTCGGCAAAGACCGCAACATCGTCACTCCGATCGCAGGAACGACCAGAGATTCGATCGCGACCCTCTACAACAAGTTCGGACACGAGTTCATGCTGGTGGATACCGCAGGTATGAGGAAGAAGACCAAGGTCCATGAAGATCTGGAATTCTACTCCGTCATGCGTTCCATCCGTGCCATCGAACATTCCGATGTCTGCATCCTCATGATCGATGCACAGACCGGTATCGAAGCACAGGACATGAGCATCTTCAACCTGATTCAGAAGAACAGGAAAGCCTGCGTCGTCGTCGTGAACAAATGGGATACGGTCGAGAAGACCAGCAACACCATGAAAGAATATACCCAGGCCATCAAGGAAAGGCTCGCGCCGAACAATGACCTGCCGATCATCTTCACCTCCGTCCTCAACAAGCAGAGAATCATGGATGTACTGGATGCTGCCGCCCGTGTCTACGACAACTACTCCAGAAAGATTTCCACCTCCAAGCTCAATGAGGAGATGCTTCCTGAAATCGAGAATTATCCACCGCCGGCATGGAAGGGCAAATATGTGAAGATCAAATACATCACGCAGCTGCCGACCAGAAGTCCGTCTTTCGCGTTTTTCTGTAACCTTCCGCAATACGTGAAGGATCCGTACAAACGTTTCCTGGAGAACAAGCTCCGGAGCAAGTTCGACTTCCTTGGTTGTCCGGTACAGATCTACCTGAGACAGAAATAAGGTCTGAAACGAAAAGAGAAGGAGGATGCACAGCTGATGCGCATCCTCCTTCGTTTTGAAATAACCCTATTATTATCAACTAAACTAACCGTCTTTATCATTTGCAAAGCCTGTGCCAAACTTTCATCAGCGACGACGACGGCTTTTTCTTTTATCGATTTTCATCTGCTGGATGAGACAACCGTTCTCCTTCTTGGAAATGAAGATCGTCACGATGAAGTTCTCTCCACCGGCCTGCAGCCCACCAAGCGCATACTCCAGATTCGGTTTCTCCACGACATGCGAAATCTTGAAGGAAGTCGGCGTATAGCTGTCGAAGAAAGCCTGCAGGATCTGCCTGGCCTGTCTGCTGCTGGATTCGTTGCAGCGAGAGAAGATCGTGATCTCCAATGCCTCATCGAACCAACGGGACAAATTCTCCACATCGCCACTGGAAATGTAACGTTCCACAGGAGGCAAGATGTCTTCGCATACCTGCTGTGCCTTCAGACTTCCGGCAAAGCAGAAAGAAAGTAAAAGAAGAATTAAAGTCCTTTTGTACATATTCACATTAAAAATTGGCACAGAACTACCATACAAATTCCAAGCCACAAGAAAAATACACCGTAAGTCAAAACAGATTTATATATTTGTGATATGAAAATCACACTGCTAACTGTTGGAAAAACCGATGTCGCCTGGGTGAAGGAAGGTCTACAGACCTATATCTCCCGGCTCAAGCACTATTTTCCCTTCGTCATGAACGAGATCCCGGAACTGAAGAACGTCTCCTCCCTGAGCAAGGAGCAGATCAAGACCCGGGAGGGAGAACTCATCCTGAAACAGATCCGTCCCAATGATGACGTCATCCTGCTGGACGAACACGGGAAAGAATACACCTCCATGAAATGGGCGGAAGTGCTGGAAAAGAAGATCTCCACGGAAGGAAGAGACATCACCTTCGTCATCGGAGGAGCCTACGGTTTCTCCGATGAAGTCTACCGTCGGGCGAACTCGAAGATTTCACTTTCGCAGATGACCTTTTCACACCAGATGGTCCGCACCATCTTCGTGGAACAGCTTTACAGAGCCTTCACCATCATGAGAGGTGAGCCCTATCACCATGAATAGAACCTTTGGAAGAAAGAAGGGATATGGAAAACAGAACATTCATCAGGAATAAGGGAAATCTGCTGCTCTTCATCGCGGCAATTCTCCTGCTCGCCCTTTCTCTGCTGCAGAACTTCGAAGCAGCCGACACGGCCCAGATCGCCAGAAAGACAGAAAAACGGATTGAGGAACGCTTGGAAGACATGGATGGCTACATCAGTTCAGCTCTGCTTTCCGACACCTCCAAAGCATTGGATTACAACACGTTCCCGGAAGACATGGTCATCTATCGCTATGTCAATGATACCTTGCAGGCCTGGAGAAACCAGTTTCCGATCCTGAACGACGACATCACGTCCAAGGTCGTCTATCAACGGATCAGCACCATGTCCGACCGCATCACTTCCCCGTTGGCCAAGATCCGGGAAAAACTGCAGTACATCAACCTCGGCACGAAATGGTATGTGGCCAAAATGGTGGAAGAACCGATCGAGCACATCAAGATCATCGCCGGTCTGGAAATCAAGAACGACCTGGTCAATAACAAGTCTGGCAACGGCATCAATCCGAACCTGGGCATTTCCCGGCACTATTCCATCCGGCCGATCTCCGATATCGGAGGTTCGGTCGTCCGCTCGGGAGACATCCCGCTCTTCAAGATATCACTCGAAGAGAATCTGACGGACTTCCTGAAGACCAACTCGATCCTGCGATGGATATCCCTCTTCCTGATCATGGTTTCTGGAATAATCTTCCTAAAAGGCCACAGGAACTGGAGGGCCTGGATCACCGTCACCACCGTCAACTCGCTCTTCATCCTGCTCACCTATTTCTGGGGAATGGGACAGCAAGGCAGCAACGCCTTCTTCTCTCCGGCCATCTATGCGGACGGTCCTGTCCTGTACTCCTTCGGTGCCATCTTCCTGCTGAACCTGCTGGTCTTCAACTTCATCTTCTGCACCTATATCATCCAGAAAGCCCTTTACCTGGACATCCGCAGAAGCAAGGACCCGAGACGCGGTTTCATCATCCAAGGAGCCGTGACCGTAGTCGCCCTGATCCTGACACTGCTCTACATCAACTGGGGTTTCCGAAGCATCAATCTCAACTCCAACATCTCTCTCTCTTTCTACCGTTGGAATGAAAATGCCTTCTACAGCGTGCTGGTCTACATTTCCTACCTGTCCCTGCTCTGTGCAGTCATGATGGAACTGAAATGTCTCAAACCAAGTATCCAGCTCCTGACGGGAAAGAATTTCAACCCTACCGGAAAGATCCCGATCCTGCTGCTCGTGCTCCTGTCCACCATCTATTTCTCCATGACCTTCCTCAACCTCGGTTTCACGAAAGAAATGGACCGCTGCCGGGTCTGGAGCAACAAGATGACTCTCAGCCGCGACCTGGAGCTGGAGTTCAACATCAGATCCGTGGAAGACCACATCGCGAACGACAAGGTGATGGCCACCCTGTCCAGAAATGTCAATGAGAACCAGATGACCAACCGTATCATCGAATACTACCTGCATGGCCAGTATCAGAAATATTACATCTCCGTCTATCTGGTGAATGACCGAGACAAGGTCGGACGCGAAAAGATCAGGAAAATCATCAGCGAAGGAGAACGGATCAGCAACGATTCCCGCTTCTTCTCCATGGACGATAAAAAAGGCTTCATCTCCTATGCCGGTATCTTCACCTATCGCGGCAAGAACCTGAAGAAAATCTACATGATCCTCTCTCTGGAATCCAGGGAAAGCAGAGGTGACCGCGGCTACTACAGCCTGCTGCGCAAATATTACGGGGATAAAGGAGTCAACCTTCCGCAGTTCTACTCCTATGCGAAATATATAAACGGCAGGTTGTCCAATTTCAAAGGACGCTATCCTTACCCGACACGACTGGCCCAGAAGGATCTGGATGAGATAAATGAGAACAACTTCTCCTTCATCCGAAAGAACAAGTACACTCACTTCGTCAACAGAACCTCCGAGGACGAAATCATCCTGATCTCCCGGCAGAGCGGAAATATGATCACCTTCTTCACTTCCATCTCCTACCTCTTCCTCATCGAATGGCTCGTCCTCCATCTATTCTTCGTCCGGAAGAAGATCCACAAGACCTTCAAGAAAAACTATTACCGGTCCAGGATCAGCACGATACTCTTCATGACCTCCGTCTTCATCCTGGTCGGTATCACTACCGTCAGCCTGCTCTTCGTCTTCCAGAGGAACGAAGTGAACCTGAAGAACATCATGTCCTCCAGGATCAGCATGCTCCAGAGCCATGTGGAAAGCAAGCTCAAGGACGTGGACGACTACCATGAACTTATTCAGGACAAGAACTGCATGGTTGCCATCCAGGAAATCGGAGACATCACGCTCTCCGACCTCACTCTCTTCACCCCTCGAGGAAAGGTCCTGCTATCCACGACACCGGAGGTCTTCGAAAGCATGATCGTCGGCAGCAGGATCAACGCCGTTGCCTACCACAACATCGTGGACCTGAAGCAACGTTTCTATGTCCATGACGAACAGTTCGAAGGCCGCTACTACTATTCGATGTATGCTCCGATCATGAACGAGAAAGGCGAGATGATCGCCATCCTCAGCGCCCCATATACGGAAGAGAACTTCAATTTCAAGATGGAGACCGTCATGCATACGGCCCTGGTGATCAACCTCTTCATCATACTCCTGATTTCCTCCATGTTCTTCAGCACCCATGAAGTCGACGAGATGTTCAAACCACTTCTGGAAATGGGCAAGAAGATGAGCAAGGCCGATCTGAACAATCTGGAATACATCGAATATAACCGGGAAGACGAGATTTCCAAGATTGTAGAAGAGTACAACAGGATGGTCAAGGCGCTTCAGGAAAGCAAGGTCATCCTGGCCAAAGCGGAAAGGAACAAAGCCTGGAGCGAAATGGCCCGGCAGATCGCGCATGAGATCAAGAATCCGTTGACACCGATCCAGCTGGAACTCCAGATGCTGATCAGGAAGAAAAAGAACAACGATCCGGTCTGGATCGAACGTTTCGACAAGGCTTGCGACGTTATCCTGGAACATATCAAAATCCTGACCGATACGGCCAACCTGTTCTCCAGCGTCGCCAAGATCTACGATGACGAGCCGCAGAAGATCGATCTGGACGCTCTGGTCAAGAAGCACATCTCCATCTACGAGAACAAGGAGAACATCAAGGTTTCCTACATGGGTATGCCGGACTGCTTCATCATGGCACCGCGGTCACAGATCATCCGTGTCGTCGTGAACCTGATGACGAATGCCATCCAGGCCATCGAGAACATGCAGGCCGAACAGATCGCCGCCGGTGAGAAACCGACGGACGGTGCAGTCGTCATCTGTCTGAGAAGAAGCACCAAGGACGGCTGCTTCGACCTGGTCGTGGAAGATAACGGTCCAGGTGTGAAAGACGAGAACCTGGACAAACTGTTCCTGCCGAACTTCACGACGAAGAGCAGCGGTACCGGTCTGGGACTGGCTATCTGCCGCAACATCATCGAAGAATGCAGAGGTGAAATCAATTACAAGAAATCCTTCGTGCTGAAGGGTGCCAGCTTCACCGTCACCCTTCCACGCTACGAGGACTGATCAACGATCAATAGACATAATTCCTGATATCTCCGGCGGTGATCTCGCTGCCGGAAAGGATCAGGAGTCTTTCGATGACATTGCGGAGTTCACGGATGTTTCCAGTCCAAGACTTGGCTTGAAGCAGTTCCATAGCCTCCGGAGTGATGGGACGAGCCTTCAAGGCCGTCTCCTGACAGATCTGTTTCATGAAATAATCCGCCAGAGCCGGAATATCCGACTTCCTTTCGTCCAAGGTCGGAACCTTGATGACGATCACGCTCAGACGATGATAGAGGTCCTCACGGAAATTTCCTTTCTCGATTTCCTCCTTCAGATTCTTGTTGGTCGCCGCGATGACACGCACATCCACCATAATGTCCTTGTCACTGCCGACCCGGGAAAGTTTCTTCTCCTGAAGAACTCTCAGTACCTTGGCTTGGGCCGCCAGACTCATATCACCGATTTCATCCAGGAAAAGCGTACCTCCATCCGCCTGCTCGAACTTGCCCTTGTGCTGCTTGATGGCTGAGGTGAAAGCCCCTTTCTCATGACCGAACAGTTCACTCTCTATCAGTTCGGACGGAATGGCGGCACAGTTCACCTCGACATAGGCCTTGTCGCTTCGAGAGCTGTTCTGATGCAAGCTTCTGGCCACCAGTTCCTTACCTGTTCCATTGGCCCCCATGATCAGGACGCGGGCATCGGTCGGAGCGACCTTGGTGATCATTTCCTTGATCTGAAGAATCGGTTCTGACTCACCGATCATCTGGACTCCGCCATAGACCTTCTTCTTCAACGTCTTCGTTTCCTTCACCAGAACTGCCTTTTCCGTCGCGTTCTTGACCGTGATCAGGATACGGTTCAGATCCAGAGGCTTCTGAATGAAATCGAAGGCACCGGACTTGATACATTCCACTGCCGTATCAATGTCCCCATGACCTGAAATCATGACCACTGCAGTCTCTATCTGAGCTTCGTTGATCTTGGCCAGAACTTCCATTCCATCCATGACCGGCATCTTGATATCGCAGAATACCACGTCATAATGCTCCTTGAGCAGCATCTCCACGCCTTCCGACCCATCTACCGCCACATCTACCGCATAACCTTCGTCCATCAGGATCTCCTGCATGGAGTTCCTGATATATTTTTCATCATCAATAACCAGAATCTTCATATCATTAAGTAGTTTTATTCCAAATATATCCAATTTTGCGCGTTTAGACAAAAATTTATAATTTTGCTGATCCAATTACGCACGAATATGAACGTACCTGATATCATAATTGCAATCGACGGATATTCTTCCACCGGCAAAAGTTCTTTCGCCAAGTCGGTTGCTTCTGAATTTTCATTTCTCTACCTGGATTCAGGCGCCCTCTACCGGGGAGTCACCCTCTATGCCATGGAGAATGGTTTCATCGATGAAGATTGCCAGATCGATCTTCCGGCCCTGTCTGCAGGACTGGAGACACTGGACCTGCATTTCGAGGACCACGGGGACGGCAGCCAGACCTATATGGGTTCCCGCTGCATCGAGAAAGAAATCCGTACGTTGACCGTTTCAGGCAAGGTCAGCCCGATCGCGACGGTCGCAGAGGTCCGTTCCTATGTTGACCGCAAACTCCGGGAATTCGGAAAGAAGAAAAGAGTGGTCATGGACGGACGTGACATCGGAACAACCGTTTTTCCGGATGCGGAGCTGAAGATCTTCATGACGGCGGACCCGATGATCCGGGCACAGCGCCGTGCACTCGAACTTCAGGCGAAAGGAGAACAGGCGGACATTCAGGATGTCCTGAAGAATCTGGAAGAAAGAGACTACATCGACTCTCACCGCGAGGTTTCTCCATTGACAAAAGCTGCTGATGCCGTCGTGCTGGACAATTCCCACATGACCATGGAAGAACAGCTCATCTGGATAGAAGAGCTTGTCAAGAAAAGATTCCAATGTTAACGGATAGAGACAGATGGGATTTACAGTAGATATCGACAAGAATTCCGGCTTCTGCGCCGGAGTGATCCGGGCAATCAGCAATGCGGAACAGCATCTGGCTACAGATTCCGCATGCCATGGCCGGCTCTATTCCTTAGGAGCTATCGTCCACAACGATTCTGAACTGGCCCGGCTGGAAGCCAAGGGACTGGTCACGATCGATCAGGAAGACATGGAGGACATGGTCAACGCTGAAGGCGAGACCTTGCTGATCCGGGCACACGGTGAGCCCCCGGCCACCTATGTCCGTGCCAGGCAACTCGGTTTCAGACTCATTGACTGCACCTGTCCGGTCGTGCTGAATCTCCAGAAGAGAATCAAGGACACCTATCTGAAACAACAGGAGAAAGGAGGTGGCCAGATCATCATCTTCGGGAAACCGGGACATGCGGAGGTACTCGGACTGCTCGGACAGACCGAGAACACGGCCATAGTCGTAGAACATCTCCCGATGCTGGAAGAAGCCGTCAAAGACGGACAGATTTCGCTTTCCGTACCGACAGAGATCTTCAGCCAGACGACGAAAAGTCCAGCTGAATACAAAGAACTCTGCTGCAGACTGGAGGAACTGATGGCCCATCACCTGGAGCTTTCCGTACAAGGGTTCAAAGGTACCGAACTTCTGCACATCCACGACACGATCTGCTCACAGGTCGCGACCCGACACGAGAAGCTTTCCCGTTTCGCGCTTGAGCATGATATCATCATCTTCGTTTCCGGAAAGGCCAGTTCCAACGGAAAAGTCCTCTGTGAACTTTGCAAGAGCCTGAATATCAGAACCTACCATATCGATTCCTGTGCAGAGCTGAAAAGAGAATGGTTCCGTCCGGACGACAAGGTCGGAGTCTGCGGAGCGACTTCTACACCGAAGTGGCTGCTGGAAGAAGTCGCCGGTGAAATTAAAAATTTTGAAGTATAGCGACTATTTCGTACTTTTGCAGGATATATGGCATAATGCCTGGAAACGAATCAATCAATTCAAAATAAATCATTTATGGCAACAACAGCTGATTTCAAAAACGGTCTATACCTTAATTTCAACGGAAAACCATGCTCTATCGTATGGTTCCAGCATGTTAAACCAGGAAAAGGTCCAGCATTCGTGAAGACCAAACTCCGTAACCTCGAGAACGGTCGTATCCTTGAGAATACCTTCACAGCAGGTGCGAAGATCGAGACCATCAACGTCGAGAGAAGGCCTTACCAGTTCCTCTACAAAGATGAGGACGGATTCAACTTCATGCACGAAGAGACTTACGAGCAGATCCACCTCGAGAGCGACCTCGTAGAGAACGCTGACCTTATGAAAGAAGGACAGCACGTGGAGATGATGTTCCTTGCTGACGAGGAAAGATGCCTGACCTGCGAGCTTCCTACCTACGTAGAGCTGGAGGTGACTTACTCAGAGCCGGCTGTCAAAGGCGATACCGCTTCTACCAGTGCATTGAAAGAGGCTACCCTCGAGACCGGTGCAGTCATCATGGTTCCGCTCTTCATCAACCAGGGCGAGAAGATCAGAGTGAACACGACAGACCATACCTACGGTGAGCGCGTAAAATAATCCTGACACTTCAGAAAAAGAGAAAGACCGGTTTTCCCCTGGAAAACCGGTCTTTCTTCATTCATTGACCTGAGCCTACTTACCTTCATGCTCACGGATGGCACGGTCGAAAGCATTGGACTTCTTCAAGGTGAAGTTGGCTCCGAGATACTTGACCCTCACCTCCTCATCATCAGCGAGTTCCTGCGGCGTTCCGCTCTGCAGGATATGACCTTCGTACAACAGGTAGGCGCGATCGATGATCGCCAGGGTCTCACCGACGTTGTGGTCCGTGATGATGACGCCGATATTCTTGTATTTCAGCTTGGCGATGATGTACTGGATATCCTCCACGGCAATCGGGTCGACACCGGCGAACGGCTCATCCAGCAGGATGAATTTCGGATCGACGGCCAAGGCTCTGGCGATCTCGCAGCGACGACGCTCTCCACCGGACAGCTGGATACCCTTGTTCTTCCTCACCTTATGAAGGCTGAACTCGTCCAGCAGCGATTCCAGACGCTCCTGACGCTCGGCTTTCGTGAATTTCCTGGACAGCTCCATCACCGACATGATGTTGTCCTCCACGGTCATCTGGCGGAAGACGGACGCCTCCTGCGCAAGATAACCGACTCCTTTCTGCGAACGCTTGTACATCGGCAGTTCGGTGATGTCTTCATCATCAAGGAAGATCCGGCCCTCGTCCGGAACGACCAGACCGGTAATCATATAGAAGCTGGTCGTCTTTCCGGCACCGTTAGGACCGAGGAAGCCGACGATCTCTCCTTGTTCCACCTCCATGGAAACGCCTTTCACGACGGTCCTGAGGCCATATTTCTTAACTAGATTTTCGCAATGCAGTTTCATGGCTGTTCTATTTTTGCAAATCGGTCAACGGACATCCAGGTCCAGGTCCACGATCAGGTTGCGGACCTCGCTGTTCGTTTCCATCAATTCCTTCGCCTGATCGGAAGGCATATAGATCTTCGGAGACTGGACTTCATCATCCGGCTTGATGTCGACCCTCAGGTAGACCGACACAGAGCCGACCAGTTTCCGGTAATTGCCCTCCAGTTCGTGAAGAAGCTTGGACTCGACCCAATCCTTCTGGGCCTCGTTGACTACCTGGAAAGTAACGATCTTCCCTTTATCTTCTTCCCTGATGTCCAGCTCCGTCGAGCTCAGCATGCTGGCCAGACGCGGTTTCGACTCGTACATGCGGGCCAGTTCAGGCCAATGCGCTTTCAGGGCTTCATCTTCCGGCAAGGCTGCAGGAGCATTCTGCAGAACGGCTTCTTCCGTCTGCGGTTCTTCCATCACCTTTTTCAAAGAAAGTCCGCTGGCGACGGAACGAGAGGCTCTGGATCGACGGGTACGAGCCGGCTTTTCCGACGCGGTCTGTGATTCCGGAGTCTCACGGGTCAATGGGGCCGTGGTTTCCGGATTTTCCCGGGTCAATGATGCCGAACTGTCCTGAGACAATGATGCCGTGGCTGCCACCGGTGCCGCCTCGTGGGCTGGAGCGATCTGTGCTGCCGGAGCATGAACTGCCGGGGCAGGAGCAGGTTTCACTGCAGGCGCGGGCGCGGGAGCAACGGAAGCCTCAGGAACGGCCTTCACGGCATCCGAAGGTACATTGGCCCCCTGAAAGCTCAGTTTCATCAAGGCAAATTCGATGTGGAGCCGAGGATTCACGGCCGCACGGTATCCACTCTCGCACTGGGTCGTGATGGCCAGAGAGTCATAAAGGAAAGCGAGCGGACAACGGGATGCCTGCTCCTTATATTTCTGTTTGAGTGATTCAGGAAGTTCCAGCAAGGCATCCAGACCTCCGCTGCGACTGACGATGAGGTCACGGAAATGTGAACTCAGGGCCGCGATGAAATGGAGAGCATTGAAGCCTTTCGCCAGAATCTCGTCAAAAGTGAGCAGCGCCGTCGCATGATCCCCTTTCAAGAAAGCATCCACCAGCGAAAAGCTGTACTCATAGTCCAGCACATTGAGGTTGTCCAGCACATCCTTGTACTTGACGTCGGTGCCGCAGAAAGCGACCGTCTGATCGAAGATGGTCAAGGCATCCCTCATGGCTCCGTCTGCCTTATGCGCGATCACATGCAGGGACTCATCGTCGATACGGACTCCTTCACCTGCAGCGACCTTGCGGAGGTTGCGCACGATGTCATCCACCGAGATCCGGTTGAAATCATAAGTCTGGCAACGAGAAAGGATCGTCGGGAGGACCTTATGCTTCTCGGTCGTCGCCAGAATGAAGATGGCATGTGCAGGCGGTTCCTCCAAGGTCTTCAGGAACGCATTGAAGGCGGCGGATGACAGCATATGCACCTCATCGATGATATAGACGCTGTATCTGCCGACCTGAGGCGGAATCCGGACCTGATCCATCAGGTTCTTGATATCTTCCACACCGTTGTTGGACGCGGCATCCAGTTCATGGATACAGTAGGAACGCCCCTCCGCGAAAGACTTGCAGGATTCACACTCCCCGCAGGGTTCCATATCGGCTGTCGGATTCGAGCAGTTGATCATCTTCGCGAAGATTCTCGCGGTACTGGTCTTGCCGACTCCTCTCGGCCCGCAGAACAGGTAGGCATGCGCCAGTTTTCCTCTCAGGATGGAATTCTTGAGGGTCTGGGCAATGGTATCCTGTCCGATGAGAGACTCGAAAGAATCCGGTCTGTATTTTCTGGCAGAAACGATATACTCACTCATGACGTTAGTTCTTCATAATTTACAAATATACTAACTTATTTTGTAACTTTGCGGTGATGTACCAATAAAGGAAAAGACAACATGAAAAGATTCGTGACCTTGGTGGCCGTCCTTCTCCTGACCTGCCCGATCTGGGGACAGGCACAGCTGACCACCCGAAAATACAAGTTCAATGATTTCACGGAAAAGACCACGAAAGTGGTGTTGACCGGCAACATGTTCTATGACAGCGCCCTCAAGGAAGAGATCGCCAACCGCTGGCGACTCTCCCCTTACGAGTTCTGCACGATTGAAGAATTTGAAGAAATCAAGACTGACAGCAATTTCTACTTCCTGCTCACCACTTCGGGACAGTTCAAGAAAGAGAAAATGCCGGGAATCGTCTTCCTTTCCCTGGTAAAAGGAGGGAATGCCGCAACGAAAGGTATCCACAAGATGCTGGAAGTCACATCCATCCCGCTCTGTCCTGCAGAGAATCCGACCGGCCGTGAATTCGTGTTCCTGCCGGCTTTCATCGATATTCTCCAGAATTACACTCGGCTGTCGATGGAAAACGACTACAACGCCTACATGGGCCTGTCCTCCAGCGCCAGCAACCTGTCTTCCAGACAGAAAGCGGAATACCGTCTCCTGATGCAGGAAAGCGATCTATCCGCCAGCCTGCCGGAAAAATTCCTCAAGCGCCATAAGAATGACATCATTTTCGTAGAGGAAGAAGAAATAGACGATGCAATGCTCAAGGGTGCCCATTCTACGCTGGTCAGCTATGTCGTCTATCCAGAAAATCCAGACAGAAGTTCCTGCTGCTACAAGATGGTCATCGATACGGAGACACATGACCTGTTCTACTTCAAGAAAAGCAAGATTACCAAGGTCATGAAACCCGGCTTCCTTGAAGGAGACATCAAGAGGATAACCGACGCGTTGAAATGAAAGGGATGATCACAGGAAGAACTGCAGACGGACTGCAATACGGCATCAAGAGATCGAATTCCCCAGTCGCCTACTGTGCGTTGAGCATCAGCTGCGGCACCCGCGATGAAGAAGGCTATCACGACGGCATCGCCCATTTCGTGGAGCACACCATCTTCAAAGGCACGGAAAAGAAAAGTTCCACCACCATAAACAGCTACCTGGACAAATTAGGCGGGGAACTCAATGCCTATACCACGAAAGAAGAGATCGTCTTTCATGCTACAGTCCTCAAGGAAGACCTGCGAAAGGCCGCTTCCCTGCTTTTCGAACTGGCGACATCAGCCACTTTCCCGGCAGAGGAGATCCAGATCGAGAAAGGAGTGGTCATCGACGAGATCGCCTCCTACAAAGACACCCCTTCCGACGATATCTATGACCGTTTTGAAGAAATGCTGTTCGAGGGACACCCGCTTTCCGGACAGATTCTGGGAACACCGACCTCTGTCCGCAAGATCACTTCCGCAGAACTCAAACGCTTCACTCAGGAGAAATTCATCCCATGCAGGATGGCCTTCACCGTCGTCGCGGATTTCGACGAACGGAAACTGGAGAAGGACATTCTGAAACTGGTGGAGAAATACCTGCTCTCAACTGGAGAGCAAGGCCTTTCCTGGGAGAAGGATCCGGCCTGCCGGAGAACGCCACAGCTTCCGAAACCTCAGGTCTTCGACCGCACCATCCGCCAGAAGAACCATCAGGTCAACTGCATCATCGGCAATCTGGCCCCTTCCCTCTATGAAGAGGAAGAACGGATGGCCGCCATCCTGATGAGCAACATCCTCGGCGGTCCTGCCGCGAATTCCGTCCTGAACTCCGTTCTCCGCGAAAAGAACGGCTGGGTCTATGGCGTCGAGTGCAACTATACTCAATATTCGGACACCGGCATCATGGTGATCTGGCTGGGATGCGACAAGGAGAACCTGGAACCGTGCATGAAATTCATCCGGAAGGAACTGAAGAAGATGATGGACACGCCGCTTTCCGAGCGGAAGCTCAAGGCCACGAAGAAACAGCTGCTAGGGCAGCTGGCCATCAGTTCGGACAATGGAGAGACCCAGTGCCTTTCCATGGGAAAGAGCCTTCTTTCCTACGCGCACATCGCCGATGACGACAGCATCCGGAAGAAGATCGAAGCCATCACCGCCGTGCAGATCCAGGAAGTCTGCCGCAAGGTCTTCAACCCTGAAACAACCTCCAGACTGATTCTGGAATAAGATACCGCCCCATGGAACTTTACGACTACCTTTCCTCCCACAGTACCCGCCAGAGCGAAGCGCTGGACTGGCTGGTCAAGCAGACCCATATCCGTACGAACCACGCCCGGATGCTTTCCGGCGAAGTACAGGGGCAGCTGATGAAGATGATCGCCCGGATGTGCGGTGCCCACCGTGTGCTGGAGCTGGGAACCTTTACCGGCTATTCCGCCATCTGCCTGGCCTCCGGACTTCCGGAAGACGGACATCTGGACACGCTGGAACTGAACGACGAACTGGAGGAACTGATCGAAGAAGGTTTCTGCAAAGCCGGCCTGGAAGACCGCATCTCCCTGCATTTCGGAGACTGTAAGGAAACCCTGGTCCGTTTCCGCCAGCAGATCCTGAACTCGGACGGGACAGTCAAGGAACCGGAACTGCTCTATGATCTGGTCTATATCGATGCGAACAAGCGAGAATACTGCGAATACTATGACCTGCTCTTCGATCTGGTCCGACCCGGAGGTTACATTCTGGCTGACAACGTCATCTGGGACGGAAAAGTCTGTCAGGAACCGCTGCCGCAGGACAAGCAGACCCTCGGCATCGACCGGTTCAACAAAATGATAGCCGCCGATCCACGGGTGGAGAATGTCATCCTCCCGCTTCGCGACGGCCTCAATCTCATTCACCGGGTGTAAGCGCCTGCTACTGTCTAGTGATTTTCGCCCCCAAGGCATTCAGTCTCAGGTCAATGTCTTCATATCCCCTGTCAATCTGCTCGATGTTTCCGATGATGCTGGTTCCCTTGGCGGACATGGCAGCGATCAGCATCGCGATACCGGCACGGATATCCGGAGAGAGCATATCATTGGCCCTCAGGCGGAATTTATGATCATGTCCGATCACGACGGCACGGTGCGGGTCACAGAGCAGGACCTGAGCTCCCATGTCGATCAGATGGTCCACGAAGAAGAGACGGCTCTCGAACATCTTCTGATGGATCAGGACACTTCCCTTGCACTGCGTAGCCACCACGAGAAGGACGGAAAGCAGATCTGGAGTCAATCCCGGCCAAGGCGCATCTGCAATCGTCATGATGGAACCGTCGATGAAAGATTCGATCTCATAAGATTCCTGCGCCGGCACGAAGATATCGTCTCCACGCTGTTCGACATTCACGCCGAGACGTCTGAAAGCCTCTGGAATGATACCGAGATTCTCATAAGATACGTCCTTGATCGTGATGGAACTCTGGTTCATGGCAGCGACACCGATGAAGCTGCCGACTTCGATCATGTCCGGCAGGATGCGGTGCTCGGTTCCATGAAGTTCCTTGACTCCCTGAACCCTCAGAAGATTGGAGCCGATTCCGTCGATCCGGGCACCCATGCTCACGAGCATCTTGCTCAACTGCTGGATATAAGGTTCACAAGCAGCATTGTAGATGGTCGTCTCCCCTTCGGAAAGCGTAGCTGTCATGAGGATATTCGCCGTACCTGTCACAGAAGCCTCATCCAGCAACATATAGGTACCTTTCAGATGGCCCCCTTCCGGCACACGGATAGAATAAGCCTTCTTCTCCTCATTGTATTTCAAGGTTGCACCGAGATTCACCATACCGGTGATGTGGGTATCCACTCTGCGGCGACCGATCTTGTCACCTCCCGGTTTCGGGAAATAAGCATGACCGAAACGGGCCAGTAAAGGACCAACCACCATGACGGAACCTCTGAGCGATGCACATTTCTTCACGAAGTCGATGCTCTCGATATATTCCGTATCGATCTCATCGGCCTGGAAGATATATTTCCCTTTCTCCAGACGTGTCACCTTCACGCCCATCCCTTCCATGAGCAGGATGAGGTTACGGACATCCAGGATCTCCGGCACATTAGAGATCGTCACAGGCTGTGAAGTCAGCAGGACTGCGCTGATCACTTCCAGAGCCTCGTTCTTGGCCCCTTGCGGATGAATGGTACCGCTGAGCTTATGGCCACCCTCGATTACGAATGAACTCATATCAGACTAGTTTAAATGATTTCTACTTCCGGTGACAGTACTGTCCCGAACTTCTTCTCTACAGAAGCGATGATCCGCTTCATCAGACCGATGATCTCTTCCGGCTCCGCCTCTCCCGTGTAATTCACCAGGACGAGCGGCTGTTTCGCATAGACGGCCGCCCCACCGCTCCGACGGCCTTTCCAGCCGCACTGCTCGATCATCCAGGCTGCCGGAACCTTTACCCGACCGTCCTCCAGCACATAATGAGGAACGGCATAGTCCGGTCCGTTTTCGATCTGTGCTGCCTTGCAGATTTCCGCGAACTGTGCTGAAGTCACCACCGGATTCTTGAAGAAGCTCCCGGCACTCCCTGTCTCCGACGGCTCCGGAAGCTTCTGCTTACGGATCTCGATGATGGTCTTGCGGATCAGTGCCGGAGTCAAGACTTCCCCTTGAGGAAGGGCTGCTTTCAGATGGCCGTACTCCAGATGGGGACAAGATTCCGTACTGAGGCGGTAGACCACATGAGTCACGATATAGCGTCCTTTCACCTCCGGCTGCTTGAAGAAGGACATCCGGTAGCCGAAACGACATTCCTCCGCGGAGAAATGTACGAATTCCTCCTCCTGCATATCGTAGCAATAGACGGTTTCAACGACATCCCCGACCTCAACACCGTAGGCTCCGATGTTCTGGACGACGGAAGCACCGACCTCTCCCGGAATATGAGAAAGATTCTCCACTCCCCAAAATCCCCTGGATGCTGCCCAATCACAGAAATCATCGAAGATCACACCGGCTCCGACAGAAACCCTGCCCTCTCCAAGTTCCTCGATGAAGCGGATCCTGGAGTGGAGCACTGTTCCTCTGAAATCATCCGTGAACAGCAGATTGCTACCTCCGCCGAGATGCATCACCGGCTTGGGAAGTTCCTCGAAGTCCAGTTCCACAAGGTCTGCGACCGAATCGTATTCCACGAAGCAACGAGCCTTCACCTTCATCCGGAAGGTATTCATCTTGCTCAGGTCCTGATAGTAATTCTGCTTGATCATACCCTGTATGCTGATGCAGTTGCTTGCAACTGCAGATTAACCGATTTCCGCGCCGTTGACCAGCGTTTCCTGCGGTGTGATGAAACGCATCTTGCCGTCATGCTGACGAGCCATGAGGATCATGCCCTTGGACTCGATGCCACGGATCTTGCGTGGAGCGAGGTTCGCCAGGATGCAGATCTGCTTGCCCACCATCTCTTCCGGAGTGTAGTACTCCGCGATACCGGATACGATGACTCTCTTGTCAATGCCGGTGTCGATGGTCAGTTTCAGCAGCTTGTCCGTCTTCGGAACACGCTCTGCCTCGAGAACGGTCGCCGTGCGGATATCCATCTTCTCGAAATCCTCGAAAGAGCATTCCTCTTTCTGAGGAGTGACAACCTTCGCCTCAGCTGCCTTGGCTGCTGCTTCACGTTCTGCACGGATCTTCTCGAGCCGTGCGATCTGAGCATCCACCACCTCATCTTCAATGACGGAGAAGAGGAGCTGAGCCTTGTTCAGCTGATGACCTTCCGGAAGCAGATCGCTTGCGCCGAGCCGGTTCCAGGACAAGATCAATGCCTCCGTAGAAAGACCGGTGTGCAGGGCTGCACCTTCGCCCTCATGATACATGTTCACGGCAATGGAATCCGCCTCTCCGGCCCTGTGGTCCTGTCCGGCATTGATGCCGACATTCAGGATATTGCGGAGTTTCTCGCAAGAGAACGGAAGGAAGGGTTCGAAAGCGATCGCGCAGGAGGCGCAGATCTGAAGAGACAGGTTCAGGATGGAAGCGGTACGCTCCATATCTGTCTTAGCCACTTTCCAAGGCTCCGTATCTGCCAGATATTTGTTGCCCAGACGAGCAATGTTCATCGCCTCTTTCAAAGCTTCTCTGAACTTGTAGTTATCCAGATAATGCTCCATGGCCGCTTTCAGTTCAGGAAGCTGTGCAAGCACTTCCTGGTCGATCGGCTCTGATTTTCCGTAAGCCGGAACCTTTCCATCGAAATATTTATGGGTCAATACGACGGCTCGGTTCACGAAGTTGCCGAAGATGGCGACCAGCTCACTGTTGTTGCGGGCCTGGAAATCTTTCCAGGAGAAATCATTGTCCTTCGTCTCCGGTGCATTGGCGGTCAGGACATAACGGAGGACATCCTCCTGTCCCGGGAACTGCTCCAGGTATTCATTGAGCCAGACTGCCCAACCCTTTGAGGTAGAGATCTTGTCTCCCTCGAGGTTCAGGAACTCATTGGCCGGAACATTGTCCGGAAGAATATAGCCGCCATGGGCCTGAAGCATGGATGGAAAGACGATGCAATGGAAGACGATGTTATCCTTGCCGATGAAATGCACGAGCTTCGTGTCTTCGGACTTCCACCACTGCTCCCAGGTATGAGGCAGGAGTTCCTGCGTGTTGGAAATATAACCGATCGGTGCATCGAACCAGACATAGAGCACTTTGCCTTCCGCACCTTCTACCGGTACCGGAACGCCCCATTTCTGATCACGGCTCACCGCTCTCGGCTGCAGACCGCCGTCGATCCAGCTCTTGCACTGACCATAGACGTTCGGTCTCCACTCCTTATGTCCTTCAAGGATCCATTTGCTGAGCCAGCCTTCGTAACGGTCCAGCGGAAGATACCAGTGCCTGGTCTCTTTCTTCACCAGCTCGCCGCCGCTCAATGCGGATTTCGGATTGATGAGCTCGTCCGGACTCAAGGTTGCTCCACATTTCTCACACTGGTCGCCATAAGCGCCCTCAGCACCGCATCTCGGGCAGGTTCCGGTGATGTAACGGTCAGCCAGGAAAGTCTTGGTTTCCTCATCATAGTATTGTTCACTGGTCTTCTCGATGAACTTGCCTTCGTCATAGAGCTTGCGGAAGAACTTGGACGCATTCTCCTCGTGGGTCTTCGAAGAAGTCCTGGAGTAGATGTCGAAGTTGATGCCGAGACCGGAAAAAGATTTCTTGATGATGTTATGGTAACGGTCGACGATGTCCTGAGGACTGCATCCCTCTTTCTGGGCCTTGATGGCGATCGGAACGCCATGCTCATCAGAGCCGCAGATATAGAGGACATCCTCACCTTTCATCCTCAGATACCGCACATAGATGTCCGCCGGAACATAGACTCCGGCGAGATGACCGATATGGACCGGACCATTGGCGTATGGAAGCGCACAGGTCACGAGTGTTCTTTTGTAATTCTTGTTTTCCATCTTGTATCTTGTTTTTTCTTGTTTGCTATACTCTGCCCAGCTCTTTGGACAAGCGGTTGCGAGCCTTGTTATACCCGTCGATCTTCATCAGGATCTCCATCATCCGGTCTGATTCCAGGCCCTCACGCTTCAGCTCCTGCTGAAGGTCACGGATGAGCACTTCCAGTTTTCTCCGCTGATAGACCATGACGGCCTTCGGCACGTTCAGAACCAGCACGGAAGAAATGGCGGTCAGGGAATTCTCGAAATTCTTGACCGTAAGCTGATATTTGTCGATCAGTAATTCGCGGGCGACGGAAGAAATGTCCTCATCCAGACTGTTCAACAGCCGGGCCTGAATCTGCCGCTGCTCCAATCCTTCCGTATACAGATCGAAATAGGTGTCATAGACCTTACGGTAAATATCGTTCATGAATTCCGCATCATCTGTCGCCATGATTCCATCGATGAAATCAGCGACCGTCATCTGTTCCCCTTCTGTAAAGAAACGGGAATCCCGGTCGAATTCCAGCTTGCTGCAGCCATATTCCAGAATGAAGCCCAGCAGCTCCTTTTCAGAAGATTCCAGATAAGGCTCATTGAAACGGACTTTTTCTTTCGCTTTCCGAACCAATTCTGACTCCGGCCCTGATTGCCGAACCGTTTCTTCTTCGGAATGTTCGGCCGTTTCTCCGGCAGCAGAAGCCTGTGCTTCCTCGCCGGTCGCCTCACGTTCCGCCTGCCTTTCCGCTTCACGACGCCGACGTTCTTCCTCCGAATGAATCATTTCCTTTCGCGTAGTGGACATCCGTTCCGAGAGAATGGACTCATCCACCTCGAATTTCTCCGAACAGGTCTTGATGTACATGGCACGGATCACCGCATCCGGAATCATGGAAATGGTATCCGCGATATCGGTGATGAGGTTGGCCCGTTTCAAAGGATCGTTTCCGGCTTCCGCCAGCAGCAGGTCCGTCTTGAACCCGATGAAATCCTGCTCGTTCACTCTGATGAAATCCAGCACTTCCTCCTGGGTATGCGCCCGAGCGAAATCGTCCGGATCATGTCCGTCCGGCAAGAGCACCACCTTCACGTTCAGTCCTTCCTTCAGAACCAGATTTATTCCACGAAGAGCCGCCTTGATTCCGGCACCGTCACCGTCATAGATGATGGTAACGTTGTCCGTAAACTTGTGAATGAGGCGGATCTGTTCCACAGTCAGGGAGGTTCCGCTCGAAGCCACGACATTCGTGATGCCCAGCTGATGCATGGACAGCACATCCAGATATCCCTCGACCAGAATACATTTGTCCTGACGGGAAATCTCGTTCTTCGCAAACCAGATTCCGTAAAGAGAACGACTCTTGACATAGATCTCCGTCTCCGGAGAGTTCACATATTTCGCGACGGACTTGTCTGTCTTCAGGGTACGTCCACCGAAAGCGATGACACGTCCGCTGACCGAATGGATCGGAAAGATGACCCGATCGAAAAACCGGTCGACCAGCGATCCGTCATCCCTTTTGATGCCGAGACCGGTCTCGACGATATATTCTTCCCTGTATCCCGCTGCACGAGCTTTCTCGCAGAAGGCGTTTCTGGACACCGGAGCCCACCCCAGGCCATATTTCCGGATAGTCTCATCCTCGAGTCCACGGCTCTTGAAATAATTGTAGCCGATCGCATGTCCTTCTTTCGTAGCCAGACTGTCCTGGAAAAACTTTCCGGCATATTCCGACAGCAGCAGCAGGCTTTCATTCTTCTGTTTCTTAGCGATATCCTCCGCGGTCTCTTCTTTCTCGATGACCTCGATATGATACTTTCGAGCCAGATATTTAAGCGCATCGACATAGCTGAGACTCTCGTGTTCCATCACGAAACCGACCACGGTACCAGACTTTCCGCAACCGAAACATTTGTAGATTCCCTTGGACGGAGACACCACGAAGGAAGGAGTCTTCTCGTTATGGAACGGACAGCATGCCATATAGTTGGCCCCTCGCCTCTTAAGAGAGACGAAGTCGCCGATCACATCCACGATCTGCGCCGTATCCAGAATCTTTTCGACCGTTTCCTTAGGTATCATCTTCCCGGAAAACTATTGTTCATCCACTTTTTCGTAGTCCACGTCCTTGACATCCTCATAATCGATGCCGCTTCCTGGTCCGTCCATACTTTGCGGATCAGACGTGCCGTTCCTTTCGACAGAATGTTTCCTGCCCATATGCCATCTTCCGGCACCCTGTCCTTTTCCTGTAAAATCCTTGAAAGTGTCCGCCGCATAATCCTGCACTGTCCACAAGGAGAGGATATCAGAGATTCCGTAAAGGATCAATGCCGCTCCGGCGAGATAGCTTACCCAAGCCTTTCCACCGGCAAAGAGCAGGAAAAGGGCGCTGAGAATCACCAATCCGGGAAGAAAGGAAAGCAGACAACCACCGCGGACTGCCGAGAACGCCGTTCCGACGATGAACACCTGATACAGGCCCATCAGAATCAGCAGGAAAGCGACGATATAGATCATGAAGCTGGCAATCTGTTCCGCTCCCATCAGCAGCACGATAGCGAAAAGCACCTCGATGAAATAGCTGACGAAACCTTTACCGTCCTTGCCCCCGAAAATAATGGCCAGAAGAGCCCGGATGATGATGAACACCGCGACTGCCTGGACCAGGATGGTAGTGGCCAATCCCGGCCAGATTATAAGGACCAGACCTGCAAGGATCGCGATGATCGCCCTTGACAAGCCTGAAAATTTATTACCGTAACCGAATACAAACATAACATTTCCGTTCTTTAGTTGAGACTGATACATATAAGATGCAAAAATACGATTTTTTTGCTAATTTCGCTTCCGCATATGGCAAAACTCTACGACAACCACAATCATAGCCAGTTCTCCTTCGATGGGAAACGGACCTCGGTCCTGGCTAGCGCGACCTCGGCCTTCGAACAAGGCTTGGGAGGCCTATGTTTCACCGATCACTGCGATTTCCACGTTCCTCTGGAAAAGGCAGAGCATGAGGACCGCATTCCCGAGGTATTCGATGTCAAGGCCCAGCAAGCTGAGATAGAATGTGTCCGGAAAGCACTCCCGGAAATCCAGATTTTCAAAGGCATCGAAATCGGCCTGTACCACGACTGCCGGGAGCAGATCAGACAGCAGCTTGACAAGCACCGCTTCGATCAGGTGACCGCATCTGTCCATTATCTTGACGACACCGACCCTTACTGGGGGAACTACTATGAAGGAAAAGATTGGAAGGAAGCCTACGGCCACTACCTGGAAACCATCTGGGAAGAAATCACCTGGTTGGAAGATTTCGACGTCCTGGGACATTTCGACTATGTTGCAAGATACGCGCCATACACGGTCGCCAGTATTTTCTACAAAGATTTCAGCGACATCCTGGACAGCATTCTCCGCTATCTGGCGGAAGAAGGAAAAGCTTTGGAAATCAACACGAAGACCTATCAGGATTACCACGGAAGAACTCCTGTTCTTGATGAAAACATTCTACGGCGCTACCGCGAGTTCGGCGGGGAGATTCTCAGTCTGGGTTCCGATTCGCACGATGCCTGCAACGTCGGGCACAATATGGAAAAGTGGCCGGAATACCTGAAATCACTTGGATTCAAGTATCTCGCCCACTTCGAAAACCGCAGACTGGTCATGCTGTGACAGCAGACCGGCCGCGCTCTAATTGGCAACCTCGCAAAGGAATTTGACACGAACCAGACGAACCTCCATTTCTTCATAGTCCGAGCCAAGCTCCTGGAGCGCGTCGTCCAATGAATCCGTTTCTGCCTCTTCCTTGAAGTAGTCGAAGATCTCATCTACGACATAATCATCGACATTCTGCTCGATATAGTAGTTGATATCCAGTTTCGTACCGGACATGACGATGGCCTCGATCTCGTCCATGAGTTCGGACATTTCCATACCTTTCGCATCGGCGATGTCCTCAAAAGACAGTTTACGATCGATGCTCTGTATGATGTAAAGTTTGTCCGCAGACTTGTTCGCCAAGGTCCTGACCAGAATATCTTCCGGACGGACAATATCATTTTCCTCTACATAACGCTGAATCAGACGAAGAAAATCTCCTCCGAACTTATGAGCCTTTCCTTCACCGACACCCTGACATTTCTTCAGGTCATCGATCGTGATCGGATACATGATGGACATGTCATCCAAAGACGGATCTGAAAAAATCACCCAAGGCTGGAGATGCAGACGATGAGCCACATCCTTCCGCAGTTCCTTCAGCATCTTCAGCAAAGTCTCGTCACCCCCTCCGCCTCCCCGGGCTGCAAGTCCTGCCTCTTCCTCATCATCCACGCCTTCCGCGAATTCACGCTCTTCCGTCAGCATCAGTTCATGCGGATGCTCGAAGAATTCCTGTCCTTTTTCCGTCACCGACATCAGGCCATAAGTCTCGATCTCCTTGTCCAGGAAATGCAGGATGATGCCCTGATGCATGACTGCCAGCCAGAAACGGATACTGTGCTCCTTACCGGCACCGAAAAGTTCCAGCTTGTCATGTTTATAGGACTTGATGATGGAATTCGCTTCTCCCGACAGAATATTGGCCAGGTGCTCCATCTTGAAGCGTTCCGGCATACTCCGGATCAGTTCGATGACCAGACACATCTCCTCCCGGCCGTCGAAGACCTTCTTCGGATACAGACAGTTGTCGCAGTTTCCGCAATTGTCCTGATCATATTCCTCTCCGAAATAGTTCAGCAGCAGTTTCCTGCGACAGACATTGGACTCGGCGTAAGCGACGGTCTCCAGCAGGAGATGCTTGCCTATTTCCTGTTCCGCCACCGGTTTGCCCTGCATGAACTTCTCCAGTTTCTGAATATCCTTGTAGCTGTAGAAAACGATACATTTCCCTTCCTTGCCATCTCTTCCGGCTCGACCGGTCTCCTGATAATAGCCTTCAATGCTCTTCGGGATGTCATAATGGATGACGAAACGGACATCCGGCTTGTCGATACCCATACCGAAAGCAATGGTCGCCACGATGACGTCCACATCCTCCATCAGGAACTTGTCCTGATTCTCGGCACGGGTCTTCGCATCGAGACCGGCATGATACGGCAAGGCCTTTATGCCGTTGATGTTCAGCAGTTCCGCCAGTTCTTCCACCTTCTTGCGGCTCAAGCAGTAGATGATGCCGGACTTGCCCGGATTCTCCTTGATGAACTTGATGATATCACGCTTAGGATCCGTCTTGTCACGGACCTCGTAATAAAGGTTCGGACGGTTGAAAGAAGATTTGAAGACCTTCGCATCCGGCATACCCAGATTCTTGAGGATATCATTCTGCACCTTAGGGGTCGCCGTTGCGGTCAAAGCGATGACCGGCGCCTCTCCGATTTCCTCGATGAGCGCCCTGATCCGTCTGTATTCCGGACGGAAATCATGTCCCCATTCCGAAATACAATGCGCCTCATCGACAGCATAGAAAGAAATCTTCACGCCGCGCAGGATCGCGATGTTCTCCGGCTTGGTCAAGGACTCCGGAGCGACATAGAGCAACTTGGTCGCACCGGACAGCAGATCGGCCTTCACTTCATTCAACTGGCTCTTGCTCAAAGAAGAGTTCAGGAAATGAGCTATACCGTCGTTCCCGGCGACGAAGCCACGGATCGCATCCACCTGATTCTTCATCAGGGCAATCAACGGAGAGATCACGACAGCCGTTCCCTCCATGACAAGAGCAGGCAACTGATAGCACATGGATTTGCCACCGCCAGTCGGCATGAGCACGAAAGCATTGTTGCCGTCGACCAGATGTCTAATCACTTCTTCCTGACCAGGCTTGAACTGGTCAAAGCCGAAAAATTCTTTCAATTTCGAGTGAAGTACAGCAGAATCTATTTTCATAAAAATGACCATTTGTCCACACTAAGTTAGGGATAATTTTTATATTTGCATTCTTTTTTCAAAAAATCATAATGATATGGATACAAAGAGTATTGAATCAATCGGAACAACAGTACAGACGCCATATCCCCACAGTCACAGAAACCGTGAGGTCCTGCGTACCTTCAACGCCTTTTTCCACAACGAGGCGACCGGAGGCGTTCTGCTGCTGATCGCGGCGGTACTTTCCGTCGCATTCGCCACCATCCCGGGGCTGCAAGGCTTTGACAGATTCTGGGACAAGCAATTCGGTCTGACCTTCGGCGGCGAGACCGTCAGTCTCAGTCTCAGACTCTGGATCAATGATGCCCTGATGGCCATCTTCTTCTTCGTGGTCGGGCTGGAAATCAAGCGCGAGATGCTGGTCGGCCAGCTTTCTTCCATCAAGAGATCCATCCTGCCGATCATGGGTGCACTGGGTGGAATGATCGTACCGGCCGTCCTCTTCTACCTGTGCAACATGAACAACCCGGAAACCGTCGGAGGCTGGGGCATCCCGATGGCGACGGACATCGCCTTCGCGATCGGCGTCCTTTCCATCCTCGGCAGCAAGGTTCCGACCGGACTGAAAGTGTTCCTGACCGCCCTTGCGATCGTCGATGACCTCGGAGCCATCATTGTCCTGGCCATCTTCTACCCGTCACACGCGATAGACTTCACTTATTTCATACATATCGGACTCATCATGGCCCTGCTCTTCACCTTCAACAGACTCAAGGTGCGCCATGCGATCTTCTATCTGATCCCAGGACTCTTCCTATGGTACTTCACCTACAAGAGCGGCGTTCACGCCACCATCTCCGGCGTCCTGCTGGCCATGACGATCCCATCCAAAGGTACCATCAACGAGGTCCGCTTCAACTCCAAGCTGCAGAGCCTTGTAGACAAATTCAAGCAGACCAGCCAGAGCCAGACCAATGTGCTGGCTAGCGCCGAACAGCAGCACATCATCCACAGCATGCACAAGGAGATCCAGCGGGTCGATCCGCTGATGCACCAGCTGGAAAGCCGTCTCAGTCCGATCGTGAACTACATCATCATGCCACTTTTCGCCTTGGCGAATGCCGGTGTGGCTTTGGATTTCAGCGTATTCCAAGGAGGCATCCCGACCATCTCGCTGGGTATCTTCCTTGGTCTCGTGCTCGGAAAACCTCTTGGCATCTTCCTTTTCAGCTTCCTGAGCATCAAAGCGAAGATTGCAGAGAAGCCGTTCGGCGTGAAATGGATCCAGTTCGCCGCAATCACCGTACTCGGAGGTATCGGATTCACCATGTCCATCTTTGTCAATGGACTGGCCTTCACCGATCCTTCACTGGTCGCAATCGGAAAGATCAGCATCCTGATCACTTCTACCGTAGCAGCTATCCTGGGAATCCTGGCCTTGACCGCCACCTGCAAGAACAGAGCTGAACGCCTGACTCCAGAAGAAATTTTGCCGAAGGAAACCAACAGGATACAATAAATTTTATTATATTTGTAATTCATACGGTCATAGCAGCCGTAGACAAAAGAAACAACATAAAAGAACAATAAAATGAAAACTACTAAAATTTTATCAATGGCTCTGCTTGCAGCCCTCGCTGCCGGAACCTTGGCTTCCTGCTCCAACAGAAAGAACGCAGTCGACTACGCTGAGGCATACCTCGGTGCAAAAACCATGAGCAACCTTACCCAGGAGCAGAAAGACACCCTTTCCGTCATCTCTCCTTCACAGGCAGACTGCGACACTGTTTCCTATATCCTCGGCGTACAGCTCGGTACCATGGCAAAACTTCAGTACAACCTGGCCAGCAACCTCGACGAGCTCAACACAGAAGAAATTCTCGCCGGTCTTAAGGATGCCATGAAGCTGGAAAGAACCTACACTCCGGAAAAATGGGATGAGATTCTGAAAGTAAGTGCAGGAAGAGTCGGCGAAATCATGAACGGATATATCCAGAAGAGAATGCAGCTGACCAACCTGAAAACTCAGGTCGAGAGCGAGACTTTCCTCAAAGAGAACCTGAATAAAGAAGGTATCAAAGAAACCGAGAGCGGTCTCCAGTACAAACTGATCGCAGAAGGTGAGGGTGAGAAAGTCGCTCCTACCGACACCGTCGTCGTCAACTACAGAGGAACCCTCGTAGACGGAACAGAGTTCGACGCCAATGAAGGCATCTCCTTCGCGGCCAACCAGGTGATCAAAGGCTGGACAGAAGGTCTTCAGCTCCTCGGCAAAGGTGGCGAAGCCATGCTTTACATCCCGTCAGAACTTGCATATGGCGAGTACGGCACACAGAGTATCCCGGGCAACTCCGCTCTGATCTTCTCCGTGAAAGTCGTAGACATCAAGAGAGGTCCTGCAGCCACTGAAAAAGCAACCAAATAAATTCCGATCAGGAAATGGCATTGGAAATTGAAGGAAAGATTGTCCGCAAGCTGCCGGTTCAGCAGGGACAGTCAGCAAGAGGACCTTGGTCCAGACAGGATTTCATCGTAGAATACCAGGAAGGCAACTACCCTTCACAGGTCTGCTTCGATGTATGGGGAGAGGAAAAAGTGCATGATCTGGAAAAATATCAGATCGGAGACACCGTGAAGATTTCCTTCAACCTCAGTAGCCGGGAATATAACGGAAGATGGTACAACGACATCCGTGCCTGGAGAATCGAGCCGGTCGGAAGCCAAGCTCCCGCAGCACCCGCAGCCACACCATCCGTAGAACTGCCTGCAACTGAAGACAATAATGAAGACCTTCCTTTCTAAGGAAAGTGACAGAAATGAAAAAACTGGAATCCTTGCAGGATTCCAGTTTTTTCATTTTCAGACATTATAGTTCTTTCCAGACAATGGACTTGTCACGCCCCCACCAGGACAACTGTCGCTTGGCATAGCGCCGAGTATTTCTCTGGATAAGTTCCACCGCACGTTCCAGGGAAGTCACAGGGCCATCACCTTTGGAGGTAGGTCCCCATCCTTCCAGAGATACCTTACCGTCCAGATAATCGAACCAATCGAAAATCTCCTTGTAACCGACCGTCTGCAATGCAGGCAGTTTACGGAAAGGGAACAGTGAACGCACTTCTTCGACCAACCCCTCATCCACCATCTGCACCACACGTCGGTCGATACGGCTGTACAGTTCTTCTCGCGGACGGACCAGGCCGATCTTCTCGATCTCGAAATCGCGTTTCTTCACGGAAGAAGTCTTGAACGATGAGAAGGGCTTCCCGGTCATCAGGCAGACTTCCAGAGCCCGGATGACACGCTGTCCGTTGGCGATATCGATCGTCGCATAAGATTCCGGATCAAGACGAGCCAGATCCAGTCTCAAAGACTCCACCCCCTCTCTCTTGAGCCGCTCCGTCAGCTCTTCCCTCAACCGAGGATCGGCCTCCGGAAAGTCATCCAATCCATTGCACAAGGCATCGATATAGAAACCGGAACCTCCGGCCATGACCAAAGTCTCATGTCCCTCATCGAACAGGCGATCCAGCAGTTCCAAGGCTTCTATTTCATAACGGCCTGCTGTATATACCTCATCCTGTACCGATCGGGAATGGATAAAATAATGCTTCACAGCCTGAAGCTGTGAAGCAGACGGGACCGCTGTCCCGATAGTCATCTCTTTATAGATCTGCCTGGAGTCACAGGAAATGACCGGTGAGCCGTAACGTTGTGCCAGCTCGATGCTGAAATCCGTTTTTCCGACTGCCGTCGGCCCCAGCAGGATAATGAGTTTCCTACTCATCCTCGTCTTCATCATAGACCTCGGAGCCATCCTCATCATCTCCGTCATCCTCATCGAAGTCAATGTCATCGTCATCGAAATCCTCATCATCCGGATCCTTCTTCTTATCTTCCGGAAGATCCTCGAAAGCGACATATCCGTTCTCGAACTCAAGAGGAATAGGGCCCTTGCTTTCGACCAGCAACGGATAAGTTTCCTTCGGTGATGCCTCGCCGGCCTCTCCCTCGAAAGTCACGATCACACTCTTCACATTGGTCGTATCATAGAAATAGATGAACTTGTCCTCCCCTTTCTTATGACATTGAGCCAAGGTAATCATATCGATTGTTCCGGATCCTAAATCGAAGATTCCATATCTCGCCGAAACATTTCCTTCTCCGTCGAATGCCTTGAAAAGAATGAGCTGATCCTGCGGAAACTCCATATCCACCCGCATCTGTTTATGGAAAGAATAGAGAGAAGAATTAGCCTTCACCTCATACACTCTGGAAAATCCCTTTATTCCGGGAAGGGAGACCCTATATTTATACAACATAGCCAGTTAGATGATAAAATACACGGAGCTGCCTGTCAGCCCCTCTGAAGCGAAGCCAAAGGTACAAAATATTTTTCCATCATATTATGATTTTTTTCATAATTAATACTAAATTTGACATTTGTATGAACGATTTCGCAATGAACGAATTCGCAGAAAAGATTCAAGATTCTTACAAGAGCATCTCATCTGTTTCCCGAGGGCTCTTCAAGGACAATGGAAGCCGATTCATTGCCCATGCCTACCCCGTTGAAACGGAAGATGAAGTCAAGGAAATCGTCAGTTCCCTCAAAAAAGAATACCATGATGCCCGTCACCACTGCTATGCCTATCGACTAGGCTGGAAGGGGGATCGTTTCCGTGCCAATGATGACGGTGAACCGTCGTCATCTGCCGGACGCCCCATCCTGGGACAGATCGACTCGATCGGGCTCAGCGATATCCTTGTCGTGGTCGTGCGATATTTCGGCGGCATCAAGCTGGGAATCCCCGGACTCATCCGGGCCTACAGGACCTCAACGGCAGATGCGCTTGAAAATGCAGAAATCATCGAGAAGATCGCAGGGAAGAACTACCGCATCCACTTCGGTTACATGAGCATGAACTCCGTGATGAAGACCTTGAAAGATATGGATCTGGAGCAGAAGAACCAGCAATTCGATCTGGACTGCAGCCTGGAGACCCGCGTCCGGCTCTCGTTGGAGAAAGCTTTCCTGGAACAGATGGAAGAAATAGAAGGATGCTGGACGGAAGAGATACAATAAACCCGAACATATATGAGTAAGAAAAGTCTTATTTCAATCCAGGATTTCACGAAAGAAGAAATCCTCCACATTCTGGAAACCGCAGAAGAATTCGAAAAGAACAGAGAGCAGGATTTCCTCAAAGGCAAAGTAATCGCCAGTCTGTTCTTTGAACCTTCCACCCGTACAAGACTAAGTTTCGAGACGGCAGTCAACCGCCTGGGCGCAAGAGTGATCGGCTTCTCCGACGTCAACAACACCAGTCTATCCAAAGGTGAGACATTGAAAGACACCATAAAGATGGTCAACAACTACGTGGACATGATCATCATGAGACATCCGCTGGAAGGCAGTTCCAGATATGCCTCTGAAGTCGCCTCCGTTCCGGTCATCAATGCAGGAGACGGCGCCAACCAGCATCCTTCCCAGACCTTGCTGGACCTCTACAGCATCAAGAAGACCCAGGGACACCTGGACAATCTCACCATCAATATGGTCGGAGACCTCAAATATGGCAGGACCACCCATTCTCTCCTGCAGGCCATGTCCCACTTCCACCCGAAATTCGTCTTCACCGCACCGGAAAGTTTAAGGATGCCGGAAGTCTACAGAGATTTCCTGGATGCCAACGGCATCGACTATGAAGAGACGACTCACCTGGAAGACCATCTTGACGACTGCGATATCCTCTACATGACTCGCGTGCAGCAGGAAAGGTTCACGGATCCGATCGAATATGAAAAAGTGAAGGATGTCTACAGCCTGAATGCCTCCATGCTCGGACAGGTGAAGGAAAACATGAAAATCCTTCATCCGCTCCCAAGGGTCAATGAAATCTCGGCAGATGTCGACGAGACCCCTTATGCCTACTATTTCAAGCAAGCCGGAAACGGACTCTATGTCCGCATGGCCATCATCTCCTATCTTCTGGGATACCGGTAGATTCCGACCAACCGTTTAAATATAAAGTAAAATGGATACAAGAAAAGAACTCAAAGTCAGCGCTTTGGAGAACGGTACCGTACTGGACCACATTCCCGCTGAAAACGTATATAAAGCCCTGGACATTCTCGGCCTGAAAGACATAGAGAACCCGATCACCATCGGCATCAATCTCAGCAGCAAGCTTTATGGAAAGAAAGGCATCATCAAGATCGCCGACCGGTTCTTCGAAGATGAAGAATTGAACAAGCTGGCCCTGATCGCACCGGAAGCCACCGTCAACGTCATCCGGAACTTCGAAGTAATGGAAAAGAAGAAGATCGAGATGCCCGAAGAGATCGTCGGCATCGCCAAGTGCATGAATCCGAAATGTGTCACGAACCACCAGCCGATCCAGACCCGGTTCAAGACTTTGACCAAGGATGGAAGAGTCCAGCTGCTCTGCCATTACTGCGAAAAGATCACGGATTCCGACCATATCATCTGAAACACACAACCATGTAATAAACACTAATACATTATGAAAAAGGTACACAATTTCACTGCTGGCCCCTGCCAGCTTCCACAGGAAGCCATCGACAAGACGATCGAGGCGTTGAAAGACTTCAGGGGAACCGGTCTTCCGGTCATTTCCATCTCCCACAGATCCAAGGAATGGTCCGCCGTCATGGATGAATGCCGAGCACTCTGGAGAGAGCTGCTGAACATACCTGAAACGCATGAGATTCTGTTCCTTGGCGGAGGAGCCAGCATGGGCTTCCTCTATGTAGCTATGAACCTCCTTGAGCATAAGGCCGGTTATCTCGAGACCGGTGTCTGGGCCAAGAAAGCGCTGAAAGAAGCGAAAGGACTGGGAGAGGCCTATGCCGTCGCCTCTTCCGCCGACAAGACTTACTCCTACATTCCGAAAGGCTATGAGATCCCGACTGATCTGGATTATTTCCACATCACGACCAACAACACCATCTACGGTACGGAAATCCAGTACGACATCGACAGCCCGGTTCCACTCGTCGCTGACATGTCTTCAGACATCATGAGCCGTCCGGTAGATGTAAGCAAGTACGGCGTCATCTACGGCGGTGCACAGAAGAACGTCGGCCCTGCAGGTGTGGCTTTCGCCATCGTCCGCAAAGACCTTCTGGGCAAAGTCAGCCGGTACATCCCGACAATGCTGGACTACCGGACACACATCGAGAAAGGCTCGATGTTCAACACTCCTCCGGTATTCGCCATCTATGTGATGAGAGAGACGCTCCAATGGTTGAAAGATCAGGGAGGAGTTGAAGCGATCAACCGCAAGAACAAGGAGAAAGCAGCCTTGCTCTATGCGGAAATCGACAGAAATCCGCTTTTCAGAGGTACGGCTGCCGTTGAAGACCGTTCCATCATGAACGTCTGCTTCGTCATGGCTGAAGGTCACGAAGATCTCGAAGCTGAATTCCTGGCTTTCGCCCAGGAGAAAGGCATGGTCGGCATCAAGGGCCACCGTTCCGTCGGCGGTTTCAGAGCCTCCATCTACAACGCCTGTCCGCTGGAAAGTGTACAGGCCCTCGTTGACTGCATGAAAGAATTCGAACAAAAACATAGATAGCCATGAAAGTACTTGTCGCCACAGAAAAGCCTTTTGCAGCAGTCGCTGTAAACGGAATCAGAAAATTGCTCACCGCGGCAGGACATGAACTCGTACTGCTGGAGAAATACACTGAAAAAGCTCAGCTTCTGGAAGCTGTCACTGATGCGGACGCGATGATCATCCGATCAGACAAAGCGACCGCCGAGGTCATCGAAGCCGCACGGAATCTCAAGATCATCGTCAGAGCCGGCGCCGGTTACGACAACATTGACCTGGAAGCATGTACTGCTCGTGGCATCGTGGCCATGAACACGCCAGGACAGAACTCGAATGCCGTCGCAGAGCTGGTCATCGCCATGATGATCTACATGTGCCGCAACCAGTTCACTGCCGGTACTGGCCATGAAATCAGCGGAAAGCGCATGGGAATCCAAGCCTACGGACATATCGGCAAACTGGTCGCGGCCAAAGCGAAAGCCCTCGGCATGGACGTGATGGTCTATTCTTCTTCCCGTTCTGCAGAAGAAATCCGTCAGGACGGCTACTTGCCGGCGGCCAACCTGAAAGAGCTCTATGAGAACTGCGATTTCGTGAGCGTGCACATTCCTTCCACTCCTGAGACCAGAGGTTCCATCGGATACGAATTGATCAATGAACTGCCGATGGGAGGCTGTCTCCTCAATTCTGCCCGCAAGGAAATCATCAACGAGGCTGAACTTGTGAAAATCCTCGGTGACCGTCCGGACCTGAAATACGCGACGGACATCGCTCCGGACTGTATGGAAGAACTGACCTCCAAATTCGGCAACCGTGTCTTCGCCACTCCGAAGAAGATGGGCGCACAGACTGCAGAAGCGAACATCAATGCAGGCCTCGCGGCTGCACGACAGATCATCTCCTTCTTTGCAGACGGGTGCACTCAGTTCCAGGTCAACAGATAGCCCGGCCTATGGTGAAGATCAGACCTTTTGCAGCGATCCGCCCTCCAAGACAGTTCGTCGAGGAAGTGGCGGCCCGACCTTATGATGTCCTGAACTCAGCGGAAGCCAGACAGGAAGCCGGAGAGAAATCCCTTCTCCACATCACCAGGCCGGAAATCGACTTCTCTCCGATCATTGACGAGCACAGCCAGCAAGCCTATGATCAGGCCGTCCGGAATTTCCAGGAATGGATGAAGAAAGGTTGGCTGGTACAGGATGAGAAGCCGTATTACTACATCTATGCCCAGACCATGGACGGACGGACCCAATACGGACTGGTGCTCTGCGCTCATACCGATGACTACGCTACGGGAAAGATCAAGAAGCATGAACTTACCCGAAAAGAAAAGGAGGATGACCGGATGAAACATGTACGCAACCAGAACGCGAACATAGAACCCGTCTTCTTCTCCTATCCAGACAACGTGGCGATCGACGACATCATCTCCAGGATCATCCTGGAAGAGCCAGAATACGACTTCGTCGCAGAAGATGGTTTCGGGCACCGTTTCTGGGTAATCCGGGATCAGGCGACCATTGATACCATCACGGAAACTTTCAGCCACATTCCGGCCTTCTATGTCGCTGACGGCCACCACCGGACAGCTGCGGCCGCCCGTGTCGGTGCAGAAAGACAGCTTCAGAATCCGAACCATACCGGCGAGGAAGAATACAACTATTTCATGGCTGTAGCCTTCCCGGAAAGCCAGCTCAGGATCATTGACTACAACCGTGTCGTCAAAGACCTCAACGGCTGTTCCGATGAAGACTTCCTGGCTTTGCTGAAGAAAGACTTCTTCGTGGAAGATCGTGGCACCTCTCCATGGAAACCGACTCGTCTGCATGAATTCTCGATGTATCTTTCCGGACATTGGTATTCTCTGGATGCCAAGGAAGGACGATACGATGACAACGATCCGATCGGTGTGCTGGACGTTACGGTCCTCTCTGACCTGGTGCTGGACAAGATTCTGGATATCAAGGATCTGAGGACAGATAAACGTATCGATTTCGTCGGTGGTATCCGCGGATTGCAAGAACTTGCCCGCAGAGTGGACAGCGGAGAGATGAAGGTAGCCTTCGCTCTTTATCCGGTTTCGATGAAGCAGCTGGTGGACATCGCAGATTCCGGCAACATCATGCCACCGAAGACCACCTGGTTCGAACCGAAGCTCCGCAGCGGACTGGCCATCCATAAGCTGGACTGAGTCTGCAGCATGAAAAGAATGGACCGGATTCATTTCCGGTCCATTCTTTTTTTCATGTTTTCCTGAAGACAAGCCTTATAGAGCGTCAGTTCAGACAGATGGTAATTTCCGGAAGGGATATTCCCTTCCATAGCTTTTATCGAAAATCCGCCGCCGTCATAGCCGCTGACTTCCAACACCTTGGCAGCAGGATGAACTCGAACGCGGACCTGTCCACCCTTATAAGGTAACCAAGCTGCGGTAGTATCCGTCTTCCAGTTGACCGGATTGATGCAGACTTCGTTTCCCTCCGATACGGCCGGCCAGCTATCTTCCAATGTCCGTACGGAATTGTAGGCGATAACGACCCCATGATCCATCTCTCCTTGTGCAGGTCGGACATTCGGGCTGGACAAATCCTCCTCCGTCACCTTGTAACCGATGACATAAGCCGCAATCATCCGTTCCAGAATCGGAGCTTCCATCGCCTCCACCAATTCCAGAACCGCTTTCGCCCCCTGGCTGAAGCCGGCCAGCACGAAATCTCCTTCCGGACAGTCCTCTGTCAAGAAATGACGGAAGGCGGCCTGCACATCTTCCATGGCCAGACTGAAACGTTCTTCTGCCACCTCTTCCCCGTCCATCCAGGAATCCAAGGTCACCTGACGATAATAAGGTGCATAGAAATCGCACTCCCGGCCGAAAATCTCATCGGCTAAACTGAGCGACCAATCAAAATTCTTCTTCTGGACTTCTCCCCGCACATCGTAATGATGGCAAAGCTGTCCATCCGGGCGCTTCCAGTCGAAGACACAGGTCGGAGTAACATAGAAAACCGCAGCCTTCCGATTTTCAACGAGCGAAACATACCAGGAAGACGCGTCATCATAATCCGGAGGCTCCGGAACATAGCTCTTCATACCCGAACCGCAGGACCAGCTCGGAAGGAGCAAAAGACAGAAAAGAAGAACTCTCTTCATGGCATCAGTACAAAAAACAGGGATGGAAAAATTCCCATCCCTGCAGTAATTCCATGATTTCAAACTATCAAAGTTCCCAAGCGAGGGCAGATGCACCGAGAATGGCAGCATCGGACTCCTTCAACTGTGAGAATACCAGAGCAACCTTTCCCTTCCAGATCGGAAGCAGGTTCTCGTTCATGGCATCCATGATCGGCTTAGCCAGGAATTCCTTCGCTCTGGCGAGTCCTCCGAACAGCACGATGGCCTCAGGAGCACTGAAAGCAACGAAATCCGCGAAGGAACGACCGAGTATGTTACCGGTGAAATCGAAGATCTTGAGTGCGAGATTATCTCCTTCACGGGCTGCATCGAACACATCTTTGGAAGAAATCTTGTCCAGACTTCTGAGGACAGAAGGCTCATCGGTCATCTCCAGCCATTCGCGTGCTGTACGAGCGACGCCGGTTGCTGAAGCGTAAGTTTCCAGACAACCCTGTTTGCCGCAGTTGCACTGCCGTCCATTATAACGGACAGCTGACACATGGCCAAGCTCTCCAGCAAACCCATCATGGCCGTAGACCACATTTCCATTGATGACAATACCGCTGCCGACACCGGTTCCAAGGGTAATCATGATGAAATTCTTCATACCTCTCGCGGCACCGTAGGTCATCTCACCGACAGCCGCAGCATTCGCATCGTTTGTCAAAGAAACCTTGAGTCCGTTCATCTTCTCTGACAGCAGTTTGGCGAACTCGATCTTACTGTTGGCTCCCCAAGGGATATTGACAGCATTATCGACGATTCCTGTATAATAGTTGGCGTTCGGAGCGCCGACTCCGATACCACGGATCTTGCCTTCTGCCTTTGCATCGGCGATGATCTTGTTCAAAGCTCCTGCCAATTCATCGAGATAAGGCTCGAAATCCGTATAAGTATCTGTACGGATGACCGTCTGTGCCAGCACAGAACCTCTTGCATCCACTACACCCAATTTGGTGGTCTGACCACCGACATCAATACCGATTACATATTGTGAATCCATATCATTGCATTGTTAAAGATCTGACTTGAGGAATTAATTGCTCTTCTTCTGCTGTTTTGAACCGGCAAGAGCGAACCAGAGAAGGTATGCAAGAGCGATGACCAGTACCCAATAGCTCTGGATGAAGCCGAATGCGTCAGCGACTGCGCCCTGGATAAGCGGGAGAATGCCACCGCCGCAGACCATGACCATGAAGAGACCGGAAGCGATAGATGTGTACTTGCCGAGACCTTCGACTGCAAGGTTGAAGATGGCACCCCACATCACAGATGTGCAGAGACCGCAGAGCACAAAGAAGATCACTCCGACAGGAACTGCAGCGCCCTGCACCGTCATCGTTGCAGAAGCCGGGATAAACATGCCGAGCAACAGGAAGATGATAGCGGTCGTGCTGACTACAGTCATCATGAGACGGCTGGAGACCTTACCTCCGATCGCACCGCCGACCAGACGGCCGACCAGCATGAGGAACCAGTAAGCGCCGACCAGAGTACCTGCAACACCGGCAGCGATGTTCAGTCCATGGATATCCGTCATGTAAAGGTTAGCCATGTTAGGAATGCCGACCTCGATACCTACATACAGGAAGATGGCGATGATACCGAAAACGAGATTCTTGTAAGAAAGAGCACCCTTGATGCTGGACATCGTGCCTTCCTCCTGAACCTTGCTTTCCTTGCGAGCCTCAAGCTCAGGCTCTGGAATTGCGGAGAACAGGATGATCAGGAAAGCGACGGCAAACACACCCATAGCGATGAACAATGCAAGATTCACGTCCGCGACCTGAGTCTTCTCCGTGACTTCACCGATGAGATAACCGGCGAGAACCGGAACGATCGTCGCGCTGAGTGAATTGAGCGCACCACCGAACTGGATGAGCTGATTACCTTTGTTTCCACCACCACCGAGCGTATTCAGCATCGGGTTCACTACGGTATTCAACATACACATGGAGAAACCGGATACGAGCGCACCGAGAAGATAAACATAGAAGTTCTCGACGATACCGGAAAGATAGGAAATGCCGACACCGATGAAACCGACTGCTACTGCAGCCAAGGCAGTGACTTTATAACCTTTACGTTTGAGAAGGATACCTGCCGGAAGACCAAGAAAGGCGTAAGCGATGAAGTTTGCCGCATTTCCAAGCTGTGACATGGCATTCGTAGCACCGAATTGAGCTTTAGCGATGATACCCATAGGGTTCTGAAGTCCAGTCACAAATGAGATCATGGCAAAAAGGAAGAACATGATCGCGATTGGAAGGACATTACTGTTCTTTTTCATTTGAATTCTGTTTTATGTTAATAATTAATATAGTCGGTTTTATAAAACTTGGCTAAGGTACAAAAAAAATGATGAAAAACACGCACGATGCCCCATAAACGAAACAAACCGGACCAGAAAGACTGGTCCGGCCTGCTTTTCTTGCAGCGGAAAGGTTAGAAAGCCTTCATGTTGAATTCATTCACGATATCCTTTCCTTCCGGCGTATAAGCGAATGCCATGTTATCGGCATAGACCTGTTCTGCCACGCGACGGACGACCTTCATTGAACTGTTCATCATATGATTCTTCTCTGTAAATGGCTCAGGAAGCACGCAGACAGCGGCCGGCAGCCACCTCTCCGGAAAAGCTCCGGCATTCGCTCCTCCCTTACGGTAGGAATCGATCTCGCTCTGGATCTTCTCCAGCATAAGCTTCTTCGCTTCATCGGAAGCCGGATCCGCAGCAGCATGTTCTTCCTTCAGCCAAGCCTGGAGATTTTCCTTGTGCGGAACGACCAGAGCTATGGTGTAAGGATCCTGACTGTTGTGGAGAATCAGGTTGTCGATATATTTCGAATTCTCGGAAATGGACTCCTCGATCAGTTCCGGACTGTATTTCTCTCCATCAGAACTGATGAGCAGACATTTGAAACGCCCTACGACATAAAGGAAATCCTTGTCACGCATGTAACCCATGTCACCGGTATGGAGCCAACCATCCACGATGGTTTCAGCCGTAGATTTCGGATTTTTCCAATAACCGGCCATGACATTCTCTCCCTTGATGCAGATCTCACCTTTCTCACCATATGGAAGTTCCTTTCCGTTCTCATCCAGAATCTTGATCTCCATAGGACGGACGACACATCCGGAAGAGCCGAGGATATGTCTTTCAAGCGAGTTCGCGGAAATGATCGGAGTCGCCTCGGAAAGACCGTACCCCTGAAGCATCGGGATACCGATCGCATAATAATATTTCTGCAGGTCAATGTCCAGCAGCGCACCGCCGCCCACAAAGAATCTCATCTCTCCTCCGACGCCTTGACGGACCTTGGAGAAGACCAGCTTATCGAAAAGGCTGATGAGCGGCTTCTTCCAAGCCTGCCAGAAACCACCTTTGTTGTAACCTTCCTTGTTGTAGGAAATGGCGAGTTTCAATCCAGTATTATACATCCATTCAGCCGTCTTTCCGGCTTTCCTGATACCGGTCTCGAAATTTTTCTTGAAGTTCTTGGCGAGAGAAGGAACACTCAGCATGAGAGTCGGCCTGATAGCCTGGATCGTGGAAGGAATGTTCCTGAGGCTGTTGCCCGGCACGGTCGCGAAAGAAGAGCCGTAAGACATCAAGGTATAGAAACCTGCGACATGGGCGAAGCAATGGTCCAGCGGAAGAATGATGAGCATTCTGTCGTCTTCGCGGCAGCCGATCACGGAATGCGCCTGTTCCACGTTCGCCGTATAGTTGCGGTGGGTCAGCAGGATACCCTTCGGATCTGCCGTCGTTCCGGAAGTGTAGCTGATGTTCGCATAGTCATCCGGTCCGACTGACCGGTAACGGTCAACGAAGTCCTGAGGATGTTCCTGAAGGAACTGCTCTCCCATCTTGATGATCTCACCGATGTAGATCTCGTTCTCCCGCTGATCCGGAATCTCGTCGAAGACGATGACCTTCTCCACGAGAGGAGTCTCCGGAAGAATGTTCCTGATTTTAGACAGCTGTGAAGCGGAAGTCACGACGAACCTCGAATCCGAATGTCTTACACGGAATACGAGATCATTGGTTTCTTCCAGTTTCACGGACAACGGTACATTTACACCTCCTGCATAGAGAATGCCGAGTTCACCGATTACCCAAAGATTACGTCCTTCGGAAAGGAAGGAGACCTTGTCCCCTTTCTGCAATCCCAGAGCCATGAGACCGGCACCTATCTTGTAGGCTTGAGCCTTCGTCTCCGCATAAGTTGTCTTGGTCCACTCGTCGCCGACTTTTTCCCAGAGGAATGTGTTGCCGGCGAACTTGGCAGTGTACTTTTCGACAAAGTCGATGATAGTCAATCTTTCTTCCATGAATTACTGTTTAAATGAATACTATTTGAACAGTCCGAACAGCTCAGCATCGATCTTGTCCGTGATTTCCTGGAAATCTTCAGGACGGTTCTCGAATTTCAGACGATCCACATCCAGAATGAGGAGTCGATGCTTGTATTCCTTGATCCAAGTTTCATAACGTTCGTTCAAGCCAGTGATATAATCGATACGGATACTTTTCTCGTATTCACGGCCCCTTTTCTGGATCTGACTGATCAGGTTAGGAATCGAAGATCTCAGATAGATAAGCAGGTCAGGCGGATTCACCAGAGACATCATGAGATCGAAGAGATCGGAATAGTTCTCGAAGTCTCTGGAACTCATCAGCCCCATGCCATGAAGGTTCGGAGCAAAGATCCGTGCATCCTCATAGATGGTACGGTCCTGGATGATCACCTCGTCTGACTTGGAAATGTCCACCACATCCTTGAAACGTTTGTTGAGAAAGTAAATCTGAAGATTGAAAGACCAGCGCTCCATATCCTCATAGAAGTCAGAAAGATAAGGATTGTAGTCTACTGACTCGAACTTCGGCGTCCAGTTGTAATGGGCAGCAAGCATCTTCGTCAACGTCGTCTTGCCACTTCCTATATTACCTGCTATCGCTATATGCATATCTTTTGATTTTAAGTTTATATTTTCGATTACGAACTAACAAATTTAATAACTATTATTCGTATTTTTGTATGAATAAGGAAAAATATTGATATGATACATCTACAACAGTTCACATTCAATCTGTTTGAAGAACATTGCTTTCTGGCCTGGGACGACAGCAGGAAATGCGTCATCATCGACCCGGGAGCCGCCTCTGAGGAAGAAAGGAAATCCCTGGCAGACTTCATCTCCGGAAAGGACCTGGAGCCGGAAGCGATTCTGCTTACCCACGGTCATTTCGACCATATCGCAGGACTGATGGACTGTGTCAGAAACTACCGGATTCCGGTATATATGCACCCTGCCGACCGAAGCACCGTCAAGGCCAATGAATCCCTCTGCCACCAGTTCGGGATCCCGCTCCCTGAATTCCCGGAAGAGTTCACCGAAATCAGGGAAGGACAGCAGCTCAGAATCGGAAATCTGGTCTTCGACACCATAGAGACGCCAGGACATACGCCAGGTGGACTCTGCTACTACGAACGACAGGAAAAGATCCTGTTCTGCGGAGACACCCTCTTCGCCGGAGCGATCGGGCGCTCCGATTTCCCGGGAGGCAACTATGACGAACTGATCAGGGGCATCCTGCTGAAACTCATGCGGATGGACGGTGATGTACAGGTATTCCCGGGCCACGGCCCCGCGACCGACATCGCCACGGAACGTACGACCAATCCTTTCCTCTTTCCGTTCAACGAGCCCTACCGGGATCCGGATGAAGAAGATGAGGAAGAGAAGGAAGAAGAATAACGGTGAAAATGAAGAAAAAATACATTGAAATAACCGGAGCGAACGCCCATAACTTGAAAAATGCCGACGTCAGGATCCCCAGAGACAGCTTCGTGGTCATCACGGGACCGAGCGGAAGCGGCAAGTCTTCCCTGGCCTTCGACACGATCTACGCAGAAGGTCAACGGAGATACATGGATACCCTGTCCACCTATGCCAAGCATTTCATGGGTATCCTGGAAAAGCCAGAGGTCGAGAACATCGAAGGGCTCAGCCCGATCATCGCGATCGAACAGAAGACGACCGGCAACAATCCTCGCTCCACCGTCGGCACCATCACCGAGATCTATGATTTCCTGAGGTTGCTCTATGCCAGAGCTTCCACCGCCTATTCACCGACGACCGGCAAGCCGATGGTCCGATATACCGACCAGCAGATCGTAGATCTGATCATGAAGAACTATGCCGGCCGCAAATGCTATCTACTGGCCCCATTGGTCCGGGGAAGAAAAGGTCATTATAAAGAACTTTTCGAACTGCTCCGGAAAAGAGGCTATACCCAGGTCCGGATCGACGGGGAAATCTGCGAACTGGCGGAGACCACGGCCCTGGACCGCTACAAGCCTCATTTCATTGAACTGGTCGTGGATCGGCTGAAACCTTCCGAGAAGGATGAGAAGCGGATCCGTGAATCCTGCATGACTGCCATCAACTACGGGAAAGGCTCATTGGCCGTGATGGATATGGAAAGCGGAGAAGTCTCCCATTACTCGAAACATCTGGTCTGCCCGGACAGCGGTCTTTCCTTGCCGGAGCCGGCTCCACATTCCTTCTCCTTCAACTCTCCGCAAGGCTATTGCCACCATTGCAAGGGACTGGGAAGAATCGTGGACGTGAATGTCGACACCATTGTCCCGGATCGGAAAATCTCGATCGCGGACGGCGGCATCCTTCCCCTGGGAAAAGTCAGAGAGACCAAGAAATTCGACATCATCCGCTCCATTGCCCGGAAATACAACTTCTCTCTCTACGATCCGATAGAAGAGATCCCGGAAGAGGCACTGGACCTGATCATCTTCGGCTCGGACGAACTGTTCAGAATCGGTGAAGGGGCCAGCTCGGAAATGGTTTCCTTCGGAGGAATCGTCTCTGACATCAATGAGAAGATCACCTGCCCGGTCTGCCACGGTACGCGCCTGAACAAGGAAACGAATTATTTCAAGATAGACGGCAAGACCATCTCCGAAGTTTCCGCGATGGAAATCTCACAGCTGAAGGATTGGCTGGATAACCTGGACGGAAAATTCAGGAACCGCGAAGCGACCATTGCCAGAGACATCCTGAAAGAACTCCGGGAAAGAGTTTCCTTCCTGCTCGACGTCGGACTGGATTATCTGTCGCTGGACCGTGCCACCGCTTCTCTTTCAGGAGGAGAAAGCCAAAGGATCCGTCTGGCCACCCAGATCGGTTCCAAACTGGTCAATGTCCTCTACATTCTGGACGAGCCGAGCATCGGTCTCCATCAGCGAGACAATCGGAAACTGATCGATTCCCTGAAGAAACTCCGCGACGAAGGCAACTCCGTCATGGTCGTGGAACACGATACGGAAACCATGCTTTCCGCCGACTGGCTGGTCGATGTCGGTCCAGGTGCCGGTGAAAAAGGAGGTCATATCTGCTGGAGCGGTCCTCTGGACGAGATCGCCTCTTCCGGAGTTTCTTCCCCGACCATCGACTACCTGACAGGCAGGAAGAAGATTGAAGTACCGGCTTGCCGAAGAAGCGGGAACGGCACCTTCCTTTCCATCCGGGGAGCAAGGGGAAACAACCTGAAGAATGTCGACATCGACATCCCGCTCGGTCTGCTGGTCGGTATCAGCGGGGTCAGCGGCAGCGGAAAGTCCACCCTGATCAACGAGACCCTCATGCCGGTACTGAAGAACCTGTTCTACAACGCCAAGCTGCAACCGCTTCCTTACGATTCCATCGAAGGAGTCGAGAACATCGACAAGCTGATCGAGATCGACCAGAGCCCGATCGGAAGGACTCCGAGAAGCAATCCAGCTACTTTCACCGGTGTCTTCAGCGACATCCGATCCCTCTTCGAAGCGACTCCAGACGCGAAAGTCAGAGGCTTCAAAGCCGGACGTTTCTCCTTCAATGTCCCGGGCGGACGTTGCGAAGAGTGCAAGGGAGCCGGCATCAAAGTCATCGAGATGAACTTCCTGCCATCCGTGCATGTCATCTGCAACGAATGCCGAGGCAAACGATACAAGGCCGATACGCTAGCGGTGAAATACAAAGGCAAGAATATCAATGATATCTTGGAAATGTCCATCAGCGAGGCCTATGAATTCTTCCAGAACATCCCGAACATTGCCCAGAAACTGAAAGCGCTGGTCGATGTCGGTCTGGGCTACATCCGTCTGGGCCAGTCCGCCGTCACGCTTTCCGGCGGAGAGAGCCAGAGAATGAAACTGGCAGCGGAACTGTCCAAGAGAAGCACCGGAAACACCCTGTACATTCTGGACGAGCCGACGACCGGTCTGCACCAGAGCGATATCCAGGTGCTGCTGAACGTGCTCCGGATGCTGGTCGAGCAAGGGAACACCATCATCATTATCGAACATAATCTTGACGTCCTCAAATGTATGGACTACCTTTTCGACATGGGACCGGAAGGAGGACGCAAAGGTGGTATGATTGTTGCCCAAGGTACACCTGAAGAATTGGCGAAGAACCCCGATTCCGTAACCGGACCGTTCCTGAAAGAGGAACTGGACGGAAAACATTTATAAAGAAACGAACCATGATCAGAATTTTTTGCGAAAACGATGGTGAATACCATAGTTACAGAGAAGGAATAAGTCTGGATGAGATTTCCCAGGAAATCTGTCCATACGTTACCGACGAGAAATCCGGCATGAAGATTCCGGTTCTGGCGGCCCTGGTGGACCACCAGCTGAAAGAACTCTCTTTCACGCCCATGGTGTCGCACACTGTGCGCTTCATCGGCTATGACCATCCGGATGGGAGACGAACCTACATCCGTTCCCTCAGTTTCGTGCTGCAGAATGTCATCCGGGAATTCTATCCCGGTAAAGTGCTGACCATCAACTATTCGCTTCCGAGCGGCTACTACTGCGAGATCCGTGAGCCGAAGCCGAAAGAAGACGGTCGTCCCAACATTTATTTCGCTACTGACGAAGAATTGGAAAAGATCAAGGAAAGGATGCAGGAAATCATCGATGCCGACAAACCGTTCAAGAAAGTGAAGATGAGCACGGAAGAAGCCGTGAAACTCTTCGCTTCAAACAACCAGCCGGCAAAAGTGGCCCTGATCAATTCCCTGGGCCGTTTCTCCGCCAGTGTCTACTTCCTGGACGGACATGCGGATACCTTCCATGGGCCGCTCGTCCCTTCCACCCGTTTTCTGAAAATTTTCGACATCATCGGATTCAATGACGGCTTCTGCCTGCAATATCCGGCTTGGGGTAACCTGAGCAAAGTCATGCCGCTCAAGCGCCAGTCACAGCTGGCCGGTGCCTTGAAGACCTACTCCGACTGGTGCAACATCATGGGTGTCAACGGTGTCGGAACTTTGAACAAGGTCGTTCTGGACGGCAGAATCGTACAGATGATCAACATGTCGGAAGCGCTGCACGAAAGGCAGTATGCAGAAATCGCGGACAAGATCTACGAAAGACGCGGTTCTGTAAAAATCGTTTTCATCGCCGGTCCTTCCTCCAGCGGAAAGACCTCTACTTCGAAACGGCTGGCCAACCAGGTCCGCATCCTCGGCCTGGTACCGAAGGTGATAGAACTGGACAATTACTTCGTCGACCGGGAACACACCCCGAAAGACGAGAAAGGCAACTATGATTTCGAGTCCCTGCAGGCCATGGACCTGGAATTCCTGAACCGTCAGCTGAACGAACTGCTGGACGGCAAGGAAGTCGAGATTCCGCGCTTTGACTTCAAGGAAGGCCGCCGTTGCTTCAATGGAGATTTCATGAAACTCAACGAGAAAGACATCCTCATCATGGAAGGCATCCACGCCCTTAACCCGGCCATGACTTCCGCAGTGGACGATTCCCGCATCTTCAGAGTCTATGCCTCAGCCCTGACTTCCCTGCCGCTGGACGAGAACAACAACATCTCGACCTCGGACAACCGTATCCTGCGCCGCATGATCCGCGACAACCGCACCAGAGGCATCAAACCGGAAGATACCATCCTGCGCTGGGCAAGCGTCCGTCGGGGTGAGAACAAGAACATCTTTCCGTTCCAGGAGAATGCGGACGCGGTCTTCAACTCCGCTCACATCTTCGAGCTGCCGGTGCTGAAATACTATGCAGAACCGCTGCTGAGGCGCATCCGTCCGAATTCACCGGCCTACACCGATGCGACGAGGCTGTTGAAGTTCCTCGAGTACATCATCGCCCTCTCCCCGGAAGAAATCGCCTGCATCCCGCCGACCTCCATCCTGAGAGAATTCATCGGAGGTCAGACCCTTTAGATAGATTCAGGTCAATGATTTCTTGACAATGACTTCAGGTCAATGATGCCGTACGTACGCACCACCGACCAACAGCAATAAAAAACAGGCGGCCCAACGAAGGGTCGCCTGTAATCATTTCATATACTGGAGAAACTTATTTCTTCTGATTCTGAACTGGAAGAACATAAGACTCTACTGCCTGTTTCTTAGTATTGTAAGAACCAAGGAATGAACAGATCTGGATGACATCTCCCTCTTTGATACCCAAGTTAGGGAATGATTTGTTGTTGGAGAACTTGATCTTACCGTCTTTCTCATAGTAGCTAGGAGCATCGACGAGACCATAGACATAGATCTCTGCATTCGTACCTTCTTCCACAAGGGTGAGGTTTCCGTATTCACTCTGCTGGTTGGTTTTCTTGTCGATGTCAATCTTCTTCACCTTACCTTTAAGGAGACTTCTCTGAGAGTGGTCAGCCTCGTCTTTAGCGAGGAACTCTGCGAATGTTGCAGGAGCGACTTTCACACTGCTCTCATAGTAAGCACCGACCATCTGAGGATTTCCATTATGCTCACCTCTCTTGCCGATGATCGTTACCCAGTCACCGACCTTAAGGCCGAGAGAACCGAAAGACTTGTCATTCTTTTCAACTTTAGTGCTGGTCAGACCGTAAACAAGGATCTCACCTTTACCATCCTTGAGCATGATGTTGCCGTATTCAGCCTTCTGGATCTCTGTGATGACACCGGAAATCTTGTACTCCAGCATGTCAGAAACCTGTGCCGCGAGGAACTTGTCGATAGTGACTTCCTGAAGAGCTGGCGGCAGACCGATCTGCTCGACCTTCACAGCTACTACAGACTCATCCTTACCCTTAGCGGACTTGAAGATGATCTCGCCTTCACGTTTCTCACCGATTTTCTCGAACGGCTGAACATTGAATACATAGATCGTTGCACCCTTTTCACCTGGATTGATCGCCTTGATGGAGATCCATTCTGGAAGTACGCAGGAAACATTATCACCTTTAATAGTTACTGCAATAGCCAGATCCCTTGTCTTGACTACATCAGAGCCTTCCTCTGTATATTCTTCGAGACCGTCGGAATTGACCTTGACGGAGTTTCTGTCCACCTTGAGGTAGGATTTCTTGAATTTGTCAACCGTGATGTTCTTCAACTGTGGAGTACCATTGTAAGGTGAGAACGGACCATGTGCCCAGATTTCGTCACCGACTTCCAGACCCAGATCACCGAATTTACCTTCCTCACCATTCTTGTTGAGCGTACCGTATACATCAAGTGTACCGGACTCATCTTTCAGCAGAAGGTTACCATACTTGGAGTTCTTCACTTTCACGATTGTCGCATGTACATAATAGGTAGCACCTACAACACCTTCATTGGCGATTTTATTCAAAGGAACGATTTCCTTGGACTGCACGCCCTGCTTTACCATGAGATGCTGCACAGCAACGATATTCTTTTCTGCATCAAAGATGTTGACAACAAGGTCTGCTTCATGAGAGACCTTGTCCGGACCTGCTGCCTTGAAGACGACCGTCGTTTCTCCAGCTGTTCCCTGAAGAGGTTCTGCTGTGAACCAAGTCGGAAGTTCCTTGCCATCAGCAGAAGCGATGGCCCAATCTGACGTAGCTTTGAAAATGACCTCGACAGCCTCCGGATTCTCCCCATTAAAGCCGATGATGCTTTGAGAAACCTGAAGTTCGTCAAGTTGAGCGAATTTCTCTTCGACACATCCTACCGCTACAAAAAGAACGGCAAGAAGCGACATGAATATATTTCTGATTTTCATGATCATTCAATTAGAGAATTAATTAAACATATATTTGATACCGACCTGAACATACCAGCACTGCAGAGGACTCGGGTTGTTTTTCCAAACCTCCATGCCTGGCTGGATAGCTGAGTTGGTAGAGAATACAGGAACACCATCTGCATCAATGTGGTCATAAGTGAGAAGGCGACCACCCTTCAAAGCTGGATTCATGTACTTGCCTACACCCCAACTTGAGTTGAAGAAGTTCAGGATGTTCTTGAAATCGAGACTGAGCTGGATGGTGTTCATCTGCTTGCCTGCAGGAATCTTGAAGTCATGTGCATAACGGAAATCAAGTCTGTGCATCCAAGGTGCGAACACGCTGTAACCCTCAGCATACTCACCGGCATGCTTGCTCAGGTATTTATCGTTCTTCGCGAAAGCGACATAACGATCTCTGTCGTCATCGCTGACGAATCTGAACTCGTTGTTCTCGATCTGCTGCATGGTCGGAATATACATGGCATCGTATTTATAGCCATCACCATTCATATCGTTTTCGATCATGTATGAATATCTTCCGGCCGGATTGGCTTCGTAGAACAAGCTGAAGTGGTTGTAAGCCTTGTCTGTATAAGTGAGGGATGCGAATACCCTATGCGGAGTGACATACTGTGAACTGTGGAGCGATGCGAAGTTCGGACCGTAGACTGTCGGCGTATAAGTAAAGGCCGACTCTGCGTTGGAACCCGGCATACCGGTCAGTTCCTTCTGTGCAGTGTAAGTATAGGATGCCATCAAGCTCAAGTTCTTGACCGGCTCCATCTTCAACATCAGGTTTGCGGTATATCCGTAACCCTTGTGAGTATTTGTCAGGACAAATGCATCCGGATTGTTGATGAGAATATCATTTCCATCTTTATCCTTACCCATGTGAGTATACTTGGATCCATGCCCCATCGGATAGATGACACGATTATCCGGACCATTGAATCTGATGAAACCGTCGATCGGTTTCTGGTTCCAGTTCTCCATGTTCACACCGTTGACGGTCTTGTTGTAGATGAATTCACCGGTGATGGAGAATGGGAAGCTGGTCGGGAAAGCATAATCGAGAGCGATGGAAGTCTTCCATACCTGAGGCATCTTGAACTTAGGATCCACTGCCTGAATCTGAGACGGAAGCACACCGTCCTCAGGAGAAATGGTCATAGGGAATCTCTTCGGATCAAGGCTATTGAGTTTTTCGACCAGTTTCTGAGTATCTACGATCATATCTCCCTGGAACTCCTTAAGGAGCGGATCAGCTTGGGCTCCGTTCTTTCCATATACCGTCGTCAAGGAAACCAGGTTCTGGACCATACCGGAGTTCGTCGGCATATTGGTGAAGAATACCAACGGGAGACGACCGGAGAAGAGACCTGTACCTCCACGGAATTTCAGGCTCTTGTCACCGAGGATATCCCAGCTGAAACCGATTCTCGGAGAGAAGGAAATCTGAGCATTCGGCCATTTTCCAGTATCGATATGTCTTCCACCATAGTCCATCTCCTTGATAGCGTTGTTGGTCATCAGGTCCTTGTTGTCGAAGAACATGCCATCGATGCGGAGACCGTAGGTGAGCTTGAAGTTTTCAGTAGGAGTCCACTCGTCCTGAGCATAGACACCAGTCTGATGGAACCTTACACGGGCTGCCGGATTCTTTTCACCGTCATAGCCGTAAGTGATGGCGACAGTTTCAGGAGTTGCACCTTTAAGGAAGTCGTCCAGACTGTTGTAGCGATAATAGCCGGTACCGTTTCTCATGTAGGAGTTGTCAGCCATCTGGTACTCATAGTTGAGACCTGCCGTTATCTTGTGAGTGCCGGCATAGTAGGTAACGTCATCTTTCAACGTGATGACGTCGTTGTGTACACCATTGTTCCAAGTGAACAGTTCATAACCTGCTGACATATATGGCTTCACACCTGTTCCATCCAGAATATCTATGAACGGGAACTTGGCTGAATTCGTTCCACGGATATCATCCAGTTTGGAGAAGGTGAACAGGAACTGATTGGAAAGATCATTGCTGAAACGGCTGTTGAGATCCAGGGTCAGTGAGTTCACATTATTGTCCATGGAATACATGGAATTGGCGAAAGACATGGAATACTCGGACATACGGGCTTCAGTCGTACGAAGACCGCAGTTGGAAGAAGACTTGTTCGGAGCATTCCATTTTATGTTCTTGGCATAGTTATAACGGACAGCAAGATGATGCTTGCCGGTGATGTTCCAGTCGATACGGGCCAGCACCTTCATGTTGCTCTCATCTGCCGGAAATTTCGTATAAGATCCGGTATCATAGCCATATTTGTCCTTGAGATGATTCTTGACCGTCTCCATGTCCTCGACAGTAGTACGGGAAATGAATCTTTCCGGATCCATCTTTCCGTCTTCGGAAGCCTGCCAACGATTGGCGATCTGAGGGCTCTGGACATACTCGAAGTTCACGAAGAAGAAGAGTTTATTCTTCACGATAGGACCTCCGAGAGTAGCACCGTAAGTCGTGGTACGCTCTTTAGCGACCGGACCTGCATTTCCGGTCTGAATACCGTTGTTGATGGATCCTCTCATGTTCTCGTTGCGATGATAGACATAAGCGGAACCTTTGAACTGGTTGGTACCGGATTTGGTGATGGCGTTCACGCCACCGCCGATGAAGTTGGTCTGACGGACGTCATAAGGAGAGACGACCACCTGAACCTCATCGATCGCATCGATGGAAATCGGGCTTCCGCCACCAGGGAGACCGGCATTCAGGCCGAAGTTGTTGTTGAAGTTCGCACCATCGACCGTGAAGTTGGACGAACGACCGTCTCCACCTGCGAAGCTCATGCCGTCACCACCGTAAGGGGAAAGTTTCGCAACGTCAGTGATGCTTCTGGAAACCGTAGGAAGTGAAGCCATCTGTGAACTGGAGATGTTGGTTGCTGCACCTGTCTTTTCAGCAGAGAATTTGGAATTGGCCGTAGATACGACTACAGCCTCGTTCAGCATTTCCTTATCCTCTTTGAGGAAGGCATTCAACTTGTACAATTCTGCAAGCTGAAGAGTGACATCGGTGAAAGTCACGGTTCTGTAACCCAGACATGAGACTTCCACTTTGTAAGGACCACCGTTACGCATACCTTGAATGGTATAGCGACCATTGTTGTTCGTAACGACGCCATAGACGGTTCCGGAAGGCTCATGGGTTGCCACGACAGCAACGCCAGGAAGCACTTCACCATTTTCATCCGTGACGAGTCCACCGAGAGATGATGTTGTTACCTGCGCATAGGCAGAAACACCAATGAACATCGCTGCGAGAGCAGCAACAAAACATTTGATTGCTTGTTTCATATGGTTCAGTTAATTAAAAATAAAGTTACTTGGGCGAAGATAATACATTTATCGAATCTATAAAATAAAAAAAATTCTTTTCATTTGCAAACATTTGATAACCTGAATTCTTTTTTGCAGTTCAGAAATTTATGCTTACCTTTGTCGCATATCGGCTGATATGTGGAGAGATTTGAATGCTTGCAACCACACAAAAAAATGCTAAAATCATGATACTTTTTTGTGTTCGCTCCGCATATCCTATGCCGGGGCTTTTTTTATGCTCCGAAACACCCCGAGAGATTTTATAAACACAATATCATGAATTACTTATTTACATCAGAATCCGTATCTGAAGGACACCCGGACAAGGTGTCTGACCAGATTTCAGACGCGATCCTCGACGAATTCCTCCGTCAGGATCCGGAATCCAAAGTAGCCTGCGAGACCTTCTGCAGCACCGGACTGGTCGTCGTCGGCGGAGAAGTGCGTTCCGAGAACGCTTATGTCGACATTCAGGACACTGTCCGGAAAGTCATCAGCAAGATCGGCTACAACAAGGCAGAATATATGTTCGACTCGAACTCCTGCGGCGTGCTTTCCGCCCTCCACGAGCAGAGCGCCGACATCAACCGCGGTGTCGTCGGCATAGATGCCGATACCCAAGGTGCAGGAGACCAGGGCATGATGTTCGGTTATGCCTGCCGCGAGACTGAGGAATACATGCCGCTTCCATTGGCCTTGTCTCATCAGGCTCTCATCCTGCTGGCCAAGATCAGGAAAGAGACTCCTGAACTCATGCCTTACCTCCGTCCGGACTCCAAGTCCCAGTTCACCATCGAATATGACGGAGAGACCAACAAGCCGGTCAGGGTACACACGATCGTCATCTCTACCCAGCATGACGAGTTCACCCCGGCCAGCCTCGGCAAGATGACCTACAAGGAAGGTTGCGACCAGTACGGCCAGAATCGAGTGGATGCCGCCATGCAGGCGAAGATCAAGGAAGATGTGCAGAACATTCTCCTCCCGATGCTCATCGAGAGTCTTCCGACCGAGACTGCCGCACTTTTCCAGGGCGACTATATCCTGCACGTGAATCCGACCGGAAAATTCGTGATCGGCGGTCCTCATGGAGACACCGGACTCACCGGACGTAAGATCATCGTGGACACCTATGGTGGACGTGGTGCGCACGGCGGTGGAGCCTTCTCCGGAAAAGACCCGTCAAAGGTGGACCGTTCCGCTGCCTATGCGGCCCGTTACATCGCCAAGAACATGGTCGCCGCCGGCGTTGCTGATGAAATGCTCGTACAGGTTGCCTATGCCATCGGTGTAGCCCGTCCGGTCAGCATCTTCGTGAACACGAACGGCACTGCAGCGAAAGACGCTTCCGGCCACCAGCTTACGGATGCGGAGATCGCGGCGAAGATCAACACGCTCTTCGACCTGCGTCCAGCCAAGATCATCGAGAAATTCGGCCTGAAGAAACCGATCTACGAAGCGACGGCCGCTTACGGACACGTCGGAAGAAAACCGTACAAGGACAGTGTCACTCTCATCCGCGACGGCAAGAAGGTGCAGGAATATGTCCAGTTCTTCGGTTGGGAACTGCTCGATGCTGTAGATAAAGTGAAAGAGGCATTCAACCTCTGATCGGTCAGACCTCGGTCCAATGGATGCGGATTCCTTTCCGCTCCATGCCACGGAACCAGGTCATCTGCCTCTTGGCAAACTGATGGATGGCAGTAGCCAGCTGCTCACGCATCTCCTCCAAGGTCAGCTGACCGGTCGCATAGAGCGTGACATACTTATACTCCAATCCATAATAGATAAGGTCTTCTGCGGGCACACGCTCCAGGAGACCTTTTATCTCTTCCACCATTCCTTCCTGAATACGCGCATCCAGACGGCGGTCGATCCGCCGGTTCCTTTCCTCGCGATCCACGAGCGTACCGATGAAAAAAGTCTTCTTCGGCAGGAAATGGGTATGGTCCACCGGATGTTCCGACTCATAGATCGCGATCTCGAGTGCACGGATCAGTCTTTTCCGGGTATCATAGTCCGTTGAATTGTGCAAAGGTTTCAAGGACGCCAGCCGAGCGATCAGTTCTTCGGTCGGCCTTGCTTCCAGTTCAGCCCGCAAAGCAGGGTCCGGCGGTACCTCCGGCAAGGAATAACCGCAAGTCGCCGCCTCCAGATAAAGTCCGGATCCTCCGCAGAGAACAGGGACTGCTCCCCGCTCCACGATCTCCCGGTAAGCCGCCTCGAAGTCCCGCTGATACTCGAAGATATTGTACTTCGTGCCGGCATCGACGATGTCCATCAGATGATAAGGCACCTCCTCATATTCCGAGAGGTCCTTTCCCGTCCCGATGTCCATTCCCCGATAGACCTGCCGGGAATCCGCTGAAAGAATCTCCGCATTCCCTATAGCCCGGGCCAATGAGACCGCGTATCTTGTCTTTCCCGAAGCGGTCGGTCCCAGCACGCAGATCAGATCGATCTCCCCCTTACGGTACAATTCCCTAAGCTGTACCGGGTCAATGGTTTCAGCCGCAGGAAGGGGTGCAGGCTGCCTGACATCTGTCATTCCACAATTTTTCATGGAACAAAGATAGGAAATTTGGAACCAAGCGAAGAAAAAAGCTTAACTTTGCACACTACTTAAAAACAGGAGATTATGCCGAAAGCAAAGAGTAAAGTGGAGATCAGGAACAGGAGAGCCTCATTCGATTACGAATTCCTCGAGACTTTCCAGGCGGGAATCATGCTGACCGGTACTGAAATCAAATCCATCAGAGCCGGCAAAGCATCCCTGGTGGACAGCTTCTGCTATTTCAACAACGACGAACTGTATGTGAAGAACATGCATGTCGCGGACTACTGGTGGGGAAGCTGGGGAAAACACGACCCGAAACGCGACCGCAAACTGCTGCTCAACCGCAAGGAACTGAACAAGCTGGCCAGAGCCGTCAAGGAGAAAGGCTTGACCATCATCGCCGTCAAGCTCTACATCGCCGACAACGGATACGCGAAGCTGCTCATTGCCTTGGCCAAGGGTAAGAAAGAGTACGACAAGCGCCAATCCATCAAGGAAAAGGACATGAAACGAGAAATCGAGCGTTTCCACCGATAAAAAAATCCGGAAGTTCTAACTTCCGGATTTTTTTATCTTTCCCATTTCTCTTCGTCCCATTCCGGGCTGATGTAATCCCCCTCATGATCAATGAGGAAGGACAGATAGGTAATGTCGATTCCCTGCGCCAGATATTGGGATTCATAGAAGGTCTGAACTTCAAACAGAGCCTCCACCGCTTTCTGACCGCAGACCGACATCATCGGACTGCTGTAGAGCTTTTCCTTGTCCGCGTCATAGATGTCCGTCGCGCAAGCCAGGATCTTCAGCCCGTTCTGCTCCGCCATCGCGCGGGAATATTCATGGAGATAACGGCTGTCCGTCTTCAGATGAACGATTCCCCCAGGTTTCAGGAAGTTGCGGTAACGACTGAGAAAGAGCGGGCTGGTCAGCCTCTTCTTCTCCCTTCCGATCTGCGGATCCGCAAAGGTGATCCAGATCTCGGAGATCTCATCTTTCGCGAAAAGCGACTCGATGAACTCGATCCGAGTCCGCAGGAAAGCCACGTTCGGAAGCTGATGTTCCTCCGCATACTTCGCACCTTTCCACAAACGCGCGCCTTTGATGTCCACGCCGATATAATTGCAGGACGGATTCCTGAGTGCCAGGTCAATGGTATATTCTCCTTTGCCGCAGCCAAGTTCTACGACGATAGGATTGTCATTGCCGAACATTCTTTCACCCCAATGTCCCTTGATCGGATGATCCGTACCCAGGACTTCAGGAGTTGTCGGCTGAAGGAGACACTTGAAGGTCTCGTTTTCTCTGAATTTTCTAAGTTTATCTTTTCCCATAAATGGATGTTAGGGTTACATGTCATTGATTTTCAACCTTCTGCCCCTTCTGGGCTTTCGGAGCTGGCTTCTGTGCTCTCCGATGGTTGCCGTTTCCGCGAGGACGGTTGCCGTTCGGCTTCCTGCCGCCCTCTGCCGCAGGCTTCCTTCCCCCTTCGGCAGCTGGCTTCTGTCTACGTTTCTTTTTCTTCTTCGCCTCATCGAAACGACTGATGCTGTCATCTCCGACCGCCGAGATGAATTCAGGAAGTTCGGCCTCGATATCCTGTTTCAAAGATTCCGGTTTGAGACCGTTCTTGTTCATCTTGATGATTTCCTTCACCTCCTGAGCACTGAGCGGATAGAGAGAAGCCAATGAATGCGGATCATAGGAGAAATACATGGTTTCCTGTAAAATATCCGTCTTCATCAGATAAGCCTGTCCATCTTCGAACTCGAGCGGATTGAACACCCTCGGGATACGAGACTGAGCATCGATATAAGATGCCGTCTCGTAATTGAGACAACATTTAAGCTTTCCGCATTGACCGGCCAGTTTCTGAGGATTCAGAGACAGGTCCTGAGCACGGGCCGCGGCCGTCGTGATGGATTGGAAACTGGAAATGTAATTCGAGCAGCAAAGCTCACGGCCGCAGACTCCGAGGCCACCGATGAGTCCGGCTTCCTGACGAGCGCCGATCTGCTTCATCTCGATACGGATACGGAATTCCTCGGCGAAAACCTTGATCAGCTGACGGAAGTCGACGCGACCATCCGCAATATAATAGAAGATCGCCTTGGTTCCGTCTCCCTGGAACTCCACGTCACCAATCTTCATCTCCAGACCCAGTTCCTCCGCTATCTGACGGGAACGAATCATCGTTTCATGCTCACGGGCGATAGCTTCCTGCCATTTCTCGATATCGAACTGCTTTGCCTTGCGGTAAATCTTCTTGAATTCCGCCGTTTCCAGATTGATCTTCTTGCTCTGCATCTGACGTGCGACGATAGGACCTTCCAACGTGACGATGCCCAGATCATGCCCATTGGCCGCCTCGACGATCACCAGATCACCCATCTTGATACTCTGGCCGGAAGCATTCACGTAAATGCCTTTACGCGTATTCTTGAAACGGACTTCGAAGTAATCATCGAACTGTTCCTGCTTCACCCCGTCCAGCCAGTCATAGACCTCCAGCTTGCAGCAACCGGGACGGTAATTGCATTCCGTCTCGCCAGAAGGTTTCCGTTCCACCGTACAGCCTCGGGAACAGTCGAATTGTCTTGATTCTTTATCGTTGTTTTCCATAAAAAACTCATACTGTTAGGAAAAGACGGTCCACCAAGTCTGTGAAAAGGATTCTGGCATTGACGTTCCGGTCAATCAGTTCCACCGTCTTATCTATATTATTGATCGCCTTGTGGCAGAAATTCTTGCGGATACGTTCCGCCATTCCGGCATAAAATTCTTTCTCGGACTCCGGCACCGTCACCAGGGTCTGCATGCCCTGCTGGTACAGGAACAGATTTCTGAAACCGTCCTCCATGAACATGCAGAAAGCCTTCTGCTTCTCTCGGGACGGCAGGGACGCCATCGTCTCCGCACATTCCAGTGCACCGAGGAGATTCCGGGCGACCAGCGCCTGCATCAGTTCCGCAAAGAGATCCATGTCCGAAGTGTAGTCCGCATTCCGGTTCTTCATTTCCAGAGCGACACCGACACTGCCCTCCGAAATCTGCGCCAGACGGCCCGCCTCTTCTTCATCGACCGAAAACTGATCCATGAGCACTGCTTTCACAGCCGAGCGTTCCATCGGAAGAACCCTGAGGCTCTGACATCTGGAAAAAATGGTCTGCAGCACCTTTTCAGGAGCATGGGTGATGAATATGAAGATGGTTCTTTCCGGTGGCTCCTCCACCAGCTTCAGCAGCTTGTTCGCCGCCGCGACATTCATTTTCTCCGGCAGATACATGAGCACGGCCTTATAGCCGTCCCCTACCGCCGTCAAGGACATGCCCGTTACGATAGCCTTCGCCTCGGACATCAGGATATTTCCGGTCTTCTTCTCGATCCCGATCGCTTCCATCAGGTCATTTTCCAGAAAATAAGGATTGGCCAGCACCAGTTCCCTCCATTCTTTCAGATAATACTCGGAAGTGATGCTGGAGGCCTTCTCGGAAGCCGAAGACTTCGAGCCGGTATTCACCGGAAACACGAAATGCACGTCCGGATGAATGAGCTTCTCCATCCGACGACAGGATGGACATTGACCGCAGGAGTCCCCGTCCACATGATGATGACAATTGAGATACTGGAGATAAGCCAGGGCCAATGGAAGCGCTCCGCAGCCGTCATTTTCATAGAAAAGCATGGCGTGGGCAACTCTTCCGCTGTCCGCCATCCCTTTCAAAGCCTGCAAAGCCTTTTCATTTCCGACTATATCTGCAAATCTCATCTATTTTTCTCTCTTCGCCGTATAATGGGCCATTTCCACCAAAAACTGCTTCTCGTCCGAAGCCGGAAGGATATCCAGAGCTTCCACAGCTTCATTGACGAAACGGTCCAGTTCACCGGCCGCATATTCAAGACCGCCGTGAGTCCGTACGAAGTCAATGATTTCATTCCGGCAGTCTTCGCTGCCCATATTCCTGACCTTTTCCCTGATTTCCTTTTCCTTCTCCGGGGAGACCTGCTTCAACGCCCCTAAAAGAGGGAGGGTAATCTTCTGTTCCTCGATATCCACGCCCAGAGGCTTCCCGACAGAGGATGTACCGACATAATCCAGAATATCGTCCTTGATCTGGAAAGCGGTCCCCAAGGAAACGGCATATCTCCGCATGGCTTCGGTCACTTCAGAGGAAGCCTTGACGGAAATGGCAGCGGAAACGACCGCCGCCTCGAAAAGAGAACCGGTCTTGCTGTAAATGATGCGGTAATAGTCCTTTTCATCCGTATCCACCTTCTGTGCCTTCTCCAGCTGGAGCATCTCCCCCTCAGCCAGATCGCTCAAAGTCTTCGCGAAGATCTTGAGCACTTGCGGATCCCCCTCACCATCCTGCAGGATCTGGTCCATCGCTTTCACCAGCCAGTAATCTCCGATCAGCACGGATACGGAGGGCCCCATGAGCTTGTTGATGGTCGGCTTTCCCCGGCGGCAATCACTGCTGTCCGCCACATCATCGTGCAGGAGAGTCGCATTGTGGAGCAACTCGACAGCAGTGGCATACCTGCAGGTCGCCTCCGTCACTTCACCGCCATTGCATGCTCTGCCCACAAGCAGAGCCAGCATCGGTCTCATCTGCTTGCCCGATGACTCCAGGATCTTGTCATTGACTTTATTGAGCAGGTCGATATCAGAAGACAAGGCCGACCTGATTTTCAGACCGACCCTATCCCAGACGGGACCCAGATATGATTTGATGACAGCTACGTCCATATCCTTACTTCGATGTGAACATGAAAGAAACCGTCAATGTGATCCCTCCGTAATTTCTGCCTTGCCAAGCCTCTTTCATCAGCGGAGCGATTTCATTGGCCGGCACTCCCTTCAGGTCCATGAGGTTCCCGAGGTTCCAGTTGTAACGACCGATGATCTGGAATCTCCAGATTTCCAGGCCGACACCGAGACCGATACCATATTCCCAACGGTTGAGGCCAGTCTCGTCCCATTTCTTCGTGGACGGGCCATTATCCGCAGTGATGCTGGCATTGACACCGTAACCGACGAATGGAGTGACATCCAGGAAAGGACGGAAAAGCACGAGATCCGGTCCCCACTGTATGGAAACCGGCAGTTCGACATAACCGCAGTTCGTCGTCAGATTCCCTTCGACCCCCTGGACATTCTTCATGGTAGCCGCTTTCGCATGATAGATCAGCGACGGCTGAATGGAGAAACCGAGCGGAAGCTTCAGCTGATAAGTGAGACCTGCGTTGTATCGGGTCATCATACGGACGTTCGCATTGCTGTCGTTGGAATTCGTGAACGAAAATCCACCGACAACGCCGAAGCTATGCTGGGCAGCCAGCTCATGACCGGTGATCATGGCAGTCAGCCCGACAAGCACTATGGTCAAGAATCTTTTCATAAATCAGAAAATCAAAGAAGTGCATCAATCTTCTTGGCGATCGCATCTTTCGGAGACGCACCGACAAGACGATCCACCAGTTCACCATTCTTGAAGAAGAGCAAGGTCGGGATGCTGCGGATGCCATATTCGAACGGAACATCCTCGTTGTCATCCACATTGCACTTTCCGATGACAGCTTTTCCCTCGTATTCAGCCGCCAGCTCCTCCACGGTCGGAGCAAGCGCACGGCAAGGACCACACCAGGTCGCCCAGAAATCCACCATTACCGGTTTGTCTGTATTCAGAACTTCCTTGAAGTTCGCATCTGTAATTTCAAGTTCCATAATCTGTAAAATAAAAAATTATTCCAGTCGCAAATATAAAAAATTTACGGCTGGAATACAATATCAGTCAAGATGCTTTCTAGTAACTTTTGAAGATGTCCCAGACGAAAGCCCTCAAGCCCAGATCAGGTGTTTCTTCATCCTTTTCACGGCACATGGCCAGGATCTCATCGACCTTGTCATCCGGAACGAAGGTCAGGACGGCATTGTTCATTACCGGCCAGGCGTGCGAACCTTCATGGGGAAGACCCGTTTCCGTACCTCTTCCGGCAATGTCGTGCCACATCGTATATCCCTTGCAGGAAAGTTTCTCCAAAGCCTCGACCACTTCCATGTTGTAAGCCTGGTCATAGGCGATAAAAACTGCTTTCATATCTGTCTAATTTTTTATTTCAACTCCAATGCCGCCTTTTCTGCAGCTTCTTCCTTGATTCTCTTCTGTTCGCGACGGACCTTGTTCCGATGCTGCCAGGAAGAGAATGAACAATAGATGGTCGGGATGATGATCAAGGTGACCAAGGTAGAGATGGAAAGACCCCATGCGACGGTGATACCGAGCGCTCTCCACATCTCGGAGCCCTCACCGGTACCGAGTGCCATAGGCAACATACCGAGGACAGTCGTCAGAGTGGTCATCAGGATAGGACGAAGACGGGACTGAGCCGCCTCTGTAACAGCATTCACAACCGTATATCCCCTTTCCTGAAGCAGGATCGTGTAGTCGATCAGCACAATACCGTTCTTCACCACGATACCGACCAGAATCAGGACACCGATCAGACCCATGACACCCAACGGCGTATTGGTCAAGGTCAATCCGAGAACGACACCGACCAGAGCGAACGGAATGGAGAACATGATCACGAACGGACTCATGAAGGATTCGAACTGAGAAGCCATCACGATGTAGACCAGGATGATGATCATCACCAGCAGCATGAGCAGCTGTCCGAAGGTTTCCTGCTGATCCTCGAAAGAACCGCCGATTCTTGTCCAGAGTTCTGAAGGGAAGTCCGTCCGATCCAGGATCTGCTGGGTAGTTGCCACGACATCTGACAGCGCATATCCGTCTGCTACCACGCCGGATACGGTGATCAGACGCTGACGGTTCTTACGCTCGATAGTCGGCGGCACCTCACTCTCCACGACCGTACCCAGGTCCTTGATGCGGATACCCTGACCACGCTGATTGTAGATCACGATGTTCTCGATGTCCTCCAAACTGGTTCTGAACTCAGGAGCATAACGGACACGGATGTCGTACTCATCTCCGTCCTCACGGTAGAAGGACTGGGTAGAACCGTTCATGCAGGCACTCAGCTCACGTGCGGCAGTCGTACTGTTCAGTCCGTTGAGCGCCAGTTTCGTACGATCGAAATCCACCTGGAATTCAGGAGTATACTCATCACGGCTCAGGAGAACCTGTGAGCAGCCACCTGCCTCGATCATCTCTTTCTGGATGATCTTCGCATATTTATCCGTTGTCTGGAAATCGTAACCGTAGATCTCGACATCGACCGTAGAGGCACCACCTTGTCCTCCACCACCTTCCGTCACCTTACCCTTCTTGATCTGAGGATAGTCCGCAAGGATGTCACGGCACTCCTGAGCAATCTCGGAGCAGCTGCGCTCACGGTTTTCCATACTGCCGATGTTGATGTTGAAAGACATCACATGCGTACCATTGTTCTGCATGGAGGCGAAGGCGTTATCGGAATCGGCCTGACCGAGAGAGAACGAGCAGATCTTGATCTCCGGAACGGAAGCCGCGAAACGTTCATACAGTTCGAAGGCCAGATTACGGGTAATGTCCTGTGAAGTTCCGACAGGAAGTTCGATGTTGACCGTGATACGTCCTTCATCGGATTTCGGGAAGAACTCAGTCTTCACCTTCGGAGAAAGGAAGAACATGGTCACGAAGAAGATCACGACGGAAAGGCTCACGACGATGACCCTATGACCGGTACACCACTTGATCACATGCGCATAACCGCGCGAGATCAAGCCGATGAACTTATTGAAGTTACCGAAGACCAGTTTCTGGAACTTGCCGGTCTTCTGCTTGAAATTCAGGAAGTTGGCAGAGAGCATAGGGATCAAGGTCAAGGCACCGATCGTAGAGACGATCATGATGATGCTGGTGATCCAGCCCAACTGCTTGAAAAGAATACCTGCCATACCCTTGATCATCGTCAACGGCATGAACACGGCGAGCATGGTCAAGGTTGATGCGACGACGGAGATACCGACCTCCTGAGTAGCATGGACAGCGGCCTCCTTCGGTTTCGCACCTCTCTCCAGATGGCTGGAGATGTTTTCCAATACCACGATGGCATCATCCACGACCATACCGATCGCGATGGACAGGGCAGACATTGAAATGATGTTCAAGGTATTGCCCGTGGCCCAGAGATACATCAGGGACGCCAGCAGGGAAACAGGGATGGAGGTGATGATGATGAAGGTAGCTCTCCATCTTCCGAGGAAGAGGTAAACGACCAGCAGTACCAGCAGGAAAGTGATCAGAATCGTCTCCACCAAGGAGTTGATACTGTTCTTGATGGTATCGGAGGCATCGACGACCGTCGTGATCTTGACATCGGAAGGAAGGTTCTTCTTGATGGTCTCCAGTTCCTTCTTCACACCATCGATCACATTGACGGAATTCGCGTCGGACTGTTTCTGGATCACGATCTGAGCGCCCTGTTTTCCATTGACATAAGCCTCCTGGTAACGTTCCTCGGTACCATCAACGACTTTGGCGACATCACGGAGATAGATGACCTTTCCGTTCGAGTTGCCGACAACGACATCCAGCATCTCGTCCGCGCTCTTGAATTCTTTCTCCACACGGAGGGCATAAGTATCTGAACCCAGGTCAATGGTACCGCTCGGAATGTTCCTGTTCTCTCCCGCGAGAATGCTGGAGATCGTATTGACGGAAAGACCGTAAGCATGGAGCTGGTTAGGATCCACATAGACCTGGATCTCACGTTCCGGGGCTCCGGAAACGGAAACCGTACCTACACCTGATACACGGGACAATGGAGTGGATACCTTATCGTCGAGAATCTTTTCCAGAGCCGGCATACTTTGTTCTGCCGTTGCGGAAAGGATCATGATCGGCATGTCATCAGCACTGAACTTGAAGATGAGCGGGAGTGCCGCACCATCCGGAAGCGTGGAGCTGACCAGGTCAAGTTTATCACGTACATCATTGGTCGCAACGTCGATATCGACTCCCTCCTTGAATTCCAGTGCCACCATGGCAATGTTCTCCTTGGATTTTGAAGTCAGGTTCTTCAGGTCGCTGACACCGTTCAAGGCATTCTCAAGCGGCTTTGAAAGGTTCGTTTCGATATCCTCGGCACTAGCTCCCGGATAGGACGACATCACCATGATGAAGTTCGCGTCGAATTTCGGGAAACGGTCGATGGATATGTTGGCCAGTGAGAACAGACCGAAGAAGGCCAAGGCGATGAAGACCAAGGTCGTCGTCACCGGTTTGTTCACTGCTTTTCTATATATGCTCATATTTTGGATTCCTTGTTATTTATTTCACTACGACTTTCACACCATCTTTCAGACGGATCTGTCCCTCGGTAACGACCTTGGCACCGGCCGGCACACCGGAAAGGATCTCATACTCGTAACCGATACGGCGGCCGAGCTCCACCTTCTGGTAGGAAACCGTGTCATCGTTGTTCAGGATATAGACGAAACGCTCACCGGAACCGGCCTGCTTGATGACAGCGACATCCGGAACCACTACACTGTGGTTCATGCCGAAAGTCACTTCAACCTTTGCATACATGCCTGGACGGAGAAGACGGTCCTTGTTATCCACGCAGACCTCGACAGTGACCGTATGGGTTGCCTGGTCCACAGTCGGATAGATACGGGTAATCTTACCGGAGAAAGTGCGGTCCGGAAAAGCAGCGGCCTTGATCTTGACGGCATCACCTTTGTCTATCCTGGTATAGTCAGCCTCGGAAACGGCCACCAGCAGCTTCACCGGAGTGATCTGCTCGACCGTGAAGATAGGAGCCTGAAGGGAGAACATATCTCCTTCATCGTAATTTCTGGCCGTGATGACTCCTGTGATCGGAGAACGGAGGACAGAGTTTTCCAGCAAGTTCTCATAAGAGGTTTTGCTAACCTTATAGCCGAGCTCCATCGCTTCCATATCTGACTTTGAAACGGCACCTGCTTCATACAAACCTTTGATACGGTTGAATTCGCTCTCATTGTTCTTCATCTGAAGTTCTGCCTGGAGCAGCTGTACCTTATCCATTTCTGCCAGCAGCTGTCCTTCTTTCACGAAATCACCGATTTCTACCTTGATGGAAGAAATTCGATTCGGGCTCTGAGGAGCGATGTTGTTCTTCGCATAAGGGAGGACGGTAGAAGTGTAATTTCCGACGTTCTCGACATCTCTGGCTTCCACCTGTACTACGGAGACAGCAGGAAGTTCATCTGCAACAGCCTGTTTCGGCGCTGTATTCTTGTTCTGACCACAACTTGCCGCAAGCACGACCATGCCGGCAATCATCATTGATCTGTAAACTGTTTTCATCTGTATATCTTTTCTATATCTTTCTAATTGATTCTATTCATTGACAAAGTCTTGACCCAGCGTCTGTTCAAGTTCGGTCTTGGCGACCATGAAATTGTAGATGGCCTGTATCTCGGAAAGCCTGGCCTGAGTCAGTGCCAGCTGAGCATCGTTGAGCTCGATGAGCGTGCTTCCACCCAACTGGTAGGAACGCTCGGCGATGGCATAGCCTTTCTCGGCTGCAGCGACGGTATTCTGGCCAGCCACATAGTTCTTCATGCTGGTCTCCATCGTATTGAGGTGCTTCCGGATGGCGATCTTCAAGTTTCTTTCCACATCCAGGCTCTGGAGCTGCACCTGCTCATAGCGGTTCTTGGCCTGACGGGTATCATTGTGCCTTTTCAGTCCGGCGAAGATCGGAATGTTCAGACTCAGTCCGACGTAAGAATACGGAGTCCAGCGATAATTGGAGAATTTGAAATCATTGGTCATGGCGTTCATGCTGAAGTTGAACACCGCTGACAAAGTCGGGATGCAGGCATACTGCTGAACCTTGATGGCATGAGCCAGCTGTTCGGTCTGGATAGCCAGCTGCTTCATCGTAGTATTGGAAGAAAGCGACAGGGAATCATGCTGGTGGATATCATAGAACATCTGGTCTGAGAAGTCTGCCAGAGAACCTGACACGTCCAGATTCATGTCCAGATCGACACCTAAGACTGCCTTCAGCTGCCACAGAGAAAGAATGACATTGCTTTCAGCCTCATAGACGTTAGGGATGGCCGAAGCGACAGTGGTCTTGGCGCGGATGTACTCCAGCTCCGACACTTTCTCTGCCTTGTATTTCTTTTCAGTCTCCTCGAAATTCCGGACTGCGTTCTCATAGACTTCCTTATAAACGGTAAAGGCCTCCTTCGCAAAAAGAATGGAATAATAAGAGGATTTCACCTGAGCGACCGTCTCAAGACGGGATGAACGGGCCTTCTCGACAGCAAGCTCTACATCCAGCGCTGAAATCTTGAGACTTTTCCAGAGCTGGGCATTGATGATCGGCATCGCTGCGGTCACACCCCCGCTCCAAGTGTTCCAACGTCCTACTTCAAGTCCATCCCGCATAGATGAAGACGGCTTTTCCGGCTGAGGAGTTTCACTGCCTTCCGGTTTTCCACCTTGCTCCGGCGCCGTTCCACCACCAGGACCCATGACCTTGGACATATCGATATCCATGTACATGACCTGCTTCTTGATGGTCCTCTGATAATTTCCTGAAATGTCGATCTTTGGATAAAGCGCAGAATAACTTCCCTGTTTGGCATAACCGGTACGTGTCACCTCTTTGTCAGCGATCTTGACCGCGACATTCTCGCTCAAAGCAATCTGAATCGCCTGATCAAGATTGATGATGACCGGCGTTTCGGAGGAATCTGCTTTCTCCAGAATCAATTCAGCCTCTGTTTTTGGCGCTTCCTGCACTTTTTTCTTGTCTCTGAACTGCGCTGGAGCTTCCAACGCCAATGACAAGAGACACAAAGACATAAGCGCTTCGATTGTAATCTTTCTCATCGTTTGACTTTAATACACTAACTTAAAAATTCCGGTTCGGTAAAAACAATAACTGTTCCACAAATGGTCAATTCTTCGCCGGAAATATAAATATATTGTTCTGTTTTACCTATATATTATATTCTTCCTAAAATACAAGGACAGCTTCCCACTCTCCAGCAAGAAGCCGCCCTTCATTTTCTTAAAAACTGCTACCTCAGACTCTTAGCATAATGTGTCGGTTCTGCAGCCTTCTTCTCCGGATGCACCGCCATGAACGGCTGTTTCTTCCAGAATGCCCAGATCAGGAAACCGATGCCGAGGAGAACAAACGGGAGACTGAGCCATTGACCCATGTTCAGCACCATGTTCTGCTCGAATTCCACCTGATCGTTCTTTACGAACTCGATCAGGAAGCGGGAGCCGAACACGACGATGAAGAAAATGCCGACCGTCGTCCCCCTATACATTTTCTGACGGCAGAAACGATAGAGCAAGATCAGAGAGATTCCCAGAAAAAGATAAGTCAAGCCTTCATAGAGCTGGGTCGGATGATGCGGCAGACAATGGCCATACTGACTCATTTCCTGCAGACCTTCTACGGAAAGCGGGAAGCAGAAACCCCACGGCAAGTCGGTCACATGTCCGAAAATTTCCGAATTGAAAAGGTTGCCCAGACGGATGAAGAAGGCCGCGAAGGCCGTAGCGATGGCCAGATGATCCATGATCCACATGAAGTCGAAATCGTTCTTCCGGCCGTAATGTCGGGCATACCACCACATCGCGATAATCAGAGCAATGGTTCCGCCGTGACTGGCCAGACCTCCCTTCCAAGGCATGAAGATTTCCCAGAAGCCTTTCCATGATCCTAGATAATAATCCGGCTGATAGAACAGGCAATGCCCGAGACGAGCTCCGACGATCGTACCGATCAGCAAAGTATAGAGCAAGGAATCCAGCAGTTCCTGCTTGATTCCTTCCTTCTTGAAAAACCATTTGAAAATGTACCAGCCGAGCACGAATCCCGCCACGAAAAGCACAGAATACCACCTGAGCTCAAAATTCCCGATATGGAACATAGCTCTGTCCACATTCCAGGTAACAAACAATAAATCTGACATATCCATTCATTATAAACTGAAAGACAAAGGTACAAAAAAAATGAGTGAGCGAATGAATTTGCCCACTCATCTGTTCATCAGTTCAGAAAGAATGCCTACTCTCTGATAGCTGCGATACCTGGAAGTTCCTTGCCTTCAAGATACTCGAGCATGGCACCGCCACCGGTAGATACATAGCTGACCTTCTTCGCGAAGCCCATCTGAGTGACAGCTGCAACGGAGTCACCACCTCCTACGAGAGTGAAAGCGCCGTTCTCAGTCGCTTTGGCGAGGATCTCTGCGATACGGTTCGTACCCTTTGCGAACGCAGGGATCTCGAACACGCCGACAGGACCGTTCCAGAGAATGGTCTTGGAAGCCATCAGTACCTCTTCCCATGCAGTCACTGTGCTAGGAGCGGCATCCATACCTTCCCAGTTATCCGGAATCTCAGAATTGAGGCAGATCTTGGTGTTGGCGTCATTGGAGAAATCATCAGCGATGACAACTTCTTTGGACAAGTACATCTTCACGCCTTTCTCCTCAGCTTTCTTGAGAATTTCGAGAGCGAGATCCATCTGATCATCCTCGCAGAGAGAATTTCCGATCTTGCCGCCCTGTGCTTTCACGAAAGTATAGACCATACCACCACCGATGATCATGTTATCTACCGTATCGAACAGGTGCTCGATGATACCGATCTTGGAAGATACCTTAGCACCGCCGACGATTGCAGTCACAGGATGCTCCGGAGTATGGAGGACATGATCGATAGCCTTGATCTCTCCTTCCATCACGTAACCGAACATCTTGTCATTCGGGAAATATTTGGCGATAAGCGCTGTGGAAGCGTGTGCACGGTGTGCAGTACCGAAAGCATCGTTGATGTAGCAGTCAGCGTAAGAAGCGAGTTTGGCCACGAATTTCTTCTGGCTTTCTTTCAGCTCAGCTTTTGCTGCTTTCTTCTCCTCGTCAGTAGCGTCTTCAGCAAGTCTTGGCTTTCCAGTCTCCTCTGCGTAGAAACGAAGGTTTTCGAGAACAAGAGCCTCGCCTGGCTTCAAAGCGGCGACCTGTTCGTCAGCATTCATGCAGTCTTCTGCAAATTTCACTGTCGTTCCGAGAAGTTCGCTCACGCGACCGAGGATATGACGGAGAGAGAATTTCTCAGTCACGCCCTTCGGACGGCCGAGGTGAGACATGATGATCAGCGAACCGCCTTTCTCAAGAACCTTCTTCAAGGTAGGAATGGCTGCCCTGATGCGGGTATCGTCGGTAATTTCCATCTTCTCGTTCAAAGGAACGTTGAAATCTACTCTGACAATAGCTTTCTTGCCAGCGAAATCATAAGTATCAATATACTGTTGCATATAAAAATGTAATTAATGAATTTATCTTCAATCGTTCTGTTCACGAATTTCGGAACAAAAGGCAAAATTAGCAATTTTAGTCAAAATATATATATCTTTGCAACATTAATTCTTATAATATGACAATAGAAAGCCCTGGAGAATTCTGGAAAGACTACGAACTGCTGGATTCCGGAAACTTTGAGAAACTGGAGAGATTCGGAAAATACATCATGTCCCGCCCGGAACCTAAAGCTTTGTGGAACAAAAGCCTGCCTGAAAGCGAATGGGATCGCCTGATTCATACCAGATTCAAGACCGGAGCCGGTTTCGGAAAAGCCGGAAAGGAAGACAGCGGTACCTGGGAAAGAAGGAAGAGAATGGAGGACCAATGGTTCATCCGCTACAGCAGTCCACAGAAAGGTCTGGACCTGTCCCTCAGACTCGGCCTGACCTCCTTCAAGCATGTCGGCGTCTTCCCGGAGCAGTCCGCGAACTGGGAATTCATCTATAGAGAGACGAAGAAACTGGTCGATAAAGCTAAGGCAGAAGGACTCCCGAAGCCTAAGGTCCTCAACCTTTTCGCCTATACCGGAGCCGCATCACTGGCCGCAAAGGCTGCAGGAGCTGATGTCACCCATCTGGATTCTGTCCGTCAGGTCGTCACCTGGGCTCGCGAGAACATGGAAGCCAGCCATCTGGACAATGTCCGCTGGATTGTCGAAGATGCGTTGAAATTCGCCCGGAGAGAAGCCAAGAGAGGCAACACCTATCAGGGCATCATTCTCGATCCGCCGGCATACGGACACGGCACCAACGGCGAGAAATGGAAACTCGACGAATGCCTGAACGAAATGCTGACCTGCGTTTCCGCAATCCTGGCCCCGCAGGACAGCTTCATGGTCCTCAACCTGTACTCCAACGGCTATTCCGCCGTTCTGGGCGAAACTATCGTCAAGCAGAACTTCTGCCTCGACACCCCTTACAAGCAGATCGACTGCGGTGAGCTGGTTCTCAGAGATCGTTTCGAGAAGAATCTACCCCTCAGCGTTTTTGTCCGGCTGGTCCGGTAGACCGGCCAGACCGCTGATGCGGTCTGCCAGTCGGTCAGCCAGCTCTTCGTTACCGTAAGTACGGACCGTCCTTACGACTTCAATGTATTTCTCACGTTTGTCGTGATACTCTCCATAGGCATCCTGGGCATGGATGAAGGCAGACAGAAACTCCAGTTCATAATCTTTCAGGCGGGAATACTGTTTCGGATCTTCCGCGAACTGCAGTAACTTGTCCATATATGCTTCCGGATTGAAGTTTCTTCTTTTTCCGGAAGCTTTTTCCACGGCTGTCGTCTGACAGTCCACCAGATATCCATCAGCGGCACTCCACTGAGTGGAAGCATAGCTGACAGTCTCCGCATAAACCTTGCAGAAACGCTCAGCCAGCGAATCACCAAGCCGCTTGGTCTTTTCAACTTTCTGTTCCAGTTCCGATTTCCAGGCCTCGTCCTGAATCATTTGCGAGAATTCCCGGTAAGTATCAGACAGCAGATAGTAGAAATCGATCATGGACATCACATAGGATTCATTCCAGAAGTTCAATGCAGTCATATCCAGAGGATATTGACTCTCCGGAACAGAACGTTCTCCTTTCTCCATTACCGCCAGAGCCTTGTCCATATAGGAAAGTACCTCCTCCATATCGGAGACCGCGATCTTCCCCTTGTTTTCCTTCCGCATCTGCAATTTCTTTCCTGCATTGTACAGTTCGGAAGCAGTATGGACGAAAATGCCACGCTGCGGCAATACACCACAGAAAGTATAGAGATGATGATAGTCCACGTAATAACGAGGATCCGACAAGGCATCCCAGGTATAGACGTTCATCACCTTGTCATACAGATCATCGACATCGACCAGACCTTTATTCTTGATCGGGACGAAGCGGTAGGAGAAGCCGTCATACATCAGATAATCCTTGATACCGATATTCAGGTCACCGCCTTTGCTGAGCAGCGACAACGGACGATCCCAGTTGTAATGAGACAGCAGATCCAGCATGAAGAGTTCCGGCTTGGATATGGCCTGGGCATTGGATGGAGCCTGCAGAACAATGTAATCCGGAATCTGGTCCTCGAACTTCTTGTCAAGAATGCCGTACTTGATCACGTTTTCCTTGTTCACCGGAATCTTGTACACTCTGGAATTTAGATACGGCACTTCCTCCCCTGCAGAAAGCTGCAGACGATTGTCCGGGTCGCTGAAATCCTCCAGTACCTGAGACAGTTCAGGAATATAGTCGATGGAAGCTTCCGCGTCGAAGCCTGCAGGAAGATCGGGAGCATAGAAATAGACCCAATCGTTCGTACCATAGAGATACATCTTCGGATCAATCCGGATATCCAGCGGTGCAGACTCGTTGGAAGCATACCTCATCTGGTCGATGTGCCAGTCCGTTCCAAGAAGAGAGGTATTGCAGATTCTGACATCCGTACGGATTCCCTCCACTTCCTGGGCATACCAGAGCGGGAAGGTATCATTGTCCCCATGCGTGATGAGGATACCGTTCTTTCCGACGGAGTTCAGATAGTTCGTGGCCATCTCCACCGCCGTGTAACGGTGGCTGCGGTCATGGTCATCCCAGTTCTGCCGGGCCATGAGGACAGGAACTCCGAGACAAAGGAGACTGACGGCAGAAGCCGTAGCTGTCCGAGCCTTTTCGGAGCTGAACTTACCGGAGATCCATTCATGGAGCCCGACCACTGCCAGTCCGATCCAGATGCTGAAAGCATAGAAGGAGCCGGCATAGGCATAATCCCTCTCTCTGACCTGAAGCGGGGGCTGGTTCAGATAGACGACGATCGCGATACCCGTCATGAAGAACAGCAGAAAAGTTACCCAGGAACCTCTCTTGTCTTTCGAGAACTGATAGAAGATACCGATCAGACCCAGCAAGAGCGGCAGAAGGTAATAATGATTCTTGCCCTTGTTCTCCGCCAGATAGGATGGCTGGTTCTCCTGATTGCCGAGACGGGGGTTGTCAATGAACGGAATACCGCATTCCCAGTTTCCGAACTGCACGTTCCCTGGTCTTGGACTGTGGACATCATTCTGCCTTCCGGCAAAGTTCCACATGAAATATCTCCAGTACATCCAGTTCATCTGATAGTCCACGAAGAAGCTCATGTTCTCCATGAACGTCGGCTTACGGTGACGCTGTCCGGAACGGAGCAGACCGCCATCGACCATATAATCTTCATAGAAATCGATGTAGCTGTTGCTGGCATTGCTCCACATTCTCGGGAAAAGCATCTTATCGGAAGCCTTGTATTTCACGGTAAGCGGTGACGCCGTCCTGATGTAACGATCTCCGTAAGGAGCCCAATAGGTTCCCTGCTCGAGATCATAACGAGCATCGAAGTATTGTCCGTAGATCAGAGGGGTGCTACCGTACTGTTCACGACTGAGATAACGGACAAGTGTAAAAGGATTGTCCGGCTGATATTCATTGGTCGGTGTCTTTGCGGATGAACGGATCACGACGATCGTGAAAAGAGAAAATCCGATCGTGATCATCGTGAAGCAGAGCAATACCGTATTCCAGACGACCTTCTTATGCTTCAAAGTCCAGAAAAGGCCGACGAAACAGAGCGTCAGCAGCAGGATCATGAAGAAAGCCGCCCCGGTGTTGAACGGAAGGCCCAGCATATTGACGAAGAACAGATCCACATAAGCGGCGATCTTCGGCAGATAAGGAATGATGACGAAAAGGATCAGTGCCAGGATCAGGCAGGAAATGACGAAGATCAGCACATACTGCCCTGCCGTATAGGAGCGGTCCTCACGTTTCCTGTAGAAATAGAGGAAGACCAGGGCCGGAATCGTCAGCAGGTTCAGCAGATGCACACCGATGGAAAGACCGATCAGCAGAGAGATCAGCACTATCCAACGGTTAGCGTGCGGTTCATCCGCCTGCTCGTACCACTTGGTCATTGCCCAGAACACCATAGCCGTAAACAAAGACGACATGGCATAGACTTCACCCTCCACAGCTGAGAACCAGAAAGTATCCGTGAAGCAATAGGCCAGGGAGCCGACCAGACCGGAACCGATCAGCGCGATGGCCGTACCGGCACCATAGCTGCCGTCTGCCCTCGGCTTGACCAGACGCTTAGCCAGGAAAACGATGGTCAGGTAAAGAAAGAAGATGGTGAAGGCCGAACATATGGCACTCAAGGCATTGACGGCCACTGCCGCATGTTCTGCATCCGCAAACAAGGTGAAGATGCGCGCGAACAGCTGGAAGACCGGGTTTCCTGGCGGATGTCCGACTTCCAGTTTATAGGACGATGCGATGAATTCTCCGCAATCCCAGAAAGATGCGGTCGGTTCGATGGTCATCAGATAGACGACTGCAGAGATCAGCAGGACTGCCACCGCCCCTGCTCTTCTGACCAGGTCAAATATTCTCTTGTTCATTTCTTCTCGTTTAAGTCCCTTTCTGTAAGGGAATTGTCCAAAAGTACAAATATACGAATAGAATAGTTATATTTGCAAAAATATATTCAGACAACGATGGCAGACAACGATTGGAAAAAAAGATTGGGAATCGTATTCTCGACAAACCCGGATTTCAACTACGACGAAGCGACCGTAGAAGAGGAAGCGACCCTGGAGCCTTCCCGCCAGAAACTCATCGTGAAGATCGACCGCAAAGGCCGAGCCGGGAAACAAGTCACCCTGATCCAGGGCTTCGTCGGCACTCCGGAAGATCTGGCTGCCTTAGGACGCAGCCTGAAGACCCGTTGCGGCGTCGGAGGGACGGCAAAGGACGGAGAAATCACGATCCAGGGAGACTTCAGAGACCGTGTGACCGCCCTGCTTACCGAAATGGGATACAAAGCGAAAAGAGGAAACTGAGATGCTGGAGACCGTACTTGCCCTCGTTTCTCTGATAGCTATGCTCATCATACTCAGGCCTTTCGTGGAAATTCTCCCCTCCCTGCTGGCCTGCCTGATCCGGTGGAAAGAAAGCGTCAACCTGGAAAACGTGCTGACCTATGCCAGATACCGTAACTGGACAGCCGCCATCCTCATCCTCCCTTTCTGCATCCTCGTGCACCGTCATGACCTCTACGCACCGGCTTTCCTGGAAGACATGAACGACAGTTTACAGCTGTTGACCACAATCGGCGTGATGTGCGCCTACCTGCTGCTCCGCCACCTGTTCAAACTGATCTTCCGGCCAAAGAAAATTTCCGGAAAATGTTTCACGGCAGCGGACCGTTCCTCCTATAATTTCTTCATCTTGCTTACTTTGCTTCTCCTGGCCGTCGGCAGTACGGCAAGCTTCTGCGAAGCTGCTCCCATCATGATCAAAAGGATTCTTTTCTGGACAATATGTGCAATTTACAGCATCGCCTGCCTACGGAAACTGCAGATTTTATCCTCGGGATGCCGTTTTTTGCCAGCATTTTTGTATCTTTGCGCCCTCGAAATACTCCCTACTGGAGTGCTGGTCACTTCAGCTATAATATTTTAAAGTACAATGAGCATCAAGAAGATACTTATCTCCCAAAAGCAGCCAAGCGCAGCATCGCCTTACGGAATCATCAGCAAGAAGTTCGGTGTAGATGTGGATTTCCAACCGTTCTTCAAGATGGAACCCCTCTCTTCCAGAGAGTTCAGATCCCAGAAAATCAATGTTCTGGACTATACCGCCGTTGTTTTCACAGCAAGAACCACTATTGACGCCTTCTTCCAGGTCTGCGAAGAACTGAGGATAAAGATTCCGGAGACCATGAAGTATTTCTGCACGTCAGAAGTCATCGCGAACTATCTCCAGAAACACATCGTCTACCGCAAGAGAAAAATCTTCTTCGGCGACGGCACTCCAGCCTCCATCATGGGTCTGATCAGCAACAAGCATAAAGACGAGCATTTCCTGATCGTCAACTCTTCCTTCACGAGAAAAGATATCATCACGTCTTTGTTCGAACAGAGTTCCTACAATTTCGGAACAGCGGTTTTCGTGAAGCCTGTCGCTCAGGACCTCTCTGCCATTGATCTCCATACCTATGACATGGTCGTCCTCTTCAATCATGCAGACGTAGATTCCATCTATGAGAATTTCCCGGATTTCCAGCAAGGAGACATCAAGTTCGCCTCTTACGGAAAATCGGTAGTGAAAGCCATGGAAGATGCCGGGATCTCGATCGAAGTCGCCGCTCCGACCCCACAGGCCCCTTCCGTTGCCAAGGCTTTGGAAATCTACCTTGAAAACCATCAGTAGAAATCATGGAACCCGCTCGCCATACACTCTCGAAAGAAGAAAGGTTATGTGGTAAGAACGCCATTTCCTCTCTTCTGGCCAAGGGTAAGTTTGCCAGAAACGGAAATATCTCCTATTGCGTCGCGCCGAACGAGGCGGGCTTGAACAGGATCATGATTTCCGTTTCCAAGAAATTCTTCAAGCGAGCCGTGAAAAGGAATCTCCTCAAACGACGCATCCGAGAAGCCTACCGCCTGCAGAAGCACGTGATCGACGGTAAGGGCATCGACCTGCTGCTGATGTACCGGACGAAAGAGATTATGAGCTATGACGAAATCTACGCTGAAATAGGCATGATTCTGGATGCGCTGAATACGGATGCCTAACGCTGAATTTCATAAAGCCCTGAGGAAAATCCTCATCGCCCCCTTTGTCCTGCTGATAAGATTCTACCAGCATTTCATTTCCCCATGCTTTCCACCAAGCTGCCGGTTCACACCGACCTGTTCGAACTACGCATTGGAAGCCTTCAGAAAACACGGCGTCCTCAAAGGGTTCCTGCTGAGCGCATGGAGAATCCTCCGCTGCAACCCCTGGTGCAAAGGAGGTGAAGACCCCGTTCCGGAGAAAGGGCACTGGAAGCCGGAAAAGATAGAAAGACCATGAGCAAGAAAGAAAATATCAGACAACTCTTCAACAACATCGCGCCAAGCTACGACCGGCTGAATCACCTTCTCTCCATGGGCATCGACCGACTCTGGAGACGGAAAGCCGTAAAAGTCCTCAATCAGGAAAAAAAACCGATGAACTATCTGGACATCGCCTGCGGAACCGGTGACTTCACGATCGACATCGCCGAGAAAGCACTGGCCGGAAGCCGGCTCACAGGCGGAGACATTTCAGAGGGAATGATGGAGATTGCCCGAAAGAAAGTACAGCGGAAACAACCGGACCTGGAAATCACTTTCCAATACGTCGACTGCGAAGACATGCCTTTCGCAGACCGGAGTTTCGACCGCATCTCCGTCGGATTCGGAGTCAGGAATTTCGAGAATCGGGAAAAAGGTCTGCAGGAAGTCTGCAGGGTCTTGAAAGATGACGGGATCTTCGTCATCCTTGAACTCTCCATCCCGCAGAACAGACTGCTGCGCGGACTCTACCATTTCTATTTCTACAAGATGCTGCCGTGTATCGGCGGAATGATTTCAGGAAACAAAGGTGCCTACACCTATCTCCCGGACTCCGTAGGCAAGTTTCCTGCACCGCACGCCTTCAAGGCCATCCTTGAACGCTGCGGATTCAATGAGGTCACCGTCAGGAGCCTCAGCTGCGGCATCTGCCACATGTATGTCTGCAGGAAGCGGGCCTAAAGACTCTGCACGAAGAACACCGTTCCCAATACTGTCAGAAGACAGAACAGAGCGGTCGAAATGACCATCAACGGAAGACAAGGATCCAGCTGATGCCTATCCGTCTTCCAGACTTTCACCATTCCATGAATGAACAGCGGCAGTGCCAGGACATACAGGTACAGCCAGGGGCTACCGGTCTTCAGATAAGCGGAACGACTGACAGACCAGCCCAGCATAGCTGCCCATCCACCGATCACCAGCGCCAGATGATAGATCTTGGCCTTCTTCTCACCGATCCTGACCGGAATCGTGCTTCTGAGTTCCTCGTCGGAATCCATATCCCGGATATTGTTGATGTTCAGGACCGCCACATTGAACAGACCGACGGCGACAGCCGGAAGAAAGTCATACCAGCCACCGATGCTCTGCGAAGCACAGAGGAAATAAGTGCCCAGCACAGCTACCGGGCCGAAGAAAATGAAGACATAAAGGTCTCCCAAGCCCCTCCGTCCGTAATTGTCCATTCCCAGAGAATACTGGGTCGCCGCCTTTATCGCCACCGCACCTCCAAGCAGGAAGACGAAGGCGCCCAGATCCCAGAACGTACCGAAAGCAAGATAGACCGCTCCCGCTCCAGCCAAGGCGGACAGGATGATATAGACGACGATCATGATCTTGAAATCCTTCTCTTCCAAGGCACCCGTCGACAAAGAATAATGCGGGCCGACACGATCTGCCGACGTATCTGTTCCGCTCCGGTAATCCCCCAGTTCATTGGCCACATTGGACAGGATCTGCAGAAAACAGGCTGTCAGGACCAGCAGAAGCACCAGCTTCCAGTCCAGGCTGTACTCGAAATCAACATACGGGAGAGCGGCTCCCATCAGAATGGATGAAATGGAAAGCAACAAAGTTCTCGGACGAGTCGCTTTCAGATAATGGACAAATCTGGACATGATCTTTCTTTTTTAATCCAACTTCAATACAGCCATGAAGGCACTCTGAGGTACCTCGACCGTACCGATCTGGCGCATTCTCTTCTTACCCTGCTTCTGTTTCTCAAGCAGCTTACGCTTACGGGAAATATCACCACCGTAACATTTCGCGGTCACATCCTTACGGACTGCCTTGACCGTCTCACGAGCGATGATCTTCGCACCGATAGCGGCCTGAATCGCGATATCGAACTGCTGACGCGGGATGAGTTCCTTCAGTTTCTCGCACATCTTGCGGCCGAAATCATAGGAATGATCCGCATGGATGAGAGTAGAGAGCGCATCGGCAGGATCACCGTTGAGCAGAATATCCAGTTTCACCAGTTTCGCCTCCTTGAAGCCGACAACATGGTAGTCGAAGGACGCATAACCCTTGGAAACAGATTTCAGTTTATCATAGAAGTCGAACACGATTTCAGAAAGCGGCATCTCGTAAGTCAGCTCTACACGATCCGCCGTGATGTAATGCTGGTTGATCAGCACACCGCGCTTGTCAAGGCACAGTTTCATGATCGGGCCGAAGAATTCGGCATTCGAGATCACCTGCGCCCGGATATATGGCTCCTCGATATGATCGATGAGGGTCGCCTCCGGAAGACCGGAAGGGTTGTGAACATCCACCACCTCTCCCTGAGTCGTGTACACCTTGTAGGACACGTTCGGTACGGTCGTGATGACATCCATGTTGAATTCACGGAACAGACGTTCCTGTACGATCTCAAGATGAAGCAGACCAAGGAAACCGCAACGGAAACCGAAGCCCAAGGCCAATGAAGATTCCGGTTCGAACACGAAGGAGGCATCATTGAGCTGGAACTTCTCGAGCGAAGCCCTCAGCTCCTCATACTGGTCCGTCTCGACCGGATACATACCGGCGAAGACCATCGGCTTCACCTCTTCGAAACCGGCGATGGCCTTGTCGCAAGGACGAGCGATATGGGTGATGGTATCACCGACCTTCACCTCCGCCGCACTCTTGATGCCGGAGATGATGTAGCCAACGCTGCCGCACGGAATTTCTTTCCGTGGTTCAAGCTTCATCTTCAGCACTCCGATCTCATCGGCCTCATATTCCTTTCCGGTATTGAAGAACTTCACCTTATCACCTTGACGGATCGTACCGTTTTTCACCTTGAAGTATGCGATGATTCCACGGAAGGAATTGAACACGGAGTCGAAGATCAAAGCCTGAAGCGGCGCCTCCGGATCACCCTTAGGAGCAGGAACCCGCTCCACGATAGCATCCAGGATCTCCTTCACGCCCTGACCGGTCTTTCCGGAAGCCAGCAGCACCTCGGAAGGGTCGCAGCCCAGCAGGTCCACCACCTGGTCCGTTACCAGATCCACCATTGCGGAATCTACATCGATCTTGTTCAGGACCGGAATGATTTCCAGGTCATGATCGATCGCCAGATAGAGGTTGGAGATAGTCTGAGCCTGGATACCCTGAGTCGCATCCACGATGAGCACAGCACCTTCGCAGGAAGCGATGGCACGGGAGACCTCATAGGAAAAGTCCACATGGCCCGGAGTATCGATCAGGTTCAAGGTATATTTCTCTCCCTTGTAGCTGTAATCCATCTGGATCGCATGGCTCTTGATCGTGATGCCCTTCTCCTTCTCCAGATCCATGTCATCCAGAACCTGATTTTCCATTTCGCGGGCATTCAAAGTATTGGTGACCTCCAGCATCCTGTCCGCCAGGGTGCTCTTTCCATGGTCAATATGCGCAATTATGCAGAAATTACGTGTATTCTTCATCTTTTCAATAGTAAACGCTGCAAAGATATTAAAAAAACCGCTGATTTCTATACCTATATATTAAGCAAAGAGATAGAAATCATGCATGAGCTGCAGATAGTCTTCCGTGTAGCTGCCCCCGTTCTGGATCACCAGCTCATTGACCTCAGCCCCCTCCACTCGACCCGGAATGAACTCCGCGATGATCCGCTTCGGCTCTTTCCGAGGAACGGTGCGTACTCTCGTCAGCCGGACCAGCCCCAGACCGCACATGCGCCCGTAACGGAGCAGATCCTTCTCCACCTCTCGCGGCAAGACCATCGCCACCCTTCCTTCCGGCGCCAGATGCCGGCTGGAAAATTCCAGAATTTCTCTGTAGGACAATGAAGCCGTGTGCCTCGCCGTGCTTTTCCGTTCCAATGGATTCTTCAACGATTCATCGAAATAAGGAGGATTCGAGACGATCAGATCATAAGTACCCTCCCGCAGTTCCTCCAGCGGCAGGCGAAGGGCCTCCAGATGTGCCCTCCAAGGAGAGGATCCGAAATTCGCGGCCGCCTCCTCCGCGGACTCTTCGTCTATATCGATGGCAAGGACCTTCCAGCCCTCATCGGCACAGGCTTCTGCCCTACGCTGAGCGAGCATGAGACCAATGGTCCCGGTACCGGTACCGATATCCAGGTAGGAACGATCTCCGGCACGGACCGTCGCCAAGGCTCCAAGCAACACTCCGTCCGTATTGACCTTCATGGCCGATCTATCATTGACCACCGCAAATTTCTTGAACTGAAAGACACTCATAGGAACAGCCCGTCTTTCATTTCCAGCTTGCGGTCACACAGATCAGCGAGGGCCGGATCATGGGTAACGATAACGAAAGTCTGCCCATGCTTTTCCCGCAGATCGAAGAAAAGCTGATGGATTTCCTGCTTGGTCCTGGAATCCAGATTTCCAGACGGTTCATCGGCCAGAACGACCGCCGGCCGGTTGACCAACGCTCTCGCGATGGCTACCCGTTGCTGCTCTCCTCCAGAAAGTTCCGATGGCTTATGGTCCAGCCGGGCGCCCAAGCCCATTTCCTCCAGCAAGGCCTTTGCTCTTTCCTGGGCTTTCTTCCGGGAAATTCCAGCAATGAAAGCCGGTATCATGACATTCTCCAACGCCGTGAATTCAGACAACAGATTATGGGACTGGAAAACAAAGCCGATCTTCCGACCACGGAAGTCGGACAAACGGTCACCGGACAGACACAGGACATCGGCTCCATCAATCTCCAGACTTCCTCTGTCCGGAGTGGACAAGGTACCCAGAATCTGGAGCAAAGTAGATTTTCCCGCGCCCGAAGCTCCGACGATGGACACCACTTCTGCCGGAGCGACTGCAAGATCCACCCCTTTCAACACTTTCAGTTTCCCGAAGGATTTCTCGAGTCCCTCGGCCTTGATCATCATATTTTCCATGTATCCGTCACATTATGGCCATCAAAGGCTGTTCCTGCATCAAAGTTAAGGTTTTTTTCAAAAATCATTGAAAATATTTTGTATTTTAAAAAAATAGGCATATCTTTGCATTCCCTTACAACAAGGAACACAATCGGGGTGTGGCGCAGTTGGCTAGCGCATCTGGTTTGGGACCAGAGGGTCCTGTGTTCGAGTCACAGTACCCCGACAACATCACGAAGAACCGCTTGAAAATCAAGCGGTTCTTTTTTTATACTCTTTTTTCTTGAAGAGAAAAAATAAAAAGCGGGCGGCTCCTGAAGAACCGCCCGCTCATTTACCTGATGTCAACTGATCGGATTAAAGGTTCGGATTGACCTTGTTCCAATCTGCGACTGCCGGAATGATGTTGAGATCGATGATCTCGTCACGCATCTTGCAAAGGTGCTCGTAAGAAGCCTCGAGAGCAGCCATCTCTGACTCTACACCCTCGATCTCAGTATAATGTACACCTGTCGCGTCGATAGTCGTAGGCATTGCCATCATGACATTGTGATATTTCTCAGTCTGCACATAGCAGCCAGCCGGCCAAGTGAACGGAGCGCCACCCATAGCGGCAGCGATCATCTTCACGGATACATAAGCCGGGCTCTGGAATGAAGAACGTCCACGGAGGTCAATGATGTGCTTGCCGCCCTGGATGACGTTGGTCTTGATTTCAGCCCATCTCTCAGCAGAAAGTTTAGTGCCGAGGAGCTCTGAGAACGGAGTTCCGTCAAGGACAACCTTGGATGCGAAGACAGCCATCTGCTCGCCGTGACCGCCGTAAGTGTGGCAGTTCTCGACTTTGCACTGCTGTACGCCGAATTCCTTTGCAAGGGCGCTCTGGAGTCTAGTAGAGTCAAGAGCAGCGAGAGTAGTCACCTGAGATGGCTTCAAACCTGAGTGAAGGAGAGTTACCAGACCGGTAAGATCAGCCGGGTTGAAGATGATGACGACATGCTTTACATCCGGGCAGTATGCCTTGAGGTCTTTACCAAGCTGCTCTGCGATCTCGCAGTTGCCTTTGAGGAGATCCTCACGAGTCATACCCTGCTTACGCGGAGCTCCACCTGAAGAAATCACATATTTGGCATCTGTAAGAGCTTCCTTGATGTCAGAAGTGAAAGTGATGTTCACTCCCGGGAATGCACAGTGGAACATTTCCTCTGCAACACCCTCAAGACCTGGTCCGTACGGGTCATACAAACAGAGATTCGGTGTCAGGTTCATCATCAGAGCAGTCTGAGCCATGTTTGATCCGATCATACCGGCAGCTCCGACGATAGTCAATTTTTCATTTGTAAGAAATTCCATAATATTTTATTGATTATACTAATGTCCATGCAACTTTCATGCAGACTGCAAATGTAATGCAAAATAATTGAAAACTATGTGTTTTCCAGGATAATTTCGTAGTATGAAAAAAAAGACTATCTTTGCATCGTTAATGATTATAGACTTATTGTGGAACCTCCCAGTCCTATATTGACAGATCAAAGCGGCAGACCGGATTCTTCTGACGATCCGCTGTCGAGCTGCACCATCCTGAACATCAGCTCACTTCCCGGAAAATCCCGGGAAAAGTTTTTCGTGCGCGCCATTCCGGCACGCACCTTATCGTCGTACATATACCTTTAAATTCATGGCACTATATTTCAAGAAAAGATTAGAAAACAAAGCAGAAATTGCCGTATGGCAGATTACCGAGACCGAAGAGGAACTGAAAGCCCTCACTTCCGTTCCGAATGACGAGATGGAGGAGATCCTCCTGATCCGCAACGAATCACAGCGGAAACAGAAGCTTGCAGTCAGAGCCCTGCTCAATGAGGTCTTTGAGGAAAAGATGTATCTGAACCACCACGACAATGGAAAACCTTTCCTGGAAAATTGCGTGACCAACATCAGCATCACCCATACCGAGAAATATGTCGCCATCATCACCCACGATGAAGATGACCTCGGAATCGATATCGAATCTCTGGACCGCGATTTCTCCGCAGTAGAGCAGAAAGCACTCTCCCAGGAAGAAATCGAAGATCTGGACGAAGACAAGAAAAACGAACAGCTGGCCATCTACTGGTGTGCGAAAGAAGCGATCTTCAAGAGAATGTCCCAGAACCGCATCGACTTCGCGGAGCAGATAGAAGTCGAGAAATTCCATCCGAAAGGAGAAGGAGAACTGGAAGCGACCTTCATCCACAAAGACGAACATGAAGAAGACTTCGAACTTGAATACATGACCTTCGACCGCCACGTCCTCGTATGGCTGGTCGGCTAACATAAATGTTAACCAATTTAGAAGAAATCTAATTTAATAAACAGCGTTACGCCGTGCATGACAATAAGTTAGCACGGCGTTTATTTTATTGTTGATAACTTTATCCGGCAGTTCCGGAAGAATCTTCCGAGAATTCACATATCTTTGCAACAGGATTCAGGACCACACGAAAGACCAGCAAGGAATCCCTGGTACAATTACAGAAAAACAACATAAAGGATATGATGAAGAGCCGGCAGCCCTGCTTCCCGGCCCTATAAAACGACTCACTCAGATATGGTACAGAAAGTTATAAAACGTGACGGAAGAATCGTCGATTTCGACCAGCGCAAGATCGTTGACGCGGTCCTCAAAGCAATGAATGTCACCGACGAAGGTGAAGATATCGTCCTGGCAGCCGAGATTGCCACAGCCATCGCAAGGATAAAGCAGCTCCAGATGAGTGTGGAAGATATCCAGGACCATGTCGAAATGGAACTGATGAAAAGCCCACGTAAAGAAGTCGCCAAGAAATATATCGCCTACAGGAACCAGAGGAATCTTGCCCGTAAAGCGAAATCAAGAGAAATCTTTCAGGAGATCATTGAAGCTCAGGCCACAGACGTGACCCGTGAGAACGCGAACATGAATGCCGACACTCCAGCTGGAATGATGATGAAGTTCGCTTCAGAATCCACCAAATCCTTCGTCGATGAGTGTCTGCTCTCTGATGACGTGAAAGAAGCAGTGCAGAACGGCTACATCCATATTCACGACAAGGACTATTATCCGACCAAGAGCCTTACCTGCGTGCAGCATCCATTGGACAAGATTCTGGAAAACGGGTTCTATGCCGGACATGGTGAATCCAGACCGGCCAAAAGAATCGAGACCGCTTCCGTCCTGGCCTGCATTTCCCTGGAAACCGTCCAGAACGAGATGCACGGAGGACAAGCCATCCCGGCCTTCGACTTCTACATGGCACCGTTCGTCCGCAAGACCTTCAAAGAAGAACTGGACCAGCTCAGCAAACTGTACGGCAAGGATTTCAGTCTTCTGTACAACGCACCGATCGACGATTACATCAAGAGGGACCTTGAAGGCATCCAGGGCGAAGAAAGGGTCCTGCAGCATGCCATCAATCAGACCGTTTCCCGAGTGCATCAAGCCATGGAAGCCTTCGTCCACAACATGAACTCCATTCATTCCAGAGGTGGAAACCAGGTAGTGTTCAGCTCCATCAACTATGGTACCGATACCTCAGCGGAAGGACGCTGCGTGATCCGGGAACTCCTCAACACGACCTATGAGGGTGTCGGGAACGGCTCTACCGCCATCTTCCCGATCCAGATCTGGAAGAAGAAGAGAGGAGTGAGCTACTTGCCGGAAGACCGGAACTACGACCTTTACCGCTTCGCCTGCAAGGTGTCCGCCAGAAGGTTCTTCCCGAATTTCCTCAACCTGGACGCGACCTTCAACCAGCACGAACTGTGGAAGGCCGACGACCCGAAACGCTTCAACTACGAATGCGCGACCATGGGTTGCCGAACCCGCGTCTTCGAGAACCGTTTCGGACCGAAGACCTCGATCGGACGAGGTAACCTTTCATTCACGACCATCAACATCGTCCGGATAGCCATCGAATGCATGAATGAAACTGATCCTGATATCAGAATCCAGAAATTCTTCCTCAAGCTGGACCAGATCCTGGACATCACGGCCAAACAGCTGGTAGAGCGTTTCAATTTCCAGAAGACGGCATTGAAGAAACAGTTCCCGCTGCTCATGGATTCTCTCTGGATCGGAAGCGAGAAACTCAAGGAAAACGACTGCGTGGAAAGCGTCATCAATCAAGGTACGCTCGGCATCGGTTTCATCGGACTTGCAGAGTGCCTGATTGCCTTGACCGGACACCATCACGGTGAAGATCCTGCCGCCCAGGAACTCGGTCTGCGCATCGTCAGCTACATGCGGGACAAAGCCAACGAATATTCAGAGACCATGGGCCACAACTTCAGCGTGCTCGCTACTCCGGCAGAAGGTCTTTCCGGAAGATTCACCCGCATGGATAGAAAGAAGTTCGGCATCATCAAGGGAGTCACGGACAAGGAATACTACACCAATTCCAACCATGTTCCGGTCTATTACCACTGCACACCGAAACGTAAGGCTGAAATCGAAGGTCCATACCATGACCTGACCCGCGGCGGCCATATCTTCTATGTGGAGATCGACGGAGACGCGACCCACAACCCGGAAGCCATCATGACCATCGTCGACCTGATGGACCGCTACAACATCGGTTACGGTTCTGTCAACCACAACAGGAACAGATGTATGGATTGCGGCTACGAGAATGCAGACGCTGAAATGGAGGTCTGTCCTCACTGCGGCAGCCACAACATCGACAAGCTCCAGCGCATCACCGGCTACCTCGTCGGAACGACCAGCCGCTGGAACAAAGCGAAACTGGCTGAACTGAAAGACAGGGTCGTACACAAATAGTACCTTCAGCAAGACATGAACATCAGAATACTTGATATCTTGGAGGAGACCATGGCCGACGGCCCTGGTCTCCGTACTTCTATATACTGTGCCGGCTGCGCCCACCATTGCCCCGGTTGCCACAACCCGGAATCCTGGGATTTCAAGGGCGGCCGCGAAATGAGCGTGGAAGAATTGCTGGACATTGTGAAGGAAGATGAATTCAGCAACGTCACCTTCTCCGGAGGAGACCCGCTGTATCAGGTAGAAGCATTCACGGAACTGGCCCGGAGAATCAAAGAAGAAACCGGCAAGACCATCTGGTGCTATACCGGTTTCACTTACGAGGAAATCGTTGCAGACAAAAGATTATCCGCTATCCTCCCCTATCTTGACGTATTGGTTGAAGGCCCTTTCATACAGGCTCTGAGAGATACGCAACTGCTGTTCAGGGGCAGCTCGAACCAGAGGATCATTTACCTCAAACCACAGCAGGAAGCGCCTATTCCTGGTGCTGTGCAGCTGTTATCTGCGAAATGAAACGGTTTTTCTCCGTTGTCTCGACCATGACCTTGGAAAGTTCACAGTCCTGACACCAGCCTCCACCCAGCAGAACATATTCCAAGGAAGCCTGGAAGCGGTGTCCATGTTCACATTCCCATTCGAAAAGTTGCCCAGGAGTTCCTGGAAGTTTTTCCGGGCCAATGAACTTTCCGCCTCTGAAAGCGGCTGCCGCTCGAAGCTCCTCCAGAGAGAGATTCTGAAGCGGCTTGGATATATCATAGCCTCGATCGACCTCCACGACCTGTCCGCTCGCCTTCGCCCGAGCAAGATCCTTCTCCAAAGGTATCGGGCGGACATCATCCCAAGACTTGATCCGATCATAGGCCTCACGCGAGCCATAATAAGCCTTTACCTTCTCGGGATCATGCTTCACCCACCATTGAGTGCAGGTATCGTCCTGATAAGCATATTTCTTCATGTAAAGCTTGACAAGGAAAGCAGGCACCAGAAAGGCCAGAGAGAAATACCAAGGTAATTTCTTCTTCATCTGCTTGAAATACAGGTCCAAAGGTACATTGGCCCTGAAATGGAGATAATTCTCGAGCAACTCCGCGTCCGTGTACCACATGCCGTGGAAATTCTTCAGCGCGAACCACTGCGGCTCGAATATCTTCTCCGGCCCCGGCAGTCCGACCGTCCTGAGCAGTCTCGACTCGAATTCATAATTTGACATCCTGTAGTCCGGACCTGAACTGATGTTGTAGAAGCGATTCCAGAACTCTTCCGGGACAAAGTCTTCACAGACATTGGCCAGTACCCGTCCGGAGTCCTCGATCGTCGCCCATTCCAGGACTCCGGCCAGAGGAACATGGAAGGCAGTAGAGTTCACCACTTTCAGAATCCCAGGATAAAGAATGCCGCTCTGGCGCAAGGACACCCAATGCTTGATTCCGGAATCCGCGATTACCTTCTCGGCCAGACATTTCGAGACAGAATACATATCGAACTGGCTGGCAAAGGACGGATCTCCGGTACTTCCCCATTGAACTGGACTTCGACGATCGCCGTATTGGGAGACGGAACCGATATAGACCACTCTGATCCGTTCGGCATCCGGCTGTGCGAGTACCGCCTTGACGATATGCATGGCCGAAGTCACATTGACCTTGAGGGTTTCTTCCGGGAAAAGGTCTGCTGCTGGAGAAACCATACCTCCGACATGCAGGATGTAGTCTGCGCCGGTGACTCCCTGGAGGATGTCTTCATAATTGAGCAAATCTCCCCAAATGATATCCACAGAAGGATCCTGCAGATAAGGTGCCAGTTTCTTACGGTTCTTCTTACTGTTTCGGGCCAGAATCCTGATCCGGAACTTTCCTCTCCTATAGAGTTCCTGAAAGCCGGCCCAGCCCATGTTTCCGGTCGCACCGGTGAGAAATACTGTCTTTTTCATACAAATAATTTATCGAAGCCAGCTTTCCGGATTCTGAGGTTGAGTACCTTTCCAGATTTGGAAATGGAGCTGACTCTTGGAATTGATTTTATCTACGACACCGATGACTTGTCCCAACTTGACCCGGTCACCGGCTTTTACCGCGGTATTCTTCAGTTTACAATAAAAGGAAAAATAGCTGCCATGCTGGACAAGCACGCATTGATTGTAGCCCGGCATCACGACGATCTGCTTGACCACACCGTCGAAGACAGCGATAACCTCAGTTCCTTCGTTCACGGCAATACTGATTCCGTTGTTGAAAGGCAGCTTGAGCTTCGGATAGACCGGATCATAGTGCTGGCCGAACTTGTCGACCACCGGACCTTCTACCGGCCATGGAAGCTTGCCTTTGTTGCTGGAGAATTTACCGGAAAGCTTGAAATCAACCACCGTCCGTTTCGACGGCGTCGTCTTACCGGAGGTTTCTTCCTTCACTTCAGGTTCTGACTCAGCCTTCTTCATCGCCTCCCGGACCAGGCGTTCGATCTCCCGGTTGAGCGCTTCCACTTCACGACGCTTCTGAGCCAGCTGACGTTTGTAGTTCTGCACATCTTTCTTCAGGATGGACACGACCTTCCGGGCTTCATCCTGATCCGCAGAGATACGGCTCAACTCTGCACGTCTTTCCGCCCGTACTTCATCAGCATCCTTCCGCAGCAGCTGAAGCTGGGAGCGCTGCTGCTGAAGTTCTTCTTTAGTTGCGGCGATCTTCTCCGATTCCGTCTTCATCTGATTCGCCATATTCTTGAAATAACCCAACCGGCAGTAGGCCTGAGACAGATTGTCACTAGCCAGAAGATACATGTACCAGACTTTGGCATCCCTATTCTTGTAAGCACTGCGGACCAACTTGTTGAAATAGAATTCCAAGGTATCCACGCGCGCATCCAGTTTGTTGATTTCCAACTGTTTCAAACGGATCTCGTTATCGTAACGACGGATCTGGCGTTCGGAATCCGTGACCAGTGCCTTTCTTCCGGCCACCTTACGGTTCAGAAGTTCCAGCTTCCAAGAAGCATCGCTGGTGCGTGCGGACACTTTCTTGAGCTGAGCATCAAGCATCTCGATTTCCTTTTCCAGACGCTGCTTCTGCCTTTCATGCTCCGTCCGGTTCTGTCCGGAAAGTACCGGACAGACAAGCAGCAGCGCAAATGTGGCCGCAATGATGGATTTCACGAGGATCTTCTTCATTTTTTCTTCTTCATTTTCGCCTTTCTCTCGGCGATCTTTTCGTCAAGTCCCGGAATATTTCTCGCGTCTTCCATATTCCCGATACGGTTCCAATAGACAAAAGCCAGGTCGTATTCGCCCAACTTGTAAAGCACTTCCGCATAATGGTCCATGATGACCGCACTGTCTTTTCCACCATACAGCATGGCATGCTTGAACAAGGGTTTCGCTTCCTCCGGTTTTCCCTGGAGATAGAGAATCCAAGCATAAGTGTCCAGATAAGTCGCATTATCCGGTTCCTTTTCCACGGTTTTCTTGCTCATGGCCGCCGCCTTCTTCAACCGGCGGTGTCCCAGACTTAGATAATAGGCATAATTATTCAGGACATAAACGTTGTCAGGATTAAGTTTCAGGGCTCGATCATAAGCCCTGAAGGCTTCTTTCCGCATTCCAGCCATGAAATAGACATCTCCCATGGTCGACCAGACGCTTTCCTGCCGAGCCTTGTCTGCCGGTTTCTTCGCCAGCATTTCCTTGCACAGGCGGATGATTTCCGGCCATTGTTCCAGATTGTAGCGAGCATAGATCTCCGAATCGATGAAACCTGGTTCATCCGGGAAATCCGAGGCCGCACGACCGGCTTCTGACGCCAGTTTCTCCCATTTTTTCTGATAGGCGAGGAAATCGCACCAGGTCGCCCTGGCCGAAATGCTCTCCGGATTTTCCGCCGCATGGATCCGATAAGTCTCCTCTGCCGCTTCCAGCTGACCGATCTTCAGATAGAACATACCTTTGACCGGAAGCAGGAGCGAATCAGCAGGATGCTGCTCCAGCGCCTTGTCCAGTACTTTCTCCAGTTTCGGAGCGACTGATTTCAGATAGACAGGAAGCGACTGATTGACCAAAGCCTCCAGATAAGCTTTCTTTTCTCTGGACCCGATGTTCGTTGAAGAAACGAACGCATCGATCATCTTGAAATATTCATCTTCCTTGCGGGTCAACCGGTACGCTTCTGCCTTGCCGAGCATCGCCGGAGCATAATCCGGGAAGATATCGAGCACTTCGTCGTAATAACGGTGCGCCAGACTGTCGTTGTAGACGGACATCTCATAATCCGCCAGGGTCGTGAGCACGAAAGGAGAAGAATAATGCTCGTTGTATTCCTTCAACGTACTGATCGCTTCTTCCTGACGTTCCATCATCAGCAGCAGATTGAAACGCTGCATGACGATAGCATCCGATGCTCCGAAGACATCCTCGATGGAGTCCAGAACCTCCAGAGCTTCTTCTTTCTTGTCGGAAGCCACATAGATTTCATACAAGTCATAATAAATCTGGCTTTTTTTCGGGAATTCCTTCAGCAGTTCCTGATAAAGCTTTATGGCCTCCTCGCTCCGAGAGATCATGCCATAATAAGCAGCCAGCCGGTAACGGTACCAGAAATTAGCAGGATCGAGTTCGACCGCTCGTTCCAGATAGGCTTCCGCAATATCTTTCTCTCCGAGTCCGATCTTGGAGAGTGCCATATAGTAACAGGCTGCATCGTTTTCCGGTTCTTCCTCGATGAGGACCTCCAGCAGCTCCACAGCTCCCTTGAAATCTTTCGCATTGAATTTCTCCACCGCCTCAATGATTCCGTTCCTTGCTGCGGCAGCCACTTCCATTTCCTCTTTCCCGATCGCACATTCCTGACCCGCCGCCCTCGCGGACAGACAGATTATCAGCACGTTGACCAGAAGCAAACCAAATCTTTTCATCTGAATCTTTTTTTGTTAACCTTTGCCGAAACTAGCAAAAATAATACTCAAATGTCGGAAAAAAATATTAGTTTTGAAAAATTATGCTCTGCATAATGCAACATTGATATTCCCGGACGCATCTATCTGATAGGTTTTTTTCCGGGGAAAAAGTACTAAACCGACCTCAGTGACCGAAAAAGACCTCTCCAGAACCATCAAGCAATGTCTTGATAACCAGAGGAGTGCGCAGAAGAAGCTTTATGATTTCCTGGCACCTCAGATGTTGTCCGTATGCCTGCGTTATACAGGAGAACGGATGACTGCTGAAGATGTGCTCCAAGATGGTTTCGTCACGCTCTTCACTAAACTGGACTCCTACAAGGGAGATGGTTCGTTCGAAGGTTGGGCCCGGAAGATTTTCGTGAACACCTCACTCATGCATCTGAGGAAAAAGGATGCCTTGAAGATGAGTGATGACATAAAAGAAGCGGAAACGTTGAAAGCGACTACCGTTTCACAGACCCAGAATCTGGCCTACAAAGAGCTGATGCAACTGATCACCTCCCTGCCGGATGGCTTCAGGACGGTTTTCAACCTTTACGTGATCGAAGGTTATTCGCACAAGGAAATCGGTGAGATGCTGGGTATCAGCGAGACAACCTCGCGTACGCAACTGAGTCGTGCGAGAAGCTGTCTGCAGAAAAGAATGACGGAATATGACCATGGGAAGAAAAGAAACTGACATACAGGACGAAATGTGGAGGAGCATGATGCTGGAAGGCCGCGAGGACGTGCCTTCCCACATCTGGGATTCCCTTGACGCACGACTGGCTACCTGCGCTCCTCTGAGCACCGGTAGCCACAGGTCGCACCGTCCGGTATGGAAACGCTGGGGCATCACCCTCTCCTCCATCGCGGCAGCCGCCCTTATCGGCGTGACGCTCTGGCTGGAACTTGATGACCAACCGACCGTGCTCTCGATGGAACCTGCACCTGCGCTGCTCGGACAACTCGCGAAGACTGAGCCAGTTACAACGGGACAGGATGAAGTGACGATCCTCCTTCCGGAAGAAGACGCTCTTCCATTGGCCCAGGCCATTTCCTCGAGCGTTCCGGTAAAAGCCGCGAACCCATTGACCTCAACGGTAACTTCCACTGAGGAAGAAGTCCTTGAACTTGTGGAAAAAGTGCCCCTCCACGAAACCACACCGGTTCAGGTACAGGAAGCGACGGAGGAAGATTCCCGGAAAACAAATACGGAACAGCAAGAAAGCCAGGCAGCGGACACGCAGGAAGAACTGGACCATCTCCATCTCGAATCAGACTGGGAAGAAAAGGCCCCGGTGAAGAAAGCCCGGAAATTTTCATTGGATCTCTCCGGAAATGCTGTCGGCAACCTCTCCTCCGGCAAAAAGAATTCCTTCCGCCATCATTCCATAGCCAACATCATGACGACCAGCGTGGAAGAACGTGGAAATATCGTGAATGATCTTCCGCTGACTTTCGGAATCGGCGTCAGATACAACTTCACCAAGAGATGGGCCATGTCCGTAGGTCTCAACTACACTCTGCTCAGCAGAAGAGCTGATGCCGTGTTCAACGATGCTGACGGTTTCATAAAACCGGAGAAAGAAGCCTACGATACCCGGATCCGGAACACCCAGCATTATATCGGTATTCCCGTAAATGTCTATTACAGTATCCTCCAGAGTGACCGGATCGATTTCTATGCGACAGTAGGCGGTACGGTCGAGAAGAATGTCTGCAACCAGTTCCGGCTGATCGACCTGAAGAACAAGATCTACCGCAAACCGGTGAAAGGCGTCCAATGGTCGGCCAGCATCGGTCTTGGCGTCGAATTCGGCATCACCAGATGGCTCGGCATCTACATTGACCCGAGTCTCCGTTATTATTTCGATTGTGGACAGCCGAAGAGCATCAGGACCTCACAGCCACTCTCCATCGGAGCGGAAATCGGCCTGAGAGCCCGTTTCTAGAGTTTTCCCTTTCCTTCGATGATATTTCTGGCCAAGGTATTGGCGCAGACGAAATCCTTCAGTTCCTGACATTCCGTGTCCAGGAGCGAATGCTTGTCGCCTTTCCAGAGCATCCGCCCGCGATAGATGAAGCTGATCTGATCTCCGATCTCGAGGATCGAGTTCATATCGTGCGTATTCACGACCGTCGTGATGTTGAATTCCTTCGTGATGTCACTGATCAGACGGTCGATGACAATGGAGGTATAAGGATCAAGACCTGAGTTCGGTTCATCGCAGAAGAGATATTTCGGATTCAAGGCAATGGCTCTGGCAATTCCGACCCTTTTCTGCATGCCGCCGCTCAGTTCATTCGGATATTTATCGTCCGAACCGGTCACATTGACCTTTTCAAGGCAGTAATGCGCCCGCTCGATACGTTCTTTCTCGGACCAGTCCGTAAAGAATTCCATAGGGAACATCACGTTCTCCAGCACCGTCGCGAAATCAAAGAGGGCACTTCCTTGGAAAAGAATGCCGATTTCCTTGCGGAGCGCTTTCTTCTGCTTGTAGTTCATTTCAGAAAGACGGTGTCCGGAATAATAGATCTCGCCGCTGTCCGGAGTCAGCAAGCCGATGAGGTTCTTCAACAGAACCGTCTTGCCGGAACCGCTGGCGCCGATGATCATGTTGCAGCAGCCGGCCTTATATTCGACACAGATATCTTTCAGGACATCCACGCCGTCGAATCCTTTGTTCAGATGGTCTACTTTGATCATATCAATACAACATTAATTGGGTAACGATAAGGTCGGACAGCAGGATGAGGATGCTGGTGGACACGATGGATTTCGTACTGGACTTGCCGACGCCCAAAGATCCTCCCTTCGCATAATAACCGTTGAAGGAAGCTATGGACGAGATCAGGAAACAGAACAACGACATCTTGAAACAGCTGTAGAAGACATAGAAGCCGTTGTAGCAATACTTCAATCCAGTGATGTAGGAGTCGGTCGAGATGATGCCGGTGGTATCCACGACAATCCAGCCACCGATCAATCCCAGTCCGAAGCTCAGAAGCATCAGCAGAGGACTCCAGATCGTAGCTGCCAGAATCTTAGGCTGAACCAGGAAGGCCGCCGAATTCACCCCCATCATATCCATGGCATCTATCTGTTCCGAAATACGCATGCTTCCAAGTTCAGAAGCAATGTTGGACCCCATCTTTCCAGCCAGAATCAAGGCAACCATCGTAGAACAGAATTCCAGAATGAGACTTTCCCGGACCATATAACCGATATACATCTTGTCGATGAACGGATTCTGCAGATTCGATGCAGTCTGGATAACCAGCACACCTCCGATGAAAAGAGAGATGACTCCGACGATGATGATGGAAGAAAGGATAAGCTTCTCGGTCTCCGCCAGGAACTGTTTCCAGTACAGGCTCCATTTCTCCGGCATCCTGAAAACCTGTTTCAGGAAGAGCATGTATGATCCGATAGAAGCGAAAAATTTCTTCAGCATATTGGAATATTTGTAAAAATGTACCTGCAAAGGTATTACAATTTTCTCTTTTTTAAAGCTGATTCCATTTTTATCCTCAATATTTGGTCCGGACAAAATACAGAAATATGTTGGTAAATATCATCTCAGCTAAATGTGAAGGGATTACGGCCCTGGAAGTAGATGTGGAAGTCGACATGGTCAACGGCATCGGCATCCACCTTGTCGGATTGGCCGACATCGCGGTGAAGGAAAGTCTGCTGCGGACCATGACAGCACTGCAGTCCATGGGCTACCGGATACCCGGAAGGAAGATCGTCATCAACCTGGCCCCGGCGGACCTGCACAAGAGCGGCAGCGGTTATGACGTCGCCATTGCCCTGGGCATCCTGGCGGTCTCCGGCCAGGTGGAACTGCCCCTGTTAGGGAAATACATGATCATGGGAGAACTGGGACTGGACGGCACCGTGAGGGAAATCCGAGGAGCCTTGCCGATCGCGGACCTTGCGATACAGCTGAAGCTGGCCGGCTGCATTCTGCCGGAAAGATCGGCGATGGAAGCCTACGAATTCGATGCGCTGCCCATCTTCGGGGTGCGGACCTTGGAAGATATAATACGGATCCTTTCCGGAAAAGATGACTGCAGCGAGCTCATCGTCAACGGGCCGGACAACCGACAGAAGGTCGCCGAAGAAGAGACGGAAACGGACCGGAGCATCATGGATTTCGAAGACATCTGCGGACAGTACCAGGCGAAGAGAGGGGTGGAGATCGCCTGTGCCGGCGGACACAATGTCCTGCTCATCGGACCTCCGGGCATCGGAAAAAGTTCCATCGCCAATGCCATGGTGAAGATCCTGCCTCCGATGACCCGGGAGGAGTCCATCCAGACCAGCAAGATCTGGTCCGTGGCCGGTAAGGACTGGAAGCACAAAGGACTGATGAAGACCCGTCCCTTCCGAGCACCTCACTATACTTCTTCCCCGGCTTCCATCATCGGAGGCGGAGGAGACAACATCGTCCCTGGAGAGATTTCATTGGCCCATAACGGCATCTTCTTCGCGGACGAGTTCTGCGAAGCGCCGAAAAAGATGCTCGAGATCCTGCGGGGACCGATGGAAGACCGCAAGGTGACCATTTCAAGGCTCAGGAGCCGCATCGAATACCCGAGCAACTTCATGCTGGTCGCCGCGACGAATCCCTGCCCCTGCGGCTATTATGGGGAAGGAGACCGCTGCACCTGTTCTCCAGGAAAACGGGATGCCTATCTGGCCAAGCTCTCCGGCCCGCTGATGGACCGGATCGACCTGCAGATATGGATGCACAGTCTTCCTCCCGGCAGCCTCATTGCCGGACAGAAAGCAGAATCAAGCGCCGTCATCGCCCGCCGCGTCAAAGCCGCACGGGAAATCCAGCAGAAGCGCTTCGCCGGAGAAGGAATCACGACCAACAGCGAGATGAATCTGAAGCAGATCCGGAAATTCTGTCTGCTGAACGAGTCCTGCAGGACCTATCTGGAAAAGATGATGGAGAATGTCGGCTTCTCTGCCCGGGCCTGCACGAGACTCATCAAGCTGGCCCGGACCATCGCTGATCTGGACCAGAGTACGGACATTCAGCGCAAGCACCTCACGGAAGCTATCAGTTACAGATTTTTGGACAAGCACCTGACCGACCTTTGACAATATTTGCTATCTTTGCCGGACATCAAAGACAAGAACATGGAACAGAGCGTCAGCATAAAGAACCTCGCGGACATCGACCGCGCAGCCGAAGAATTTCTGGAGAAGATCGGAGATCACAGACTTATCGCCTTCTTTGCCCCTATGGGAGCCGGCAAGACCACTTTCACCACTGCCCTGTGCAAGAGATTAGGCGTGGAAGACGCGATCTGCTCACCGACCTTCACCATCGTCAATGAATACATGACCAAGGATGACGAGCCGCTCTACCATTTCGACTTCTACCGAATCTCCAAACCGCAGGAAGCCATCGAGATCGGTCTCTACGACTATCTGGACAGCGGCAGCCTCTGCATCATGGAATGGCCGGAAAACATCGAGGAACTTCTTCCGGAAGAAACGCTGAGAGTCCATATCCAGGTCAATGATGACCTCTCCAGAACCATTTCCTGGGAAGACTGAGGCCTGACTCCGGCATTTCCCTGATATTCCCCATCCCTGATCATTTCCCGACACCGACTTCATAGAGATAGCCGTTGACAGGCAGAGTCATCAATTCCCCGTCACACCAGATGGCGGGATGTCTGTCTATTCTTGAGCACAAGGCCACATAGACTTTCCCTTGCCAGAGACAGACCGGACGGGAGCCCATCACGGACCAGAAACTTGGCATCTTCCTCAACAGGCCGGCATCCAGCACACAGTCCGGGCTTCCGGCTGTAACGGAAGGAAGATAAGCAAGAAAACGTTTTCCATAGACAGACAAAGCCAGCAGATCGGAGAAACCGCTTCTGGAGGAAAGGAGTCCATTGTCTTTCCACAGACAATGGAAGGACCGGCCGATGACCGAATGGACATAAATTTCCCCGTTCGCCTGCGGATACAGACGGCAGTCCGTAACCCACTCCTGCCGCATTGCGCTGGAATCCAGCCACAGCCTGTCCTTCCCTTTCAACAGCACCGGTATCGTCGGATCCTCTTCCATCTGGACAGCCATCACCGTTTCACGACCGACAACGGCTGCATCATAGATCCGCTTCACTCCTGCCACGACTTCCACCGCGACCGCTTCCCCCTCTGCATAGCGGGAAACGGATATCCTTTCTGTAGTCCGCCCTTCTTCCGTCATCGGTTTCCAGTAACAGAAAGCATAGTTTCCGACATTCCCTTCCAGATGAGGCCAGGCGGTCGATCTGCCGTCGCCGATGATCAGTTCTCCATTCTTCCGGTACGAAAAGCCCTTCCCGGAACGAGAATTCCCCAAGGTATAGACTCCGGTACTGTCCACCTTGAAGCCGACCAGATATTCCCTACCTGGATAACGGAACAACTCCTTTCCATTGGCCTTGATCACCGTTTCTGAACCGGATGAACAATCCGTATACAAGACACCTCCTATCAGACGATAGCTGTCAGGATGAATACTGACTTCATGCTCCGCACCGGCAGCAATCCGCATGACAATCCTCCCGGACTGCCAGACGAACAGCGAACACGGACGTTCCCCGACACCATCCGGATCATCCCTCCAGTCATAATCTTCCGGGTACTGGACACCGACAGCATAAAGGCTTCCCATCTCCGGGACTGTCGAGATCCAGACCTCATCGCTGTCCGAGGCATCCTCCAGTTCGACCAGCGAACAAGCCTGCCATCCCAGCAAGGCCAGCAAAGGCAGCATTGTTTTAAAAATTGACGAAGCCATCACGATTCTGTTTTTTCCGAAAGTTAAGCAGCCTGCTTGTCCAGGACATAAAAAAAGAGCAAAACCTCAACGGGTTCCGCTCTCGTTTTTACTTTTCTTGATTCCAGGACTTTCCGGTCATTTCCGATAAAGCGCAAAAAAGGCTGATCCGCTGCCCGACATGGACGCATAGACCGCTCCGCTTTCATACAGGGATGCTTTCATCTTCTCCAAGCCTGGATATTTCACGAAGACAGTCTTCTCGAAATCATTGGACAGCAACTCTTTCCATTCCTCGACAGGACGGGACAAGACTTCTCTCAACCTCCTCTCCGGAACAGCCGGCACGATACCACGATAGGCATCAGCCGTCGAGACTGCCACTCCTTCCGGAACGATGACACGGAGTTCATAAGCATCCAGATCCAGCGAGAAATCCGTCAGGACCTCTCCTCTTCCCTCTCCGATCATCGGTCGGTTGTAGATGAAGAAGGCACAGTCACTGCCCAGGCGGGCGGCATAGGCCGCCAGACTTGCATCGTCCAACCCAAGCGCGAACATCTCATTCATCATACGGAGCGCGAAAGCGGCATCTGCCGATCCGCCACCCAGTCCGGCACCTACCGGAGAACGTTTCTCCAGAAAGATCTTCACTGGAGGCAGGTCATGTTCTTCCGCCAGAAGACGATAAGCCCGTGCTGTCAGATCTTTCAACGGATCCCAGTCCACCCCCTCTTTGCGGGCAATGGTGATCATGAGTCGTCCATCCTCGGATAGGCCTTGCACCAGCATCGGAGCTTCCGTCGTCAGCTTCCGCTCCTCCGACTGTCCATACCGGGCGAACAACTGAGCGGAAGTATGGCTCCAGTCGTCACCGGAAATGATTTCCAGACGGTCGGACAAACCGTCATATGGTATGAAAAGTGTTTCCAGATCATGGAAACCATCCTCACGCTTACGCAGGACATTCAATCCGAGATTGATCTTGACATTCGGTTCTGCAATCATCTTTATGCTCTATTTCTTATGGATGAAGCAATGGACCGCCTTCTCCAGGGCCTCCGACATCGACGTCCTCAGGTTTTCATCCACGATCAGGTCCAATACCGGATGGATGTAGGAAATCATCTGGAGCATCTTCGCGTTTTCCAGACTGATACCTCTCGAGCGCATATAGAACTGCTCTTCCTCATTCAGACGTCCGACAGTCGCTCCATGGTTGCACTTCACGTCATCCGCATAGATTTCAAGCTGCGGCTTCGTATTCACGCGAGCATCATAGGACAGCAGCAGACTGTGATTCTCCTGCAAGGCCACCGTACGCTGGGCATTCGGCTCCACGATGATCTTTCCATAGAAGCTGACCCGGGACGCATCATCGGCGATTCCTTTGAACAGCTGACGCGAAGTACAGTCCGGCACGCTGTGATGGAGTTCCACGGCAATGTCCACCTTATCGTTCCCGGTGCAAAGATAGGCTCCGGAAAGACTGAGGTCCGCTCCCGGCCCCTGAAGGTCCACTTTCAGCGGCAAATCCGCCCCGACGCCCGGACCGATCAGGAAGACCAGATTCGCACGAGCTTCCTTCTCCAGGACAATGGTATCGAAAGGAACTTCATCCTTTCCGATCACGAACACCTGGTCCAGCTGCTCACCTGCGGCAATCTTCAACACTTTGTCACTCATAGTCCTTCCTCCTAGAATGCATCATAACCCTGTTCCTCGATGATGTTGACCAGCTCGGCACCGGCAGTCTTGACGATCCTGCCGTCCTTGAGCACATGCACTACATCCGGAACGATATATTCAAGCAGACGCTGGTAATGCGTGATGATGATGGAAGCTTTTTCCGGTGTACGCAAGGCATTCACTCCCTCTGATACGATACGGAGCGCATCGACATCCAGACCGCTGTCCGTCTCATCCAGGATGGAAAGGGTCGGATCGAGCATCGCCATCTGGAAAATCTCGTTTCTCTTCTTCTCACCGCCGGAGAAGCCGACATTCACCTCTCTTTTCGCAAATTCCGGTTTCATCTTCACAAAGGCCATCTTTTCCTTCATGAGCTTCAGAAATTCTCCGGCCTTCATCGGCTCAAGTCCTTCTGCCTCACGACGGGAATTGATCGCCGTCTTCATGAAATTAGTGATCGTGACACCCGGAATCTCCACCGGATACTGGAAAGACATGAAGATACCTGCCCAGGCACGTTCTTCCGGAGAGAGAGCGAGCAGATCCTTGCCCATGAACTCGATCTTTCCATCCGTCACCTCATATTTGTCCTTACCGGTCAGCACAGAAGAAAGCGTACTCTTTCCGGCACCGTTCGGTCCCATCACGGCATGGATCTCTCCCTTGCGGATGGTCAGGTCGATACCTTTCAGGATCTCCTTATCTTCCACTCTGGCCCGAAGACCTTCTATTTTCAATAATATATCAGACATAGCTGTAAATTTTATGCTTTTTTATTATAAAGTTTATACCAATTGTACAGGGATGCGATCCCGTTGATCAGGTACAAGCCGCTCACGATCGGCATGAAGACATGACCGACGGAAATGTGCAGCGCCATCTGCGTGATGTTCACCAGCAGCCAGGCAATCCAGCAATCCCATTTCTTGAGTGCCGCCAGGAACTGTGCCACCAGTATGAGCACCGTCACGCAGGAATCCAGATAAGGCTTCGGATCCGTCGGTAACTTGTGGTTGATGGCCCATCCCCAGATGAAAGCGATGATGAAGACAGAGGCGATCGTCATGAAGCGTTGCGGCCAGGTCAGCATCGTCACCTTCAAGGCAGTCTTGTCTGCCGCGCTCTCTTCATCCTTTTTCGGATGAGTCCAGCGATAATGCCCCATGATATTGATGGCCAATGATATCGGCTGCAGCAGGATGCTGGCGTAAAGGTTCTTGTTCCAGAACATCAGGAACAGCAGAATCGTATATACGTAACCCACCCAGAAATTATATTTGCTGTTGCGTCCTGCCAGGAAGACGCAGGTCAGTCCGACAATGGAAGTGATCGCATCGATCAGCAGAACCGGTGTATCTCCTCCTATCGTGAAAATCTCATAATTGATCCAATCCATCATACTATCCTACCGAACCTTCAAGTGACACTTGCAGCAGTTTCTGCGCCTCGACTGCAAACTCCATCGGAAGTTTGGACAAGACTTCACGGGCATAGCCGTTCACGATGAGTCCGACTGCTTCTTCCGGACCGATTCCACGCTGGTTGCAATAGAACAGCTGATCTTCACTGATCTTGGAAGTAGTTGCCTCATGCTCCACGATTGCCGTCGGATTCGAGTTCTGGATATCCGGGAATGTATGAGCACCGCATTCGTCTCCGATCAGCAGACTGTCACATTGCGAATAATTACGTGCATTCTCCGCACCAGGCAGCATCTTCACCAGACCACGGTAGCTGTTCTCGCTGCGGCCGGCAGAAATACCTTTGCTGATGATCCGGCTTCGGGTGTTCTTGCCGATATGGATCATCTTCGTACCGGTATCCGCCTGCTGGTAATTGTTCGTCACCGCAACGGAATAGAACTCCGAAGAGGAGTTGTCCCCCTTCAGGATCGTGCTCGGATATTTCCAGGTGATCGCGGAACCAGTCTCTACCTGTGTCCAGGACAGATGGCTGTTCTCCCCTTTGCAGATTCCTCGTTTCGTCACGAAATTGAAGATTCCGCCACGTCCCTTGGAGTCTCCCGGGTACCAGTTCTGGACCGTAGAATATTTCACTTCCGCATTCTTCTCCACCACGATCTCCACCACGGCGGCATGGAGCTGGTTCTCGTCCCTCATCGGAGCCGTACAGCCTTCCATATAGCTGACATAGGCACCTTCATCAGCGACGATGAGCGTGCGCTCGAACTGGCCGGTTCCGCTGGCGTTGATACGGAAATAGCTGGAGAGTTCCATCGGACATCTCACCCCTTTCGGAATATAGCAGAATGAACCGTCGCTGAAGACGGCCGAGTTCAAAGCCGCATAGAAATTGTCACCGATCGGAACGACGGTAGCCAGATATTTCCTGACCAGTTCCGGATATTCCTTTACCGCTTCCGAGAAAGAACAGAAAATGATTCCTTTCTCTGCCAAGGTCTTCTTGAAAGTCGTGCTGACCGATACGGAATCGAACACCGCATCTACAGCGATACCGGCAAGAGCTGCACGCTCGTTGATCGGAATGCCCAGTTTCTCGAAAGTCTTTTCCAGTTCCGGATCGATCTCTGTCGGACGGTCTGCATCCTTCTTGGGAGCAGCATAGTAGATGATATCCTGAAAATCGATTTCCGGGATGCGAAGATGCCCCCAGGTCGGCAGCTTCATCTGTTTCCAACGCTCGAAAGCTTTCAGACGGAAGTCCAGCAACCAGTCCGGTTCCTCCTTTATCCTGGAAATCATCCGGATGATGTCTTCATTCAGACCTTTCGGAATGAATTCCTGCTCCACATCGGTCACGAATCCCTCCTCATACTCCTTCTCCGTGATTTCATCCAATAATCTTGCTTCTTCTATCATAGTATTTTTTAATTCAGTTAAATCAAGGCACAGACAGCCTTAACTTGCAAATATACAAATTATTTAATTACACCTCCTTCAGTGGAGATGCATATATCTCCTGTATTTTTATTATCTTTGAATAATGACTCAGAATTGAAATTACAAACAACTATGTTCACAGCTAATATCTACATCGACAGACGTCAGACTCTGCTTCAGAAAATGGCAGAAAGGACGAAAGAAGGCAACCGCGGACTGGTAGTTTTCCTCGGTAACGACGAAGCGCCTCAGAACTACAGGGACAACAACTACAAATTCAGACAGGAAAGCAACTATCTGTATTTCTGGGGACTGGACGAGCCTGGACTGGCTGCGATCATGGACCTGGACAGCGGGAAAGAATGCATATACGGTGATGACGTCGATATCGAGGACATCATCTGGATGGGACCTCAGATCAGCATCGCCGAGAAAGCCGCAAGCGTCGGCTGCAAGCAGTCGGCACCATTCGCCATGTTCGCGCACGTGATCAAGAACGCGATGAGCCAGCATCGTCCGGTACATTTCCTTCCGGCAGCCCGGTACTACAACACCCTCACCATGTCGCAGATCACAGGCATACCTGCAGAAGCTATCAGACGTGTCGCTCCGATGGATCAGGCTGGCGGAATGCACGCCAGCGAAGAGCTGGTCCGCAGCATCATCTCCATGAGACTGGTGAAAGAAGAATGCGAAATCGCCGAAATCGATCAAGCTTGCGAATACGGCTACATCATGCACACGACCGCCCGCAAAAACTGCAAGCCAGGAATTATCGAGCAGCAGATCGTAGGACGTATGGAAGGAACGGCGCTGGAAAACGGCTGGGGCGTCTCCTTTGCAACCATCTGTTCACAGAACGGTGAAACCCTACATAATCCTTACCATCATCAGGTCATCACTCCAGGAAGAATCCTGCTGATCGATGCCGGTGTGGAAAGCAACAGCCACTATTGTTCCGACAACACCAGAGCCTATCCTTGCAGCGGGAAATTCACCCCGATGCAGAAAGACATCTATGATCTGGTAGAAGGGGCCAATGCCAATGCCTTCGCGCTGACAGCACCGGGAAAGACCTATTGGGAAGTCCATTATGCTACGGCCAGATACCTGCTTCAGGGACTGAAAGACCTGGGACTGGTCAATGGAGATGTGGATGAGATGACAGCAGCCGGCGTTTCCGGCCTGTTCATGCCGCACGGACTGGGCCACAACATGGGTCTTGATGTCCATGATATGGAAGACTTCGGAGAAGATTTCGTCGGCTATTCCGATGAGCAGAAGAGAAGTCCGCTCCTCGGTCTGGGCAATCTCAGGATGGCCCGCAAGCTGGTTCCCGGCAATGTCGTGACCGATGAGCCGGGTCTGTATTTCATCCCGGCTCTAATCGAGAAATGGAAACGGGAAGGCACCGGCCGCGACTGGGTGAACTACAGTCGTCTGGAAGCCTACTACGACTTCGGAGGCATCCGTCTTGAAGATGACGTGCTCGTCACAGCTGACGGAGCCAGGAGACTCGGTCCGAAACGCATCCCGATCAAATCGGAAGAGATCGAAGCCTTGATGGCCGAAGAATAACGTCGGACACCATGGAAACAGCCATTGCTATCATAGCCTTGCTCTGCGGTGTCGTCGGAATCATCGGAAGCATCCTGCCTGGGCTGCCGGGACCGCCGGTATCCTGGGTCGGCATGCTCCTGCTGTACTTCTGGGGAGGGACCAACGGAGACGGAGACACGATGTCATTGACCTTACTGCTGATCTGGCTCATCGTCACGATCATCATCACCATCCTGGACTACTGGGTACCGCTGAAATTCACGCAGCTGACCGGAGGCAGCAAATACGCCGGTAGAGGCGCCTTGATCGGCATGCTGGCCGGCATCATCCTTACACCGATCGGTATGCTGCTCGGCTCTTTCCTGGGCGCCCTGATCGCAGAAATGCTCTACGCGAAGAAGCCCTTGGCAGATTCTCTGACGGCAGCCTTGGGTTCATTTCTCGGTTTTCTGGCAGGTACCGGCATGAAACTGATCATCGCGGCCTGGATGCTCTGCTACATCATCGTCTACATGTGCTGAGTTCCGCACTGGATGAAAAGAAAAAACAGGATATCCCTCTCAGGATGTCCTGTTTTATTTTTCTATAGCAATGTACCGCTACCGAGGCAGAAAGCCCTTCTCGAGCAGTTTCTCGGCGATCTGGATCGCATTCGTCGCCGCACCCTTGCGAAGATTGTCTGCGACACACCAGAGATTGATACCGTATTTCACGGACGGGTCACGACGGATCCTTCCGACAAAAACCTCATCTTTACCCCATGCGAAGAGCGGCATCGGATAGATATTGTTCGCCGGATCATCCTGAATGATCACACCCGGCATCGCGGCGATCAGCTCACGTACCTGCTCCATCGTGAAATCCTTCTCGAATTCCAGATTGACGGACTCTGAATGTCCCCCCTGCACCGGCACGCGTACGGTCGTCGGAGAAACGGCGATGGAATCATCATTGAAGATCTTGCGGGTCTCATTGACCATCTTCATTTCCTCCTTCGTATAACCGGTCTCCAGAAAAGAGTCGATATGGGGCAGAATGTTCTGGTCGATCGGATAAGGATAGACCGCATCATACTCTCCCCATTCTGCTCCAGCACGTTCTTCATTCATCTGCTTGATAGCTTTGTAGCCGGTTCCGGTCACGGACTGGTAAGTAGATACAACGATTCTCTTGATCTTGAATTCTCTATGCAGAAGAAACAGAGGAAGCAGCATCTGTATGGTAGAGCAGTTAGGATTGGCAATGATCATATCCTCTTTCTCGAGCAGATCACCATTGATCTCAGGAATGACGAGCTTCTTTGTCGGATCCATCCTCCAATAAGAAGAATTGTCCACGACTCGGGTTCCTACGGCAGCGAATTCAGGTGCAAGCTCACGCGAAGTCTCTCCACCAGCGGAGAACAGAGCCAGATCAGGACGTGCCGCGATGGCATCTTCCGCGCACATGACTGTCCACTCCTTACCCTGGAAATTGATTTTACGACCTATTGACCTTGATGATGCGACCGGGAAGAGCTCCGTTACCGGAAAATTCCGTTCAGCCAGCACTTCAAGCATCCTTGTACCCACCAGACCGGTGGCGCCTACCAATGCTACTTTCATGTTTCTTGTTTTTTGAATTGCAAATTTACAAAGCCAAGCCCAAATCTGCAATCTGTTCCTTTATTTTTCTCAGAGACTCGCGAGACAGGAAATAAATGAAAATGCACCTGCGCAGCATTGCGCAGGTGCAGGATTTCTGTAGTGGTCCCAGCAGGGCTTGAACCTGCGACCCCCTGATTATGAGTCAGGTGCTACTAACCAACTGAGCTATAGGACCGATATAATTGCAAACGTCCGGTCCGGAGACCGGACGTCAAGCAAATATACTAAAGTTAGCAGATTTTGATTTCTACTTCAACTCCGCTAGGAAGCTCAAGCTTCATCAGAGCATCTACAGTCTTCTGAGTTGAATCGTAGATGTCGAGAAGACGAGCGAAAGAGCTGAGTTCGAACTGCTCACGAGCTTTCTTATTGACGAAAGTCGAGCGGTTCACAGTGAAGATCTTCTTGTTGGTCGGAAGCGGAATAGGACCATTCACGCGAGCACCTGTAGAAGACACTGTCTCAACGATCTTCTTAGCTGACTTGTCAACCAGCATATGATCGAATGATTTGAGTTTGATTCTGATTTTTTGGCTCATATCAATTTTTCAGTAATTTCGATTAAACAATATTATTCGTCCTCGTCAACGTTGCTGTAACCGCTCTTCTCGATCACCTCTTTAGCAAGGTTTGCTGGAACCTCAGCGTAGTGGTCGAAGGTCATTGTGCTGGTAGCACGACCGGAAGAAATGGTTCTCAGGATAGTTACATAACCGAACTGCTCTGCGAGCGGAACGTATGCTTTGACGATTCTGGCTCCGACTGTCGAGTCCATAGCGTTGATCTGTCCTCTACGACGGTTAAGGTCACCGACGATATCACCCATGTAATCCTCCGGAGTAACAACCTCGAGGCTCATGATAGGCTCAAGAAGAACAGGTCTTGCCTTAGGGCAAGCGTGACGGAATGCCTGACGAGCGCAGATCTCGAATGAAAGCTGGTCGGAGTCCACCGGGTGGAATGAACCATCTTTCAGGACAACCTTCAATGAAGGAACCTCATAACCTGCGAGGACACCATTAGCCATTGCTGACTTGAATCCTTTCTCGACAGATGGAATGAACTCTTTAGGAATGTTACCACCCTTCACCTCGTCAACGAACTGAAGACCAGTCTGTCCCTCATCTGCAGGTCCGATAGAAACGATGATGTCTGCGAATTTACCACGACCACCAGTCTGTTTCTTGAATACCTCACGATGATCTACAGTCTGAGTGATAGCCTCTTTGTAGTTCACCTGCGGTGCACCCTGGTTGATGTCGACACCGAATTCACGACGGAGACGGTCAACGATGATATCGAGGTGAAGCTCACCCATACCACTGATGACAGTCTGACCTGTATCATGGTCTGTCTTGACTGTAAATGTAGGGTCCTCCTCTGAAAGTTTTGCAAGCGCGATACCGAGCTTGTCAAGATCTTTCTGAGTCTTAGGCTCAACGGCCAATCCGATAACCGGATCAGGGAACTCCATAGACTCGAGGGTGATAGGATGCGCCTCTTCACAGATAGTATCACCGGTACGCAGATCCTTGAATCCGACAGCAGCACAGATATCACCAGCCTCTACGCTTTCGATAGGGTTCTGCTTGTTGGAGTGCATCTGATAAAGTCTGGCAACACGCTCTTTCTTGTCAGAACGAGTGTTGAGCACGTATGAACCGGCGTCGAGTTTTCCTGAGTATGCACGAAGGAATGCGAGACGGCCGACGAACGGGTCAGTTGCGATCTTGAAGACGAGACCTGCGAACGGCTCTTTAGCGGATGGATTACGCTCTTCTTCATCTCCGGTCTTAGGGTTTGTACCGACAACGGCACCCTTGTCAAGCGGTGAAGGAAGATATCTCATCACAGCATCAAGAAGGAACTGTACACCTTTGTTCTTGAATGAAGAACCGCAGCATGCAGGAACGATTGCCATGTCGATGGTTGCCTTTCTGAGAGCAGCGATGATCTCCTCCTCAGAAATCGAATCCGGATCTTCGAAGAATTTCTCCATCAAGGACTCGTCATATTCAGCGGCAGCTTCAACAAGTTTCTCTCTCCATGAAGCGACCTCATCAACCATGTTCTCAGGAACTTCCTTGATCTGATAGTTGACCAGCTCGTCAGTGTTGTCATAGTAGATAGCCTTGTTTGCAATCAGGTCCACGATACCCTGGAATTTGTCTTCAGAACCGATAGGGAGACAGATCGGAACCGGATGAGCTCCGAGTTTCTCCTTCATTTCTTCAACGACAGCCAGGAAATCCGCACCTACACGGTCCATCTTGTTGATATAAGCGATTTTTGGAACTCCGTATTTATCAGCCTGACGCCATACGGTCTCAGACTGCGGCTGAACACGTCCTACAGCACAGAAAGTAGCGACGGTTCCATCGAGGACACGCAGTGAACGCTCTACCTCTACGGTAAAGTCAACGTGGCCCGGAGTATCGATAAGGTTGATCTGATAAGTATCTCCGTTGTAGTGCCAAAAAGCAGTAGTAGCAGCAGAAGTGATGGTGATACCACGCTCCTGTTCCTGTTTCATCCAGTCCATGGTAGCCGTACCATCGTGAGTCTCTCCGATCTTGTGGGTCTTACCCGTATAGAACAGAATACGCTCAGAGGTGGTAGTCTTTCCGGCATCAATATGAGCCATGATACCGATGTTTCTGGTAAATTTAAGGTCTCTTGCCATCTTGTGTCAACTTTTGGTTTAGAAACGGAAATGTGCAAATGCTTTGTTAGCTTCTGCCATTCTGTGCATATCTTCTTTTCTCTTGAATGCTGCACCCTCGCAGTTATAAGCTGCAATGATTTCAGCACAGAGTTTCTCTGCCATAGAGTGGCCAGAGCGCTTGCGGGCGAAGACGATCATATTCTTCATAGAAAGTGAAATCTTCCTCTCTGGGCGCACCTCTGTAGGCACCTGGAAGTTAGCTCCACCGATACGGCGACTCTTAACCTCTACCTGAGGGGTCACATTCTCGAGAGCTTTCCTCCAAATATCTAGAGGAGCCTTGTCAGAATCTTTCATCTTCTCGCCTACCATGTCAATGGCATCGTAAAAAATAGAATACGCGATACTCTTCTTTCCCTGCAACATAAGATTGTTCACGAAACGTGTAACCATAACGTCGTGAAACTTAGGATCAGGAAGTAGAATCCTCTTCTTAGGCTTCGTTTTTCTCATTTTTTTAGAAAATTAAAGGTGAAAATTAATTAATGAAATTACTTCTTAGATTTCTTTGGCCTCTTGGTACCGTAGAGAGAACGAGAGTTCGTTCTTCCATCGACACCTGCAGTATCCAAAGCTCCTCTAAGGATGTGGTAACGCACACCTGGAAGGTCCTTTACACGACCGCCGCGAACAAGCACGATAGAGTGCTCCTGGAGGTTGTGACCCTCGCCAGGTATGTAAGCGTTGACCTCTTTAGAGTTAGTAAGACGTACACGAGCAACCTTACGCATTGCTGAGTTAGGTTTCTTAGGTGTAGTTGTGTACACACGTACGCATACTCCTCTTCTCTGAGGACAAGCATCCAACGCGCGAGATTTACTCTTCTCGACGATAACCTCGCGTCCTTTGCGAACTAATTGTTGAATTGTAGGCATAAATGATTGTTAATCTTTAATTTATGTTTGTTCCCCACTTTTGGGGGCTGCAAATATAATCATTATTTCTCAAAAGACAATAACTTTTCTAGTTTTCAAGATAATATGTCACGGAAGTGACGACACGTACTACCTTAATATATGGAGTGTTACGATCACGGTCATCGATGGAGAACACCCCCTGGGTAGCTGTCTTGATCTTTCCCAGTCGGCTCTCGGAGTCCTGAGCGAACTTCTCAGCGGCAGAGCGGGCATTTCTGGTCGCTTCCTCGATCATCTGCGGCTTGATCTTGTTGAGTCCCTGGAATTCGAACTCGATCTTGTTTCCCCAATCGTTCGGTGAAACGACTACTCCTTTCTTCAGCAGGCGATCCTGAGAAGCCATGAGTGTGCGGATCTTCTCGACATTCTCAGAACAGACCGTAATGACGTTCTTGGCCACGAAACGATAAGCACGGTCGTTGGAACCATATTCCGTCGCATATTTATCGGATATTTCCGGCATGGAGACGGAAATCTCGCTGTCATCGACCCCACCTTCCTTCAAGAATTCAAGAACCTCCGAACGGCTTTTATCGAGTTGCTGATTCAGACTGTTGATGTCGTTAGACATCGTGTTGAAAACGATTGGCCAGAAAACCTTGTCAGCTTCAACTTCCTTTTCACTGAGTCCCTTGACACTGACAACTCTGTCGTATTCGCGATTGTCATTGACTGCGGCCCGGAAAAAGATTCCCAGACTCAGAAGCCCGACCATGACCGCCAGGCCTGCATAGATTCTACCTTTATCCATAATGTTGAATTTAAAAATTACAAACGTTTTATAAAGATAAGTAAATAAAAGTAGAAACGGTGCGCCACCTCAGCATAAACTAACTATCCACTACGGAACTACCTACAACCGTACATCCTCTGTAAACCCTTAGAAAAAGGGGAAAAGAGCAGATATTTGCTCTGCGGAGCAATCGGGGGTAAGTTGGTGGCAGCCTGCTGCCAGGCTTCTTGACAAGCAGGCAGGACCTAGGAAGACGGTAGGACCCTGAATAAAAAACAAAGTCCCGACCATCATAGATGATCAGGACTTGT
>RCNH01000001.1_pt1 | contig 175119 bp, 144 predicted proteins | sample 2041161 | NCBI WGS metagenome assembly RCNH01 (sample SAMN09708215, study PRJNA481090) | Feces metagenome, whole genome shotgun sequencing project. | biome: feces | host: Leptonychotes weddellii | place: Antarctica: Sion Island | collected 2010-03-01 | reverse complement strand
GATAAGATGAATAAGCTAAATGATTTAAAACAAAGAGGTCTTGTGGATGAAAAGGATGAAATATGAGAAAGATTTATAACCTGTTCCTCACTTTATTTTCTTTTCTTCTCTGCATAGCATCAGCAGCGAAGACACCGACCAGTCCCAAAATCGGTGGCCTATATTTTTATGGCAATGACGTGTCTATTCAAGACAGGACAAGCTATCAAGTTTTCAACAAGTTCCAATCGTTTCCGAAGGACTCCCTATCCATTTCCTTCGGCATTGCTCTTAATGACATACATAGCATCGGACATATTTTCACTTGTAAATCCAAGGAGGACGAATTCATAAATCTCTTCATTTCAAGAGATAAGATGACCCCTGATTTGGCAGTCTTCACCCTGAACATGAATAGTTTCTCGACTAAAATAGAAATACCGGTCAGTCTGGAGAACACTCAGAACATTTGGTTTGGGATTTCAATGAAAATCAATTTTCCGGGTAAAGAAGCAACACTCACTATCAACGGTATAGAAAAAAGTCAGAGGCTCAATAAAACACCCACATCCAGCAGAGAAATATTTAATCTGTATTTCGGAAAATTCGGGAATTATCTGGATGTGATTTCGTTTTCTCTCAGGAATCTTGAGGTCTGCAATGACAAAAAGAGTTATTTCTTTCCTTTGAATGAGATTTCCGGGACACAGGCACGGGACGACAAGAACAAAAGAGAAGGAGTGATTACCTATCCGAAATGGTTGCACAGTGAACATATGACATGGACAGAGTTAGTCTCCTTCAAAGAAGACGAAATCGCCTCTGTCTGGCAGAATGAAGAAGAGGGAGAAATTATCTTCTACACCTCTGAAGAAATCTATAAATATAACATATATACTGGCGTCCTTTCCCAAGAGAGGAATCTTGCCGATCCGACATTCAGAGGATTGAATGGAGGTGGCTCAAGTTACGCAAAAATTCCTGGGACACATAAAACCATCATGTTCAACAACCTCAGCCATGATACCAACAGCATCGCAGTATATGATGAACAGAAAGACTCTTTGTCTGTAGTCAGCAAGAGTCATCTCCAAACACGCTATCATCACAGTTCGACCTTCCCAGACAAAAACGGGGAATATATCTATCAATTCGGCGGATATTGCAGAATGGCTTACCACAATGATATCAAACGGTTGAACTTGAAGACATACAAGTGGGATAGAATTGAAAGCGTCGGAGATACCATTCCGCCACGTTTTTACACTGCCGTCACCACAGATTTCAGCGGAGACAAAAATTTCGCTTATATCTATGGAGGTTTCGGAAATGAGGATGGCCCACAGAAAATGGGTGGATGCCACTACCATGATCTGTATAAGATCAACCTGGATGGAATGCAAGTGGAGAAAATAGGAGATTTCGCAAAATCAGATTTTGAAGCAGTGCCATGCCGAGACCTAATTCAAGATAAGGAGAACGAATGTTTCTATACCATCTTTTACCCGAGACATCTCCCGAATTCTTTAGCGAAACTGTACAAGATCGATCTGAAGACCCGATCACTGATTCCCTACAGCAATGAGATTTCCTTGATTTCACAAAAGATTTCAACACGAATTCATCTGCTGGAGAATAAAAAGATTGAATGTCTTTTCTGTATTGTTCAAGAATTCACATCACCAGACAAATCGACGGTCAGACTGTATAAAATCAGAACACCCTTAGTGCAATATATTCCGATCAAAGAGGAAAAGAAGACGACAAACACTCTACTTTATATTCTAACAATCATGGCAGGAATCACAGGAATCGTCATTGTGATTCTCGCGAAAAAGAAGAACAAATCAAAGCACAAAGAAGAAATCGATCCTCAACTGCTGAAGGAAGAGATCAATGAACAGCAGGCTTTGCTGGAAACAGATACGATAAAGAAAAACACGTTATTCTTTCTTGGAGACTTCACCGTTTTCGACAGGAACGGCAAAGATATCACTTATCTGTTCAGCGCCAAGATCCGTCAACTGTTCCTGCTGATCTTCATGTATACCTTCCGGAAGTCCTCGAACGGTATTTCGGCCAAGGATATCTCTTCCATTATATGGCCAGAGAAAGAATTGGAGAAATCGAAGAATATACGAGGTGTCACCATCAAGAACCTGAGAGATGCGTTGACAGGAGTCGATGGAATAGAGTTGGTCAATACGAATAAGAAATGGTTAATTGTCATTGATGATTCTATCTGTCACTGTGATTTCCTAAAAGTTTTGGATGCCAATATTGAGGAGATCAACGATTATGATGGGATACGTCCTTTCATGCACCTGCTCCGTAGAGGGGAATTGTTGAAATCAGAGCATTATGATTGGATGGACAATTTCAAAGCAGACTTTGAGGAAAACGTCCTCAGCAATTTCGGGAAAAAGATGAGACATGCTTTCAAAGAAGGTGAATTGATGATTTCATATAAGATATCACAAGTTTTGTTGACAATTGATCCATTGAATGAAGATCTTATCAAAATCGAGATCAATTCTCTGATCCGGATGGGCGACCCGGTCAAAGCAAAAATCAAGTTCAGGCAGTTCGCTCTGAATTATTATGCAGTCTACGAACAAGATTTAGAATACGACAGCTACATCCTTAAGTGATAGAAAGGTCATGGAAGACCAAGACCTTTCTTCCATGCCGTAAAGTAATCTGACTTTCAGATTACTTTACGGCATATTTCCTGTTCAAGCTGTCCATCTTGACAAGATTCACAACTCCTCGTGTTTCGAATGCATTGATTTTTCCTTGAACCGGTAAACTGTTCTTCAGGAAATCACGGCCATATTGATAAAGGCGTACCTTCATATCAGGATAGACGTCAGATAAATCCACCTTTTCTTCCAAGTCCGTTTTCAGGTTGTACAGAGCATCAATCCCACGCTTCACATCAACAACCAATTTCCAGTCTTCAGAACGGACGCCAAACAAATCCAGTTTTTCTGGAGTCGGAACTTCATTCCGGGCACCTTTCAAATGGATAGGAAAGACGAGCTGATCATGGACATTCCCTTTTTCACCTTTGAAATAAGGCATCAAGCTATGTCCATCACCATATTTGAAACTATCCTGATGATGAGCCACCCCGATGAAGGTCGCAGCCATATCTACGATGGAGCAAATCGCGTCACTTTGCGTTCCTTCTGGAATGACACCTGGCAGACAGGCTACAAGAGGGACACGAATTCCGCCTTCCCATACTGTCATCTTCGTTCCACGGAGTCCTCCGGACATTTGCTCTGATTCATGCCCATTATCCGTCATGAATACGACCAGAGTATTCTGATTCAAATCTTCTGATTTCAAAGCATCCAAAATACGTCCGATCTGGCAATCCAAGACATCAATCATTGCAAGACGTGTGGCCAATACCGGATTATGTCCTTGGTTCAAATATCTTTTCACATAAGACTCCGGTGCTTGAAGAGACGTATGTGGTGCATTGTAAGCCATATATGTGCAGAACGGCTTACTAGGATCACGTTCCTCCAGGAAATCCAAGAATTGGTCCGTCAATTCTTCAGTAAGATATTCCATTGACTGGACAGGTTTGAACTGATCGAAAACATAGGCATGTCGTGTGAATGGCCCCCATGTAATGAGAACCTTCAGACGGATCATGGTAGTCATGCATTCCGCCTAAAAATCCGAAAGCCCGTTCAAAGCCATTATTGGCAGGATGATTGGATACATCCCAGCCTTGATGCCATTTACCGAACCAAGCTGTCTGATAACCGGCTTTTACCATTTCTCCGAGAAAACTTGGACGATCTGGACCAATACCCGGATTAGTACCATCATAGTTTCAGAAGACTCCCACATTCTGTGGAAATTTTCCAGTAAGGAAACAAGATTTGGCCGGAGATGATGCAGGAGAAGCATAGGCTTGAGTCATCTTGACTCCAACGTGAGCTATGCGATCGATATTCGGAGTCTGGGCCATGGCTGAGGGATTGAATGAAGTCAGCTCACCATAGCCAATATCATCCGCCAGAATGAAAATGACGTTCAGTTGTTCAGGAACAGAACAAGTCTTGTGTGAACATCCGACAAATAGCAATGAAGTGGGCAACACAGAAGCCCAGATCATTCGCGTTACAGATACATTATGATTCATTTGTTTAATGCAACATTCACATAATATGCGCCACACAACATGTCACCGGATGCATCCAAGAAGTCAGCCTTGATCATGGCCTTTTCTCCCTTTCTGAGAGGAAGGTTGAATTCGATGTAGCAGTCGTCTTCATGGACCTCAAAGGTATATTGTTTCCCGTTTACCGACAAGACTGCGGTCCGGATATCCAATGCGACTCCCTCGGTGAATTTTCCGAGAGGGGTAGGGTCAGTATACACCATGGTCACAGCAGAACGGATCGGAGCGTTGGTTTCTTCCGGCCAGCGGTAAAGTCTGAAACGGTAATTTCCCGTTTCCATAACATCCGTTTCCCAGGTTCCACTGACCTTACGTCCGGCCAAGATGTGCTTTTTCTGGGTGAAATAGACATCTGTCCAGCCAGGAGCAGAGAGAGTCAATGGATTTTCCCGATCATCCCCAATAGCAATCACTCCCCTCTTGCCCAGCTCAGGTTCTATCCTTTGCCACCAATCATCATAGTAGGCAGCCATACGGGCAGCGATTTCAGGGTAATCATCAATTACATTATGATCCTGATGAGGGTCATTTTCCAGGTTATAGAGTTCCAAATTAATCTGGTATTCCTTTTTCCGTTTATTGTAAAGCTCCTTACGCTCTTTGGAATCCGTAGGAGTTGCATCAAATCCATTCAACAATCTCCAGTTCCTCCACATGATGCATGCATCATATTTCTTCACTTCCATCCGTCTCTGGAATTGATTGACCAAGATTCTGTCCGGAAGTTTCTTTTTCTTGAGGATCTGTTTTTTCAAGGAAATACCGTCAAAATCACATTCTTCAGGAGTCTCAATATGACAAAGATCCAGAATTGTCGGGAAAATGTCTTCGACCTGCGCCAGGCCATTGATATCGGCCGGCGAGTTTCCAGGAACCCGGACGAATAAAGGAACACGATGTCCTCCTTCCCATAAATTGGCTTTGCAACCTCTCATGCCCGCATTGTACATTCCACATCCACCGGTAGCGCCATTATCTGTCATAAAAATGAGGATGGTATCTTCCGACAATCCAGAATCATCCATATAGTCCAGGAATCTTCCGACATTTTCATCCAGATTCAACATTGTCGCGACATATGATATATTGACGTGTTTCTTGCCGGAAGTCAGTTCACGTGCTTTCTCCTGATATTCTTCAGGGGAGAAAAATGGTCCATGAGTGACATTCAACGGGAGGTACAGGAAAAACGGTTCATCATTTCTCAACTGATCCATCCATCGAATGGCCTGACTGAACCAGACATCTGTACAGAATCCCTTGAATTGCTTCCGGACACCGTTTTCAATCAGGACATCATCAAAATAATCGTTGTACCAATAATCATTCACTGTACCGATTTCCTGTTGAGGATAGGTCAGAGAATAATCAAACCCACGGTCTTGTGGACGCAAAGGGAAATTATCGCCCAAATGCCATTTACCGAAAATGGCAGTCTGATAACCCGACTTTTTCATCACCTCAGGAAGGACAGGGATGTCTGTTCTGAGATGTGTTGCTGAGGATCCGACCCATGACGCTCCATTTCTGAGCGCCTCACATCCAGTCATGATCTGTCCCCTTGTCGGAGTACTCATAGGTGCTGCATGGAAATCCGTGAAACGCACACTCTGATGATAGAGCCGATCCAGGTTCGGAGTCTGAAAAACAGGATTGCCATGACAGGACATGTCTCCATATCCCATATCATCTACTAAAAGAATGATTACATTCTTACGGGGCGAATCTGCCTTGGCCTGCCCTATCGAGAGCAAAGCCGCAGTTGATAAAATCACCTGTCCGAACTTCATATTTACATATTCTGATAAGATGTGAACTTATAATCCTTTACATATTCTTTGTATACATTCATCAAAGAATCAATCTTGATCTTGTCACCGCCCTTACGGGTATCACGTGAAACAATCTTTCCACAGGCCGGTTTACTAGCATGAAGGAATTCCCTACCCAACTCCCAAAGACGATGCTTTATTTCTGGATATTCTTCAGAAAGGTCTGTGCTTTCCGACAGATCTATCTTCAAATTGTAAAGTGCATCAACCTCTCTCTTTCTATCGTAGACCAGCTTCCAGTCTCCATCGCGGACACCACACAAATCTAGTTTTTCTGGTTCAGGGATAGAATCGAGCGTACCGGAAAGATGAATGGAGAAGACCAATTGATCATGCACATTACCGAGCTTTCCATTGAAGTATGGAATCAGACTATGTCCGTCTCCATAAGAGTAATCAGTCTGATTCTTGGCGAGACCGATGAAAGTAGCTGCCATATCTGCAATGGAACAGATCGCATCACTTTCTACTCCAGCAGGGATGAGGTTGGGCAGACAGGCGACAAGAGGTACACGGATACCGCCTTCCCAGACCGTCATTTTCTTACCACGAAGTCCTCCGGACATATCTTCAGATTCCGGACCGTTATCCGTCATGAATACGACCAGGGTATTTTCATCAAGATTTTCGGCTTTCAGCTTATCCAGAATTCTTCCGACCTGAATATCCAGGACTTCAATCATCGCCAAGCGGGTAGCGCGAACCGGATTGAAACCTTTCTCGAGATATTTCTTTACATATTGCTCGGGGCACTGCAACGGTGTATGCGGCGCATTATAAGCAAGATAGGTAAAGAATGGTTTACTGCGGTCTGCCTTATCTACGAAATCCAAGAACTGATCGGTCAATTCCTCTGTAAAGTATGACATCTCCTTCACAGGAGTAAACTGATCAAAAACCCAGGCATGTTTTGCGAATGGGCCACCAACATAATGATCACCTTCTGATGGATCATAATAATCATGCATGCCACCTAAGAAACCGAATGCTCTTTCGAACCCATTGTTTGCAGGATGATTGGATACATCCCAACCTTGATGCCATTTACCGAACCATGCGGTCTGATATCCTTCTGCCAACAATTCTTCTGCGAAACAGTGTCGGAGTGGGCTGATTCCCGGGTGTGCTCCATCATGATTGCCGAACACACCGACATTTTGAGGGAAACATCCGGTCAAAAAACAAGATCTTGTCGGAGAGGAAACAGGAGAGGCGTATGCTTGAGTCATCTTGACTCCTGCCTGAGCGATGCGATCGATATTCGGGGTAGCTACAGGGGTGGATGCATTGAATGAAGATAACTCTCCATATCCCATGTCATCGGCTAATATGAAAAGTATGTTCGGCTGTTCACAGATCTTATTTTCATTGCCACTTTGACAAGAAGATAATGCAAAAACAGCAGGAAACATACATCCCGCTAAAAATATTTTTTTTTCAATCATATCGGTTAATCTTTTAATGTTTCGAGATATTTTTCACGTAACTCCAGAAGTTCCAAGACTTTCTCAGGATTCTTATCCTTGAGATTCACCCGTTCTTTGATGTCATCCTTCAGATTGGTCAGGAACAAGCCATCATATACCACGAATTTATCATTGGGAAGTACATCCTTGACTTGGCTCATCAACTTCCAATCCTTTCTCGTGCAGATAACTTTTCAACTCACCGACATAGTCATCCAGCGTAGAAACAAAGGCTGCATACATTCTGCGCGGATTTGTCCAGATTAGCGTCCACGAATTTTTTCGCTTCTTTCAGAGATTCCTCCACAAAGAATTTTCCATAGCGCCAGATTTCTTGTTCATTTTCCCACAAGTCATGACGGTTCGGACCATTCCAATAAAAGAAATGAGAATGCATGCAATGACATGATACATGCCGGTACCATACCAGCTATAGTTATAATCCCTTTATTCATTTCACTACTTGCTCAAGCCAAGAATTCTTCTTGTTTCTTCTTCACGATATTTCATACGGATTCTCCAGAATAGTTCTTCCAATGTCACTACTTGAGTTTTGGGATCCAATTTTTCTTTGGTCCAGAGAACCGGTCCGACGCCACCTTCAGCCTCTGGATTATTGCTGTCAGAATCAATGACTTCTCCATTGGGTGTCTGAATGTAATGAGACCAGGCATGAATGATTGTAGCATTGAAGTTCTGCGTTGCTTCTGCATCTGTATTGATCAATCTTGAGATCTTACTCGGATTTCCTTTATAAGGTTTATTCAACCCTGCCCACAGACAATATTTCGGATACAGAACCGGAATCTCTACACCTTCCTTATTCTTTACCCATTTGATTTCACCCTTACCGTCCTCATATGGATTATAAGAAAGTGCCAATAAACCGACCAATCCATCAATTTCTTCCGCAAAAACCTGCATGGCCTTCTGCGCTCTCGGACTGTCTCTGTCCTTATAGATATTCGCAATGATTTTGACCCCAGAATTCTGGAAATGAAGATTCAACATCTGTGCAAAGATACGCTGATGAGCATCACGGTTTTTGCGTCCGATGGCAAATTCATCGGGATAATGATAACCGCCACCGAATTCCATCATCGCTCCAGGAGTGGCCTCTGAAGCGATCTGATTCCAGGCATAGGGATTACCCATGGTCATCATTACAGGACAGCTTCCCCAACTGATCGGAATCGACTTATTCGCCGGATGTGCCCAGAATTCTTCGTTATCATAAAAATTGTTGGTCATGTATCTGAAGTTATCACCATCTGACATGACAAATGAATGATAGGAAAGATCCGTATCATAGTCTAGCGTCTTAGGATCTACCGATGCAGAATGTATAATAGGCACCTTCTCTGATTCCGCACAATATAACGGCAAGTTATAACAAAGAGAACTCGGGACAATAAAATGGCCATATCTGCTGGCCAATGAAGTCTTAATATACTCATCGCCCTTATTCCACCCGAACACAGGAGAGAAGGGCTCTAGCCAATTCATCACCATTTTCTCGAAATCACCTGTGCCATAGATGCACAACGCTTTATGCGCAATGGCAAAATCTCGGATATTTGTAAGTTTCAGCTCCAATGCGACTACCATTTTACGATTGAGTTCCTGCTTATACTGCATCAGGCAATCCTCTTCTGTCAGATTCCGAGCATCTGCCAACATAGTGAGCCCTAGTGACTTTGCCTTTTCTTCCAGATCTTCCTCGATCAGCACAGCTTTTTTAATGGAAGCAAGGACTGTTGCTGGATTGACGGAAGTGCTCTGATTTTTCAAAACAGATGTAAACAAGATATATCCTTTGACAATTCCCTTATCGATATATCGTTGAAGAAGTTCCCAAGTAGTAAATTCTCCAGCATCAGCAAAGGCTTTTTCGGCTTTCATTTTCTGGAACCATAACTGAGCATCACCATCTGGACGATAAAGCCAAACCATTTCATCTGAAACACCCTCATTGACAGCCTGTGCCGCCAGCCCTGAAATAGATTGAGCCAACATATGTTCCGGCAGACGATTATCATAGCGGCAAACAGCCACTGACTTCGGAGCCTTCTGTTCTGGCCACCATCTCCAAGCTTCTTCTGCAGTCGGAAGATTCGACGGGAAAGGTTGAGGATTTACAATTTCTCCAGAATTATCATCTGGATCAACCGGTGGCTGTACGGTAGATTTATTACAGGCCATTGACATTAACGTCAATGTCATGCACACAATTATTTTCAAGGATTTGACATGGATCATGACTGAAATCTTTAATAACGACATATAGTTGAGATATAGAATGAAGTCCCGTGAAAACCCTATCTTCAGAAAAACAGGGTTCCATTGGGACTGCATTCCGATTGTAAGATTATTTTATATCACGTATACAACGGACTGACGCAGTTGTATGCTTTGACTCTGCTGGGCCGATATTGGCCTTCCCATTGTTCTGGTCACCACCGAACACAATACGGATCGGCACCCAACCACCTTGAGCTCCGGCATTGAACCAGCTTGAACACCAGTAACATGCCAACGTTCCGAACGTATTCTCCACTTTATTATCATGAACACCAGTCATGGCGAATCTCAATGGAGAGTTCATGATATCCGCCAAACCACAACCATAGCCTTTATCCTGGAAATCAATCACTCTAGGACCTTTCGGTGCATCCTGGAAATCAGTGCCCATCATACTGTTGAACATGTATCTCCATTCGTTTTCAGTCGGTAACCTATAACCTTCTGGACATATGTTCCAAGTCAGCTTCGGATCTTTTGAGCCTGGAACAACATTCCATTCCAGACTTCTTTCTGGTTGTCTTTTACCATCCTTTTCGATTATCGGGCTGTACTCTGTATAGGTTCTGCCCCAATAATAGAAATTACCTAAGGTTGATTCCGGGACTTTGAATTCTCCATGATGACCTGGATCATTCGTGGTTGCTCCGATATTACGATCCAACCAGACCTCACCTGCATTCACAGCACCATCCCCATTCACATCAAAATAAAGTTCATAATAAGGCAAGCCATTATATTCAACCTTATTTCCTGCGAACAGATTCATTTCTTGTGAGAAGACCTTGCCGTCTGCTGTGACTTCAATATTGACATTACTGAATTCTGCGCTTGGAGTACCGGTTACCGGTACGTCAACATAACCTTTTTCGCCGGCTAATGTTGCAGACTCGTCTGCTTCTACAACACCAGAAATTTTAACTTTTACCTGACGGTCGAAACCATTCTCATAAAAGATTCTCATACAGTTATCAGTCGTAGCCATATTCATTGTCAACGGTGTACCAACAATCAGAGACCTCTTGAGGAAGAGAGCAGCTGCAGGTTTGTCTGAACCGACTTCAAATGCGAAGTCAGCAGAAACTGTCTTTTCGCCTTCTGGTGTAAGAAAAACTTTACCAGTATAGAAACCTCCTACTGGAGCATCTCCGAAAACGGCCAACTTGATGACACCAGACTCCGCCAACTGGATACTTTGAGGTACTGCAATGGTAAGACCACTCTTAACTGCGTCTACAAATTCTACTTCAACAGTCGCTTTTCTGTTATATCCATCTTTATAGAACACTTGAAGATTTGTAGCTGCGACCGTTCCTTCAAAGAGAGCATCAGCAAGACTTGCACTCTCAATGACCAGGTCACCAGGAGAGAGGACATTGACATCAAAAGAGAAGTCCAACAGTACCTCTTCCGATTCTTTCATCTTCACATATCCTGTCAGAGTCTGGTTACCCAGAACGGCAGGAGTTCCTTCCAATTCAAACTCAAGCGCGCTTGCACCAGTACCTGCGTTCAACTGGATTTCCCGCTCTGCAACCAGTAGACCATTATGAGAATTTACAGCATAAACGACCTGATTGCTGAATCCTTTTTTATAAGGAATTGAGATTTTGACCGGCTCACGGACTCCGACAGGAACATTCTTATAAAGATGACCTGCGACGGAGAATTCCTGACCGAATTCAGGAAGATCGAATTTACCAGTATTTTCCATGATCTCAATTTCTGGCTGACCTTCGACCTTGATACCGACAGAGGATACCAGGACATTTACTTTTTGTTTACCGAAAACCTGTGGATTACCTGTAACCGGAATTTCGACGAAGCCCGGTTCTCCGGCCTGATTCTCTTCAAAGTTTCCGTTGAGAGTTACACTGACTGTTCCTTCCAATCCGCATTCTGATGCAAGTGTACAAGTCACTTCTCGACCATATCCCTTTGTATAAGGGATTTTCAACAGAGAACTGTTTTCGATATTGTTGAAGACTTTGTCAACAAGGATAGCCTGTTTCCAATCGAATTCAGTCGTTGGAAGAGGATCATTTGCAAACAAAGAGATTGTTTTACTGAAAGGAGACTCTTTAGGCGATTTGAATGTCAATCCGACTGAGAATGGACCGATTTCATCAATTTTTCCATAAAGCGGTAAAGAAAATTCCGTCAAATCCGCTGTCGGAGCCAGTTGAAAAGACTCTTCTGTATGTAATTTGCCATTAGCGGCATTGACATTCACTTTAAGTTCACGTCCGAAACCATTTTCATACTCAAGAATCAATGCGATGGAGCCATCCAATTCAGCAGACGCCTTTATCAGTGAAGATAAAGAATATTTGAGATTTCCATCTTCATTCTCCACGAAAGAAAGCATCGGAGCCAATTCATCTTCGTCCACCTTCGTACAGCTTGACATGCAAGCTGTGAAGATGAGTGTAAATATCAGTATTAGTGTTTTCTTCATCTCAAACTAAATTTATTCGTTATTTTTCTGATTTGGGAACAATGATTCTCACAACTGGAGTATAGTTGTAATTCGATGCTCCCCAAGGACCTGTGAAATCCATTCTTGCACCAACACGCAAATAATAAGGACGACCAGGCTCAAGTGGCTGTGTAGACATGATATTGTCCATACCCAACATCAAACCGGCCTCTGATCCCTTAGCTGTGGAAATCAAACGGAGATCCTGGTCACTGAGGCCGACGTATTTAGTCGTACTTACAAACAAAGTGACATCTTTGATCGGTTTATGATAAGCTGTATTTTCGGTTCCTCTGTAAAGAGAAAAACTGACCGAAACAGTTCCGTCATCATTAATGATCGGCTCTGACGTCCAAGCCAACTTGAGATAAGGTTCTACTGTGAAATTCAATTTTGTAAAATCCTTCTTAGTCACATTCTTGAGACTCTTGTCAGAAACAATGTTGGAATTGCTGTCATATTGGATCAATGGAACGAATGGTCCCTCAGCGACAACGGTATAGGTTCCTTTGAAAATCTTTGTATTGATGAAAGTACCATCGTTTTTCACATTCAGGAAAAACTCCTGAGGATTATCATGGTAGCCATAATCCAATAATTTGATACGGGCTCCACCACCGGCTTCGACTTGGAGAGGATTTCCTTCCATGTCTACGATTTTGCCACTCATCGTCTCCTTAGGTCCCTCAAGATTATCTAAAGAGAAAAGTGAACAAGAAGCTGCCATAAATGAGGCAGATAATATAGTTATGATCTTTGTCAATTTCATTTTCTGTTGCGATTAAATGAATTATCGGATATTCTGGATGAGATTTGGATTAGAGTTGATCTGATCCGAAGGTATTCCTAAGTAGTAGTTGATAGGATTGAAAGTGAATTCTTTGACTGACTCATTGTATTTCACATCGAAGAACCACTTGTCAATCTCTGCTGCATAAAACGGATAGGCGGCATGATACCTTACTTTGGAGTAATGTTTGACATGATAATTTCTCCATCTGACCAAGTTCCAATAAGCTTTGTTTTCAAAAGCAAGTTCTCTCATGAATTCATTTCTGACCTCCTCTCGTGTAATGGTCGAAGTTGTGAACATCGTCTTGCATCCTGCTCGTTCACGGATGGCATTGATTGATTTGACAGCATCATCCATGAAGTCTGCACACTCTTCTGAAGAATTTGTGCCCAGCTGTGCGAGTTCATATGCCGCTTCAGCTCTGTTGAGAAGGACCTCACCGTAACGCATATCGACCCAGTCAGATTCTGAACGTCTTTGTACGACCAACTCTTTTGCAAGAGAAGCATCAAGATTTTTTCTCAGATAAAAACCCGTAAATGAGCCCTGAGTCCAATTCATATACGGACCGCTCTTTCCAGAATAAGTCATTACAGTACCGTCTTTCTTTGTAAACAATTTATTATTTTGTGGTTTATCACCTAAAAGGAGTGGATTCCCAGGAATTGTAAGCTGATGATATTTTTTATAAAGATCCCTTGTGGTGAACTTCTTTAAACCTGTTGGTGGAATAGGATTTTTGTAGATACCTTTCCACAATTCAATGACATCTCCTTTAAACACATCACAAGGGAGAATTACCGTCGCTCTCAAGCGAGGTTCAACATCCTTGAATGCATCAAGAACATTATCATACATGATGTAGTTACCGTTTTCATCAACATCGGCAAACAAGCCCTCTGCATTTCTTGGGATTCCTTCATAAAGTTCCACCAATTCCAAAGTTGGACTGACACCTCCAGAAAGGCCATCGACTTTCTGCTGAGTAGGTCCATAAAGAGCATCCCATGAATGTGTCAATTCCGGATATCTGTATTCCTTTACAAAAATACTTTCACAGTTATCTGGCTTTTGAAGAATATTCTGGAAGTTTACATATTGTGCTTCCTTATCAGTTGCAGACCAATCTCCCATATAGAGAGAATAATGCCCCTCAACGAGTTTAGTCGCCTTCCAAGCTGACTTATAAAAATAAACAGCCTGTTCTTTATCTATGCCACATAGTCTATACCCCCTCTGCGTATCGAAATGTGAAATTTCATTATAATTTGCAATAGAGGCTGCAAAAAGCATTGCCTCCGACATATATGCTGCTGCAGTGTATTTGTTCATCCTACCTTTAACTGACTTTTCCTTACAATTATCAACAGCATATTGAAAATCACTTTCAATCAATTTCCAAGTATCCTCCTCAGAACTTCTAGGAATTTTGAAAGTCTCTATATCTTCGTCTGGATACTGGAGTACCTTGGTCACCAATGGAAGCCCACCGTAACGCTGAGCCATCACATAATAAATACGTGCTCTAAGGAAATGAGCTTCCCCCAACCAATGTTTGATATTCTCTTCGGTATGAAGATCAGCATAATTTGGCAAGGTTTCAATAAATGTGTTGATTGCACGGATAGTCTTGTAGTTCCACCAGCCATTGATTACCGTACTATGCTGGTCACGTCCAATAGCTTCGCCAGTAAGACAGCCAATGTGCTCCACAACATAATCATGGTTATATCCTTTATTGATACTGAATCTTCTGTCCATCATTGGCACTTCACTATACAACTGAGCCATATAAGCGTCAATACCTGCAACATTACTGAAGATCTGTTCTTCTGTAATAATGTTTTTAGGTGGGATATCCAAATTCAGACACGATGTGAAGCAGAGCCCTGAAAAAAGGATGAAAAATAAACTTTTTATGATTTTTTTCATTTTTGCTAGAATTTAATGTTGAGACCTACGGTAAGAGTTTTGTTCAAAGGATACATATATCCATTATTATCATTCGGATGCTCCGGATCGACAAATTTCAAACCGGATAAAGTAAGAAGATTATATCCACTGACATATAGTCTGAGAGTCTGGACATTGATTTTCGACATCCACTTTTTAGGGAAAGTATAACCTAGTTCAATATTCTTGAGTCTCAAATAAGCTGTATTATGAACGTTGAATGTAGAATTCGCCCTCATTTCACCACTAGCCATACCTGGATATTTTCCTGGTATCCATTCAGTATCATAGGCATATGGATCTGCTTTAGGATCTGCAGGACGCCATCTGTCAGCGAAGAAATCCAGAGGGGCATAAACATTACTCATAGGGTCCTTCAATCTCTCCGTATAGGCGACATTTGCCATTGCTGCGCCCTGAAAAAGTAAATTGATATCAAAGCCTTTGTATCCTAAATCAAACACAAGACCGTAGTTCAACATAGGTGTAGATTTAAATCCTATAGGATGTTGATCCTTATCATCGATAAAGCCATCACCATTCCAGTCTTCATAAATATAATTACCAGGAAGATCAGTACGACTAGTCTTGACAGGGTACTCTGCTATATGGTCAAAACTTTGATAATGTCCAGCCTCACCCCAGCCCCACCATACGTTTTTATATCGGTAAGCTGTCTGACCTTTCCATTTTTCCCATTTACTCCTATAAACTGTTTCCTCGCGATAAAGATTCATCGCTCTGGTCACCGCTACATTTGCTTTGATACTGTAATAAAAATCAGAAGAAATAAAATTTTTGTGAGATAACTCCAGCTCCATACCTATCTGACGATCTGAGTTCAAGTTCTCTTGAGGCAATTCGGCGCCAACGACACCTGGCAATGTTGCCTTTCTTGTTCCAAGAAGTCCATCTCTAGTTCTTTGGAAGAAATCATATGTGATACCTAACAAACCTTTCCATGCCTCAAAATCAAAACCAACATTCATTGTCTGAGCTGTAAACCATGTAATATTCGGATTTGGGATTCCAAGATTATTGACTCCCATTACCGGTTTTCCATCGAAGAAAAACATTCCTCCTGGATAAGAATACCCTGAAAGGAACTGATATGCAAGAGCAGCATCATCACCCATCAAACCATAAGATGCTCTGATTTTGAAATTATTGATAAACCTCAATGGTGAATCCTTCCAGAATTTCTCTTCAGAAATACGATAACCTATAGATGCTGAAGGGAAGAAGCCAAAACGATGTTTCTTATCGAATCTAGAAGAACCATCATAACGGAACATAAATTCAGCCAAATATTTACCCTTATAATCGTAGTTAAAACGACCCACAAGTGCCATCTGAGCATCTTCAAAAAGTCCGTCAAGATTCATAAATCCTTGCTGATTTTCCGCATTTCCGGCAAACAAATGATCCACCTCCAGTGCCAGTTCCCTCATTGCAAAGAAATTATCACCCTTACGACTATTTCCTTCAAACAAAAGAAGGGCATTCAGATTATGAGCATTTTTAAAAGAATTCTTATAATTGACAGAAACCTGATAATTTGATTTCACACCTTCACTGAAAGCTCGTAGAATAGAACTCGGTGCATCTCTTAAGGTCGCATTATATTTACCAGTCGCTTCATCATATCTATAAAGATCATAAGCTTTTTTATAAGTTTTATTGTTAGACATATTATAGTCGTAGCTATACATCGCTTTCAATGAAAGTCCTTTTACCCATGGTAAATTCCATGTCAATGTCATAGAAGATTGAAACCAGTTGCCTCGATTATCATTATAACCGGAATAATCCGTATTCATCAAAGCCAATGGATTGATACCTGTATCCATTGTTACAAAATAATAATATGGAGCCGTATCATTAGCATATATAGGATCTGTTGGGAACTGCTTCCACAACTCTCTGATCAAAACATCCGAACTGACTCTTGGTGAATGTTTTTTATCACTGATTGCATTGAGATTGATGTCAAAAATCAAATTATCTGTAATCTTAGCATTAACCTTTGTTCTCAAATTGAAACGATTGTAGTTCAAATCACCATATTTGAAGAAACCTTCCTGATATTGGTAACCAAAGTTTGCAAAGAAATTCACCCGTTTGTTACCGCCGGAAACAGAAACATTGTGCTGAGTTTGAGGGACAAATTCACGGATTGCATCATTATACCAGTCATATCCTTTCTTTTCACCTGAGATATAAGGAGCCATTTCTTCATCACTGAATGCCGGAGAGCCGGAGCCATCAGCTCTAGCCATCTCTTTTTCGTTACGCATCAGCATGTAATCCAACGCAGATACAGTTGAAGGAAGTCCAGAAGTCATCTGCCAAGTCATGTTACCATTATAATTGACATTGACTTTTCCCTCTTTACCATTCTTGGTTGTAATCAGAACAACACCATTGGCAGCCTTGACACCATAAATAGCTGCAGCCGCATCTTTCAGAATAGAGATACTCTCGATTTCATTCGGGTCCAAGCGAGCCATATTACCTCTCGGCACACCATCAATGATAACAAGAGGAGCGCCGAAACCACGGATATCGAAATTCATGTTGAAAGAACCAGGCTCGGATGTTTTCTGAACAACACGAAGACCAGGTACACGACCTGTCAACATGTTTTGAACATTCGTATTTTTGGTTTTCAAGATTTCATCACTGTTTACAGAGGCTACGGAACCTGTTACAGTAGCCTTTCTCTGCGTACCATAACCGACAACAACAACCTCATCCAAAGAAAGGTTTTCTTCCTGCAGTACAAGAACATATTCATCCTGTTCAGAAATGACAAAAGACATGTCCTTGTATCCCAGACAAGATACGGTATATTCATCTCCTGTTGAAACACTTTCCAGATTGAATTTACCATTCAGATCTGTGATCGAATACTTGTTATTCTTGACAGAAGCGACTGATGCACCCACGACAGGAACACCAGCTCCATCCTTGACCACACCATGAATAGATTTCACAACATGGACTTGGTCGGTTCGACCTTGAGAATTGACCGCCCACGAAACTGGCGGAGTTATTATTGAGTAGACTAGCCCCAATAATAACAATGAAATTAGATATTTAGATTTCATCATAATGGTTAGTTATATTAGTATTACGAGGGCAAATTTATCCGCGAGAACTTAAAACCTCGGTAAAAAAAGGATTAATTATTTATTAAAATAGTTAATTCATCAAAAAGGAATTCCTCCAAATACGCGCTGCATGCCTCTAGAATAAGGTTAATATATTTCACTGACTCTTAAGCCTATTTTAAACCATCTTTTAATGGTCCCTCGATACCTTTACGGTAAAATTACAACAAACAAATACATATCCGTAATATGATCATCAAGAATATCATAAAACCGATTATTGCACTTTTACTTTTTTCAATCCTGCTGTCTTGCAACGCAGCAGACGAAACAGTCTATCTGGTAAAGATCAACACCCAAGGTGAGGACTTTGTCTATTCTTCCATCCAAGGTGTTCTGGCACAAAAAGATATTTCTTGCTACCTGGTAAAAAAGAATGACAAATGGGAAAAAACAATCCGGGACAAGGATGGTATTTTTTACAAAAATATTGAAGGCTTGGATGATTTTTATGCCGAATTTGCTGATAAGTTAGGACAATATATCCTATGTGACCCCAAAAATGTTTCGATCGGAGCAACAGTAGCAGGCCCCCAAAGCGCATTTGTAATCAGTCCTGAGTTACTTGGTAAATATCCTGCTATAAAAAATCATTCAGAAGAAATTTTTTCTGTCTGTGACAAAGACGAATACTGGCTTCTGGATTATGTGAAAGCTCATCTCAATGATTATGATTTGTCTGCAATCACCCAACAAAATCCGAAAAACAATGGAGCACTGATTGATTTTGCTATTGCTCGGAAATATATTTGTATAGTTTGCCAAGACCAACCGGAGTTGATAAAAGAATTCTATCAGTTGATCGACCCGAACTCACCTAAATATGGATTCGGGACGCCGTATCACAATGAAAAGAAAGACGTTTCTTTAGGCGCAGAATATGGTTTATATACTGTTCCATGTGCAAATACAATGAATCTTTCATTCTTCTCCCAAAACGGAGGAAAGCAATTGGAACAAGCCCGACCTGAAATTTGTCCATCATCCATAAGAAAGTCGGGCAAAGCCCACTATCTGATGATAATGATGAGCGATGGTGATAATCTCAACTGGACAATCAACGGTTGTATAACCAACGGACGATACCTCGGGAATGATAAGTGCGGACAATGGCCATTGAACTGGATGTACACTCCACAAACATGGAAAGCAGGCGGATCAGTACATAATCACTATATGAAGAACCGTCCTCAATACAACTATTACATGGGAGCTGTATCAGGCGAAGGATATACTTATCCTTCTGTTCATAAAGATCTGAAGGAGTTCGCGGCAAAAACCGGAAAGTCCCTGAAAAAATGCGGGCTTGATTATACAGTCATCATGGATCTCTGTGACTTCAGGACTAGAGAAAAAGAACTCTTGAGCACAATGATAGAAGAGATGCCTAATTTGAAAGGTATTTATTACATGGATTATGGGAATTATGCAAAGTGGAAAGGAGATTCCTATATGATCGGCGATATTCCTGTACATTCGTTCCGCTACAGAATGTGGCTTCCAATGAATCCTTTAGAAGAGATTGCAGAAAAAATCAATGCTTCTTCAAAAAATCCGGAGGAACTTGACGCCTACTCATCGGTTGTTGTACATGCCTGGAGCTATGGAGTGGATGATATCGAGCGCTTTATCAATTTATTGGATGAAGATGTCGTTCTCGTCAATGGAGCACAATATATGGAACTGTTGAAAAATAACGTATTGGAAAAATAAAATCACAAAATACCATGAAAAAATATTTGTTTTCACTTTTATGCGGAATACTGATGATTTCGTGTCAAGAAGTTGGAAAATCAGTAGCAGACCTGGTCAATCCGTTGCAAGGAAGCAATTCAAAAAGGAATTTCTCTACAGGTAACACCTATCCCGCGGTTGCAAGACCTTGGGGAAACAATTTCTGGACTCCACAAAGCAGAAAGAACGGTGACGGATGGCAATTTGTCTATACAGATTTACAGATTGTAGGATTCAAACAGACACATCAACCAAGCCCGTGGATCAATGACTATGGCTGCTGGTCAATTATGCCACAAACAGGAAATCCAGGCATCACATGCGAAAAGCGAGCTCTCACTTATAAGAGAGAAAATGAAATTTCAAAACCTTACACCTATAAAGTACTATTCGACAATGGGATCAAGACCGAGATGACAGCTTCAAAGAATGGTGCTGCACTAAGTTTTGATTATGGTACCAATGATGACGCAAGTCTTGTCATCGACTGTTTCAATGGGGCCGGAGAACTTCGTGTTGATCCAGAAAACAACCGTATCATCGGTAAATCCAGATGGTATGCAAACAACAACAATGCGGTCTTGCCTGAAAATTTTGCGACACATTTCATCCTGACATTCGACAAAAAAATGAAAGATGTCCAATTGTTCAGAAAGGGTAAAGAAGTGGAAGGAAAAAATTGTTCTGGAAACAGTGTATGTGCAAAAATCTCGTTTGGAGATGTCAGAAATCTTGAAGTCAGAGCTGCATCATCTTTTATCAGTACATCTCAGGCAGAACTGAATATGGCGCGTGAACTCAGCAACAAGAGTTTTTCTTCACTTGTGAAGGAGGCCAAGAATGCATGGAATGAAGAATTGTCTGTAATAACAGTAGATGGAAAATCCGAAGAGCAGCTGAGAACTTTCTACACAGCGATGTACCGGACTATGCTTTTCCCAAGAAAGACCCATGAGGTCAATGATGAGGGGAAAATTGTCCATTACAGTTTCCATACTGGAGAAGTCTTGGATGGACCGATGTATGCTGACAATGGCTTCTGGGACACATTCCGTGCAGTACATCCACTATTCACGATTATCAAGCCTTCTTTGACTGCGGAATTGATGGATGCTCTGCTGAACATCTATCATGAAGGCGGCTGGCTCCCAGAATGGTTCAGCCCAGCCTATAAAGACTGTATGATCGGACAACATTCCGCATCAGTTATCACTGATGCATACTTGAAAGGGATCGGGAATTTCGATAAAGAAGAAATGTTGGAAGCAATCTTGAAAAGTGCTGAAAACGATGGTCCTAATGCAACCGGACGAGTGGGTATTGAGGAATATAGAAACTTCGGTTATATTCCAACAGACACCGGTATGCGTGAGACTGTATCGAACACCTTGGAGTATGCCTACAATGACTACTGCATCTACAAATATGCAGAAAAAGCAAATGCACCTGAAGAACTTCTCCGAAAGTACAAAGAAAGAGCCTTCAACTACAAAAACATATTTGATACAACTACTCATTTCGTTCGCCCACGTTTAAAAAACGGGCAATGGTTAGAAGAATTTACTGCAGATGATTGGAGCAAAGACTTTACAGAAGGCTCTTCATGGCATTGGACCTGGTCCGTATTCCACGATCCTGCAGGTTTGATTGCACTTATGGGAGGTGAAGATGCGTTCACGCATCAACTTGATTCCGTCTTTACCGCGGCTCCGACAATCGGACTAGGTGGCAGAAAAAAATCTATTCATGAAATGGATGAAATGGTGGCCTGCAATATGGGGCAGTATGCTCATGGTAATCAACCCATTCAACATATGCCGTATTTATATAGCTATGCCGGAAAGCCCTATATGACACAGAAACGCATCCATGATATAACAACGCGACTTTATCATTCTGGAATCAAGGATGGTAAAGGACTATGTGGAGATGAAGATAATGGTCAGACTTCTGCCTGGTATATTTTCAGTGCATTAGGTTTCTATCCAGTATGCCCAAGTTCAGGAGAATATATTATCGGTACGCCACTGTTTGAACACGCAGAAATGAAACTGGAAAATGGAAAAAATTTCAAAGTCGTTGCGAAAAACATCAATAGTAATAATTACTATATCCAAAGTGCAACTTTAAACGGTAAAATATTTGAAAGAAGTTTCATTACCCACGATGAAATCATGGCTGGTGGAGAACTCAAATTCATCATGGGTCCAACGCCAAATAAAGAATGGGCATCTACATCCAAACCATTCTCGCTTTCAGACAATAAATAAACACATACATAATAAATATGAAAACATCCAACACATTACCATTAATGATTATGAGCGGTGCTGCATTTTGTGCTTGCTCTAATCAAGAAGATGTTCAACAAAGACCGAATATCATCCACATCATGACAGATGATCATTCATTCCAGACTATCAGCGCATATGGACATCCTATTTCACAAATTGCACAAACGCCAAATCTTGACAGATTGGCGAATGAAGGTATGCTATTTACCAGAGGATATGTGGAAAACTCACTTTCTGCGCCCTCTAGAGGTACTCTACTGACAGGTAGATATAGTCATCAACATGGTCAAAAAACTCTTGGTAAGGGTCTAGATACGACCTTAACAGTATTTCCAAAGCTTCTTCAAGATGCTGGATATCAAACAGCAATCATCGGGAAATGGCATTTGTATTGTGAGCCGAAAGGTTTCGATCATTATAGAATCCTTTATGACCAGGGAGACTATTATAACCCAGAATTCAAGACATCAGAAACTAACGGAGAATATGTCAGAGAAGAAGGTTATGCGACTACTCTCATCACAGATCATTCAATTGAATGGTTAGAAAACAGGGATAAGAGTAAACCTTTCTGTCTTCTCATACATCCTAAAGCACCACATAGGAACTGGATGCCTGAACAGAAATATCTTAATCTTTACGATGATGTAGAGTTCCCTTATCCAGAGACTCTCTTTGATAATCATGAAGGTAGAGAGGCTGCCTCAACTCAAGAAATGACTATCGAAGATGATATGACGTGGGCTATGGATCTTAAAGTAGATCAGCTCAGACACCTTGATACTAAGCAACCTTGGACTAATAGAGACTGGGAACGTGCTCTGAACAGAATGAACCCGGATGAAAGAGCAGCTTGGGATGCGGCATACAATAACGAAAACGAAGAAATGATTGCCAAGAACCTACAGGGTGAAGAATTGGTCAAATGGAAATACCAGCGATATATCAAAGATTATGTCAGGTGCATCAAGTCCTTGGATGACCAGATCGGACGCGTGTTGGATTATCTCGATGAAAACGGACTTACAGAAAATACAATCGTTGTCTATACTTCAGACCAGGGATTTTACATGGGTGAACACGGCTGGTTCGACAAACGATTCATGTATGAAGAGTCTTTCCGTACCCCTCTCATCATCCGTTATCCTAAAAAGATGAAGGAAAAAGGCGTTATTTGCGATGCTCTTGTACAGAATATTGACTATGCTACCACATATCTCGCTGCTGCTGGTATAGAACAGCCTGAATATATGGTAGGTAAAAATATCCTTGAGTTGATTGAGAATAATGGAAAAGCACCAAAGGACTGGAGAAAGACACTTTACTACCATTATTACGATTACCCTGCCATCCATATGGTCAGAAAACACGATGGTGTTACAGATGGTCGTTATAAACTGATCCATTTCTATGGAAAAGGAAAGAAGAAGGATAAAGGTAACGACATGAACAATTGGGAACTTTATGATCTTCAAAACGATCCTACAGAAATTCACAATATTTACGGACAGGAAGGCCTGGAAGATGTGACAGAGAATCTTAAAGTCGCACTTACAGAATATCGTGTCAAATACAACGTTAAAGAATATTAGATAGATGGAATTAGCTTAATAATTCAATCTACAAAAGCGGATAATTCCAAATTATTTCAGTTGGAATTATCCGCTCACAATATAATAAAGTGATTGAAAAATAGTAGACACACACGAGACATGCGAGGTATCTTCCCTGAAACAGGCTGACAATTCAGGGAAATACATTCTAATAATCAAGCACTTACTATTTTATGAACTGCTCTTTCAGTGCAGCGCATTTCGCATCTGCGTCAGCGCCATGAGCACCGAAGTAGAACTTGATCTTCGGCTCCGTACCGGAAGGACGGACAGTCACCTTGTCTCCGGCCTCATTGAAATACTGAAGGACGTTGGAAGAAGGAAGACCAGTTTCCTCCGGTTTGAGGTAGTCGATGACCTTGACCACTGGTGAACCAGCGAGTTCCTTAGGAGCATTGGCACGCATATCGGACATGATCTTCGCGATTTCCTCAACACCGGCCTTCCCCTTGCGGACAAGAGAGGTCAAGGTCTCACGGTAGTAACCGAACTCAGCGTAGATGTCCTGGAGAAGCTGGTAGAGTGTCTTGCCATGATCTGCGGCCCAGGCAGCGCACTCGGCCACCATCGCGCAGGAGATAGGAGCATCCTTGTCGCGGACGAACTCTCCGACATTGAAGCCGTAGCTTTCCTCACCGCCGCAGATGAACTGGCCCTTGCCCTCATTCTTTCTGACGATGTCAGCGATGTATTTGAAACCGGTCAGCACATCGTAGATCTTCACGCCGAATTTCGCGCAGATGGCACTCATCAGTTCTGTAGTCACGATGGTCTTCACGCAATAGTTCTTGTCTGAAAGCTTGCCCGACTCTTTCCAACGGGTCAGGATATAGTACATGAGGATAGAACCGGTCTGGTTACCGTTGAGCAGCACCATCTTGCCCTCATTGTCGCGGACAGCGATACCGATACGGTCAGCATCCGGATCCGTTGCCATCACGAGATCCGCCTTCTTTTCGTCAGCGACCTTGATGGCCATGGCCAGGGCGGATGGTTCCTCCGGATTCGGGGACATCACGGTCGGGAAGTTTCCATCGACGATATCCTGCTCCGGAACATGGTAGATATTCTTGAATCCGAGTCTGCCGAGAATCTCTGGAACGATGCGGACACCGGATCCATGAATAGGCGTATAGACGATCTTGAGGTCACTGTGACGTTCACGTGCTTCCGGAGAAAGCGTCAAGGTCATCATGGAATCAAGGTATTTCTCATCCATTTCATGACTCATGATCTCGATCTTGCCTGCACCTTCACCCGGCTCGAACTTCACCATGGACGGGTCAGTGATCTTGGCGACCTCCGCGACAATGTTCTTGTCGTGAGGTGGAATGACTTGAGCTCCGTCATTCCAGAATACCTTGTAGCCGTTGTACTCTTTCGGATTATGGGAAGCCGTGATCATGATGCCGGCATTGGCCTTCTTGTCCCTGACAGAATAACTCATCAGAGCGATCGGGTGGAGACAATCGAAGATATAGACATGGATTCCGTTCGCTGAAAGCACATTGGCCGTGATCTTCGCGAACTCATGGCTGTTGTTGCGGCTATCGAAAGAAATGCAGACTTTCAGTTCGCCTTCGCAACTCTTCTTCAAGTAATTGGCAAGACCCTGGGTAGCCATGCCGACCGTATACTTGTTCATACGGTTCGTTCCGACTCCCATGATGCCGCGGAGTCCACCTGTACCGAACTCGAGATTACGGTAGAATGCATCTTCAAGACCTACCGGATCATTGGCCTGGAGGTCACGGATCTGCTGTTTAGTCTCTTCATCGAAATTGCCGTCCAACCAACTTTGGACGACCTGTCTGAAATCTTTTTCCATATTCTGAAGTATTAATCTTATTTTCAATTATATCGGTCATTCGTCACGGTTTTGCTCCGCATAATCTACAAAAATAGCAAATAATATAGGAAAAACCCTAATTTTGCAAGCGTAAAGAACATTATTCAACTGTTTCATGAATGAGTTTGTCACATTTGTCACCGAGCATGCCGAAGATGAGATCACGAAACTGCTGCTGAACAGGAGCAGATGGCCAGAGATTGATGTTTCCGCTGCCGTAGACTGCATCATCAGCCGCCGGAAACTGAAAGGGAAAGTAGCAAGATGGGCAGAAGATCCGGCCCTCATCTGTCCACTCCCCCTGTCTGCCGAGCAATGCAGCAGTGATGAGACAGCTGCCTATAAAGCGAAAGTTGCCGCACATATCGCAGACGTCTCCATCATCGGAAAAGAAGCGGGTAAAGACGGCTGGAGGATCGCTGACCTCACCGGTGGACTCGGTGTGGACAGCTGGTATTTCTCCCGTCAGGCGGAAGCCGTGCTCTACAACGAGATGCAGCCGATCCTGGCTCGGGCAGCCCGTCATAATTTCGAAGTGCTGGAAGCGCGGAACGTCAAGGTCAGCAACCTGGCTGTCGCCCCGGCGGAAGTGGCCACCCGGGCAGGTCTGCCCTACCTCAGTCCTGCCGATCTGCTGAAAGATTTCCACCCGGACATCATCTTCATGGATCCGGCCCGTAGAGGAGAAGGCGGCCGCAAGGTTTTCCTGCTGGAAGACTGCACTCCGGATGTGCTGGGACTGCTGGACGAACTTTGGGAATGCACCGGCCACCTGCTGCTGAAACTGTCACCGATGGCGGACATCTCTAAAATAACGGAACAGCTGGGAAATCGATGCCGGGAAGTCCATGTCGTTTCATCTGGCGGAGAATGCAAGGAACTGCTCATCTGGATAGACAGAGAATGGAAAGGAAGCTACGATCTGATCCTCTACGAATCCGGCAGCATCTACCGTTGTCCGGTCACGGCGGAACAGACAGCGGTTGCGGAAATCGCACCGGCATCGCTGCTGGAAAGCATGTTGGAAGGTCCTACGGAAGGTTGGCATCTTTTCGAGCCGGGCAAAGCCCTGATGAAAGCCGGTCTGTTCAACCAGGTCAGCGATGCCTTCGGTCTGTACAAACTCGGAAAATCCACCCATTATTACCTGGTTTCCTCCAGTATTTCACCGGAAAGACAGAAACAGCTGGAAGGGCTCGGCAAGCTCAAGCCGATCCGAGAAGTGCTCGGTTTCAACAAGCGGAGTTTCAAGGATTTGAGTGCACGTTTCCCGCACTGCGAGATCACAGCCCGCAACCTGCCGATCAGCTCCGATGAACTTAGGAAGAAGCTGAAAGCCGGTTCCGGTGACGACGCCCACCTCTATGCTTTGAAAAGCGATGAGGCCGGCAACCTGATCTTCGTCTGCTAGGCAGATGCACGGGTTTGCGGCAAAGGAAAAAAAGAAGAGGACCGATGCCCTCTTCTTTCATTTATCTCATTGGCTTGAATCCTACTGATGTGCCGGACGGAGCAGGTCGAGCACGACCTTGACCGGATTGAAGGTTTCAAGCGGAACTTCCACGAAAAGCGTGTTCCAGTTGCTCATGGCTCCGTTCCAGAGTCCTGGAAGTTCAAGCGCCTTCAATTCACGGCCCTGATAGCTCTTGGAACTGATGAAGCCGGCATCTTCATCCACATACTGGAGCAGGTCGAATTTCCTGCCGGTATAGTCATGGAGACAGCAGACGAGATCGACCGGATTGAAATGAGTCGCCAATGCCAGAGCGGTACGAGCCTGCTCATCGTGCTTATTTATCTGTACGCTTTCAAGAATCTGGAGAGAGGTCGATCCATCCTTTTCAGCGACGATGAAAGGGCCACCGCCAGGTTCTCCCTGGTTCTTCACCATACCACAGACACGGATAGGACGGTTCAGTTTCGCACGCAGCATCCTGACTCTGTCCTTTGCGGACTTCGGTTCCGGAAGATTGATGCAGAGTTTCTCCCTGAGGAACGCCTCGATATCATCACAGAGCTCCAATGCCCGGTCAGTGACGTTGATGTCTTCATATACCGGATCATAACCTGGGCAGATCATGCTGGAAGCGCGGGAACCAGGGATGACGCTGCAGACAGCATCCAGCTCCCTCAGATAGCCATGGATCGTGTCACGGAGTTCCAGAGCCTTTCCCAGAAGCACTTTCTTGCATTTCGCGGTGATCGGAAGAAGACGTTCGTTGGAAACGTTATCGATATTCTTGATGGACACCACTTCATCCTCGATCGCGTTGAGATTATGAATCAGGGCACCATGACCGGCAGGACGGAAAAGCAGAGTATCCTCTTCCGTACGGAAAGGCCTGTTCTCCAGATCCACAGCCACGGTATCCGTAGACTTGTCCTGATACGTGAAAGTTACGTTGTATCTCACACCGTAACGAGCTTCATAATCCGCCTTGACAGCCGCATAAGCCTCTTCGAAAAGCGTCCTGTGCTCCGGAGAGATGGTCACGACGAGATTGGCGGAACCGTCCTCATTCTTCATGTAGTTCTGGGCTTCGACCAGATGTTCTGCGAAAGCTGTCCTGATCTCCCCATTTTCGTATCTGTGAAATTTGAGCACACCTTTCGGTCTGGAACCGTAAGACAGGCCCTCATCAGTCAAGGTCTTGTACAGTACCGCCTGCTGATAAGCCGGGCCTTCACCTGTTCCGAACAGCTGCGGATCATAGAACGGGAACTTGCAGATCTGAGCGACGAAACGGGCTGCAGGACTATCTTCCGCCAAGGTCTTGCCGGATTTCAAGGTTTCCAGACCGGCGAAAAGATCCTTGAACATACGGGATGCGGCACCGGAAGCCGGAACGAACTTGCACTTCCCATGGATGGAAGCGGATTCATAATATTTCACTGCAGCTTCCTGCTCTTCGTCAGAAAGGACCAGGATACCCCGTGCGGGAGTAGCCGGTGCAAGTATCTTCAGCCAAGGGAAACCTTGACGGAAACGCTCGACCTGAGTCTCTACGGTCTCTACGGAAGAGCCTCTGGACTCGATCTGCTGGATGTCTTCTCTAGTAAACATATTCGGTCATATTTTAGCGGTTCAACATTTTCAGATCACGACCTCCCTGCGGTAATTGTATTCTGAACGCATCTTCTCGAAATTGTCAGGATGGAGGCGGAACATGAAGTCATCCGTAAATATAGGATAATTATATTGAAATATCGCTGTTATCTCCCCCTGATTTTTACCTTTCAGATCCAATTTCACCGGTTCCCGGTCCTCGACCTCAATTTCCGGCTCGAAATCGTACAGTTCCGGGATATGGAAGTATTTCGCTACGGCTCTTACTGCAAGAGCTGTACCGTTCTGTTTTCCTTGCAGGGAATAACCGGCAATGTGCGGAGTCGCGATGTCCACCATATCCATCAGTTCCTTGTCGACATGAGGTTCATTGTTCCAGGTGTCAATGATGACGGCCCCCAGTTTCGGAACAGCACGCTTCAAAGCCTCATCGACCACGACCTCCCCCCGAGAAGCATTGATGAAGATGGCTCCAGGCTTCACCTTTTCAAAGAAAGCCTCGTTCGCCATCCCGCGTGTCGACTCATTCAACGGAGTATGCATGGTCACGACATCCGATCCGGCAAGCAATTCTTCCAGACTGCAGAAATCGTCCCGATGTTCCGCAGCCGCTCTCGGCGGATCACACTTGAGTACCTTGAAGCCCAGGTATTCCGCCAGATGCTCCACCCGCCGACCGACATTGCCGACCCCGATGATGCCCATGGTACAGTCATCCAGGCGGAGCCCCTTCCTGGAGGCCGCCCCATAAAGTGCGGAAAACACATACTGCAGGACGCCTCCGGCATTGCAGCCACGAGCATTGCAGATTTCTATCTGATGAGAATTGCAATAATCGAAATCAATGTGATCCGTTCCGATCGTCGCCGTCGCGATGACCTTGACCTTCGTCCCTTCCAGCAGTTCCGCATCACAACGGGTCCTGGTCCTGATGATCAAGGCATCCGCGTCCATGACGTCCGTTCTGGAAATCTCCTTTCCCTCGAGATAGACCACTTCGAAACCATACGGCTCGAAAACGCCTTCCAGAAAAGGAATATTCTTGTCTGCTACGATTTTCATATCTTTCACTTCAATACTAAATATTCCACATAAGCATGTTTCTGACTGCCGTCGAAAAGGGAATCGCGCTCCAGAATCTCATTCATGGCCTTCAGGATCACATCCTTCTGGAAATACAGCTGATTCCGGACCATGGATGAACCGATGGTACAGTATAACGTTCCGTTGTTGAAATATTTCGAGACAGTATAGCGTCCGGCGCCGGACGCTTCATCCCAGGCGGCGAAGACCCGTTCCCGATTCATCCTCGGGGTAAGCTTCATCTGGCGGATATACTCACTGACGAGTTCCTCCATGCTCATGGCCGTCTTGCGCGGCATTCTCAGATTATCTTTCTTCTGCTGCATAGTCTTCTTTCCAGTAATGTCCGCCTCATCCGACATGGGTGAAAACCCCTCCCACCGTATCGAAATAGACCCGATCGGAAGTCAGATTGTCCACGATACCGGCCATCCTCACCTTATTGCTGTCCGTGATGAAGATCTGCCCGAACTCATGTCCGGTCACCATCTTCAGCAAGTTGGAGATTCTTCCCATGTCCAGCTTGTCGAACACGTCGTCCAGCAACAGGATCGGCGGAAAACCATAGTTGCTCTTCATGATCTCATACTGTGCGAACTTCAAGGATACGAGAAATGATTTCTGCTGTCCCTGAGAGCCGCACCGACGCAACGGACGTCCCCCCATCGTGAAGATGAAATCATCCCGCTGGAGACCGGCGGTCGTATATTTAAGAACACGGTCCTTCTCGTAATTGGCCTTGAAGATTTCCTCGAGGCTTCCGGAGTCCAGCTGCGACTCATAGGTCACGCCCACGTCTTCAGCTCCTCCGGACAAGGCGGCATAATATTCGGCGACGACCGGAGCCATCATTTCCGCGAAACGTCTGCGCGCCTCATGAACCGGAACGGCATGATGGGCCATCCGGGCATCGATCACTTCCAGAAGATCCCTGTCCGTCCGCATCTCCTTCAGCAACTTGTTGCGCTGGAGAAGAAGACGGTTGTACTGCTGGAGAGCGCTGAGGTATTCCTTGTCCATCTGGGAAAGGACGGCGTTCGCGAAGCGGCGACGTTCCTCTCCGGAATCGCTGACCAGCGAAGTGTCGGAAGGAGAGACCAGAACGACCGGCAAGGTACCGATATGCTGGGAAACCTTCTGATAAAGCTTGTCATCCCTTTTGACCTTCTTTTCTCCTTTCGAGGTGATCTGCAGGGAAAAACGCGAACACATACCATTCTCCATGAGATATTTCCCGGAAATGGAGAAGCTCTCCGTTCCGTAACGGAAATTGTAACGGTCTGAGGCCGCGAAGGCACTCTTCGTCATTGAAAGATAATAGATCGCATCCAGCAGATTGGTTTTCCCCTCTCCGTTGTTTCCGGAAATGCAGTTGATGTTCGGTGAAAATTCCAATTCCTGGAGCTCGATGTTTCTGAAGTCTGAGACGACTATTTTTTCCAGTACCGGCATTGCTGATTCAGTTATTCTTTAAGGCAAAGATACCATTTTCACGGCAAATAATTGCTACTTTATACATTTTTTTATAAATTTGCCGACTATCCGCACCATACGGAATTTTCAGAAAAAAAAATAAAAAACATACAGATATGAACAAGTCAAAAAAGAATGAGGCTGAAGAGCCATTGTTGGAATCCGTGTCCAAGACACAGCTTTTCTTCAACCAGAACAAGAAACTTCTCTTGAACATCGCCATTGCAATCGTAGTTGTCGCAGCAGCCGCTGTCGCTTATTATTTCTTCGTGTACGCTCCTAAGAAACAGGAGGCGCTTGACAGCAAGACCCGTCCGGAGACCGCCTTCCTTAACCAGCAGTATAAGGAAGCTCTCGAAGGAAACGGTGAGACCATCGGCTTCGCTGACCTCATCGACGAATATGGCAAGAAAGCAGGAAAAGCAGTCTATGCCTATGCAGGTTTCGGTGCCCTCAACCTCAAGGAATATGACACCGCTATCGAGTATCTGAACAAATATGATGGAAAGGAACCGCTTCTCGAATCAAGGGTAGCCGCAGCGAAAGGCGATGCTTACTGCGGTCTGGGAGACTACGAGAAAGCCATCGGATGCTACGAGAAAGCTGTCAAGCTGTCTGATTCCGCATTCAACGGCGACTACCTTCTTTCCGCTGGACATGCGGCTGAGAAGCTCCAGAAATACGAGCAGGCTCTGACATACTACCAGCGCGTCAAGGCTGAATACCCGCAGTCCATCGCAGGATCAGAAATCGACAGATACATCGGAAGAGTGGAGACGCTGCTTGCGAAATAATAACAGCACTATAAAAGTCATCAGAAATGGGAAGAGCATTTGAATTCAGAAAAGAAAGAAAATTCAAACGTTGGGGTCACATGGCCCGTACGTTCACAAAAATCGGAAAAGAAATCACTATCGCTGTAAAGCAGGGCGGTCCTGATGTTACAGGTAACCCAAGACTGAGAGCTTTGCTGCAGACCGCTCGTAGCGAGAACATGCCTAAGGACAACGTCGAGCGCGCGATCAAGAGAGCAAGTGACAAGGACCAGAGCGATTACAAGGAGGTGGTATTCGAAGGATACGGTCCTCACGGTATCGCCATCCTCGTGGAAGCCGCTACTGACAACAACAACCGTACGGTTGCCAATGTCCGCTCCTACTTCACCAAGCACGGCGGTTCACTCGGAACTTCAGGCAGTGTCGACTATATGTTCGACCGCCGCTGCATGTTCCGTATCAAGAGCGACAAGCCGGTCGACATCGAGGAGCTCGAGCTTGAACTGATCGATTACGGACTGGACGAGATCTTCGAGGAGGAGAACGAGAACGAAGAGATGGAGATCGTGATCTACGGCGAGTTCACCGCTTTCAACCAGATTCAGAAATACATCGAAGACAACGGTTACGAACTGATTTCAGCAGAGTTCACCAGAATTCCGAACGTGGAGCTGAAGGAACTTGAAGGAGAAGACAGGGAATCTGTCCAGAAACTTCTGGACAAGATCGAAGAGGATGACGACGTACAGAACGTCTACTCTACCCTCGCTCCATCTGCAGATGATGAAGAGTAATCCTCCTTTGACAGGACATGAAAAGGCCGGATCCACACTTGTGGGTCCGGCCTTCCGTTTTTCATATAGGAGGAGATCGGCAGAGAGCGAGAAGGAAAAAGCACGGCATTCTGCAAAATAATATTACCTTTGCAAAGTACATCATAATCTGAAATTATGAACATTCAACAAGAAAAGATCAAAGAGCTGGTCGAGCGTCGCGCAGTGGCGAAGATGGGAGGAGGACAGAAAAGAATCGACGCACAGCACAGCAAAGGGAAGCATACCGCCCGTGAGCGCATCGCCATGCTGCTCGATGAAGGCAGCTTCGAAGAATATGACATGTTCGTCCGGCATCGCTGCACGAACTTCGGTATGGACAAACAGCATTTCGACGGAGACGGCGTCGTGACCGGACAAGGTACGATCGACGGACGCATCGTCTACGTCTTCGCTCAGGATTTCACCGTTTCAGGAGGTTCCCTTTCTGAAACCATGGCACAGAAGATCTGCAAAGTCATGGACATGGCCGTGAAGAACGGTGCACCCTGCATCGGCCTGAACGATTCCGGCGGAGCCCGTATCCAGGAAGGCATCTGCGCCCTGGCCGGTTTCGGTGAAATCTTCCAGCGGAACATCATGTCCTCTGGTGTGATTCCACAGATTTCAGGAATCTTCGGTCCATGTGCCGGCGGAGCAGTCTACTCTCCTGCCCTGACCGACTTCAACATCATGATCAAGGACACTTCCTACATGTTCCTGACCGGTCCTGGAGTCGTCAAGACCGTTACCGGTGAGGTGGTCACGCAGGAAGAACTGGGAGGTGCAAGCGTCCATTCCACCAAGAGCGGCGTCGCTCATTTCGCCGCCGAGAACGAAGAAGAAGGCATCCGGATCATCAAGGAACTTCTGAGCTTCATTCCTCAGAACAACCGCGAGAAAGCTCCGTTCAAGCCGACACAGGACAGCCCGGGCCGGACTGATGACTTCCTCAACGAGATCATTCCTGACCATCCGAACAAACCATACGATATGTATCAGGTCATCGGCAGCATCGTCGATGACGGAGCGTTCCTCGAGGTCCACAGAAGCTGGGCGAAGAACATCATCATCGGTTTCGCGCACATGAACGGACGTTCCGTCGGCATCGTCGCCAACCAGCCGAAAATTCTGGCCGGCGTGCTTGACATCAACGCCTCCCGCAAGGCAGCGCGTTTCGTCCGATTCTGCGACGCCTTCAACATTCCCCTCGTGACCCTCGTCGACGTGCCGGGATTCCTCTGCGGTACGCAGCAGGAATACGGTGGCATCATCGTACACGGTGCGAAACTCCTCTACGCTTATGGAGAAGCGACCGTCCCGAAAGTGACCGTCACCCTCAGGAAATCCTACGGAGGTTCACACATTGTCATGAGCTGCAAGCAGTTGCGTGGAGACATCAACTATGCCTGGCCATCCGCCAACATCGCGGTGATGGGTGCGGAAGGTGCGGTCGAGATTCTCTATTCGAAGGAACTCAAGACCATTTCCGATCCGGAAGAACGCGCCAGGATCGCCGAAGAAAAGAAAAAAGAATACAACGACCTCTTCTGCAATCCGTACAGTGCAGCCAGCTACGGTTACATCGACGATGTCATCGAGCCTCGCAACACCCGTTTCAGAGTCATCCGTGCCCTCGAGCAGCTGGCGGACAAGAAACAGGAGAATCCGGTCCGCAAACATGACAATCTGCCTTTATAACCATTGAAACTGGAGAAAACGATGTTTGAACCATTGATTACAGGTCTTCCGATGAACGGAGCCGTCGACAAGCTGGCCGAAGCCATGAATCTGGCCGGCAAGGATGTGAATGCCGAAATGATGCTCAAGGATCCGCACGGGATCATCATGACCATCACTTCCGTCACCGTCGTTTTCCTGGCCTTGTTCATCCTATACCTCAGCTATTCTCTGATCGGCAAGATCGTCAACACTGACTGCAGCAGGATCTGCTGGAGGCTGGGACGGAAGAAAGCAGGAAAAGCGGCGAAAGAAGAGGAAATCGCCGCAGCGATCTCATTGGCCTTGAAAGAAGAAACCTCAGGGGAGGTGCAGGCCGCGATCGCCATGGCGCTCGAACAGGAGCTCGACGAATATCCTCATGATCAGGAAAGTTACATAATCACTATAAAGAGATGAAAGAATACAGATATAAGATCAATGGCAATGAATATGCCGTGACCATTGATTCCATCCAGGACGGTAAAGCCAATGTGACCGTCAACGGCATCAGCTATGAAGTTGAAATGGAGAAGAGCCCGGCAGTTCCGGCAGCTCCGATAGTCCAGGAAGCCCAGGTACAGCCTGCTCCAGCTCCTGTACAGACCGCACCCGCTGTTCAGCCGGCACCCGCAGCACCGGCTGCATCTGCTGCTCCAGCCGGTGGGAAGGCCATCAGTTCCCCGCTTCCAGGCGTCATCATCGAGGTATGCGTCAAGGAAGGAGATACGGTGAAAGCCGGACAGCAGGTGGCAGTGCTCGAAGCCATGAAGATGGAGAACGCCATCGAAGCCGAATATGCAGGAACCGTGAAGACCATCCATGTCCATAAGGGAGATTCCGTGCTGGAAGGCGCTCCGATCATCACCATCGCTTAATACAGGAGATTATCCATGGACACTATCATCGAAAGTCTGGAACAGTTCTTCAGTTATACCGCCTTCGCGAACATGACGCTCGGTCACATCATCATGATCCTGATCGGCATCACGTTCATCTATATGGCCATCAAGAAGGAGTGGGAGCCGCTGCTGCTGATTCCGATCGGATTCGGCATCATCATCGGAAACATTCCCCTTCCTGCCGGCATGCAGATCGGTATCTATGAAGAAGGTTCCGTACTGAACATTCTCTATCAGGGTGTGCTGAAAGGCTGGTATCCCCCGCTGATCTTCCTGGGAATCGGCGCGATGACGGATTTCTCCTCCCTGATCTCGCAACCGAAGCTCATGCTCATCGGAGCGGCCGCCCAGATCGGTATCTTCGGGGCCTACATCATTGCCCTGCACATGGGCTTCACTCCGGTGGAAGCCGGTGCCATCGGCATCATCGGAGGTGCGGACGGTCCGACCGCCATTTTCCTGTCTTCCAGACTGGCTCCTCACCTGATGGGTGCGATCGCCGTTTCCGCCTACTCCTACATGGCCCTCGTTCCGGTCATCCAGCGACCGATCATGCTGCTGCTGACGACCCGGAAAGAACGTACCATCCGCATGGCTCCACCAAGACCGGTCAGCCAGAAAGAAAAGATCATCTTCCCGATCGTGGGTCTGCTCCTGACCGCTTTCATCGTGCCTTCAGGACTTCCGCTGCTGGGTATGCTTTTCTTCGGTAACCTGCTGAAAGAAAGCGGTGTGACCCGCCGTCTCGCAGAAACGGCCCGCGGCCCGATGATCGATGTCGTGACCATCCTGATCGGACTCACCGTCGGCTGCTCGACCCAGGCAAATGTCTTCCTGACCTCCGCGTCCATCAAGATTTTCGCGCTGGGTCTGGTCTCCTTCATCATCGCCACCTTCTGCGGTGTGCTTTTCGTCAAGTTCATGAACCTCTTCCTCAAGGAAGGCCGGAAGATCAACCCGCTCATCGGCAATGCCGGTGTGTCCGCCGTACCGGATTCCGCCCGTGTTTCCGAAGTCGTCGGTCGTGAATTCGACAAGAGCAACCATCTGCTGATGCATGCCATGGCACCGAATGTGGCCGGAGTGATCGGTTCAGCCGTTGCTGCCGGAATCCTCCTCGCCTTCCTCGGTTAGCCTCAGGTCAATGGATATAAGACAAGGAACGGATGCCCTCATGGACATCCGTTCCTCGTTTTTTCAAACGACCTTCCGGAAAGAAGATCAGAAATAGATATAGCCGCCCCGGTAATGCTCGTCAAGCGGCATATCGACGATCCGGGCGAGATCCGGCCAATCCTCTACCTTGCAGGTCTTCTTGGCAGCCTCCGGAATGCCCGGGAAGAAGTCGAACTTACTGCCGATCTTCTTCTCCAGCTCCGCGACAGTCAGGATCTGGGAACGTAGAGCCGGTAGCGAAAGCACTTCATTGCTGTAATCGAAACACTGCGGGAACCAGAAAGCGATGGTCATCAGCTCGTCCGGCTTGCATTCATTGACCTTCTTACCGGTGTTTCCAGCCTTTGTCCTCAGGAAGACCTTGTAGCGGGCGGTCGGCACGATGCATTCCTTGCTTTTACCAGTCTTCTTTCCGTAAGAGCTGGCATCCACAACCTTATGAGTTTCATCGCCATAAAAACAGCCGGTGACGATGTAGAGCGTATCCTCACATTTCCATTGATCCGGCGCTATTCCTTCAACGATCGTCCAATGGTTGAGCGTCTCGAGATCCTCATCATCATCGATATTCGCACGTACCTCGTAATATCTTTCCGGAGCGATGTTGGTCGGGTAGAAGGTCTGGACATTCAGATCCAGCAGCCGGTCTTTTCTTCCGGCACCACGATCGGCGCTGCGAAGCAGATGGCCCTTGATATAGCCCTGGTACCTTGCATAGCTTTCAGTCACCGGACTCCAGTAATTGTACTGGTCCTTCGGTTTTCCCTTGCTGTGCTTCCATGGCCAGTCTTTCCAGTCCGTCGCATAGATGATGGACTGCTCGGACTCCTTCAGGGACGGATCCGGTCTCCACGGGTCTTTCTCCGGGCGGGTGAAACCTCCTTCCGTATAGCAGTCATGAAGCGGATAGGCGACCCAGATGGGATTGTGCCTGCGGACATCGTAGCAGGCGGTATAGTTGCGGACCTTCTGCCTGGTCCTGTAGGTGGACGCATGGTGGGTGATGAGCCGGTAATCCTCGTTCATTTCCACGATGACGGGAACTTCGGCATAGGCCGGCAATTCAGGATTATCAGGCAGTTCAGGATTATCAGGCAGTTCAGGCTGCTGCTGCGCTTCCCCACCTTCATTCGGCTGAGACTGATGAGGCTTGTCCACGTTACAGCCGGCCAGCGCCAGGAAAACCAGCGCATAAATCAAGTTTTTCTTCATATCTTGTTCTTTTATCAAGGCAAAGATAAGCATTTACCGTCTTCTTCCTCCACATATGCAAAAAGTAATGATCATTATACCATATGTCATATTTTCCGGAAAATTGAAGTCCCGGTCTTATTTTTGATGAAATCAGGAACAGGCGTTGCAGCATCAATAAAATTTTTTTAATTTTGTTAGATCTACAACTACCATTTGACATAAAACTTAATAAACAAACCAGATATGCAGAACAAGTTGCAAGAACTGACAGACAAACTCTACCACGAGGGTCTGTCGAAAGGTAAACAAGAAGGGGAGGAAATTCTGGCTGAAGCGAAGGCCCAGTCCGAGAAGATCATCTCCGAAGCCCGTGCCGAGGCTGACAAGATCATCGCCGAGGCGCACAGACAGGCTGAAGAAATCCAGAAGAAGACGGCTTCCGACATCAAGATGGCCGCAAACCAGAGCATTGCCGCCACAAAGAAGGACATCGAGAACCTGATCATCACCAAGATCGCTGGAGAAGAAGTGAAGGAAAAGCTGGCTTCTGCGGATTTCATCAAGGAAATTCTCCAGACCATCTGCAGCAAATTCGACAACGAGGGTCCGCAGGACCTGTCCGTGATCCTTCCGGAATCTCTCCAGAAAGATCTCGAGCCATATATCCGGAAAGAACTCGCCAATACCTTAGGCAGGAACATCGATGCTTCTTTCTCCAAGAAGATTTCCGGTGGCTTCCAGGTCGGTCCTAAAGACGGCGGCTACTTCATCAGTTTCACTGAAGCTACCTTCACGGAACTCATCTCCGAATATCTCAGACCTGCCACCAAGAAGATTCTCTTTGGATAATGAACAATTACGTCTACATAAGGACCGGACTTCCTGAGCTGACTCCCGACTGGAAGGAAAGCGGCAGGAAACTCGAAGACTATCTTCAGGAGATCCGTGAGCTTTGTTCGAAGAAAGACAACGAAGTGATCGATCTCGTCGAGGATGGTTTTGATCCGGACAAGATCGGGGTGGATTTCTACAGGAAGGCGACCCGTCACAAGCTGGCCTTCATCCGTGATTTCTTCACCTTCGACCTGAATGTCCGCAACGCGAAGGTCCGCTACCTCAACCATGAGCTGAAACGGGAAGCCGGAAAAGATGAGATTTGCCTGCTGGATCCCGAAGATCCGGATTATGGAGAGGATACGGATTTCGAAGAAGCGGAAGAACTCCAGGAAATTCTTGTCGGTAAAGACATTCTGGCCAGAGAGCGTGCGATCGACGACCTTTACTGGGACAAGATCGACGAGCTCACGACCTTCCACTATCTCGATTTCGAATCCATTCTGGGCGTGATCGTGAAAATGAAGATTGTCGGCAGATGGCTTCAGCTGGATGAGCAGACCGGACGCGAGATGTTCCGCAAGCTGGTCGATGAAGTCAGAGGCACCTTCAAAGGTGTCGACTACAAAAGCGATGAAAAATAATTTAATGACATTAATCAGAATATGAAAACTACAGGAAAAGTTACGGGTATCGTATCCAACCTGGTGACAGTCCTCGCCGACGGTCCGGTGTCGCAGAACGAGATCTGCTACATCACGACAGGCGGCACCAAGCTTATGGCCGAAGTCATCAAAGTCAACGGCAAGACCGCTGCTGTCCAGGTATTCGAAAGTACCCGTGGACTGAAGAACGGCGACCTGGTGGAGTTCGAGGACAGGATGCTTGAAGCCACTTTGGGACCTGGACTGCTGTCCAACAGTTATGATGGACTCCAGAACGACCTGACTACCATGACAGGCACCTTCCTCAAGAGAGGAGAATACACTAAACCGCTTGACGAGAAGAAGAAATGGGCCTTCACCCCTATCGCCGCAGCCGGTGACAAAGTCATTGCCGCCGACTGGCTCGGAGAAGTGAAGGAAGGCTGGCTCCCGCACAAGATCATGGTTCCGTTCAGCTTCAAAGGCACTTATACCGTAAAATCCGTCGCAGAGCCGGGCGAATACACCATCCTTGACACCATCGCCGTCCTGATCGATGAGGACAACGAGGAGGTCAATGTGACCATGTGCCAGAAATGGCCGGTGAAAGTCGCCATCAAAGGCTACAAGGAGAAACCGAGACCGAACCGCATCATGGAGACCGGTGTCCGTACCCTGGATACCCTCAATCCGATCGCGGAAGGTGGTACAGGCTTCATCCCCGGACCTTTCGGCTGCGGAAAGACCGTGCTCCAGCATGCCATTGCCAAGCAGGGTGATGCTGAAGTCATCGTGATGGCCGCCTGCGGCGAGCGTGCGAACGAGGTCGTGGAGATCTTCACCGAGTTCCCTGAACTCATTGACCCACATACCGGTCGTCACCTGATGGAACGTACGACCATCATCTGCAACACGTCCAACATGCCGGTCGCTGCCCGTGAAGCATCCGTCTACACGGCCATGACCATCTGTGAATATTACCGTGCCATGGGCCTGAAGGTCCTGCTGCTGGCAGACTCCACTTCCAGATGGGCGCAGGCACTGAGAGAGATGTCCAACCGTATGGAGGAACTTCCAGGAGCCGATGCGTTCCCTGTCGACCTTTCAGCGATCATCTCCAACTTCTACTCCCGTGCAGGTATGGTCATCCTGAATAACGGCAAGACCGGTTCCGTCACCTTCATCGGTACGGTATCCCCTGCCGGCGGTAATCTGAAAGAGCCGGTGACCGAATCCACGAAGAAGGCCGCACGATGCTTCTATGCTCTCGAGCAGAACCGTGCCGACCAGAAGAGGTATCCAGCCGTAAACCCGATCGATTCCTATTCGAAATACCTCGAGTATCCTGAAATTCAGGAATACCTTGACAGGACCATCGCTCCGGGTTGGGTAAAGAAGGTCGAAGAGACCAAGTTCATCATCCGCCGCGGCAAGGAAGCCAGCGAGCAGATCAACATCCTCGGTGATGATGGCGTACCGATGAGCTACCATGAGAATTTCTGGAAATCAGAGCTGATCGACTTCATCATCCTCCAGCAGGACGCCTTCGATGAGATCGATGCGCTCTGTCCGCTCGAGCGTCAGAAATACATGCTGGAACTCGTGCTCGACATCTGCCATAAGGAATTCAACTTCGAAGATTTCGAGGCTTGCCGCAGATTCTTCAAGGAACTGATCAATGATCTCAGACAGATGAACTACTCTGAATTCAAGGGCGAACGTTTCAACGAGTATCAGAACCAAATCAATAATCTTCTCAGCAATGGCAAATAAGGCATTTCAAAAAGTATATACACAGTTGGAGGTCATCACCAAAGCCACGGTCTCGCTCAAAGCCAGCGGAGCAGCCAACGACGAGCTGGCACTCGTAGACGGTCGCCTTGCACAGGTGGTGAAGACAAAAGGTGATCTTGTCACCCTCCAGATCTTCTCCGGTACCGAAGGCATCCCGACCGATGCCGAAGTGGTTTTTCTGGGAAAAGCCCCGACACTCAAAGTCGGCGAAGACCTCGCCGGTCGTTTCTTCAACGCCTACGGACAACCTATCGACGGCGGTCCTGAACCTGAAGGAAAGGAAGTGGAGATCGGTGGACCTTCCGTAAACCCTTACAAAAGGAAACAGCCATCCGAGCTGATCCCTACCGGTATCGCTGGCATCGACCTCAACAACACCCTGGTATCCGGCCAGAAGATTCCGTTCTTCGCAGACTCGGACCAGCCATACAACAACGTGATGGCGCAGGTTGCCCTGCGTGCCGATGTGGACAAGATCATCCTCGGCGGTATGGGTCTCTCCAATGACGACTACCTCTATTTCAAGCATGAATTCGAGGCTGCCGGCGCCCTGGACAAGATCATCAGCTTCGTGAACACGACGGAGCAGCCTCCAGTAGAGCGACTGCTCATTCCAGACATGGCTCTGACGGCAGCGGAATACTTCGCTTCGGAGAAGAACGAGAAAGTTCTCGTCCTCCTGACCGACATGACTCTCTACGCCGATGCACTGAGTATCGTGTCCAACCGTATGGACCAGATTCCATCCAAGGACTCCATGCCAGGTTCCCTCTATTCCGATCTCGCGAAGATCTACGAGAAAGCCGTGCAGTTCCCTGAAGGCGGTTCCATCACCATCATCGCCGTCACGACCCTGAACGATGGAGATATCACCCACGCGATTCCGGACAACACCGGATACATCACCGAGGGTCAGCTCTTCCTCCGTTCAGATCCGGATTCCGGAAAGGTCATCATCGACCCGTTCCGCTCTCTCTCCCGACTCAAACAGCTCGTACAGGGAAAGAAGACCAGAGAGGACCACAGCCAGGTGATGAACACCTCCGTACGACTCTACGCAGATGCACAGAACGCGAAGACCAAGCTGGAGAACGGTTTCGACCTGAGCGACTATGACCTCAGATGTCTCGACTATGCGAAAGCGTATGCGACCCGTCTGCTCGCCATCGACGTCAATCTCAGCATCGACGAGATGCTGGATACCGCCTGGGAGCTCTTCAGTACGTATTTCACGAAAGCCGAGACCGGTATCAAGCAAGTGTTTACAGATAAATACTGGAAAGAGAACAAATAGTTATGGCCATTAAATTCCAATATAACAAGACCTCTCTGAACAACTTGGGCAAACAACTCAAGATGCGTAAGAATGCACTCCCTACACTGAAGAACAAGGAGTCCGCCCTGCGCGTCGAGGTGAAGAAAGCCAAGCAACGTTCAGAACAGCTTGTTGAGGAGCTGGATGCTGCCCTGAAGAATTACGACTATCTCGCCGCGCTCTGGAACGAGTTCCAACCCAACCTCATCACCATCACGGATGTCGACCTGTTCACCGTCAAGGTAGCAGGTGTGAAGACACCCGGCTTAGGTGAGATCCATTACCAGATCAATGAGTTCGATGCCTTCAAATGTCCGGCATGGTATGCCGACGGCGTCGCGATCCTGAAAGAACTCTCCCGTCTGGGTATCGAATCAGAGGTCTATCTCGAGAAGAGCCGGATCCTGGATTACCAGCGCAAGAAGACCACCCAGAAGGTGAATCTTTATGAGAAGGTCCAGATTCCAGGTTATCAGGAAGCAATCCGGAAAATCAAACGATATATGGAAGACGAGGAGAATCTCTCCAAAGCCGCTTCCAAGATCGTGAAGAACAGACACGCTCTGGAAGAAGAGGAGGAAGCAGAACAATGATCACACAGATGACGAAATACATTTTCCTCATGCTCCGTGAGGGAAAGGAAGAGTTTCTGAAGCAGCTTCAGGAACTGGGAGTCGTGGATATCACCCGTTCCGCAAAACCTGTAGATGAGCGGTCCGCTTCAATGCTCCGCCGCGCCGCGGCAGCCAAGGAGGCATTGAAGATCCTCGACAAGAGTGACTGCAGCAAAGATCCCGACTTCGAGAAGATCAAGGCTGCAGCTGCGGCAGAAGAGCTGAAGGTCAGCCAGAACGACCTCATCTCCTACGTTATCGCACAGGATTCCCGTCTGAAAGAAATCGGCGGTGAAATCTCTGCAACGAACCGCGAGATGACCGAACGTATGCCTTGGGGAGAATTCGACAAAGCCTCCCTGGACAGACTGGCGGCTACCGGCTATCAGCTGCACTGGTACTGCGTGGACAAGAAAGCGTTCGACCCGACCTGGGAAACGCTCTATCCGCTGCAGGTAATTGAAGACAATGGAAAGAAGATATGGTTCGTCACCGTCCTTGCCGAAGGTGAGGAATGTACGGTGAAAACCAAGGAATGCAAGGCGCCGGAAGGCTCCTTCAGGAAATCTGCCGAGCAGATTGCCAGCCTCAAGGAAGAACAGCTCCGCTGCAAGGCCCGCCTGATGAAGATCAAGGAAAGCCGATGTGAGGAGATCAATGGGCTCCGGAAGGCCGTCCTGGTGGATCTGGACCGTTATCTTGCAGATGCATCCAGCGATACTGCCGCCGAGAACATGATTTCCATCATGACCGGTTTCGCTCCGAAGGAGAATGAAGCCGAACTCTGCGCAGCCTTCGACAAGATGGATCTGGTCTATATGAAAGAAGATGCTGCAGAAGAAGACAACCCGCCGATCAGACTCAAGAACAACTGGTTCACCAGACAGTTCGAAGTCCTGACCGGAATGTACGGTATGCCGGTCTACAGTGAATTCGACCCTACCCCGATCCTGGCCCCGTTCTACCTGCTGTTCTTCGCCATGTGCATGGGCGATGCAGGTTACGGTCTCTTCCTCATCCTTTTCGGACTTGCAGTGAAGAAAGGCTGGCTCAAGATCGGCATGTTCGAAGGCCTGGGCAACATCATCACCCTGCTGGGTGCCGGGACCCTGGTTGTCGGAACGGTCATGGGTACTTTCTTCGGTGTGGATCTGACCACCGTGAGCTGGATTCCTGAAGGCATCAGGAACCTGATGCTCACCGGTACGATAGGACTGGGGCCTGACGGCGGAATCGTCAGGAATCCGGCGGAAGGCGGCTACGCCATCCAGATGGTCCTGGCCATCGCCATCGGTATCTTCCACATCTGTCTGGCCATGGTGGTGAAAGCCATCTGCTATACCAGAAGGTTCGGATTCAAAGAGAACATCAGCACCTGGGGCTGGCTGGTTCTGATCCTTGGTGGTCTGATCATCACTGTCCTGGCCTTCACCAGCGTGATTTCCGCTGAAATCACCAAATGGGCCGTCATCGTACTGGGCGTCATCTCCGGTCTGGGTATCTTCATCTTCAACAAACCGGGAAGAAATCCGCTGATCAACATCGGATCCGGCCTGTGGGATACCTATAATATGGCGACCGGCATCCTGGGTGATGTCCTCAGCTATGTGCGTCTCTACGCGCTGGGACTTGCCGGCGGTATGCTCGGTGGAGTGTTCAACGACCTGGGCTTCCAGATCTTAGGTGACAATGTCCTGACCTGGATACCTTTCATCCTGATCCTGCTGGCCGGCCATGTGCTGAACATCGCGATGTCTGCACTGGGTGCCTTCGTACATCCGCTTCGTCTTACCTTCGTCGAGTACTTCAAGAACTCCGGTTATGAAGGCAAGGGTAAACGTTACAATCCAATGAACTTGGGTAAAGAAATAGAACAATAAATAACAACAATCAAAAAACAATAACATTATGAACTTAATTCTTGGTTATCTTGGACTCGGTCTCATGTTGGGCCTTTCAGGAATCGGTAGTAGTATCGGAACAACCATCGCCGGCAATGCGGCAGAAGCAGCTTTGAAGAAAAATCCGGAGAAATCCTCCAGCTATATGATCCTTTCCGCCCTTCCGGCAACACAGGGTCTTTACGGCTTCGTAGCCTTCATCATGTGGCTCAGCAAGGATTTCGCGACTGACGGTCCTATCCTCTTCGGAGTCGGCCTCGCTGTAGGTCTCGTCTGCATGATCTCCGCGATCCGTCAGGGTCAGGTCTGCGCAAACGGTATCAACGGCATCGCTCAGGGACATGACGTTCAGACCAATACGATGATCTACGCCGCTCTTCCGGAGTTCTACGCTATCCTTGCACTGGTTGCAGCGTTGATGATCCCGACACTCGTAGCCTAAGCGTCAGGTAAAAACGACGGTGGCGGTAAAGTCCGCTGCCGGATAAAGCAGAAGACGGTCCTTCGGGGCCGTCTTCTTTTTTTGTCGCCCGCTCCGACGGACCCCGTACGGGCCGGGCGGAGACAAAAAAAGAAGAGCAGTTCTTTCGAACTGCTCTTCTGTACCGTATGTCTTGGAAAAACTATTTGTTTTTCTTTGCGTATCTCTGATAGAATTTATCAACACGACCGGCGGTATCAACCAATTTCATCTTACCAGTGAAGAACGGGTGAGAAGTGTTGGAGATCTCGACCTTGACAACCGGGTAAGTAACACCCTCGATCTCAATGGTCTCCTTAGTGTTTGCGCATGAACGAGTGATGAAGACCTCGTCGTTTGACATATCCTTGAAAGCTACAAGACGGTAGGTTTCGGGATGAATTCCTTGTTTCATTTCGTAAAATTTTAGTTAACTATTATTTTTGAGTCCGCAAATGTACTCACTTTTAAAGGAATAAACAACTTTTTCACCGGATATTTTCACCGGACACCGGAAAAACAGTCGAAATCACTTGATCCTGTACGGCTGATTTTCATAGAGAATATACTTTTTCGCCTTGCGGATCCATTTCTGTTCCTCCCCCTTCACATACTCCCGCATGACTTCTTCGGTGATTTCTCCCTGAAGATAACTGAACAAGGTACTGTCAGACAGTTTCCTCTCGAAACCCTCGTCCCAGCAGAATTCCGGATAGGTCTCCTTGAAATGACGGATCAACGTCAAGGTATGCAGCAAGGAATGATATTCCACCGTCGGTTCCAGCATGATCTGGTAACCGAAACATTTCTCGCCCTGATATTTACCGGCACCCGGCGTGAAGGAACACGGGCGCATGAGCACGGAATCCGCAGAAGGCACGTTCCGATCAGCAGCAGGTTTGATGAACGGAGCACCGATATATTCATAAGGACGGGCCGTTCCGATACCCGGTGAGACATTCGTATTGTTCCAGAGACCTCCCCCGCTGTACATGTCGCAGGTGAACAATCCCGGAATATCCGATGCCGGTGCGATGGTCCAGGGCAGAATGTCCTTGTTGATATCCATCGCCATCGCGGAAATCACGTGCAGCGCATATTTCGCCCCGATCTCATGATGATAGAGATTGGCCAGTTCCCCCAAGGTCAGGCCATGACGGTGCGGCACCTTCGGCACATGCGGCTCTCGCAGCTCCTCCGGCATGGAGCCTTCCACGATTCTGCCTGCCGGATTGATATGGTCCACTATATATAAGGAAGGCGCGTCCTCCCCCATGTCCTCCAGCATCTCCATCAGACTGAAGACATCCTTCGTATAGTTGAAATAACGGGAACCGACATCCTGGATCTCCACGACCACCGCATCCAATCCTTTCAGCCGTTCTGCCGAAAAATCAATATGGTTGGTCAATGGGGTCAGCTCCGTATCACGGGGAGAAAAGATGATCTCGAGATTCCTCCTTTCACGGAAAAGATCATACATGAAACATCCGCGGGCAGTGTCCCAGCAATTCTGTGTACAGAAACAGCCGACGCGACCATCCATGAGGGCCTTGTCCATCTGTTCTCTCAAAGGTGTCGTTCTGAATGAAAACATTGATCTAATTTTAGCGGTAAAACATACAAATTTACAAAAAAATAAAGATTTTTGATAAAAAAATTTGGAGCGTATTGAAAAACCTCCTATATTTGCACCCACAAAATAAGAGAAACGGTCGGTTCGTATAACGGTTAGTACCCAAGATTCTCAATCTTGTAATAGGAGTTCGATTCTCCTACCGACTACCACGAAAAAAGTCAGCTCATCGGCTGACTTTTTTTACGTAGAATGACTAACTTTACAGAACACTAAAAAACATGATCACCATGAAGAAAACAACTTTGCTGCTTACAGTACTTTTCCTGCTTCCAAGCTTATCTTACGCCCGGAAAGAGGAGACCCCGACCCAAGACACCTTGAAAGTCATGTCCTACAACATCAGGATGGGAGAAGCGGATGACGGAACGAACTCCTGGAACTTCCGCTTCCCGGCGACAGGGCTCATGCTCAAAGACCAGCAGCCCGACCTTTTCGGCCTGCAGGAAGCTTTCGGCTATCAGGTCAGATTCATTCAGGAAAATTTCAAGAACTACGGATCCTACGGAATCGGCCGTGAAAACGGGAGAAAGCAAGGAGAGCACATGACCATCTTCTACAACAAGAAAGTCCTGAAGATGGGCAAGAAGGGCACCTTCTGGCTGTCCGAGCACCCGGAAAAACCATCCACCGGCTGGGACGCCGCCTGCAAGCGCACCGCAACCTGGGCCATCTTTACCCACAAAGCGAGCAAACGCAAATTCATCTATGTGAACACTCACCTGGACCATGTCGGACAGACTGCCCGTGAAGAAGGACTGAAACTCATCCTCCAGAAGATCGACGAGCTCAACAAGGATCAGCTTCCCGTCATCCTGACCGGAGATTTCAACGTCACCCCGGACAACGCATGTCTGGATGTTCTGGACGGACGTATGCTGTCTGCACGAGACACCGCCGGAAAGACCGATCATGAAGGAACGTTCAACGATTGGGGACGTGCCGATGAAATCATCGACTACATCTACTACAGCGGCTTCAGCAGCTGTCCTGTCTATGAAACCGTCACCCGCAGATACGATGAATGGAAATATGTTTCAGACCACTATCCTATCACCGCAACCCTGATATTCTAGAAACGAGACACCATGAAAATCAAGAAAGGATTCGTTCTCCGCGACATGTGCGGAGAACATATCGTGACCGCAGAAGGTCTTGAGCATGTCAATTTCAACAAGCTCATCTCCCTCAATTCCACGGCGGCTTTCCTCTGGAAAAAAGTAGCAGAAACAGAATTCACGGCAGAGAGCATGGCGGACCTGCTGGTAGAAGAATACGGCATCGACAGTGCGCTCGCTCTCAAGGATGCCGGCAACCTTGCCAGGTCCTGGATCGAAGCCGGCATCGCAGAAGAGTAGATCTCTCACCTTCTGGCCCCGAAGATCTTCGTTCCGATGCGAACCATAGTGGAGCCATAGTCCAATGCAATGGAATAGTCACCGGACATACCGATCGACAGTTCCTTGAATGACTCCAGCTCCGGATAACGGGCACGGACCTCTCGATAGGTTTCCTGCAGACGGCTGAAATCACGGCGGATGACCCGTTCATCTTCCGTGAAGGTAGCCATGCCCATGAGTCCGCACAACTCTACGGCCGGGAATGCCTTCTCACGAACAGCCTGCTCCAGCGCAGCGAACAGTTCCGCCGCACTGAATCCCTGCTTGGTCTCCTCTGCGGCGACATGCAGTTCAAGCAGGACCCTGACCTTGCGGTCATGCCCATTGGCCCAAGCCTGAATGGCCTGCAGCAGACGGAGCGAATCGACAGACTGCACCAGTTCCACATGAGGGAGCACCAGCTTGAGCTTGTTCGTCTGGAGATGACCGATGAAATGCCAGCGAATGTCCGGACAGGAAGCGGACAGTGACTGCACTTTCTGCAGAAGTTCCTGCGGACGGCTCTCCGCGAAAAGCCGTTGACCAGCACGATAAGCCTCACCGATGGCTTCGGCAGGATGGAATTTGGAAACTGCCACCAACTCGACGTCTGGTGGCAGTTCACTTTTCAAAGCTCTGATGGTTTCCTCGAGCATTTATCTATGGTTCTTCTTATTCTTTTCCTTCATCATCTGCTCCTGCATGCGCTGAGCTTCTTCAAGACGCAGCTGCCATTTCGATTTGGCTTTCTTCTTCGCAGGAGCGGCGGCGAGCTGAGCCTGGATCTTCTTCTCGTTCACGAAGAACCTGCGGATCACCCAGGTCTGAAGCATCGTGATCAGGTTAGAGAGCAGGTAATAGTAACTCAGACCACTGGAGAGATTGTTACAGATGAAAAGCATCATGATCGGCATCATCCATACGCTCATGAACTTCATACCTGCCATGCTCGGATCGTCGGACATCTGGCTGGAAGTCATCTTCGAATAGAGGAACATGGACAAAGCCATGAGCAGAGCGAACAAGGAAACATGGTCACCGTACAGCGGGATGTTGAAGCCGAAATCCAGGATGGAATCGTAGGCACTCAAGTCATCAGCCCATAGGAAGCCTTGCTGACGAAGCTCGATGGAAGCCGGGAAGAATCGGAACATTGCCCACAGGATCGGGAACTGGAGCAGCATCGGGAGACATCCGCCCATCGGACTGATTCCCGCTCTCCGGTAGAGATCCATCATGGCGGTCTGCTTCTTCATCGCATCCTCCTGTTTCGGATATTTCTCGTTCAGTTTCTCGATTTCCGGCTTGAGCGCGGACATCTTCGCTGAAGACATGTATGATTTGATGGTCAATGGAGAAACGACCAGTTTGATCAGCAAGGTCAGCAGCAGGATGACGATACCATAATTATGAATGAAGCCACCCAGGAAGTCGAATACCGGAATGATCACCCAACGGCTGATCCAACCTACAAGCCATCCGCCGATCGGAATCATCTTCTCGTAATTCCGGCCATACTGCTTCATGGTCTTGAAATCGTTCGGACCGAAATAGAACTGATTCTTGTAGCTGCCATCCTGAGCCATATTGATGCCCATGGAAGCTGAACACTTCATCAGGTTGTGGCTCGGATCATTTTCATCATAGAAGGAAGCCTTGAAAGCAGCGGAATTGAAATCATCGTCCGCGGTCATGATTGCGGAGAAGAACTGCTGCTGGAAAGCGAACCATTTGGTCTTGGTCGTGATCTGCTCTTCCTCGTCACGTCCCTGCGCCATTTCCTCGATTCCATCTTCTCCGGACGGCTGATAGCAGAGTTTGGAGTAACGCAGTTCGTTCTTATATCCCTTCTCCATGCGCGGAATGACGACATCCCAGTCAAGCTTGAAGGATGAGGCGGTATGGGTCAGGATTTCATCCATGCCGACAAAAGTCATCTCATTGTCTACCATGTAGCTGTCTTCCTCCAAGGAATAGACCTGCTGGATATAACTTCCGTCCTCGAATGGAAGTCGCATCACGATCTTCGAAGAATCGGATTCCTCCGCAATATAATCAAAGACGTAGTCTGCTGTATTGAGATACTGTCCGGTCCTGATCAACAAGGAATAGTTCATGCGGCTGCCTACCCTTCCGGTACTGTCCGGATGGAAGATGCGGAGAGGAGCGCCACCGTAGTTCTTATGATCCTTCACGGTCACGGTGCTCGGCTGCGCACCCAAAGTCGAGAACTCCAGTTCGAGCCTACCGTTGGAAATGGTATGGAAAGTCACTCCTTTCCGTGCAGGCACTGCGGCTTCAAGGCCGAATGGCAATGTCTTCACGACATGAGCCGGCACCTGCTCCTTCTGTTCTTTTTTCTCATCAGCGACCGTCTCGGCGTAGTCGGCAGCGGACTGCTCCATCATCTGCTCGATCCTTGCCTTCTGCTGCTCGATCTGCTGTTCCTTATACTGTTTCGACTGATACCAACTGAAGCCGAACATGATCACTCCAATCAATATGAAGCCGATAATCGTATTCTTGTTCATCTGTTTCTTTTGTTGTTACTTATTGTTTCGTTACACTTATTCTTCTTCAAGGCTCCGGATCTGCCCGGCAAGCACCTCGAGTTCTTCCTTAGCTTTCACAATCTTCTCCTGCAGCTGGCTGATCAGCGGAGCCGCATTCCTGGACATCTCGAAGAAACCGACATTGTTCTCATAGGTGACGATATCCTGCTGGAGCTGCGTATATTTCTGGATCAGGCGTTCTTTCTCCGTTCTCGGACCTCTGACATTACGTCCACCCTTTCGGGAAGCATCATGCGGGAACTTCTCACGAAGCGCAGATCTGTAAGCATCCATGATGTTGTCCTTCTCCTTGAACGGCACGAAACCGATTTCCTGCCATCTGTTCATGAAGGCGTGCATCGCCTCCTTATCCTTGGCCTCATCTCCGGTCAGTACATAAGCCTTGATCTCCTCGACCAGCTTCTTCTTAGCACGGAGGTTTCCATAGAAATCATTCTCCGGCTTGGCCTGCTTGTCCCTCTCGTTGAAGAACTCGTCGCAAGCGCTGCGGAAACGTTTCCAAAGTGCCTCGGACTTCTTGCGCGGAACCGCACCGATTTCCTTCCACTGTTTCTGAAGCGCGATGAATTCATCCGTCGTCTTCTTCCAGTCCGTACTGGTCTTGAGCGCCTCTGCCTGCTCGCAAAGAGCGATCTTCTTCTCCAGATTCTCGTTCATGCTATCCTTGTAGCTGCTGTAGAATTCACGTTTGCGGCTGTAGAATGCATCGCAGGCTGCACGGAAACGATCATAGATCTTCTGGTTCTCTTTCTTGGAAGCGAAACCGATGGTCTTCCAGACTTTCTGGATATCCTCTATTTCCTTGGAGAAAGCATTCCACTCGTTGGAACCAGGCACTTCACGGGCTGCGATTTCCTCAACCTGTTCACAGAGTTTCGTCTTTTTCTCCAGATTTTCCGTCTGATGTTCCTTCATTTCCTCGAAATAGGCCTGATACTTCCTGTTGATGACAGCAGTAGCGGCCTTGAAACGTTCCCAGATCGGCTCCCGGAATTCCTTAGCGACCGGACCATATTCCTTCCACTGGTCATGGAGTTTCTGTAGTTCCTTGAAGGCCTCGACGATATTCGGACGTTCCGCCAGCTGTTCTGCCTGGACGCAGAAATTTTCCTTGGCCTCAAGGTTCTTCTTGAAATCCAGGTCTCTAAGCTCACGGTTAATCTTCACCTTATCATAGAACTGCTCGACATAAAGCTGATAGGTTTCATTCAGATTCCTGAAATTGGTCGCAGGTACCGGACCGATGACTCTCCACCGGTTCTGGATCTCACGGAACTCCGGAAATGTAGCGTTCACATCCTCCTGTTTCTCGACAAGGAGCTTCAGGTCAGCGATGACCGCCTCTTTCAATGCCAGGTTCTGCTCACGTTCCTGTTCCTGCTGTCTATTGTATTCAGCCCGTTCTTTCTTGTATGAAGCGTAGATTTCCTTGAACCCCTCCTCGATCCGGGAGAATGGATCTTCCCTCTCCTCCGTCACCAGAGTCTCTGCAGCAGCCTCCTCCGTCGCGTCTTCCACCTCTGTGGAAACATAACCGGCTTCAGCCTTTTCCTTGATAAGTTTCTTATAGAAAGCAGCCTTGATGGCCTCGGCTTCCTTGTACATCTTCAGACGGTCCTCGTTCTTCAGAAGCTCCTCAAAAGCTTGCACCAGTTCCACAAGACTCTTCTCTGACCAGTTTGCTGCAGGTTCAGTTGCTTCAGCTACATCTGATGTCGTCAAAGCATCAGGATTGATGTCTACACTCATAATCAATGTGTTTTTAGATTTATATAAGTTGCAAATATACCAAAATTTTAGTAAAACTGTCAGCATTTTGCTATTTTTGCAAATCCGTGATTTTCTGTAAACAATAAAAAGAACGTATGAGAATTGACATCATCACAGTGGTTCCGGAACTTCTCGAGAGTCCGCTCAGCCACTCGATAGTGGGTCGTGCCATCAAGAAAGGATTGGTAGAGATCCATCTCCACACCCCCCGCAAGTACGGGAAAGGACCCCGCCAGCAGGTCGATGACTACAGTTACGGCGGAGACGCAGGCATGGTCCTGATGATAGAACCGGTCTACAAGATGATCGAAGAACTCCGCAGCGAACGAACCTACGATGAAATCATCTACATGTCTCCGGACGGAGAGATCCTGGACCAGGGCATCGCCAATGAACTTTCGTTGAAAGGAAACCTCATTATCCTCTGCGGACATTACAAAGGAATCGACCACCGGATCCGCGAGCACCTCGTGACTCGCGAAATCTCCGTCGGAGACTACGTGCTCAGCGGTGGAGAGATTCCGGCCGCGATTCTCGCCGACTCCATCATCCGGCTGATTCCGGGAGCGCTGACCGACGAGACCTCGGCCCTGAGCGACTGCTTCCAGGATGATCTGCTTTCCCCGCCGATCTATACCCGTCCTGCAGAATTCAACGGATGGAAAGTGCCGGACGTTCTCCTCAGCGGCAATCCGAAACTGATTCGGGAATGGCAGGACGAGCAGGCGCTGGAAAGGACGAAAAGACTGCGTCCGTACCTACTGGAAAAATAATTCCCGCTGATTTCCTTTGCTTTGCAAAGAAAAGGACTATATTTGCAGGAAAGATGAAACAAACTGACCACAATTGAACAATTCCTTCTGGGAATACACTACACTACTAACTGATCGGAAAGTCCCGCAGCGATGCGGGACTTTTCATTTGGTGCAGAAAACAACCCCGACCTGGTGGAAATTCCAGAGTTTTACATTATTTTTGTCAAGAGAATAATTTAGAAACATTTTAAAACAGAATTGATATGAAAAAATACGTGTGCATCACTTGCGGTTATGTCTATGACCCGGCAATCGGTGACCCGGACAGCGGCATCGAGCCAGGAACGGCCTTTGAGGATCTTCCTGAAGATTGGACCTGCCCACTTTGCGGAGTAGGTAAAGAAGATTTTGAAGTTGAGGAGTAATCCGATGAAGATCAGCGACAGGATCAGACATATATCCATCAATGACCATAAGACCGAGAGATTCGAGGGCTTGTGGGCATTGCCTTATGGCGTCAGCTACAATTCCTATCTGGTAGTTGACGAGAAGATCGCCCTCATCGATACGGCGGGTGCAGAATACAAGGACCTCTTCCTGGAAGCGATCCGTGAAGAGATCGGTTCACGGGCCATCGACTATGTTGTCGTGAACCATATGGAACCGGATCATTCCGCCCTGCTGTCCGAGATCCGGAACCTTTATCCGGACGTGACGATTCTCTGCAGTCAGAAAGCTGCAGGTATGATTGCCGGCTATCATGGCATTACCGACAACATTCAGACCGTGAAGGAAAACGAAAGCGTTTCCCTCGGAAACTGCAACCTGACTTTCTACATGACCCCGATGGTCCATTGGCCGGAAACCATGATGACCTGGCTTGCCGAAGAGAAGACCTTCTTCACAGGAGATGCCTTCGGTGCCTTCATGGCCTGTGACGGACAGACGGTCGACGGATTCGACCGCATTGAACTGGAAATGACCCGTTATTATGCCAGCATTGTCGGAAAATACGGTGCTCAGGTACAGATGGCGCTCAAGAAAGCCGCCGGTCTGGAGATCGAAAGGATCTGCAGCACGCACGGTCCGGTCTGGGAGCAGGAGATCGGAAAGACGGTCGCTCTCTACGACCAGCTCAGCAGATACGAGCCGGTAAGGAAAGGCGTCTGCATCGCTTACGGCTCCATGTACGGCAATACGGAAAAGGCCGCACTGGACCTGGCTGCAGAACTGGAAAGACTCGGCGTGGAATACCGACTGCACAACCTGTCCGCAGAAGATCCTTCTTTCGCCTACAGGGATGCTTTCCGCTATACCCACATCGTGGCCGGTTCTCCGACCTACAACAATGACATCTACCCTCCGGTCTATTCCTTCATGTACGGCTTAGGAGCCAGACTGCTGAAGAACAGGAAATTCTTCGCCTTCGGTTCCTTCACCTGGGCCGGAGCCAGCGTGAAACTGCTCAACGCCATGGCTGAAAAGAACGGCTGGACCCTCATCGGCGAAGGAAAATCCTTCAGCCAGGGTTGGTCGAAAGAGAAATGTGACCTCCGTGAACTTGCAGAAGCGATTGCCGCTGACTGCAGATAAGACGGACAACACACAAAATAAATTCCCCCGGAAGTTCTATAAGACTTCCGGGGGAATTTTTCTATCCGGTCCGCTACGGCTCAGAACCTGTAGCTGACTTTCAGCATGAAGTTGGCCGGAGCCTGCGGGAAGATACCGAGATCACCGGCAAAATCCTGACCGGTCTTCTTGTCGAACACATGCCATACCCAACCGTCCGCATAATACTTCTGGTTGATGAAGTTGTTGACATAAGCGCCAAGTCCGAGCTTTCCGTGCTTGAGGTCGAACTCATGGGTCAAGGAAAGATTCGCCACCACATAACCCGGAACGGTCAGACTCTCGGTATGGGTATTGTCCAGATACTGCTTACCGACATACTTACCGTTGATGGCCAAGGTCGTGGTCTTCAGGGAATTGTTCGCGATCGTCCTGAACGGAGTGAAGGAAAGCTGGAGCATGGAAATGAAAGATGGAGACATCAGCATGGTCGTCTTGCCGACATGTTTCAGTTCTACACTTTCTCCTTCCCAGTTCGCGAAGTCATCGTAGGTCGTGACATAATAAGAGTAGTCCTTGATCTGGTTCACACTGTAAGTGAAGTTTCCATCTACCTTGAACCAAGGAGCAGCCTGCCATGCGGCAGCCAGCTCGATACCACGACGCCAAGCGCGGCCGGTATTCTCTTTCAAGGCTCTACCTGTATCGGACAGTTTACCGGTCTCCAGCAGCATATCCATATATTCCATGAAGTAGAAGTTGGCGGAAGCCGCTACCTTATCGTTTCTGAACTCATAGCCGAACTCGACATCCACCATTTTCTCCGGATCGATCTTCGCATTCGGTTCCTTTCCGGCAGCGAGCAGCGTATTGTTCGTCCCGATCACTTCCTTCAGGTCATCCCTCGCTGCCTCACGGTTGCCGAGAGCCGCAGAGATATAAGCCTTATTGTACGGATTCCAATGGAAGGAAATACCGGCTCTAGGATTGAAGAAATTCCAGACATTGAAAGAGTTCATGTCCATATCATCTTCATCATCGATACCCCACATCTTGTAAGTGACACCACGATACTGGAGATCCAGATAAGCGGTCATCCAGGATAATGGAGTGTATTCAGTTCTGGCAAACACATTGAGCTCATTCTTGATGTCGTTGTTGCGGTACCACCAATGGCCGTCATAGTCATAGTTCTCACCGAGCGCATCGACGAAAAGCAGATTACCGAAATGGCTTCCCCTATAGCTGGAAAGGTTGACGCCACCGACGAAATTGACCTTGTCGTTGTTCCATTTCACCTCGGAATTCAAGACATAGTAGCAGTTGTCCATCGCTTTCTGAACGAGGAAATCCGCTTTGTCGCTACGACCGAAATGCTCACCTTCTCCGATTTCACCGTTACCGTCGACATCGAAGTCGAAATCGCTGCGGAAACCATATTTCTTGAATTTCTTGCCACCTTTCCAGTTCTCGTAGTAACCGTCACCTTTCGTGAAATTGAAAGTGGTGGTCCAGAACACGTTACGGTTGAACTGATGGGTATAATTCAACTGCAGATGATGCTGCGTGTAGTTGTCCGTATCGTTATCGTAGTAATGGGTGTTGCCGTACTTGTCCTCGAAAGCACCCGTAGAGTTGTAGGTCGGGTCTTTCTCATACTGTTCCAAGGTGATACCGTTCCAGGTGATACCGCTGTGCTGGTCACCCATGAGGTAGGTCAGTTTCAAGGAGTTGCTGCCGGAAAGCCAGCCCAGGGTCGCGAAAGCAGACTGGGAACGGACCTTGCCGTTACGGATATAGCCGTCCGTATAGTTGCGTGAATAAGCCGCATCGACATAGAAGCCGCCCGGCAGGAGACCGGAACCGGCTGCTGCGGAAGCCGTGAAGGTGCTGAATGCCCCCCCGCTGATATCGAAGGCCGCATAAGGCTCGATGGAAACGCTGGAGGTACCCATGTTCACGCTGGCACCGAAAGCACCGGCACCATTGGCCGTCGTTCCGAGTCCTCTCTGAAGCTGTACGGAACTCAGGATATTGTTGAGAGAAGGGATATTGACCCAGAAGACTTCCTGAGAGACGGCATCATTGAGCGTGATACCATTGAAAGTGACATTGATCTGGGAACCCTTGCTTCCTCTGACCGTCATCTTGGATGGGCCGATACCGGTACCCCCCTCATTCACCGCTACGACAGATGGCTGGAGATTCAGCATCATCGGCACGGAATTCAACGGATTGGTCTTCCTCATTTCTTCCTTACCGACCATCGTATAGGTCACCGGTGTCTTGGATGTTGCACGGGAAGCGGAAACGACCACGCTGTCCAGCTTCTCTTTCTTGTCGGCTGTCTTGCCAGCCTCATCATTCCCCGCAGCTGCTGCGGAGAACGGGATCAGCGCCAGAAGCGCTGCTGAAAATAAAAAACCTCGCATAATGTATATACATGATGCAAGGGGGTACGTAAAAAGTACATGAGATGAATGCGTCCCTACGGCAGTATTAGCTGCATCAGGTTCAACGGGTATGATCTCAGCATCTGTTACGATGCACCCCTGCAATGTTATCTTAGTTCCGAGCGCGGCTCACCAGCTTCACCTCGAAAAGGAAAGGCCAGTTCTTGCCGGTCAGATAAATTTTCCCGTCAGACGGATTCCGTGCGATACCGTTCAGCACATCCGTTTCCGGAGTCCGGTACATTTCTCCCAGAAGACCGGTACAATCGACCGACGCCTCTACCTGAGCAGTCTTCGGGTCAATGATGATGATCTCATCACTGGTATAGACATTGGCCCAGATCTTACCGTCGATATACTCCAGTTCGTTGAGATACGGAACCGGACGCCCATTCCGGCGGACCGTCTTCTTCTGGAGGAGACACAGTTCCTCGTCAAGGAAATAAAGGTTCGACGAGCCGTCGGTAGCGATCAGCTGTTCTCCGTCAGTCGTCAGTCCCCAACCCTGGCGGGTATAAGGTATGCTTTTCTGGAACTTGAACGTCGCAGCGTCATAGACGAAAACCACGCCCTCCCTCCAGGTCAGTATGTATATCTTGTCCTTGAAGACGACGGAACCTTCCAGAAAATATTTCCTATCGAAGGAAATCTCCCTGTCCGGCTTCCTGCTGCCCGGCTCGGGATAGACCCTCAACGTCGATTCTCCGTACTGGCCGGTCGTCTCGAAAAGACGTCCTCCATGGAAGAACAGGCCCTGGGTATAGGCCTTCACGTCATGCGGAAGGCAGCGGACCACCTCCACACCATATCGGGTTTCCGGCTTAGCCACCTTGCCCCTACCGCCACAGGCGGAAAGAGCAAGGATAGCGACAGCCATCATCAAGAATCTTCTCATCATCATTTGCTCTGTTTCCGGGCCAGCTCAGCACGTCTTTCCTTGGCAGCCTTCACGAAAGCGACGAAGATCGGCTGAGGATGTTCCGGCGTACTCTTGAGTTCAGGATGGAACTGCACACCGATGAAGAACGGATGCGATGGAAGTTCGACGATCTCCACCAGACCTGTATCCGGATTCTTTCCGGTTGCCTTCATGCCGGCAGCCTCGATCTGCTCAAGGTACTCATCATTGAATTCATATCTGTGTCTGTGCCTTTCGGAGATGATTTCCTGGCCATAGATCTTATAAGCCAATGAATTCTTTTCCAGACGGCACTCGTAAGCGCCGAGACGCATGGTTCCTCCCTTGATGGTCGTGCTCTTCTGATCTTCCATCAGGTCAATGACCGGATGACTCGTGGAAGGGTTGGCCTCACGGGAAGCCGCATCTTTGTAGCCGAGGACATCACGGGCGAATTCCACCACGCACATCTGCATGCCCAGACAGATTCCGAAGAACGGAACATTGTTCTCACGGGCATACCTGACCGCCTCGATCTTGCCCTCTATACCGCGTTCTCCGAAACCCGGAGCGACGAGGATACCGTCCATACCGGCCAATGTAGCCGCTACGTTCTCCGCCGTGATGTTCTCACTCTGGAAGGAGTGAACCTTCACCTTGCACTCGTTGGCGGCTCCAGCATGGACAAAGGACTCGAGGATAGACTTGTAAGCGTCCTGCAATTCTACATATTTTCCGACAAGAGCGACATCTACGGTCGATTTCGGATTCATCAGCTTCTTCAGGAAAGCATTCCAGTCACGGAGGTCCGGTTCCGGAAGTCCCTCCATCTTGAAGTGCTGGAGCACCAGTTCATCCAGATGCTCTGCCGCCATGTTCAAAGGCACCTGATAGATGGAAGGCGCGTCGATGGACTGGATGACATGACCCGGCTTCACGTTGCAGAAGAGAGCGACCTTCCTTCTCAGTTCCGGAGTCAGTTCATGCTCGGTACGGCAGACGATGATGTCCGGATGGACACCGCTCTGCTGGAGCATCTGCACGGAGTGCTGGGTCGGCTTCGTCTTCAGTTCCTTCGCTGCATTGAGGTAAGGGACCAGGGTCAGATGGATGGAGATGAGATCCTCGTCAGGAAGTTCCCACTGGAGCTGACGGACCGCTTCCACGAACGGCTGAGACTCCATGTCTCCGACCGTACCGCCGATCTCCGTGATCACGATATCATAATTGCCGGATTTGCCGAGCAGCAGCATACGCCGTTTGATCTCGTCAGTGATGTGAGGAACAATCTGGACCGTTCGTCCGAGATACGCGCCTTCACGCTCCTTGCTGATCACCGTATTGTAGATCTTACCTGTCGTTACATTGTTCGCCTTGGAAGTATGGACACCGAGGAAACGCTCGTAATGGCCGAGGTCGAGATCTGTCTCTGCACCATCATCCGTCACGAAACACTCTCCATGCTCATAAGGGTTGAGTGTGCCTGGGTCAATGTTGATGTAAGGGTCGAACTTCTGGATGGTGACCCTGAGGCCACGGGCCTGCAGGAGTTTCGCCAATGATGCGGAAATGATACCTTTGCCTAAAGATGAGGCAACTCCACCTGAAACGAAAATGTACTTTGTATTCATGATTTTTGTAGAATTTTTATCGCTAACAGGGGTACAAAATTAGGTATAAAATTTTATTTAAAAAAATCTTTATTACCTTTGTCCGCCATATATCAAGCACATACATGAACACCTACTATACCATTCTTATTTCCATGGCGGTCATCGCCGTCTTCGTCTTCATCGCATTGTTTTTCCTGAAAGCCGGCTACGGATACCTGTCCGATACCCACTGGGGACCGCAGATCAACAACAAGGTCGCCTGGATTCTCATGGAAAGCCCGGCCTTCCTCTTCGCGCTCTACTACACGCTGGATTTCGCAGGAAGCGGTGTCGATACCGGGAACGGAAGGACGGTGCTTCTTGTCATGATCGGGTTCTTCCTGCTGCACTATTTCCAGCGTTCCTTCATCTTCCCGCTGCTGATGCGCGGAAAGAGCAGGATGCCGATCGCCATCATGCTCATGGGCATGACCTTCAATGTAGTGAACGCCTACCTCATCTGCGGCTGGCTCTTCCGCGAAGCACCGGCCGGCATGTATGATGACAGCTGGTTCTACAGCCCGCAGTTCATCATCGGTACGCTCATCTTCTTCACGGGAATGGGTATCAACCTCCAGTCAGACCATGTTATCCGGCACCTCCGCAAACCCGGAGATACCAGACACTATATTCCTAAGAAAGGTTTCTACAAATGGGTCACTTCCGCCAATTATTTCGGAGAATTCACCGAGTGGGTCGGTTATGCCATCCTCACCTGGTCTCCTGCTGGCCTGCTCTTTGCCGTATGGACCTTCGCAAACCTGGGGCCTCGCGCGAAATCACTGACCGAAAAATACGAGAAAGAGTTCGGCGATGAATACAGGAAGCTCCATAAGAAACACATCATTCCTTTTATCTGGTAAAATTATGGAAGACACTTTATTTTCACCGTTCAGAATCGGTCCGGTCGAACTCAGGAACAGGACTATCCGTTCCGCGGCCTTCGAAGCGATGTGTCCGGGACACAGACCTTCAAAAGAATTGTTTGATTATCATGTCGCCGTCGCACGTGGCGGCATCGGCATGACTACAGTTGCCTATGCGGCCGTCTCCCCGAGCGGACTCTCTTTCGAGAACCAGCTGCTCATGCGTGAAGAAATCGTTCCGGAACTGAAAGAACTGACGGACGCCGTCCATGCGGAAGGCGCGAAAGTCTCCATCCAGCTTGGCCATTGCGGCAACATGTCTCATAAGAGCATCTGCGGCTGTCTCCCTTACGGAGCGAGCCGTGGCTTCAACCTCTACTCCCCGACCTTCGTGCATAAGATGAACAAAGCGGAGATCCAGCAGGTTGCAGAAGATTACGGGAAAGCGGTCGAACTCTGCATCAAGGCCGGTTTCGACGCCGTGGAGATCCACGCCGGACACGGCTACCTCATCTCCCAGTTCCTTTCCCCTTACACGAACCATCGCAAGGATGAGTTCGGCGGCAGCCTGGAAAACAGGATGAGGTTCATGCGCATGTGCATGGAGAAAGTCGTTGCCGCCGGCAAAGGAAAAGTAGCCATCTTCGTCAAGATGAACACCCGTGATGGCTTCAAGGGTGGACAGGAAGTCCCTGAACTGATTGAAGTTGCAAAAGAGCTCAAACGTCTCGGTGCAGATGCCATCGTCCTCTCCGGAGGTTTCGTAAGCAAGGCGCCGATGTATGTCATGAGAGGCCAGTTCCCGATCAAGCCGATGGTCCACTACTTCCCATGGAAGCAATGGTGGCTGAAGCTCGGCGTCCTGATGGCCGGAAAGGCTGTAGCTCCGACCGTTCCGTTCAGACGTCTCTTCTTCCTGGAAGATGCCCTGAAATTCAAGGCGGCCATCCCAGACTTTCCGTTCGTCTATGTCGGAGGAGTCGTGGACCGTGCCGGTGCCGACGAAGTCATGGAGAAAGGCTTCCCGCTGCTGCAGATGGGACGTGCTGTCCTGGAAGATACGGATTTCGTGAACAAGATGAAAGCCGACAAGAAGCATTGCAGCGAATGTGAGCACAGCAACTTCTGCATCGGCCGCATGTATTCCCGCTCCATGCAGTGCCACAAGAAATGCGTGGACATCACTCCGAAACTGGAGGCTCAGGTCCAGAAGATCAACCGCGAGAACGAGAAGATGGAGCGTAAATTGGGCTATAAGAAATAATTTTTCTTATCTTTGCGCCCGCAGAACCGAAAAAGATAAGGTAAGGCGATCTGTCGCTGGAGAATCCAGAGGAAAGTCCGGACAGGAAAGGGCACCTTGCTGTGGAAAGCACAGATGGGAGTGATCTCATGTCGGCCGTAGCAGAGAAAAACCGCCCGAAAGGGCAAGGGTGAAAACGCGAGGCAAGAGCTCACGACGGCGGGTGGCGACATCTGCCGGGTACGGCACCAGGGCCTGCAAGACCAAATATACTGACAGATGAGGACTGCCCGTCCGATGTCAGGGGGTAGGTTGCGTAGATAAATGACAGATTCAAAAACAGAAACCGGCTTACGGCTTTACCTTCATTGCAAGACAGGGGAACAGATCGTTTCCCTGTCTTTTTTCTTATATTTGCAGTTATGGAAAAATTGATCGACAGATTTCTGAGATATGTCTCCATCGACACTCAGTCCGACCCGGATTCCGGGTCTCGACCCAGCTCTGCAAAAGAGCTGGACCTGCTTCGACTGCTTTGTCAGGAGCTGCAGGAAATGGGCATTGATGCTACCATTGACCCTTACGGATATGTGATGGGAAGCCTGCCCTCGAACCTGAATGAAGGAGCGGGAAAGGTACCGTCCATCGGCTTCATCGCGCATGCGGACACTTCGCCCGACGCTTCCGGTTCCGGAGTCCGACCTCAGATCATACCGGACTACGACGGAGGCCCCATTGACCTGAAAGGAGTGGAAGGACTGCAGCTCAGACCGGAAGATTTTCCGGAACTGACGGCCTACCGGGGACAGACCCTCATCACGACTGACGGAACGACGCTTCTGGGAGCGGACGACAAGGCAGGAATCGCTGAAATCATGCACGCCGTGCAATACCTCTGCGAACATCCTGAAATCCCGCACGGCAAGATCTGCATCGGCTTCACGCCTGACGAAGAGATCGGAAGAGGAGTCATCTGCTTCGATGTCAGGAAATTCGGAGCGGACTATGCCTATACCATGGACGGTGGACGGATCGGCGAGCTGGAATACGAGAATTTCAACGCCGCAGGAGCAGAGATTCATATTCAGGGACAGAACATCCATCCGGGAGAGGCCAAGGGAAAGATGAAGAACGCCCTCCTCATCGGTATGGAATTCCAGCAGTTCCTGCCGGAAAGAGAACGGCCGGAATATACTTCAGGCTACGAAGGTTTCTTCCACCTGACGGATTTCAGCGGCACCGTGGAAAAAGCTGAAATGTCCTATATCATCCGTGATCATGACCTGCAGAAATTCGAAGAGAAAAAGCGGCTGATGCAGAACGCAGCCGAGGATATCAACAGAAAATACGGCAAGGGAACCATCGAACTGGACCTGAATGACCAGTACTATAACATGAAGAAGATGGTCGAGCCACATCTGCACATTGTCAAGATGGCCATGAAGGCAATGGAAATGGAAGGAATTATCCCGCTGGTCCAGCCGATCCGTGGCGGGACGGACGGAGCGAACCTGTCCTACATGGGACTTCCCTGCCCGAACATCTTTGCAGGCGGGCATAATTTCCATGGAAAGATGGAATACATTCCTTACGAGAGCATGGAGAAGGCCAGCAAAGTCATCCTGAACATCATCCGCCTCTTTGCAGAAGGGAAGCAGGACTGACGAATCCTGCAGACAGGTCTAACGGGTCTGCAGGGCTTTCCGGATCCGCTGGCGAAGCGGATCGCTGATCGAAAGCTTGCAATCCTTGTCAGAGGAATCCAGCCATTCGAGGGCCAGATCGAAATCGCCGAGCATGAAACAGGCGGTCGCCATATTGTACGCAGCTGAAGAACGACGTAGAAGATTCCTGGTATCCAGACACTTGAGCCAATGTTTCATGGCTTCCTGCCAATCAAGGCGGTCCGCACAGTTCGCGGCCTCAATCCATTCATTCTGCTCGTAATAGAGAATGGTGAAATGCTCCCGTTCCCAATTCGGATGAAAGTTCGCCGCGAAATCTCTTCCGGCCTTGAGCGCCTTTCTCCGGACATCACTGCCGCTCACCCCATCATTGAGCTGGGCAGTAGAAGAAAACAGGAAGACCTGGTCCCGACGGTTCATCGCATCATAGACATGGAGCGAGACCCGACAGGCCCCGGAACGCCCCCGGCAGACGGCCAACGGCAACTCAACCGGATCCAGCAGGAAGATCGCATCGGAATTCACCGTCATGAGCAGAGAGACCAGACTATCCTTGCAAGCATAATCTGTCCCCTCCTCGTACGGAAGCCGGTAGACGAAGACATTTTCAGATCCGTTATTCGCATCCGATACGGAAAGAGAGAGTCCTTCCGCAAAGGCTTTCGTGAACCGGGAATTCAAGGTTGTCGTATCCCCCCGGTCAAGATACATCACCGCGACATCCTTACCCAAGAGGTCCAGGCCGCTATCTGAGGCCTTTCGCATATCCACTGCCAGCATATAGGAAGACGGGCCGCACGAAAGGACGGAAGCCAGGGCAGCCGCAATGATCAGAGGTAAGCATATCTTTTTCATATCCATCAGATTTCAATGACTTCCGCAATGAGGTCGTATTCATCCGCACCGGTGACTCTCACTTTCAGGAAATCGCCGACAAAGGAATAAGGATCCGCATTACAGAACAATTCAGGTTCATATCTTACAAGAACCTCGCCATCCACTTCCGGACTGTCGAATTCGCTTCTGCAGACAAAGACGCCGTCAGAGAAATCATCGACGATCACCCGGATTTCCGAACCGACCCTGGCCAGGTTGCATTCCAGCGAAATCTGGCCCTGGAGCGTCATCAAGCGATCCAGACGGTCGTTCTTGACCTCCTGCGGAACATTGTCTTCGAGGTGCTTGGCTCCCCAGGTTCCTTCTTCTTCAGAATAGGTGAAGGCACCTAACCTTTCGAAGCGGGCTTCCTTCACGAAGTCCAGCAATTCCTGGAATTCCTCTTCACCCTCTCCCGGATGGCCGACGATCATGGTCGTACGGATCGCGACACCCGGCACTTTCTCACGCATCTTGCGGATCAGTTCACGGGTCCACGCCCCATTGACATGGCGGTGCATATTGTCCAGCACGACATCAGCGATGTGCTGGAGCGGAATGTCCATATACTTGCAGACTTTTGGATTGTGGGCCATCTGGTCCAGCACATCCTCCGGAAAATCTGCAGGATAGGAGTAATGGATACGGATCCATTCGATGCCCTCGACCTCGGAAAGTTTCTGGAGAAGCTCTGCCAGCGCACGGCGGCGGTAGAGGTCCAGTCCATAGAAGGTCGTATCCTGGGCAATGACGATGAGTTCCTTGACTCCCTTTGCAGCCAGAGCCTCCGCTTCCGCCACCAGTTCCTCGATCGGCACGCTCCTGTGCGCTCCGCGGATATAAGGAATGGCACAGTAGGAGCACCTCCGGTCACAGCCCTCTGAAATCTTCAGATAAGCATAATGAGACGGAGTACTCAGACGGCGCTGGGAAGCCGTGATGCTGCGGTCTTTCACACCGAGCGCGCGCAGCAGCGGATTGAAGTCACGGGCACCATACCAGGCATCCACTTCCGGAATAAGCCCTGGCAGGTCGGACATATAGCGTTGAGAAAGACAGCCGAAGACCAGGATCTTCCCGACTTCCCCTTCCGATTTCCGGGCCACCTGCGCAAGAATGGCCTGGATCGACTCTTCCTTCGCATCACCGATGAAACCGCACGTGTTGATCAGAAGATTGTCCACCTTATCGGCCCAGTCTTCAGGCAGGATTTCGTACCGTCCTTCCAACTGAGCCAGAATGTGCTCTGTATCCACCTTATTCTTCGAGCAGCCCATCGTGATGACCTGCAACGTCTCCGGATTTCCTGTCATCTTCTCCTTCATCGTCATGGAACCGGTCATTTATTCAGCTGCTTCTTCTGAGGCATTCTCCTCTTCCGGATTCACGAAATCCAGGGAAGCATGGTTCTTGAGACAATTGTACCATTCTACGACCTTCTTCATATGAGACACATAGAAACGGTCATGATCATAGGATGGAAGCGCTTTCTCGAAGAATGCCTTGAGTTCTTCTGGAGCTGACTTTGATGAAGGAGCATCTTCTTCACCGAGCACGGCGTGCATTCCTTCGAAGACCTCCTGGAGTTTCTTCTCATCATCCTCCGTGTAGATGGAAATATCAGCCAAGGTCGTCATCTTGCTGCTGATACCGAAACCGGTTCTCTTGCCGGTGACCAGCGACTCTGCGATAATGCCGTTACGGGACTGTGAAACATACTGGAACAAGCCGCTCTGGCCTGAAATTGCGAGAATTCTGCTCAAATCTGTTTTCATGATATTTTTATTTTATTGTCATTTTTCTGTTATGATTCCCAACTGGTGCAAAGCCGACTCCAGCCTCTTGGCCAGTTCAGCTTCAGTAGAGTCGTTCAGGATGACCGCATCCAAGCCTGATACCGGCTCTCCCGCCGAAATCCTGTTCATCAGCGGCTGCTGAGCCATCCTGGCCTCGACCGACTGACGAGAAGCACCGTCCCTGCGGCATGCACGTAAGAGACGGAGTTCATAAGGAGCATCGACCACAATCCTGTAATCGCCGAAGTCCTTGAAATATGCCTTCTCCAATACCGTCGCCGACTCCATCGCGACGTATCTGAGTTTTCCGGCGGACTTTTCCGCCTCCTCACTGATGAAATGACGGAAATCCTCCATCAGACAAGGAAAGAGCAAGGCTTCCGTCGCAGCGATATCCGCCGTTCCCTCTGCCCTGAACAGACGGGCCGCAAGCGATGACTTGTCGAACTTCCCGTCCTCATTCCGGAGCCTTGTCCCGAGACGTCGCTCCAATGCTTCGACCAGGCCGTTGTCCTGGTCATAAAGTGCTTTCGCCTTCGAATCCGCATCATAGACCGGAATTCCGGAAGACCACAACATAGCCGCTGCCGTGGATTTACCGCTGCCGATCCCTCCGCACAGCAGAATGATCTTTATTTCTGATAGGAAGTGCATGTCACGACCGGATCATTGATGAGAACCTTGATGACTCCTGCCGGAAGCCTGGAAGCATGCACGGCGCACCTGCCGTCCCGGGAAGCCAGAAAATCATCTACATAATCCACATACAGGCTGACGCTGTCCTGTGGTTCCGACATCGGCGGAAAGGTGCAGACGAAACGGACATCGACATAAGCCGGATTGCTGACCAGTTTCTGATCCAGCGGCACATTCCGGGTCTCGACCTTCACCTTGGCGCTGATTTCCACGAAACGCGTCACATCCATATAGAAATGCACGACGGTCTGCGACATCCGGATCCCTTCGATCTGCTCGATGTTCGCCAACCCCTGCACGCTGGATGAGATGTTAGCCAGCTCGATATGTTCCGTGTACACCCTTCCGACATTCTCCAGATGATTCGGACTGCCGTAGATGAGAACGGAATCCGGTTCCAGCTTGATCTTGCCCAGAGGAATGTACTGAGAACTCATGTTCAGCGTACTGACCGGAATGACCGGCACCTTCTTGTAGGTCTCCGACGGGAAACGGAAGAAAAGCGTATCGGTCATGAAGAACTCGATCTTCGTCTGCTCGCCGTAGATGGCATTGGCATAATCGGACATCCGATCCCTGGAAAGATAATAGATCTCTCCCCCCTTCTGCCGGAGATCGTCCTCATCGAAAACGATCGTCTTCGGCTGCCGCGATTCGAACAGCTTGTGCAGAAGTGCCTCATAGCCTGTCGTACGGCATCTCGCCACGACCCGAGCCGGTTCAGTGGACCTGTCGGCATGTCCTATGATCTCGCAACGGGCAATGACCGGCACGCTGAGATAAGTACTGTAGGTCAATGAGAGATTATGGATCAGCCACACGGTAAAAGCCAACAGGAGAGATAGCAGAAAAGCTCCCCAATCTCTCCCATTGATATCCAATTTCGTGCGTATCTTATGATACCAGTCTCTCATTTCCGGAAATTACTGCTGCACGACTGCAGAATAATCCTTGACCAATGAATTCTTGTCAACTCTGAGTTTCGTGTCGCCGTCCACCTTCATGAGGACTGTCTTGTCGTCGATCTCTGCGACCGTGCCGTAGATACCGCCGTAAGTCACGACCTTATCTCCTTTCTTGAGGCCGTCACGGAACTTCTGGAGTTCTTTCTGCTGCTTGCGCTGCGGGCGGATCATGAAGAACCACATCACCACGAAGATCAGGATCAGCATGACCCACATGGACCAGCCACCACCTACCGGCTGTGCAGCAGGCTGTGCTGCCGGCTGAGGACCGGCTGCGAGTTCCGTTGTCGTAGTCGTCATGGCATTATCGGAAATCAGAGCCATTTCCGTCCCGGTTCCCTGGGTTGCAGCATCTGCCTGAGCCATCAAAATAAATGTATTCATAATCGTTTTCGTTTTAAAATTTCACTAAAATATAAAATTATCCGTCCTTTTCCAAATCTTAGAGCAAGCCCTTGCCTTCCTTGCGGATCTTGCCATCAGCCTCAAGCCGCTGCATGAGCTTATCCAGCAGACCGTTCACGAAAGAACGGCTCTTCTGCGTGCCATAATATTTGGAAATCTCGACATATTCATTGATGGAAACCTTCAGCGGAATAGTCGGGAAAGCCTCAGCCTCAGCCAGTCCCATGACGATGAGCGCGACATCCGGCAGGAAAAGCCGGTCCTTGTCCCAACCCTCGACATTTTCATAGACGAGCGCGGAAAGCTCAGGATACTTGGTGTAGGCAGCCTGAAGCAGGCGAGTCACGAACAGTTTGTCGCTCTCGACGTCCAGCCCGCTCTTCATGTCGCTCTGATAAAGTGCAGGAAGTTCCCAGCGAGCACCTTTGCCGATGGCTTCCACGCTGTGGCAGCACCAGGTCAAGGCGTAGGCGAGGTCATCGTTCCACCAGATAGACATATCCTCGAGAATCTGCGCCAGCTCCTCGCTGTCCACGAATTCCTCTTCGAAGATCTTCACGAACAATCTGCAGTCCGCCTTGAGAGAAGACTCCGGAGCAGCCATGTAATCCACATAGTATTTCCTGGTGAAGACGGAGTTCAGCACCTTCTTCAAGAAAAGGTCATACTGTTCCCAGGAGAATTTCTTCTTTTCGAAGAGTTTCTGGAAATCCGGATCTTCATCCATGATTCTGGCCAAGGCATTGTCCGCGAACTTCATGTTCGGGTGTTTTTCTTCCTCCGTCGGATTGAACTTCGTCTTGGCGATTTCGATTCTTTCACGGGCCAGTCTGGTCAACGGAGAAATGATTCCCATCATATAGATGTACAGATCCCTGACCGCCTCACAGGACTGTTCCAGCTGGACCTGGGCTTCAACAAGTGATCCGTTTCCAGCCAACATATTGCTATACAGCACTTTAAAAGCCTTTATCCTTAAGATTCTACGATTTAGCATAACTATTCTGAAAATTTTATACAAAGATACACGCATTTTCAGAAAAATCCCTAACTTTGTGAAGATTTACTTAAAAAATAAACGCTATGTACAGTGAGGATTACGAAGGAGCAGGTGCCCAAGAAAGACAAGGCGAAGATATTTTCTCCAAACCGGTCAGGGCTGGAAAGCGTACCTATTTCTTCGACGTCAAGGCGACGAAGGGGAATGACTATTATCTGACAATTACAGAAAGCAAGAGGAAAGTCGGGAACGACGGACATTTCGCTTACGACAAACACAAGATTTTCCTTTACAAGGAAGATTTCGAGAAATTCACCGAAGGGCTGGAAGAGGTGATCGGCTACATCAGGAAGAATTGCCTGAAGGATGCAGAGCATCCGGAAAACAAGGAATTCTCGGATGTCGATTTCGACCAGCTTTAATCTATCGGATCCTGAAAGCGCCGGCAGCCGAACTGTCGGTGCTTCTTTTATATGAACGCAAGCATCATGAATGATTTCGGATTCATCAGAGCCGCTGCCGCTTCCCCAAGAATCAAGCTGGCTGACCTGGCTGCCAATACCGCTGAAATCTGCCGGCTGATCGAAGAAGCCGCAGAAAACGAAGTGTCCCTCATCGTTTTCCCGGAGATGTCCCTCCTGGGCACGACCTGCGGAGATCTTCTCCACCGCAGGAGCATCAGGGAACAGACCCGTGCCGCCCTGGAAGAGATTGCCGCGAAGACCGCGGAAACGGACATCACGGCCATCGTAGGTGGTCCTGCAGCCGAAGGTTGCCGACCGGACAGCTGCGCCTATGTCATCAGTGGCGGAGAGATCTGGGGCTCTGCCAGCAAGAAAGACCGTTACCCTCAATACTTCAAGATCGGAGAAGCGAAGGTGGCCATTGATTTCGGATTGGCCGCCGATGAACCGGACTCCTCGATTTCAGCCAGCATTCTCGGCGGAGCGGACATCATCGCCGACCTGTCCGGAGCGCCGACCTTTTCCGGAGCCTACGAGACCCTGAAAGTTTCATTGGCCCATCAGTCCTCCCGTCTGAAAGCCGCCTGCATCTATGCCGGACCTGGATTCGGAGAATCCACCGGAGACCATGTCTTTTCCGGCGACTGCCTCATCTATGAAGACGGCCGGCTGCTGGCGGAAGGGAATCGATTCCAGATGGAGTCCACGATCACCATCGCTGACATTGACCTGGAAAAGCTCTGCAACGCCCGGATGAGCAGCCCGGAATTCCAGCAGGCACTGGACCTGACGGACTGGACCGTCGAAGAGACCGAGATCTGCACGGAGACCCATTCCGACTTCTACTCGACTTTATACCGAGACATCGATTCCATCCCCTTCCTCCCGAAAGGAAGTGACGAAGAGCGCTCCGCCAGCCTGGAGGAGACGGTGACCATCCAGGTCATGGGCCTGGTTTCCCGACTTTCGCACATCAACTGCGATTCGGCCGTCATCGGCGTTTCCGGCGGTCTGGACAGTACTCTGGCCATCCTGGTGACCGCCATGGCCTTCGACCGCCTCGGCTGGAGCCGTGACCGTATCATCGGCGTGACCATGCCGGGCTTCGGCACGACCCACCGCACGAAAGACAATGCTTCCGACCTGATGGAAGCCCTGGGGATCACGATCCGCGAAATTCCGATCAAAGCCGCCTGCGAACAGCATTTCCAGGATATCGGGCATGATATCAGCAACCGCGATGTAACCTACGAGAATGCACAGGCTCGTGAAAGGACCCAGATTCTCATGGACATCTCCAACGAGTGCAAAGGTATCGTCATCGGTACCGGAGACCTGTCCGAACTGGCCCTCGGCTGGGCGACCTACAACGGAGACCACATGTCCATGTACGGTGTCAACGCCAGCGTACCGAAGACCCTCGTCATGCACCTGGTCGGCTGGATCGCCGATCATGAATTCCTGGAGGCAGCGGCTTCCGGAAGAAAGGTGAAAGACATCCTGATGGACATCATCGATACTCCGATCAGCCCGGAACTGCTCCCGGCCGACGAGAACGGTGACATTGCCCAAGTGACGGAAGATCTGGTCGGTCCTTACGAGCTGCACGACTTTTTCCTCTACAACTTCGTACATTACGGCTATTCTCCGGCCAAGATTCTTTTCCTGGCTGACCGTGCCTTCTCATCCCTGTACGAGACGGAAGTGATCCGTAAGTGGCTCAGGACCTTCATCTGGAGATTCTTCAGTCAGCAGTTCAAGCGTTCCTGCCTTCCGGACGGACCGCAGACCGGAAAGATCAGCCTCTCCCCTCGCGGCGGCTGGGAAATGCCTTCCGACGCGAAATGCAGGACCTTCCTCGACGAACTGGACTGATGTTCTGAACAAGATAGAAAGCCCCGCCTCCGTAACCCGGAAGCGGGGCTTTTCCATTGGCCTGAGAGACAGCAGCCTACAGACTGCGGATGAGTTCTGAGAAGAGAAGGGTCATCTTGTCCGCGGCGGCATCGGCGGCCTTCACGACATCATCGCCATCATTGACATAATCATCGGCATAATCGTCATGGGCCTCGTTGGTGATCACGGACATACCGAACACCGGGATAGAAGAATGACGGGCCACGATCACCTCAGGGATGGTCGACATGCCGACAGCGTCCGCACCGATCATACGGAAATACTTGTACTCGGCCGGAGTCTCGTAAGAAGGGCCGGTTCCGGCGAAATAGACGCCCTTGCGGAGGGCGATCCCCTTCTCGGCAGCGATTTCCTCCACCTTTCTGATAAGACTGAGATCATACGGACGGGTCATGTCCGGGAAACGTGGGCCGAACTCCTCGAGATTCGGGCCGATCAGCGGATTCGGAAGATGGTTGATATGATCACGGATGATCATGAGATCACCGATCCGATAGTCGAAGTTCACGCCACCGGCCGCATTGGACACGAAGAGATACTGGATGCCCAGGACCTTCATCACCCGGATCGGCAAGGTCACCAGATCCATCGGATAGCCTTCATAATAATGAAAACGTCCCTGCATGGCCACGACGAACTTACCACCGAGCATACCGGCGATGAAATTCCCTTTGTGACCGACCGCTGTAGAGACCGGGAAGCCCGGAATCTCCTTGTAAGGGATGACGGTAGGGTCGGCGATCTGCTCACCGAGCTTGCCCAGGCCACTGCCCAGAACGATGCCCACCACCGGTCTGCGTCCACCGATCTTCTCTGAGATATAGGCGGCCGCCGTCTTTATTCTTTCAATTCTCTGATCCATAATAATGTGGTTTATTTGATGTTTGAAACTACTTTCCGGGCTCCTTCAAGAATGGCTTCCTCACCTGGTACTACCCGGTTCCTCATCAGGAATCTGCCGTCACAGATGACTGAATTGATGCAGTCGCTGTGAGCGGAATAGATGAAGTTCGCCAGGAAGGATCCCGCGGAAATGAAATTGTAATTGTCCGTATCTACCAGGATGAGATCTGCCAAGGCACCTTCCTCGACACGCCCCGCATCGATTCCGAGTGCCTTCGCGCCGTTGATCGTTGCAATGTCCATGAGTTCATTCAACGGCATGGCTACCGGATCCTGTCTCCAGGCCTTCTGGACCATGGCCGCAGTCTTCATCGCTTCGAGCATGTCCAGATTGTTGGACGAGGCACAGCCGTCCGTTCCCAGACAGACATTCGCGCCAGCTGCCTTGAGTTCATTGTATTTGAACTGATAGCCGGAAGTCAGCTTGAGGTTCGAGTTGATGTTATGCACGCAAGTGACCCCGCGCTGTCCGAGAATCTCGATATCATGAGGAGAAAGCCAGAGCGTATGTGCAGCGATGACATTGTCCGCCAGCACGCCGAGGCTGTCCAGATATTCTATAGGAGTCATTCCTCTATGGGCCAGCTTGCAGTCCTCCACTTCCTGACGGGTCTCGGAAACATGGATATGAAGCTTCAGCCCGTGTTCCCGGGCAAAGGCCGTAGCCCAGAGGACCATCTCCTCACTGACAGAATAGATGGCATGGATGGACATGACGAACTGCGTCCGGTCCCCCCACTGCCTTGCAGCTTCATAATACTGGAGACATTCCTCCTTCTGCCGCTCGCTTTCTTCCGGATGCCTCTGATCCAGGATGACATAGCTCAGCGCACAGCGCAGACCGAGCTCGGATACGGCACGCCAGGCATCGAGATCATACCAGTACTGATCATTGAAGGTTGTCGTGCCGGTCTTGATCATTTCCAGACAAGCCAGACGAGTCGCCTGATAGACGAATTCTCCGTCAATGTTCTTTTCCACCTCCCAGATCTTGTTGATCCAATCCTGGAAGACCATGTCCTCACCGATGCCTCGCATCACGGACATGCCGGCATGCGTGTGCATGTTGATGAAACCAGGAAGCACGGTCTTGTGGTGTCCGTCGATAATTTCAACATCCGGACCCGGCTCTGCATGACCGGCCGAGGCTTCACGTACCGAAGAAATCCGGTTGCCCTCGATCAGGATATCCACCTGCCTGTCATTCAAAGTGATATCTTTCAATAAAATCTTTCCCATCGCTTCACTAATGTTTAAATTTTCCAAATATACTAAATTTCCAACAATTGAGCCATAACTTTACCCGAAGATTATTGTGCCGCATTTTATTTGATTTATCATTGTTTTTACATAAATTTGCATTGCAGTAGGTAATTTTGCTATGCTTGAGAACATTAAGTCCAGAACGCAGAAACTGATTTCCCTTTACGAGACCGAGAAGGCTGAAAGAGAAAGGATGGCACAAGAGCTGGAAGAATGCAGAGCACAGAATGAGGCCTACAGAAAGCAGATTGAAGAGTCAAGACAAATTATTGATAACCTCAAGCTGACCGGCGCGTTCAGAGGAACGGCTGCCGACAGAGCTCAGGCCAAAAAGCAGATCGATGAACTGATCGCGGAAATCGACCGGTGCATCGCTCTTCTGGAGGGATAGGATGGAACAGAAAATCACCATAAAGATCGCGGGACGTACCTATTCCATCAAAGCCGACTCCCCGGACAAGGAAGAGATAATCCGGAAGGCGGCGGCGGAAGTGAACAGGATATTCGATGAATACATCACGCGCTACCCCGGCAGAGGGGCATCGGACATTCTGGCATTCGTGGCATTGAATATGGAAATGGGCAACATCTCGCTGAGGAGAGAGCTCATGAAGGCCCAACGCGAGACCCGGGAACTGGACCATGAGATTGAGGCTTATCTGAAAAAAACTGATAAAAACAGCCGTTAGTTACTTTTTTGCTGAAATCAACATTATTGAAAGTAACCGGGTGCTTCTCGGACAGGGATGACGGACCTATGTGACCCGAATGGGGATTCCGCTTTGCGGGACGGAGGATTTCAGAACTGATCCGGTACCCAAATCTTATATCATATAAGATTTTCTGTCAAACGAGCTAACGGCTTTTTATACTTTGACCGGCCAGTCGTGCTTTCGCAGCAGGACTGGCTTTTTCTTTTGCAGAAAAAGCAGAACAAGAACAGGAAACATTAAAACAACATATATACGAATTATGGAAATACTGATTTATGCACTAGTCGCCATCCTCAGCGCAGGCGCTGCAACCGGCGTTTATATAGCCATCCACAAATCCATGCTCAAGGGCAGGAAGGAGGAGATCATTGAAAAAGCTGAAATCGAAGCCGAAAGCATCAAGAAAGAAAAGATCTTCCAGGCCAAAGAGAAGTTCCTCCAGCTGAAGACCGAACACGAACAGTACATCAACGAGAAGAATTCCAAGATCCGCGAGACCGAGAACAGGCTGAAGCAGAAGGAGAATACCTTGAACCAGCAGAACAATGACCTCAGCCGCAAGATCAAGGAGAATGAGGCTATCCGCAACAACCTGAAGAATCAGGTAGAGATCGCGAACAGGAAGGCCGAAGAATACGACAAGCTCCGCGAGGATGCGATCCACCAGATCGAGAACATCGCCGGAATGACCGCAGCGGAAGCGAAGAACCAGCTCATTGAAAACATGAAAGATGAAGCCAGGACACAGGCCCAGTCCTATATCAATGATGTCATGGACGAAGCCCGTCTGACCGCCAGCAAGGAAGCGAAAAGGATCGTCATCAACACCATCCAGCGTACAGCTTCCGAAACGGCCATCGAGAACGCCGTTACCGTCTTCCATATCGACAATGACGAGATCAAAGGTCGTATCATCGGACGTGAAGGCCGGAACATCCGCGCTCTTGAAGCCGCGACAGGAGTCGAGATCGTCGTGGACGATACTCCGGAAGCCATTCTGCTTTCCGCCTTTGACCCGGTCAGAAGAGAGGTAGCGAGACTGGCCCTCCACCAACTGGTCGTGGACGGACGAATCCACCCGGCACGTATCGAAGAAGTCGTAGCCAAAGTCCAGAAACAGCTGGAAGACGAAATCATGGAGACCGGAAAGAGGACCTGCATCGACCTCGGTATCCACGGACTCCACATCGAGCTGGTGAAACTGATCGGTAGAATGAAATACCGTTCTTCCTACGGACAGAACCTTCTCCAGCACTCCAGGGAAGTGGCCAACATCTGCGCGACCATGGCTTCCGAGCTGGGTCTGAACGCCAAGCTGGCCAAAAGAGCCGGTCTTCTCCACGATATCGGAAAAGTATCCGACGAAGACCCTGAACTTCCGCATGCTATCCTCGGAATGAAACTTGCGGAGAAATACAAAGAGAAACCGGAAGTCTGCAACGCTATCGGTGCTCATCATGAAGAGATCGAGATGACCTCGATCATCTCCCCGATCGTCATGGTAGGTGATGCGATTTCAGGAGCGAGACCAGGAGCAAGAAGAGAGGTGATCGAATCCTACATCAAACGCCTGAAAGATATGGAAAACATCGCACAGTCCTACAACGGCGTGACGAAGACCTATGCGATCCAGGCCGGCCGTGAACTCCGCGTGATCGTCGGAGCCGATCAGGTAAGCGACCAGGATGCAGAACAGTTATCAGCCGACATCGCCAAGAAGATTCAGGAAGAAATGGTCTATCCTGGCCAGGTCAAGATAACAGTAATCAGAGAAACAAGATCAGTTGCATTTGCCAAGTAATGAAAACAATCAGAACAATCTTAATTCTTGCGGTGCTGGCCCTCGCCAGCACCGCAAGTTTTGCGCAAGGCTTTTTCGGCAAGGCGCAGCAGAGCGTGGAATGGACCTATGCCTTTGAGAATCAGGAAACAGGATCCGCCCTCTTCACAGTCACTGCAGACATTCCGGACGGATACCATATCTACGGTATCAACAACCCTGATAATCCGAGCAGCATACGGTTCGAAGAACTGACCGGATGCGAACTGGACGGGGAAATTTTCGAAATGAGCGAATCCGTTCTCCATAAAGGAATCCGATCCTTCTTCGGAGAACTGAAACTCGGACAGAAACTCAAGATCACCGGCAGTCCCGTAAAGATCAAGGCGACCATCGAATGGCAGCCTTGTGACGAGACCTCCTGCGGCATGCCACAGGAATGGGCCTTCGAGGCCAGCTATGTTCCAGCTTCCCTGCCGGCCATAGCCCTGATACCGGCAGAACCGGCAAAAGACACGGCAGCTGCAGTTCCTGCCGTGACCGAAAAGAAAAAGGAAAGCGCCTCCAGCACCTGGGCGCTCGTACTGGAAGCCATTCTCTGGGGATTTGCCATGCTGCTGACTCCATGTGTCTTCCCGATGGTACCGATGACCGTATCTTTCTTCATGAAAGGTTCCTCGACGAAAGCGGCCGGAAGATTCAAGGCTTCCATGTACGGACTCTTCATCGTCCTGCTCTACACCGTCCCGATCTCGCTGATCATCCTGATCACGAACCTCATCGGTGGAGATGCAGTGACAAGCGACATCTTCAGCTGGCTTTCTACCCACTGGTTGCCGAACCTCATCTTCTTCATCGTGTTCATGGTCTTTGCGGCCTCCTTCTTCGGAGCCTTCGAGATCAAGCTTCCGCAATCCATCGTCAACAAGAGTGACAAAGGAGCTGACAAAGGCGGTCTGATGGGCATCTTCTTCATGGCGCTGACCCTCGTGCTGGTTTCATTCTCCTGCACCGGCCCTATCGTCGGAACAGTCCTGATCAAATCCACGGAAGGTGAATTCTGGACACCGATGGTGACCATGCTGGCCTTCTCCATCGCCTTCGCCCTACCTTTCACCTTGCTGGCCTTTTTCCCTTCCCTGCTGAAGAACATGAAGAAAAGCGGTGGCGGATGGTTGAACTCCGTGAAAGTCGTCCTCGGCTTCATCGAGCTTGCGCTCGGTCTGAAATTCCTCAGCATGGCTGACCAGACCTATCACTGGGGACTCCTCGACCGGGAAGTCTATCTTGCGCTGTGGATCGTCATCTTCACTCTCCTCGGTTTCTACCTGCTCGGGAAACTCCGCTTCGCACATGATGAACCGGTGGAGAAGATCAACGTGAAGAGACTCTTCCTGGCCATCATCGATTTCGCCTTCGTCATCTATATGATTCCAGGCATGTGGGGAGCTCCGCTGAAAGCACTTTCCGGCTATCTTCCGCCGATCACGACCCAGGATTTCATCCTGGGAGCAGAGCAGCCGGTCATCATGGAGAAACTTCCGGCAGCCGCCGAAATCTCCAGCTTCGGAAAGAAATATGACCTGCACCTTCCGCATAACCTTATAGGCTGTTTCACCCTCGAGGAAGGCATCCGAGCTGCTCAGGAACAAGACAAGCCGATCTTCCTGGACATCACCGGCCACGGCTGCGTGAACTGCAGGGAAATGGAGTCCAGAGTCTGGAGCGATCCTCGCGTCCTCGAAAGGCTGAGAAACGACTTCATCATCACAGCGCTCTATGTCGATGACAAGACCAAGATGGAAAAAGAAGATTGGCTCACCGCAGAAAGCGGAGATGTCTTCAAGCACATCGGGCGTGCGAATGCCTACATTGCAAGGACACGTTTCGAAGTCAGTTCACAACCGGCTTACATCCTGCTGGATAAGAACGGCAAGCAGCTGACCGCACCGTACAGCTACAACCTCAATGTCCAGGATTTCATCGACTTCCTGGATTCCATAAAGAAATGACAGACCTGAACCCGAGGAAGTGTTCCGCACTTCCTTAAAGAAAATCAGCCGGTCCTCTTGCGAGGGCCGGCTGATTTTCTTACGAAGACTGCTCTTCTACCTGGAGAAGACCTGTTCCATATCCCTTCCCAGTGCCGGAGCCGCGATAGCTTCCGGGACGAAAGACCAGTGACCGATCACAGCAGGATCACCCATGACGTCCGGAGTCAAGGTCTTGTGCTCCATGATGAAATCATAAAGCAGATCACGGATTTCCTTATGGTAAGCTACCACACGGTCACCGATGGTTGCCGTATCGATACCTGCACCCTCCGTCATGATCTTGCCGCCACCGCTGGCACGGTAGGAAGTCATGGCCACATTGTATTCAGTTTCCTCGGAGAAAACGGAACCGTCAGCGAGAGAAGCGATCTGCACGCGCTCCCCTGCCGGCTTTGTCACATCGACCGTATAGATCAGTCCACCGACACTGTCGAAGTTGTACGGACGGCTCTCGAAGGACCAGCCCATCACTCCGGTCCGGTAATCCGGCTGATGTCTGATCTTCAGGACATGGTCCGCTGCGGAAGATACCGTATTGATCCATCCGTCATAAGCATATTCCATATAGTCCTTCACCTCCTTGCCGCTCATCTTCACGACGAAAAGCTGGTTCTCGTAAGGATAGAGCGTGAAAAGGTCATTGTACAGCAAAGTGCCGGACTTTACCATCCCGTCGAAGGTCAATGGAGCCGCCATGGAGATCTGTGCAGGAGCTGCAGAAAGCGACACGGTATGGATGAGGTTCATATAATCGCACATTCCCTTGTAAGAATCGCGGGTTCGCAGTTCCGTCGTCAAGGTTCCGATCTTCTCGACCGTGAAAGCCTTCACCGCCTCATAGTCCGCACGGAAATGCTCCCGCATGACCGTATCCACCAGATCCTTGTTCAAAGGCACGTTCTCCGCACCGATGCTCTTGGAAACGACCTTTCCATCCTTCACCTCCAAGGTCAAGATACCATGACCGATGTTGCGGCAGTGACTGCCGGAATTGATCAGAACCATATCGTCCTTCTTGGCGACATAAGGACTATGATCATGGGAACAGATCAGGAAATCAACTCCCTCCAAGGTATTGAACAGGTCCAATCCCTGGTTTTCAAACTGCTTGCCGTCTCCCTCTCCAGTGCCGGAATGAACCAGCACGACCGTAACATCCGGTTTCTCCTGTTTCTTCACACGATCCACCGTTTCCTGGACACAAGGAAGAAGAGACTTGAATTCCATTCCTTCATAGATGTGCGGAGCCAGCCAAGCCTTCATGTTCGGATTCGTGAAACCGAGGATCGCAACCTTGAGTCCATGCTTGCGGACCGTTACATACTCTTTGAAATAAGGCTGTCCGTTGTTCGTGCGTACCGCATTGGCAGCCAGGAAAGGCACCTTCATGTCACGCACCATACGGTCATATACCGGATGTCCCGTCTCGATGTCATGGTTCCCGACCGCGATGGCATCATAACCCATATATTCCACCATGCGCGCATAGACGTGCCTGGTCGTATCATCGACGAAATTGAAATAATAAGACGCGTTGTCTCCCTGGAGGCAGTCTCCCGCATCGACCAGGATCACGTTCTCCGCACCGACCGCCTGACGCACGCTGTCTACATAATGATTCACAGCAAGCAAGGATCCCTTGGTCTGGTCTGAGACATAAAGCGAGTCGAAATAGCGCCCGTGCACATCGTTCGTCGAGAACAACTGCAAAGTATAGGTGCCATCCGGGCACTTGTTTCCTGCACATCCTGCCAGCAGGACAGCGGGAATCAAGAACAAAAAGATTTTTTTCATACAACTTATTTTTTACGTTTCAACAATTCATGAAGATTGAAGCGAAAGCCGACTATCTGCTGACAGCCGGAATAACCTTGCCGGAAACCTCCACCGCCATTGAAATGAAAGATCGCGCTCACATCGATCTGCAGATATCGTCCGATCTGAGGACGATAGTAGACTTCCAGACAATCGTAGAAAGCCGGACTTCCTGATCCATCCGTCCGCACCCGGTAGAACGGGTCACCGAAATAAAGGCTGCTGCCGTATTTGGCACCGGACTCATCGCGCATATTGTAATAAGGCATGAGATCCTTTCCGTAATACAGGCTGTTCTTCACGCCGAAATTCCAGTTCCGCAGCTCGAGATCCAGTTTTCCGCCTCCCGGAAAGACATATTTGCCCACGAACTTACGGTCCTGCTGGAAGGCCTGAAGCCAACCTACCGTCAACGAGAAGCGCTGGAGCGGAAGAAAGGCCGCCGCATCGAAGGTCAACGAAGGATGAAGAAGAATGTTGTCCACCACCCCGGATGCCACTCCCGAGCAAGCATAGTGATACATGTAGCCGCTATAGGCTAAGGTCAATGATTTCACGACCTCTGAACGACCCGAAGAGAAGACCACGAACCTCTCCCGACTGTCCGCACCTATCTTTCCCAACCAGTCCGCCCCAAGTTCATAATAGCTCTTCGGACGTCTGAACTGTAGCAGGAGTCCCTCGAAATTCGTGTCATAGAAGCGAAGGGAATCCGAGCAGAAAGCCTTGTCGTACCTGCCATCAGACACTCTTTTCGGGAAAATGCCGGCATGAAGGGAAAAATCCGTCTTTCCCAGCTTCATCCCGAAAGAATAGTACAGGACAAGTTCTTGAAAGAAATCCTTGAGCCTGCAGGACGCGCCGAAATCCTTCATGACATCGACACCGGCCATGAGCCGGTGACGATAGCCGTTGCGCTGTGCCACCTCGAGCCCCACCTCCGGAGTCAACCGCACCCCGAAGATCGTCATCGACGAAGAAAAGCGGCCAGGATCAAACTCTCTGTTGTCGAACTTCATCTCGAAATCCAGATCATAGGCGAAGCGTATACGGGAATCTTCACGCCCCTCCTGTCCTCCATCCGCCCGGACAGAAGACACGAAAAGCACCGCCAGAAGAATCACTGCGGCACATCTACGTAAAATTCGTTTCTGCATGAAGTCAAAGGTACTAAAAATACTTGTTGCCCCGATCTATTTTCAGTACTTTTGCATCCATAGAGACTTACAAGACATGATCAGACTTCAGACCCCAGTGCTTGACGAAAAATGCCCGACTCCCCTTTCCTACGAGGACCGCATCCTTCTGTTGGGCAGCTGCTTTACCGACAGCATCGGTCGTCGACTCGCAGATTACGGCTTCAGCACCTGCGTCAATCCCTTCGGTACCCTCTACAACCCGATCTCCCTTCTGAACAGCCTCGAACGACTGGCTGAAGGCAGGCTCTTCACCCACGAAGACTGCGTCCGAATGGGCAGCGGATCCGGTCTCACCTGTTCTTTCAGTCACCATACCTCCTTCGCCCGTCCGGACGAAGAAGGATTTCTGACTCATGCCAATGACGCCCTGGCTCAGGCCCATGACTTCTTCCTGTCCAGCACATACCTCATCATCACGCTCGGCACTGCCTGGTGCTATCGGCATGAAGCGAGCGGAAAGATCGTTTCCAACTGTCTCAAGCGGGATGCCCGGGAATTCTCCCGATTCCGGCTCAGCCCGGAAGAAACCACGGCCTCATTGACCCGGATCAAGGAACTGGCAGGAAATCGGAAAATCGTCTTCACCGTCAGCCCGATCCGGCACTTCAAGGACGGCGCACACGGCAATCAGCTGAGCAAGAGCACCTTACTCCTGTCCATCGACCGACTCGTGGAAAACGGTGAACTGCCGGGAGCGACCGCCTATTTCCCGGCCTACGAGATCATGATGGATGAACTGCGCGACTATCGCTTCTACAGCGAGGACATGACCCATCCTTCCGATCAGGCGACGGACTACATCCGCGAACGCTTCCTGGACTGGGCTCTTCCGGCGCAGGAACATCCCCGGCTGGAAGCCAGCATCCGGGCCTACCGGCACTCACAGCACCGCGAGATGCACTGAGGCCATCAGACGGGACGAGACTCTGAAAACGATACACTGAAAGACAGATTCTGATACCGGACAAAAAAAAAGGACGGCAGCGGAAATGAACCCGTTGCCGTCCCTCTTTTCTATCCTGAAGGGATTACCAGCCCAGCACGTAAGAGAAGATGAGCGGAGCTACGATAGTCGCATCGGACTCGACGATGAAACGTGGAGTGTCGATATCAAGTTTACCCCAGGTGATCTTCTCGTTCGGAACGGCACCTGAATAGGAACCGTAGGAAGTCGTACAGTCTGAAATCTGGCAGAAGTATGCCCAGAGCGGAGTACCTTCCCAACCGAGATCCTGCTCCATCATAGGAACGACGCAGATCGGGAAGTCACCTGCTGTACCGCCACCGATCTGGAAGAAGCCGACACCCTGTCCGCCGGAATTCTTCTTGTACCAGTCGGTCAGGAACATCATGGTCTCGACACCGGTCTTGATCATGAGCGGATCGAACTCGCCTCTGATGCAGTGAGCGGTGAAGATATTGGCTGTAGTACAGTCTTCCCATGCCGGAACGACGATAGGAATGTTCTTCTCGCAAGCTGCAAGTACCCAGCTGTCCTTAGGATCGATCTCGTAGTACTGCTCGAGAACACCGCTGCGGAGCAGACGGTAGATGACCTCGTAAGCGAAGAGACGCTCGCCCTTAGCCTTCATTTCCTTCCAGATCTCGAGGAGGTGGTCCTCAAGACGGCGGAATGCCTCTTCCTCAGGAATACAGGTATCGGTCACACGGTTCATGTGATTGTTGAGCAGATCCTTCTCCTCCTGCGGAGTCAGGTCTCTATAATGAGGAACACGATAGTAGTGGTTGTGAGCCACGAGGTTCATGATATCCTCCTCCAGGTTGTTAGCTGAACAGGAAACGATCTGGATCTTGTCCTGACGGATCATCTCAGCCAGAGACAAACCAAGTTCTGCGGTACTCATCGCACCTGCCATGGCAAGCATCATCTTGCCACCTTTCTTCATGTGCTCATCATAAGCCTTTGCAGCATCGACAAGAGCTGCAGAGTTGAAATGACGATAATGATGGGTAATGAAATTAGAAATAGGTCCTTTTTCCATTTTTTCTAAAGTTTTATATCGTTTTAACAGTAGTTGTCACATACGACCTGCGAAATTAACGAATTTTTCCGTATTTTTGCAATCGTTCGGCTTCAATTTTGACCGGAAGCCGCCCATGAACCGATTATATTGCAGTTAATATGTTTGATATCAGCCAGATAGAGCAGTTGGAGAAGATCAAGACTCCGTTCTACTATTATGACATGAATCTCCTGTACAGGAGTGTGGACCTGATGGCCGAGCTTTCCGCAAGGTACGACATCATGGTACACTATGCCATCAAAGCGAATGTCGACCGGAGGATTCTCAGCTATATCAGTTCTAAAGGAATCGGCGCCGACTGTGTCAGCGGCAATGAAGTCAAGCATGCCGTTTCCTGCGGCTTCGATCCGTCAAAGATCGTCTATGCCGGTGTCGGCAAGACCGACGACGAGATCTTCGAATCCATGGAAATCGGCATCGGCACCTTCAACTGCGAGTCACTCCAGGAAATCTACGTTCTCAACGAGATGGGCAGAACCTACGGGAAGACGATCAACATATCCGTCCGCATCAACCCGAACATCGACGCCCATACCCACCGCTATGTCACGACGGGACTGTACGAGAACAAGTTCGGCATCTCGAACCATGAGTTCGATTCCCTGATCGACCTGCTGCACAAGTGCCGGAACATCCGCTGCACCGGTCTCCATTTCCACATCGGCTCCCAGATCACCCGCGTGAAGGATGTCTTCAAGCTGGAATGTCAGAGGGTCAATGAGATCGTGGAGGAATTCGAGCGCAGAGGACTTCAGGTCAATGACATCGACCTCGGAGGAGGTCTGGGCGTGGACTACGAGAATCCTGACGACAATGACATCCCGCCGTTCGAGGAATGGTTCCGGACCATCAGTGAGAACATCCGCCGGAAGCCCGGACAGACCGTGCACATCGAGCCGGGAAGATGCCTGGTCGCCCAATGCGGCACCTTGCTGACGAAAGTGCTTTTCGTCAAGAGAGGAGAGACCAAGAACTTCCTCATCCTGGATGCCGGCATGAACGACCTCATCCGTCCGGCCCTCTACGGTGCCTACCACAAGATCGAGAACCTCTCCGCCAAGGAACGCCCGTATTTTCCGGAGAACCAGGCCTATGACATCGTAGGCCCGGTCTGCGAATCCAGTGACGTCTGGGGAGCCGGCAGATTCCTGCCGCTGAGCGTACGCGGAGACCTCATGGCCATCCGCAGCGCGGGAGCCTACGGTCAGGTTATGGCCAGCCGCTACAACATGAAGGACTGGGCCCAGACCGTCTATTCCGACGAACTGGAGAAGGCCGTACTGAAAAAAGATTATTTTGAAAATCTATAGTTATGTTTGAAAATTTGAGTGAAAGACTGGAGAGATCGTTCAAGATACTCAAAGGTGAAGGCAAGATTACAGAGATCAACATTTCCGAAGCGCTGAAAGACATCCGCAGAGCCCTGCTCGACGCCGATGTCAGCTACAAGATCGCCAAGACCTTCTGCGACGACGTGAAGAAGAAAGCGATCGGCCAGAACGTGCTCACTGCCGTCAAGCCGCAGCAGATGATCGTCAAGATCGTCCACGATGAGCTGGCAGCCCTCATGGGAAGTGAATTCAGCGAGATCAATATCAAGGGCAATCCGGCCGTCGTGCTCGTCGCCGGTCTGAACGGTTCCGGTAAGACCACGTTCTCCGGAAAGCTGGCCCTCAACATCAAGAGCAAGAGAGGCATGAAGGTGCTCCTGGCTGCCTGCGATACCTTCCGTCCTGCCGCTATCAACCAGCTGCAGGTACTCGGTGAGCAGATCCAGGTGCCGGTCTATACGGAAGAAGGCGAGAAGGATCCGATCAAGATCGCCAAGGCAGCTATCCAGAAAGCCAAGGCAGAAGGCTATTCCGTCGTGATCGTCGATACCGCCGGTCGTCTGACTGTGGACCAGCAGCTCATGGATGAGATTTCGGCCTTGAAGGACGCGGTGAATCCGACCGAAACCTTGTTCGTCGTCGATGCCATGACCGGACAGGATGCCGTGGAGACCGCAAAAGCCTTCAACGACCGCATCGATTATGACGGTGTCGTATTGACGAAGATGGACGGTGATACCCGTGGCGGTGCCGCGCTGACCATCCGTGCCGTCGTCGGAAAACCGATCAAGTTCGTCAGCTCCGGTGAAAAGATGGAAGCACTCGATGTCTTCCACCCGAACCGTATCGCAGACCGTATCCTCGGCATGGGTGACGTCGTTTCCCTCGTCGAGAAGGCGCAGGAGCAGTTCGACGAGAAACAGGCCCGCGAACTCAAGAAGAAGCTGGCCAAGGACCAGTTCACCTTCATGGATTTCTACAATCAGATCCAGCAGGTAAAGAAGATGGGAAACATCAAGGACCTCGCTTCCATGATTCCTGGTGTAGGTAAAGCCATCAAGGATGTGGACATCGACAACGATTCCTTCAAAGGCGTGGAGGCCATCATCCTGGCTATGACTCCGGCAGAGCGTGAGCATCCGGAGATCATCAACGGCAGCCGCAGGAAGAGAATCGCCGACGGTTCAGGAACTTCCGTCGCTGAAGTGAACAAGCTCATCAAGCAGTTCGAAGGCACCCGCAAGATGATGAAGACCGTCATGGGCGCGAACATGCAGCAGATGATGCGTCGCGGTGGCATGAGAAGACGCTGAATCTTCCAGAACAGAGATAAAGGGAGGCCGGGTCAAAAGTAATTTTGATCCGGTTTTCTATGTAATATGGCGTGGTAAGGGCGGAGGCAATGAGACGGGCTCAGAAGCACTCGTCCCGGAAATTCACCAGATAGACTTTCCTTACCCCACGCGTGATGGCGGTGTACAGCCATTTGAGATCATCGAGGTTCAGTTCCGGCTGCCAGAACGGATTGTCGATGAAGACACAATCCCATTGACCTCCCTGAGACTTGTGCCCGGTGATCGCGTTGGCATACTTGAGCTGAAGGGCATTGTAATACTTATCCTCACGCACCTTCTCATACCTTTTCTTCTTGGTCGTGATGTAGGCATAGTCGTCGTTGACCCCGTTATAGAGCTGGTTCGACTGTTCATAGGTCAATGAAGCGCTCTCCGACTCGAGCGTATCGAGAATGACCTTGGCGGTGATCTCCTGATCCCCATAATCTGGAAGAGAAAGCCGGGCATCAGCGAAATGCAGCCCGTAACGATCCTCGAAATGACTGATCCTGAGCAATTTGGCAATGTCACCGTTGGCAATGTAGTCCAAGCCTTCGACCTCTTCGAGGAACTGATAGCAGTTCTTCACGATCATCAGCTTGTCGTCCCGTACAAGGCGGTCCTCCTTGAACTGAACCGTCGAACGGATGCCGGCATTATAACGGATGGCCCTTTTGTTCGAACGGCAGAGAATGATGGTCTCGTCCTCCCCGTATTCGCCATAGGCATCGGAAATCTTCTCGATCAGCTCTCCCCCGTTGATCCTTTCGATGTCGGAGAAGCCCTCGACATCAAGGAAGAGTTCATCCAGCGGAAGGACTCCCGGACCGTAATCCAGTTCCGAAATGAGCTGACGGAGAATGGTGGCGTTGTGCAGGATGCCTGATTCCTGCTGCTGACGGACGACCGTGGTCAGTTCGACGAAGATCGAGCCTCCCAGCATCGCGATATAGTCCTTGGACAGCGCCGGAGAGCAATCCAGTCCGATCGGCGGGAGCTGGGCGGCATCTCCAGCCAGGATGAGCTTGCAGTCCACCCCCGAACGCACATAGCTGACCAGATCTTCCAGCAGGTTGCCGGAACCGAAGAAGGAACTCGACTGCTGGGTACCCGTATCGATGCCGATGAGACTGACCTCATCGACGATGTAAAGGGTATTCTTGTCTTTATTGGGACTCAGGCTGAATTGCCCGAAGCCGTCTCCTCCGACTGATTTCTGCCGGTAGATATGTTTGTGGATGGTCTGGGCCGGCTGACCGGCATAAGAAGAAAGAACCTTGGCCGAACGGCCGGTCGGAGCAAGGAGGACACATTTGTTCTTCAGCTCCGTCATCACGGAAATGACGGCCGCCAGGGCAGTCGTCTTGCCGGTACCGGCATAACCGTTCACGACAAGGATATCATCATCGGAAAAGATGAACTCCCCGATGGTCCGGAGCATCCGGTCCTGACACGCTGTCACCTCGAAAGGCAAGAGCGCCTTGAACCGTGAATATAGATAATCGCTGCCTCCCATGATCAGCTCCGCTTCTCCGCTTCTTCCTTAAGGCTGACCTGACAGGATTTGAGTCTTTTCTTCAAAGTAAAGTTTTCCTCTACAAGATCCACGACCTCAGCATTGAGTTCAGCCAGCTGATCATCACCTTCAAACTTGCAGTTGTACATGCGGCCGAGCTTGGAGTAAGCCTCCAATGCGTTCAGCATCTTATAGATCGGATGGACATAGTAGGACAGGAAGAAATAGCCCAGCAGGAAGACCAGGACAAGACCGGAAGCCAATGCGACCATTCCCGGAACGATGCTCCTGTAGAAAGCATCCTGGAAACTGGCCGAATGGATGTTCAAGCGTTCATACAGCTGCACGTCAACCACCTTGACCTGATGCTGGAACTCATCGAAGTGAGGGCGGAAGTCCGTCTTATACCATTTCTCCAGACTTCCCGTTTTCCTGATGCCGGTATAGGCCAGATCATGGTAGGCACCCGTGCAGGCATTGAAGGCGATCAGGACAGAATCCACCTCTGCGACCGGAGAAAGCTGCTGCACATAAGACTGTATGGCAGCAGCGCAACTGTCGCTTTCATGAGGGACTTCCAGCACCGCAGAATCATTGAGCTTGATGGCTTCCAGCACATTGAGATTATACTGTTCCGCCTTATTCTCCAGCCGCTTGATCTGTCTGAGCGCTGACACATCTTCATTGATCAGGGCCGAAACGGAAGAACTGACCCTATCGTACTCGATGATGGAGATGACACTCGACAAGACGAGGATGCAGGTGATGGACGAAAGCGCCCACCAGATCTTCGTCTTCATTGATGGCTTCGCTTTATTTTTCCCTACAACATTCATTTCTAGAACTTGAAAGAATCTTTCAATGCGGTCGTCTTGTTGAATACGAAATGATCAGGAGTGGAATCCGGATCCTTGAAGAAATAACCGACACGCTCGAACTGTACGGCGATGCCGGATTGATCCTCGAGAAGAGCCGGCTCTGCCCAGCCCTTGCTGATGACCAGAGAGTCCGGATTCAGATATTTCTTGTAATCGACACCTTCCGGGATATTACCCATCTGCGCCTCGGTGAAGAGCTTATCGTAGATACGGAGTTCCAGTTCCCTCGCATGAGCGGCAGAAACCCAGTGGATCGTACCTTTGACTTTCCGCCATTCTCCTGCACCCGGTCTTGAAGTCGGATCATAAGTACATCTGATCTCGATGATGTTGCCCTCGGCATCTTTCACCACTTCCTCACACTTGACGATGTAGGTATATTTCAGACGCACCTCACCGTCCGGTTTGAGACGGAAATATTTCTTAGGCGGCTCCTCCATGAAGTCGTTGCGGTCGATATAGACTTCTCCGGAGAAAGGCACTTTGCGGGAAGGACCTTCCGGATCTGCCGGATTCAACGGAGCGTCGAACCATTCTACCTTTCCCGGCTCCCAGTTGGTGATGGTCACCTTGACCGGATCCTGCACGACCATATAACGGTTGGAACGTTCATTAAGGTCCTGACGGACGCACCACTCCATCAGCTGAAGGTCAATGAGCTGCTCTCTCTTGGCCACACCCACCTTCTCGGCGAACATACGGATGGATTCCGGTGTGTAACCCCTACGGCGGATACCGCAGATAGTCGGCATACGAGGGTCATCCCAGCCGCTGACATAATGGTTCTTCACCAGTTCCAGCAATTTACGCTTGGACATCACGGTATAGGTGAGGTTCAATCTCGCGAACTCGTACTGATGGGACGGGAAGATGCCCAGCTTCTCGATGAACCAGTCGTAGAGCGGTCTGTGAACATCGAACTCGAGCGTACAGATGGAATGGGTGATGTGTTCGATGCTGTCGCTCTGGCCATGGGCGAAGTCATACATCGGATAGATGCACCACTTGTCACCGGTTCTGTGGTGATGTGCATGCACGATACGATACATGAGCGGGTCACGGAACAGCATGTTCGGATGCGCCATGTCGATCTTCGCACGGAGCACTTTCTCGCCGTCAGCATATTTTCCGTCCCTCATTTCGCGGAAGAGCTTCAGATTCTCCTCTACAGAACGGTTCCTGTACGGGCTTTCGACACCTGGAGTCTGAACGGTACCACGACCTGCACGGATTTCCTCCTGAGTCTGGTCATCGACATAAGCCAGACCTTTCCTGATCATTTCCTCAGCCCATTCATAGAGCTGATCGAAATAGTCGGAAGCATACCTTTCCTGATCCCAATCGAAACCGAGCCAATGAATGTCTTCCTTGATGGAGTCGACATATTCGGTATCTTCCTTGACAGGGTTGGTATCATCGAAGCGAAGATTCGTCTTTCCGCCATATTTCTTCGCAAGACCGAAATTGATGCAGATGCTCTTCGCATGCCCGATGTGAAGATAGCCGTTCGGTTCAGGTGGGAAACGGGTCTGGATGTGATCACACTTGCCTTCAGCCAGATCTTTCTCGATGATTTCCTCAAGGAAATTAAGGTTGCGGGTCTCTTCGACCTCTTTGTTCAGTTCTTCCATATCTATGTTGATTTTTATAATCTATTGATATTGTCCAATAAACTTACAAATATAAAGATTAATTAGTATTTTTGTGCTATCAAAAACCCAAATTACAGGAAAATGATCAAATCAATGACTGGATACGGCAAGGCAGAGGCCGTCCTCGAAGCAGGAAAACTCACCGTGGAAATAAGATCACTCAACGGCAAGACCGCCGACATAGCCATCAAATCCTCCCTTCTTCCGAAAGACAAGGAACTTGCGATAAGACAGAAGATCGCGAATGCCCTCCAGCGAGGAAACATCGACGTGTTCCTTACTTTTGAAGCCAAGGCGGAAGAAGCCGCGAAACAGATAAACAAAGATATCGTACTTTCTTACTGGAAACAGCTGGAAGAAATCAATAAGAAGATCGCCAGCGCCCCTTACGGCACCGCTGATGCAGACCATCTTCTCCCGGCCATTCTCCGTCTCCCGGACGTGTTCGAGACCAAGAAGCAGGAAATCATCAACGAAGAGAACTGGACGCTGGTCGACCGATGCTTCGATGAAGCCCTCGAAGACATCAACCGTTTCCGAGCCCAGGAAGGTGCTGTCCTCTACAAGGACGTGACCGACAAGGTTGCCAGAATCCAGTCCTATTCCGCAGAAGTCGAGAAATACGAGAAAGAGCGCACGGAAGCCATCCGCGAGAAGATCCTCAACCGTTTCGCCGAACTTCAGCTGGAGCCGGACCAGAGCCGTCTCGAGCAGGAAATGATCTTCTACATCGAGAAACTCGACATCAATGAAGAAAAAGTCCGTCTCCGCCAGCACTGCCGCTATTTCCTGGAAACCATCGAGAACGATCCGTTCCCGGGCAAGAAATTAGGCTTCATCGCTCAGGAAATGGGACGTGAGATCAACACTACCGGTTCCAAAGCGAACCACAACGAAATCCAGAAACTCGTGGTCAAGATGAAGGACGAACTGGAAAAGATCAAGGAACAGTCACTCAACATCCTTTAGAGAAAGACACAAACGATAGAAAAGAGGGTTCAGTTCAGAACTGAACCCTCTTTTCTATCGACATGCCGTCACGGCAACTATTTCGTGACGTACATCAGTCCCATCTCCAATCCCCAGCAACCATCCTGCACGACAGGAACCTTCACCCCGTCTGCATTGCCGACCAAGGTCTGATCCTCCAGGAAAGTATGAGAATGACCTCCGACCACGATATCGATGCTGTGCGACTTGCGGGCCAGTGCAAGATCATTGTCCGGTCCCGTACTCTCGTCATGACCGATATGGGTCAAAGCGATGACCAGATCACATTTCTTGACCGTCTTCAGATAGGCCGCATACTCTTCGGCGACCACCACCGGATCCAGATACTTCATGTTCGCGGCGACCGACTGATCCACCACCTTGGTCACATCGGTCAGCAATCCGATGATGCCGATCTTGTAACCGGCCTTACGGACGATGGCATAAGGTTCCACCAGACCCTCCAGAGGAGTTCCCTCGAAAGAATAATTGGCACAAAGCACAGGAGCGTCCAGATCAGAAAGTCTCCTGGCCAGTTCGACAACACCGTTGTCGAACTCATGATTTCCCAGACAGACGGCATCCGGACGGAAAGCATTGAGGACTTCGATCTCGATATTGCCGTTCAGTTCCGTGAAATAAGAAGTGCCCTGCCCGAAATCTCCGGCATGGAGCAGCAGAACGTTCCTGCGGCCGTCCGCCGTCCTGACACTGTCGATGAAGGCAGCCTGTTCGATGACACCGCCCTGCCCCTTCTTCACTCCAGAACGCTGCGGATCGATGTGACTGTGCGTATCGTTCAGATGAATGATGGTCAATCTTTTCTGGGCTGAAACAGGAAGCGCCAGCACCAGCGCGATAAATACATATAGAATTCTTTTCATGACTTTCCGGTTTGATTATCTGATCACCACACGACCGTCCTCATGATAGCAGATCGGACGTCCTGCAGCGGTTTCCGCATAAACATGCTTGAGAATGACATCAATGATGTTCACCTCGAAAGGCTGCACTTCCAGCGCTCCATCCGCCATACGGAGGTCGTCTCCGCCATGCAGCAGGAAGGAGATGGTCGCCATGCCGTATTCCTTGTCATCCTGAAGCGGTTCTCCGCCGATCTTCGCGGACACCAGTTTTCCATCCTCCGCAACGACTTCCACGCCTCCGAGCACCTGGAAGCGAGTTGCGGCCATCCACTCGAGCCATTGGCGGATCGTACTGCCTTTATGACGGACATAGACGATCTGATTACGGAACGGGAACATGGACAGCATATCATCCAGAATGATATCTCCTTCTGGAATATAGGAACGGATTCCGCCGAAGTTGCCGACTCCGATATCCACCTTCTTGCCGGACAGCTCCTCTACGGAAGCCATGACGATATCGATGAACCAGTTGGAAAGCGCACTTTCCGGATAATCCTTTTCCATCGTCATCGAAGCATGGCCGATGACATCCTTTACCCTGGCCATCGCCGGCTGTGCGGCAATCACGGCCTTGGCAGCTCTGTAGGTCGCCGTATTCTTTCCATAGACCCTGCCGGAAGGAGCATGGTAACGTCCACCCTTGATGTAGCCTAAAGCTTCCTTCACATTCTCCTTGTTCGGAGCGACGCATCCGGTACGGGAACCGTCCATGACCGTCTTTTTCCAGCTGGACTCCACATTCTGCGCAGCAAGACTCATGGTCAGCAGGACCAGCACCGCCGCAATTACTGTTCTTCTTATTTTCATTTTCCTGAAATCATTTCATTTTCAACCATTTCCACAGTTCCTTGAAAGTCGTCTTCTTGCCGAACATCAGGATCCCGATCTTGTAGATCTTCGCAGAGCCCCAGGCGCAGAGCACGAAGGTGACGAGGAGCAGGGCGATCGAAAGGGCGATCTCCCAGCCCGGAACCCCGAACGGGATACGTGCCAGCATCACGATCGGCGAAGTGAACGGAATGATGGACCCCCAGAACACGACAGCGCTATCCGGTGCCTTGAACGCATAGAACGCGATGAAGAAGGCGATCAGCAACGGAATCGTCACCGGAATCTGCAGCTGCTGCGTATCGGCCTCGTTCTCTACTGCGGAACCGATGGCCGCAAAGAAGGAAGCATACAGCAGATAACCTAAGATGAAGTACACCACGAAAGCGAGAATGGTCTTCAGATAAGGGAAATTCTGCAGAGCAGATACCACAGCCACCATTTCCTGATTTCCGGAAGGAAGTTCCGGCATGTTCATGACACTCATGGCTGCCGTATCGGCATCCACGCCCATCGCGGCCGTCATCTGAGTCATCTGCTCCGTCTGCATGGTGGCGCTGGCCATCAGTGAATCGAAGCCGACGAAAGAAGATATGCCGACGACCAGTACAAGGGTCAAGGCCACCCACAGGAAGAACTGGGTCAAGGCCACACAGGCCACACCGATGATCTTGCCGAACATCAGCTCCGTCGCCTTCACGGATGAGACGAGCACTTCCACGACACGGCTGGACTTCTCTTCGATCACGCTCTGCATGACCATGCCAGAGAACATCGCGATGAACATGTAGATGATCATGGACAGGACGAGAGAAATCATCATGGACACTTCAGAAGAGGAAATTTCGGCCTTGCCGTCCGCTCCCAAGGTGAAAGTGGAGATCGGAACGTTGCTCTTGACCGACTTCATGATCGTTCCGAGATTCTCTACACCGGATTTCCCGATGTTGTATTCCTCGATGATCTCATCGATGCCCCCCTTGATGGCTGCCTTCGTGTCCACACTGATCGGTTTCTCAGAATAGACGGAAACGTTTCCCAAGGCCAAAGTATCTGTACGTCCCTTGCAGGCCTCCGGCGTCTGGATATGCAGGACCGCCTGCAGACCGGCTTCTCCCAGTTCCGCTTTCAGCGAATCCAGGTCAGCCTCGCTGAAATCCTGGAACTCGAGCGTAGAAGTGTTTTCCAGGCGCTGCACGATCTGATGCGTCTCATCGATGACGGCGATCTTGCTCTGATCCTCTTCCGCCAGGAACATGATCAAGGACGGAAGGACACAGATGGCCGCAAAGAAGATCGGACCGAGGAAAGTGATGAGCAAGAAGGATTTCTTCTTGACTCGGGTCATATATTCTCTAGATATGATGACGTTGATAGTATGCAGATTCATAAGCTATTCCCCCTCTGTAACCAATTTGATGAATATATCGTTCATTCTCGGAATCAGTTCCTTGAATGAATTCACGGCTGCGCCCTGCGCGATGACCGCAGACAGAACGGCATTCGCATCCGCTCCCGGTGCGATGGCCAGCACGGCCTCGTGACGCTCTCCGTTCACCCCGTCGCTGAGGATGGAGAAGACGCCCTCCGCAGGAACCAGCGCCTCTGCGGAACTGTAGATCAGCTCGACATTGTTGTGACCGTATTTACGACGGATCTCATCCACACCTCCGGCAATCACCAGATGAGACTTGTTGATCAAGGCAATGTTGTCGCAAAGTTCCTCTACGGATTCCATGTTATGGGTGGAAAGGATGATGGTCGCTCCTTCGTCCTTCAGACGGAGGATTTCCTCGCGGATCACCTGAGCGTTGACCGGGTCAAAACCGGAGAACGGTTCATCCAGGATGAGCAGAGACGGCTTATGCACCACCGTCGTGATGAACTGGAGCTTCTGCGCCATACCCTTGGAAAGCTCTTCCACCTTCTTGTTCCACCAGTTCTCGATTCCGAAACGGACGAACCACTCCTTCAAGGCAGCGGCAGCCTCCTTGGCCGTCATCCCCTTGAGCTGGGCCAGGTACATTGCCTGATCCCCGACCTTCATCTTCCGGTAGAGTCCACGCTCCTCCGGCAGATAGCCGATCCGTGCCACATCCTCCTGCGTGATCCGATGTCCATCGAACAGGATTTCTCCCGCATTCGGAATCGTGATCCTGTTGATGATCCTGATCATCGTCGTCTTTCCGGCTCCGTTCGGGCCCAGAAGGCCGAAAATCTTCCCCTTGGGAATGTCAATGGAGACATTGTCCAAGGCAACCTTCTCACCGAAACTCTTCGAGACGTTTCTGCATTCAATAAGTCCCATGATCTTCTTGATTTACTGTTGTTTTCTAAATATCCACGATTCTGGCGACCAGTTCCACCAGCAGTTCCGCAGGAGTCGCTTCTCCCGCTTCCCCACCTTTTCCCTTGTAGTCGTAATCCCGGATCAAGGCGATGACCGCCATACATTTCTTCAACGGATAGTTCCGAACCGCCTGATCGTACTCCCGGATGAAATAAGGATTCACGCCCAGCACCTTGATCTTCGTCGCCTGTGACGGCGAAGAATCAGAAAGCAGCAAGGCTTCGTACTTGAGAATTCGATTGAAATGATTGAAAAGGGCACCTGTCGCCATCGGCATGGCGAATTTCGCGGCCGCTCCGATATGTGCGGCGATATTGAGCGCTTTCGGCGCATTCTTCGCGGAAAGTTCCTTCGTCAGTTCGAAAATGCTGAACTGGCGGCTGATTCCGACATTCTTTCCGATATCCTCGGCCGTGATCCTGACCTGCCCTTCCGGTATGTTCTTCAGCATCTTCTGGGTCTCGATCACGATCTTGTTCAGATCAGTGCCCGCATGCTCGGCCAGCAGGTTCGCACCGTCCGGATGCAGCTCCAGTCCGAGGGACCGGTAATGATCCATGATCCAGTCCGGCATCTCGTAATCCCGCAACGGTTCGGAATCCACGACAGCCCCGATCTTGGAAACCGCCTTATACAAGGCTTTCCGTTTATCGGCCTTCGCACCATGCATGGCAATGACCAGTACCGTGGAATCCAGAGGCTCCGTACAATAGACGGCCAGTTCCTCCAGATCACGCATCATCTGCGCCTCCTTCACGACCACCAGCTGCCGTTCCGCGAACATCGGATATCTCCGGGCATTCGAGACGACCGTCTCCGCATCCACATCGGCGCCGTAGCAGATCAACTCGTTGAAATCACGCTCCGATTCATCCAGCGCATAGCGGATGACGGCATCGCAGACCATATCCACATAATAGGGTTCCTCCCCCATCAGCAGATAGACCGGCTTGAAATGTCTGTCCCGTGCATCAGAAACCAGTTCCCTGCACAATGAATCTGTCTGTAGATATCCTTTCGCCATAATCACACAAATTTAGAAAAAAAATGTGGCCGGACAAATTCCGGCCACTGACATTACATGAATTTTCAATTCATGTTCCTATTCCTGTCTCTTTTCTTTTACCTTGACGATCTTTTCCTTGAGGATATCCACACAATCGACCAAGGCATCCTCGAAGGTCTTCGCATTTCTCTCGACGATGAGATCTCCGCCTCCCGCGATCCCTACTTGAATCTTCACATTCTTGTTTGCGTGTTCCTGGAGCAGTGACAATGTAACCTCTACATTAAGAATCGCGTCATAGAACTTTGCGAGTTTCGAAACCTTTTTCTCTACGAAGTCCAGCAATTTCTGGTCTGCATCAAACTTGATGGATTGTACTCTAATCTCCATATTTACCTCCACTTTTGGCCCTGGGATGGGCAGATTGATAAATTGTTTTAAGCTGACTGATGGTATTGTGCGTATAGACCTGGGTCGCGGCCAATGAAGAATGCCCCAGCAGTTCCTTGATCGAATTCAAGCCCGTGCCTGCCGACAAGAGTTCAGTCGCAAGCGAGTGCCGGAGGACATGGGCGGACAGACGTCCGGAAATGCCCTTGACCCCACCCAATTCCGTCTTGACGGCATTGTCAACGAACTCAGGATACAGCGGGAAACCCTTCCTGGTCACAAAGACCGTTTCTTTCAAAGACCTGTTACGCTGCAACAGCACCTCAACTGCATGTAAATATAATGAAATTTCCTTACAAAATATATCCGTAAGCGGAATTTCGCGCATTTTATCACCTTTACCGCGGATAAGGGCGACCCTGCGCCTGAAGTCCAGATCAGCAATTTCCAGGCCAATGAGCTCAGACCGACGGATTCCAAGCGCATATAAGGTCAGGATCACCGCCCGTCTCAACCTGCGATCATAAAGATCCGCGGCATGCGCCTGAGAACCGGCCGCTCCCTCCCAAGCCGTCCGGAACATCTCCAAGGCCTCCTCGCCGGCATAATAGGCGGTCTCATTGAAATAAAGGTCCATCGATTCCTTCCGGTAGAATTCCGGAAGACGACGAGCTTCCTTCGGTCGTGTGACCAGAGCGACCGGATTCGATTCCATCAGTCCCCGCCTGACCAGATAGCGGCAGAAACCGCTCAGCACGGAAAGGTGGAGATTGACGGTCCGTGGAACCAGTTTCCGTTCCTCCAGCAGATGGACTTCATAGGTGCGGATGATGTTCGGCGCAAGAGCCTCCACCGTGCACTCGCCTTCCACCAGGCCGCGACCGGTCACCCAGGACGACCACTCCTCCAGAACCTCCCGGTAAATGTCCCTGGTCCGCACGCTGTAGCGGCGCACGGTCAGGACATGATCCAGATATTCACTGATTTCCTTCATGAGACTTCCGTCATCTGACAGGATGCAGGCCGAGTTCCTCCGCCTTGGCTCTCATGAGAGCATCGGCCGCTTCGAAAGTATTCTCGATCTGTCCGTCCAGGATCGCATTCTTCACATGATCCTTGAGCACGCCGATCGTATTGCAAGGCTCTATGCCATACACTTCCATCACATATTCACCCGTGATCGGATTCTTGAAATTGCGCACGGCATCCTTCTCTTCAACTTCCACCAGTTTCCGGATCACCAGGTCGAAATTCGCCTTGAGCTTCTCCACACGACGCAGGTTCTTCGAGGTAATGTCAGCCCGACAGAGCAGCATCAGGTCGTCGATATCGTTTCCAGCATCGAACAGCAGTCGACGGACCGCAGAATCGGTCGCTTCCTCCGTGACCAGCGCGATCGGACGCAGATGCAGGCTCACCAGCTTACGGACATATTTCATCTTCTCGTTGAGCGGCATCTTCAGGGACTTGAAGATCCTCGGAACCATCTTGGCGCCCACGACTTCATGGCCATGGAAGGTCCAGCCCAGATTCGGGTCATACTTCTTCGTGACCGGCTTGCCGATATCATGAAGCAGTGCGGCCCAACGGAGCCACACATTCGGCTGTGTCCTGACCTCCGCCGTCTCGACGCCGTCCTCGAAGATATAGTCCTTCAAGCGGCCTTCCGCAATCGCCTCTTCCTCATAGCGGGCGACATTGTCCACGACTTCAAGCGTATGGGAGAAATTCTCCTTATGACTTCTTCCCTCGATCGACTCGACGCCTTTCAGATGACCGAGCTGCGGCAGGATATACTCCAGCAGACCGGTCTCGTCCATCAGACGGAAAGCGATGGAAGGTTTCGGGCAGACCAGAATCTTGTTGAGCTCGTCCACAATTCTTTCCTTGGACAGGATCGCCATCCTCTCCTTGTTACGCGCGATGCTTTCCAGCGATTCCGGAACGATCCTGAACTCCAGTTCCGGCGTAGAGAGCTTGGTCGCGAAACGGATGGCCCTCACCATGCGGAGCGGATCATCGCTGTAGGTCGTGTCCGGATCCAGCGGAGTACGGATGATGCCGGCCGCCAGATCCTTGATGCCGCCGAACGGATCGACCAAGGCACCGAAATCTTCTTTCTGGAGACTGAAGGCCATCGCATTGATGGTGAAATCTCTTCTCAGCTGATCATCCTCGATAGTTCCGTCCTCGACGATCGGCTTACGGGAATCTCTGCGGTATGACTCTCTCCGGGCTCCGACGAACTCGATCTCGACCCCATTGAACTTGAGCATGGCCGTACCGAAATTCTTGAACACGGACACATGACTGTGCACCTTCTCTCCGACTGCTTCCGCCAACCGGATGCCGCTGCCCTCGACCACGATGTCGATATCCTTGCTCGGACGACCCAGGAAACAGTCTCTCACATAACCTCCGATGACGAAGGCTCTGACCCCGAGTTCCTCAGCCACCTCTGAAACGATGCTGAAGATACGGTGGTCCAAATAACCGTTTATGATTGTATCTGCCATAAATACTGAATTTCAACTTTACCGGAGCATTTCCGCATAGACCGGCACTTCTGCAAGCGGAGCATAACCTTCCGCCGCCGTCGCTCCTTTCTTGCGGAACATGAAGGTATGCGTTCCGTTGGTGATGATGATGTATTTCACATCCAGCACCATATTGTAACGCACGGCCTGCTGCAGCACCTCCGGCCCCAATTCCACTTCCGGACGCTTGCACTCCACGACAGCCAGCGGACGGGCACTCCGGTCAAATACCAGGATATCGGCCCGGAACTGCTTCTGTCCCAACCTGAACCCGACTTCACTTTTCATCATATGGGCGGGTATCTCCATCCGGCGGAGCATGAAAGCGATGAATCCCTGCCTCACCCTTTCTTCCGGAGTGAGGGCCACCTCCTTCCTGCGAAGCGGATCCCAGATCTGTTTCATTTCTGCCATAACCTGCAAATTTACACAATTATTTATAGATTTGCAGACTGAAACCAACTAATGCAGCCATGAAGACACGTAACGACCGGAATACTCCCCCTCTGGACATCATCTACGAAGATGAATGGATCATCGTGATCGACAAGCCGTCCGGCCTGCTGACCATGTCCACCGGTGCGGAAGGAGAAGTGACCGCCTATTCCCTGACAAGAGCCTATGTTGAAGGACGCCGGCCGCAGGACAGGAGACGCGGACGTTACGGACGTCAGGAACAGGGATTGTTCATCGTCCATCGTCTGGACCGAGACACTTCCGGCCTTCTGATCTTCGCCAAGGACATCCGGACCAAGGAAATCCTTCAGGAGCATTGGAACGAGCTCCTGCTTTCCCGCTGCTACACAGCCATCGTAGAAGGGCATCCTGCCCAGCCGGAAGGCACCCTCAAGACCTACCTTTTCCAGGATCCCATTTCCCTGAGAGTCTGGTCCAGTCCGAAAGACAATGGAGGCAAGCTCGCCATCACACGTTACCGCACCATGAAACAGAACCAGGACTACACCATGCTGGAATGTGAACTCGAGACCGGACGGAAGAACCAGATCCGCGTACAGTGCGAAGGAATGGGCTGTCCGGTCGCAGGTGACCGCCGCTACGGCGCGAAGACCAATCCCCTGGGCCGTCTGGCTCTGCATGCCCGTCGCATCGTCCTGATCCACCCCTACGAAAATGAGGAGTTTGAATTCAGCTCCAAACTCCCCGATGTATTTCGAAGAATCAAGTTCTGATCCTTATCTGCCGCGTTTATCCCGCCTGCGCGGCCGCCACGGTTCAACATCCTCGTTTTCCCCCTTCAGAGAAGGGAGGCTGATACCGTATTTCAGGGCAAGCAACCTCACGACGATGACCGTGACTGCAGCAAGAATGGCTGGAAGTGCCTGAGGAGCATCCAGCAGCGTACAGCAATAATAGACCAGACCGCCGATGACACATGCCACCGCATAGATATCTTTTCTGAAAATGAGCGGAACCTCATTGATGAAGATGTCACGGAGCATGCCGCCGGCCGCACCCGTGATGCAGCCCATGATGATGCTGACCCACATGGACTGGTCCGCCATCAGACTTCTTTCCAGACCGACCACCGTGAAGACACCGAGCCCGATGGCGTCGAAGAAATAGAAGGTATTGTCCAGTTTCACGACATGCTTCCTGAAAATGATGACGAAAAGCAGGGCGATGGCCGTAATGATCAGATAGGCTTCGTTGGTCGTCCAGAATGGGCGTACGCCCAGCATCATATCCCTCAAGGTACCGCCGCCTACCGCAGTCACGAAACCAACGACATAGGCACCGAAAAGATCAAAGTTCTTCGCCGCCGCCAGACGGACACCGCTGATGGCGAAAGCAAAGGTTCCTATATAGTCAAGGAGGGTTGTCAAGGTAAGATTCATTTCCATTTCAACGTTAAGTTTCGTCTCTGAAATCTATTGCAAATATAAACTAATTTCTCTAAATTAGTAGTCGCATAATTTTAGTAATCACTAACACTTTAATATTATGGTAAGATATTGTGTAATGTGGAAGTTCAGGCCATCAGATGGCAAAACTCCAAAGGAAGTAGCAGAAGATGTCAAAGAGCGTTATGAGTCCCTCATGGGACTTATCCCGGGACTTGAAGGTCTTGAAATCGGAGTTAACAGAAATGCTTCAGCGACAGCCTATGATGCGATCATGGTCGCTGATTTCAAAGATTGGGATGCTCTTGCAGCTTACAAAGCTGACACCATGAGGGACAACGTGATAAAATATGTAGAAACACTTGCAGATGTCAGGGCTAGAGTAGAATACGAAAGATAAATATCCGCCCCCTTTCCCGTTAAGGGCAGCAAGAAAAAGCCGGAATCACTTGCGATTCCGGCTAATATTTTTTCTATCCATTCCGAACTACCTGTTCATGAACTTCTTCGTATGCTCGGCGATCAGGTCAGGATCATCGAAATAATTGATCTTCATCGCCTCCTTCACGTCATGGAGCGTCTGGGCAGCTACCAGCCTTGCAGCCTCGCTACCTTTCTTCAGAATCTCATACACTTCAGGAATACGCTGCTCGTACTCATGACGGCGCTCACGGATCGGCTGGAGAGTCGCCTCGAGGACGTTGTACAGGAATTTCTTGCAGGTACCGTCACCGAGACCTCCGCGGCGGTAATGCGCTTTCATTTCGTCCAGGTTCTTGTACTCGGGAAGGAAGAGTCCGAAATGCTCCGGTTTCGAGAAAGCCTCGAGGTAAGTGAAGACGACATTGCCCTCCACCTTGCCAGGATCATCGATCTGGAGATGTCCAGGGTCCGTGAACATGCTGTTCACTTTCTTCTTCACTTCCTTCGGAGTATCGGAAAGATAGATGCAGTTGCCGAGCGACTTGCTCATCTTGGCCTTGCCATCAGTACCTGGGAGACGTCCGCAGACTGAATTTTCCGGCAAGAGGATTTCCGGAGTGACGAGAGTCTCTCCATAGATGGCGTTGAACTTGTGGACAATCTCACGGGTCTGCTCGACCATCGGCTGCTGGTCTTCACCGGCAGGAACCGTAGTGGCACGGAAAGCGGTGATGTCGGAAGCCTGACTGATCGGATAGGTAAAGAATCCGGCCGGCATACCTTTCTTGTTGGAGTTTTCGTCCTCTCCCGCTTCGGAGAAACCGCGCATCTGGATTTCGGACTTGACGGTCGGGTTCCTCTGGAGACGGGCAACCGTGACCAGATTCATATAATAGAAAGTCAATTCACAGAGCTCAGGAATCTGGGACTGGATGAAAATCGTGGATTTCTCCGGATCCAGACCTGCGGACAGATAATCCAATGCGACTTCTATGATGTTCTGGCGGATTTTCTCTGGATTGTCGGCATTGTCGGTCAAGGCCTGACCATCTGCAATCATGATGAATATCTTATCGTATTCTCCTGAATTCTGAAGTTCCACTCTTCTGCGGAGTGAGCCGACATAGTGGCCGAGATGAAGCCGGCCGGTCGGTCGGTCTCCCGTCAAAATAATTTTTCCCATATTATATTCTTTTGTCAATTTTCAAGGTGTATCTTACAAATTTATAAAATTATTGCAATTTCGCTGTAAATTTTATCAAGAATATTTAAAGGCATAAATATTGTAAATGAAATAAGACATTGACAATTATCGTATTCAAGCATGATCAACATCAACATAGAAACGCTCAAATCCATCTTTCCAGAACAGAGCGTCATGAGTCTGGCAAATGATTTCTTTGTGGCCGAAGTCACTTCCAGGGCCGATCCGGAAAAGCGGATGCTCTACCCTTTCCGTTTCGACGGTTATCTGGCAATCTTCTGCGAGAGCGGCCACATGCACCTGTCCATTGACATGAGGGAATATGAACTCCAGCAGAATTCCTTTACGGTTTCTCTGCCGAAGAACATCCTGAAGCTCAGTGTAGAAGATGGCTATGAAGAAAAAATCCACTTCATAGCCATCGCATTGTCGAAAGACTGGATCTCACGCTTGAACATCAACACGAGCGAACTCTTCTCGAAGGGTCTCTCACCGATCTACGTTCCGACGATCCAGCTGACGAAGAAAGAAATCAACTTCACGAAAGAATATTACAAGATCGTGGTGGAGACCTTGACGGCGGCAAGAAGATTCATGACGAACAGCCTGGCCTCATTGACCGCATCCATCTTCTATGAGATTGCCGGAGCATGGCTGGAGCGGATGGACGTGCAGGAGAGCCAGCCATTGGAAGGCAGCAGAAACTCGTTGAAGATCTACAACAACTTCGTAGCGCTGGTGACGAAATATCATGTACAGGAACGGAGCGTGACGTTCTATGCGGACAAACTCTGCATTTCGCCGAAACATCTGGCGAGGGTCATCAAGGAAGTTTCCGGCAGGACGCCGACGGAAAGCATCGACAAGTTCGTGATCATGGAGGCGAAGAACATGCTGCGGTACACGAACCTGAGCATCAAGGAGATCACGGACCAGCTGCATTTCAGCAACCAGACAATCTTCTACCGCTTCTTCAAACGGAATACGGGCATGCACCCGACGGAATTCCGCAAACTGGCGAAATGACGGCTGCAAGACGACAGCAGCGAAAAACGCGACTGTCCTGAAAAACGATAGAGAACGCCGGAAACCCGGTGGAATGAAAACGAAAACGAACTGCCACATGGACAGTTCGTTTTATATTTATGCTCATCTCAAAGGAGATCAGAAGGCAAGCATGTAAAGGACTTTTTTTACCGATGTTCTCTGAGCAAACTCTTCAAGAGTTCCATCTGATTTGTATGCAACAGAAAAATGGTTAGCATTGACATTCTTCTTGGAAATTGAAGTTGTCCAGTATGCTCCTTGCAACTTAACGACAGTCGAAGATTTAAACAACGTATCGAAATCACCAATTGAAGGAATATACCATCCACTTGTATTGGCAGGAACAGATGGCAATGACGCCAACTTTGAGAGCAGAGTCAATTTCGGTTGTTTCTTTGACCAATAGCGTGTATTTGCAAAACCCTTGCATCTACTTTTATTACCAGTTGGCCAGCTTTTACCCAATATGCCTACTCGATCATCCTGAAATACCCAAAACGGAACATAATCCAGATGATTGTTCAAATAAATATTATCTTTCTGAGGATAACAACCTAAATCTTGTCCATTTTCCTCAGCCCATTTCAACTCATGGTTCTGGACTTTTGAAATCACATATCCATGGAAAACATCGTTCAAAGTAGATGAAAGATAAGAATTGAACTCCCCCTCCTTAAAGTCAGTTTTTGTATTATTGTTGGTAGAGAACACATATCCGAGCACCTCTTTCTCGCCGACCATTCCGTTGACTTCCTTTGAAGCATCAGCCCAGGTACCATCCGCAAGGAAGCAGTCTCCGACCTTTACATTGGCCACCACCTGCTCCAGCTGAAGCGTGCGTCTTTCGGACACCGGAACATTCAACGGGAATTTTGCGGAAGTCCTGATGAAAGAACCACCGACAATGGTCTTGAGCGTGATGGTCACTCCCTCCGCATTGACCGGAGCGATCGCCGCGTAATATTTGACGCCGGTCTTGAAGACCTTCTCTGCCGGAGCAGGTCTGAGGGTCACCGTCTTTGAAACCGTTCCGGTTGCAGCAAGCGTACCGCGCTCCCCTTCGACTCCGGAGAGGGTGAAAGCACCGGTGAGTGCTGCAGATGCAGACTCGAGGACAATCTCTGAAACATTCTCCAGATAAGCCGGAAGTTCGAAACCGAGAAGTCCCCCGACATTCTTGAAGTTCATGACGATCTGACCTTGCTCGTTTTCAGCGGCGCAGTAAGCATAGGACGGAGCGATGACCGCACCTTCCGCAGACACTGGAAGTGCTCCCGCCGCGGCATACTGAACCGTCGGTATATTCACGACACTGCCGGCTGCCGCCTCTTCCTGAAAAGCAGAAGCAGGATAGACAGCGACGATGTCGTTGTGGGAAGGCAGACGGACACCTTCGAAGGCCGCTGCCGGTCCATTCTCGGACATGTTTGTAAAATGCGCCATAGCCCCCGGCGCTGTAGCGACACCACGCTGTGCGACGGCGATGACATCGCCTTTCACCCAAGTGACATTGCCGTCAGCTGCATCAAGAGCAGTCTTGGTAGACGGGACATTGGCATAGATGACATATCTGGACTCCGATTGTTGAAGTTCCGTGTCGCTCCGTTCGATTTCCGTACATGAAGCAGCGAAGAAAAGTGCTGCGATCCCCAATGATATAGCCTTCATTTTCATAACAGTACCTCCTTCATCAGTCCCAAGTGAAACTCCCGGGTAAATAATTGTCACCATAATACCCCTCATGGGTATTGTTTTCAAATCTGCTGTTGCAGAGGATGCCTTCGCATCCAAGTCCGATCTCCACCGCCTCCGGAGAGACATAGGAACCGGCTTTCTTCATCTGTTTGATCTGATTCATTTTCAATTTCTTTAAATAAATTATTGTCACAAAGTGGACAAAATTAGTCTTTTTGATATATACTGCAATATATTTTGGTAAAAAATACCAATATAACAGGATTTAATATCTATGAATGACAGATGCTTAAAAGATATCCCGAAACAAAAACAGCAGACCGGACTGCAAAGCGGTCCGGTCTGCTGAAATATCAGATTATAAGTTCCTATTTGTACAGATAACGTTTGATGGACATCTTAGGGGTCTTGATGAAAGGTTCCTCGACCAGTTCAATCTTGGCCAATTTACTGTAGAGCGGAAGATTCCGGTTTACCAGCTGCACGATTTCATCCATCTTGGTCATCACGGCCTCTCCCAGAATCCCGTCAGCCTTGAGTTTGTCCGCATCCGGATAGACCAGAGCGACCAGTGCCGGCTTGCGGTCCACGACGACAGACTCCACGACATAAGACTGATTGTTCAGCAAGGCTTCGATCTCCTCCGGATAGATGTTCTGTCCGTTGGAAGAAAGGATGAGGTTCTTGCTGCGTCCTTTGATGAAAATGTTTCCTTCCGCGTCAATGATGCCAAGGTCACCGGTATTCATCCAGCCATCTTCCGTAAAGGCAGCCTTCGTCGCTTCTTCATTCTTGAAATAACCGCTCATGAGGTTCATTCCCCTGGCCTGGATTTCACCGACCACATGCTGAGGGTCTTCGGAATCGATACGCACCTCTGCACGATCGATGACACGGCCGCAGGACTTCGGAACGAAGGTCCTCCAGTCACTGTAGGCCATCAGCGGTGCGGCTTCCGTCATGCCGTAGCCGACCGTATAAGGAAGCTTGATCTTGCGGAACCATTTCTCCACATCCGGATTGAGTGCAGCTCCACCCATGATGTATTCGAAGATATTTCCACCGAAAGCCTGATTGATCGCCGTACGGATCTTCTTGAACACCAGCTGGTTGATTCCAGGAATACGGGTCAGGACCTTCACAGCCGGCTTGTTCAGCACCGGCTGGATCTTTGTCTTGAAGATCTTCTCCATGACCAGCGGAACGGTGACGACCAGATAAGGTTTCACCTGCGCCATCGCCGCCAGCAGCAAGGTCGGCGTAGGAGTCTTGCCCAGATAATAGACGGTCGCCCCGCAGCACATCGGATAGATGAACTCGAACATCATGCCGTACATGTGCGCCATAGGGAGCATGGAAACCATGGTATAGCCCGGCTCGCAATGCACGTTGTCGATCGCATACTGGACATTCGAAGTGATGCACTCATAGCGGATCATCACGCCTTTCGGATCCGAAGTGGTACCTGAAGTATAGTTGATGATGGCCAGTTCCTGCGCCGTATGGGTCGGATAATGGACATCCTTCGCAGAAAATCCTTCCGGATACCTGGCTTCGAAAAGTTCGTCGGTCTGTTCCATCGCCTTACGCACCTCTTCATCCGCGCTGTAGAGCAGCGAGAAATCGGTAGTGGAGATCACGGCCTTCAGCAAAGGCATCCTGGATGCATCGTATTTCTTCCAGAGATCATTGTCCGTGAAAAGGAGTACGGCCTCCGAATGGTCGACAAGATGATTGACACTGTCCGGATGGAAATCACAGAGAATCGGGACGACGACCGCCTCATAGGTGTCGGCGGCAAAGAAAGCCAGGCCCCAACGTGCCGAGTTCTTCGCGCAGACCGCGATCTTGTCTCCCTTCCTGATACCGGCTGCCTCAAAAAATACATGGAGTCTAGCGACCTGTGTCGCGAATTGGCCGAAAGTGAATTCTTCTCCCTTGAAATTACAGAGGCAGAGTCTGTCCCAATTGTCACGGACTGATTCTTCCAATCTTGTCAGATAATGCTTCATATCGTTTCAATGTTATGTGTTCTCTATATGCAAACCCGCAGATCCAGAAATCTGAGAAAATGAAGGTTTTATACAAATTTAAGAAAATAACGGCATTCTGCACCATTTTTTCGTATATTTGTGAAAGACAGGAGGAATTTGACATGAGAAAAAAAACAATCGCAGCACTTATCTATGACTTCGACGGGACCTTGTCTCCAGGAAACATGCAGGAATTCGGTTTCATCCAGGCCATCGGCAAGAGTCCTTCGGAATTCTGGAAGGCCAGCGACGCCATCGCCCATGGGCAGGATGCGAGCAACATCCTCAGCTACATGAAACAGATGTTCGATGAAGCGAAGAATGCCGGAATCAAGCTCAGGCGAGAGGACTTCATGCGCTTCGGCCAGGACATCGAACTTTTCGAGGGCGTGAAGGAATGGTTCAGTCAGGTCAATGAGTACGGAAAGTCGAAGGGGGTGGTCATCGAGCACTACATCAACTCTTCCGGACTGATGGAGATGATCGAAGGCACCCCGATCGCCAAGGAATTCAAGAAAATCTTCGCCTGCTCCTTCCTTTACAATGAAGACGGAGAAGCGGAATGGCCAGGAGTCGCCGTGGACTACACCGGAAAGACCCAGTTCCTCTTCAAGATCAACAAAGGCATCCTGAGCATCCAGGACAACAAGCTGGTCAATGCCAGCCAGATGGAAGAGAAGAAGCGAGTACCGTTCTCGCACATGCTGTATTTCGGAGATGGTGAGACCGACGTACCGTGCATGAAACTGGTGAAGATGTTCGGAGGACACTCCATCGCAGTCTATGATCCGGACATTCCGCGCAAGAAGGTCAACGCCCGGAAGCTGCTCCGGCAGGACCGAGTGAATTTCATGACCCCGGCCGATTACCGCAAGGACAGCCAGACCTATGAACTGGTCTGCTCGATCATCGACAAGATCGCCGTGGACTACCACCTGCTGCAACTGAGCAAGTTCGACGGAAGATAGATCGGCAGTACCGGAAGGAAATCGAGAAACAGGAAAAGACCATATACGAAAGGAAAAGCGACCGGAAGGGCCGCTTTCTTTATGTTTACCGCCGATATGAATTACCGGATCGTGATCTTGAGCTTGCTGCAGGCACGCTCGACCTTGTCGAGGGCCTCGCGGACGGTTTCACCGGTAGCGAGAAGGACACCGACGCGGCGGTGGCCGTGCACTTCAGGCTTGCCGAAGAAGCGGACCTGTACGCCCGGCTCTTCGAGTACATGCTCCAGGTTACCGAATTCGTATTCCGTCGTATCGCCTTCGATGACGATGGCCTTGGAGGCTGCCGGGCCATAGAATCGGACTTCCGGAACCGGAAGACCGAGAACGGCTCTGGCGTGCAGGGCAAATTCCGACAGGTCCTGGGATGCCATGGTCACCATTCCCGTATCATGAGGACGCGGAGAGACTTCATTGAAGATGACCTCCTCCCCTTTCACGAAAAGTTCCACACCGAAGATACCGTAGCCGCCGAGCGCATCCGTGATCGCCCGTGCGATGTACTGTGCTTTCTCGATGGCCGTCTGCGGCATCTGCTGCGGCTGCCAGGATTCACGATAGTCTCCATTGACCTGATGATGGCCGACCGGCTGGAGAAAAGTGGTTCCGGCGCAATGACGGACCGTCAGCTGGGTGATCTCATAGTCGAAATCCACGAAACCTTCCACGATGACCCGTCCGCTGCCGGCACGACCTCCTTCCTGGGAGATGTGCCAAGCCTTTTCAATGTCCGCCTCAGAGCGCATGACGCATTGGCCATGGCCTGAAGAACTCATGACCGGCTTGACGATGCAAGGGAAACCGATCTTGCGCACTCCGGCTTCGAACTCAGCCTGAGAATCGGCGAAGATATAGGGAGAAGTCGGCAGGCCGAGCGTTTCAGCGGCCAATCTCCGGATGCCTTCACGGTTCATGGTCAGCTGGGTCGCATGAGCGGTCGGGATGACATTGAAACCTTCCTTTTCCAGTTCCGCCAAGGCATCGGTAGCGATGGCTTCGATTTCAGGAATGATATAATCTGGCCGGATCTCGCGGATTTCCTTCTTCAAGGTTTCGCCGTCCAGCATGGAGAAGACACGATGGTCATGCGCGATGTGCATGGCCGGTGCATTTTCGTATTTATCGAAGGCAATGACCTCGACACCGTAGCGCTGAAGTTCGATCGCGACTTCCTTGCCCAGTTCTCCGCTTCCGCAGAGAACCGCTTTCTTTCCCGACGGGGTGAATGTTGTTCCTATTTCTGCCATATCCACATTATTGGGCAGAAGCCTCCCCGAGGGAAGGCTTCATGCAATTATTTTCCATATCTTTTCAAAATATCCTCTCCGTAGGCGTCGATACGACGGTCACGGAAGAACGGCCAGCCACGACGGACATATTCCGTACGGTCGAGATCGACCTCAACGACTCTGACACCTTCCTCATCCTTGCCGAATTCCGTCAGCAGTTCACCCTGAGGACCGGTCGCGAAGGATCGACCCCAGAAACGGATGCCCTCGGAATGACCGGACGGATCATCTTCCTGACCGGTACGGTTGACAGTGATGACCGGAAGTCCATTGGCCACGGAATGACCTCTCTGAACCAGCTGCCAAGCATCGCTCTGCACTTTCTGCTCCTCGACAGGATCCGTGTAGACACCGCCGATAGCCGTCGGATAGATCAGGAGCTCAGCCCCGTTGAGCGCCATGCAGCGAGCTGCTTCCGGATACCATTGGTCCCAGCAGACAAGAACGCCAAGTTCTCCGACGGAAGTATGGATCGGATGGAAACCGAGATCGCCTGGAGTGAAGTAGAATTTCTCATAGTAGCACGGATCGTCCGGAATGTGCATCTTGCGGTATTTTCCGGCAATGGTACCGTCCTTCTCCAGCACGACAGCCGTGTTGTGGTAGATACCCGGAGTTCTGCGCTCGAAGAGGGAGAGCACGAGGACAATGCCGAGCTCTTTCGCGAGCGCGCCGTAAGTTTCCGTGGATGGTCCCGGAATCGGTTCCGCCAGGTCGCAGATGGAAGCATCTTCTGTCTGGCAGAAATAAACGGAATTGTGCAGTTCCTGGAGCACGACGAGCTCTGCTCCCTGCTCCGCACATTTCCTGATGTTGCTTTTGAGTTTCTCAATGTTGGCAGCGATGTCGTTTCCGCAGGACTGCTGCACCATACCGATCTTCAGTTTTCTCATTTTATCTTTATTTTTAGCTTTTCAATTCCATTGGCCGGAGGCTGAAGAAGCCCGACGGCACGTCATCATTGACCTGAGTTCTAACGGAGATAGCCCTCAGGGTACTGCATGGTGATGCAGTGGAGAGAACCATGACCGGAGAGCAGGGCACGGCAGTCGATGACTTCCACCTTGCGGTCCGGGAAAACTCCCTGCAAGCGTTCGCGGGCGATCTCGTCCTTCGGCGAATCAGAACCCGGCAGCAGCACGGCTCCATTGACGATCAGGAAATTGGCATAGGATGCCGGCAGACGGTAATCTTCCAGATAGAGGGCATCCGGCAGCGGAAGCGGTACCAGACGGTAAGGCTTTCCTTCCTTCGTGCGGAAGGTCTTGAGCTGCTCTTCCATCGCATGGAGCTCCTCATAATGCTCGTCCTCCGGATCCTCGCACTGCACATAGGCGATGGTTTCCGGATCACAGAAGCGGGCCAAGGTATCCACATGGCTGTCCGTGTCGTCGCCGATGATGGCCCCGTGGTCCAGCCAGAGGATGCGGTCGAGACCGAAAGCCCCTTTGAGTTCCTCCTCGATCTCTTCCTGAGAGAGGTATTCATTCCGGTTCAATGAGCACAGACATTCCGTCGTCGTGAGCATGGTGCCTTCTCCGTCGGAGTCGATGCTGCCGCCTTCCAGGACGTAAGGACGCATGTCGACGAGGGCGACGTCATGATCGAAGGCGCCGTCGGTGAAGATGTTCTTCGTGATCTGGTTGTCCAGGTCTGCGCCGAACTTGAGTCCCCAGCCGTTGAAGACGAAATCATAGAGGTACTTCTCCCCTTCCTCGCCATAGACGGCGATGCCGGAGTGGTCGCGGGCCCAGGTGTCGTTGAGCGGACATTCCTGGAAACGGATGCGCTCCACTTCCAGCTGCACCCCGGTACGGGCACAGGCAGCCGCGATTTCGGCCTTACATTCCTCGATGTCTCTCGTGACGATCATCAGCTCTTCGTAGCGAAGGATCGCCGCGGCCACGTTGACATAGCAATCGTGGACTTTTTCCAATTCATACCAGGCGGTATCTGCGTGCGGCCAGGTCAGCTGCACACCGCTCTGTCTTTCCCATTCTGCGGGTAATCTGCCCATAAGTTTCCTGAGATTTCGAATAAATTACTTAGAGTGCGGACCTCCGCACCGTGTGCAAAGATAATAAAGTAAAGCCAATTTGTAATATGTTAATATCATTTTACGCAACATCCGGCAGGAAAGAAAAATCTAACTTTGTATCCAACAAAACCAAAAAACATAATTATGCACAATTCAATCTTAAAATCATGCGTAACGCTGATGGGAATCCTACCTCTGCTGTTTGCCGGATGTACAGAGAACCTGGACGACGGGCAGTCTGCAGGAAAGATAGCGACCATCAATTTCCGCATGGACGTACCTGAGATGCAGGTCGCTACCAAAGGCGGCGAAAACGGTACTGAATCCGATAGATTCGCCTTCTATCAGTTCAGCAATGACGACACTTATGAAAGAACCTATACCACTGACTACAGTGCTATGGGACTGGACGGGAAGACTCTGACCTATTCTCTCGTCACCGGCAGGTACACCGGTCCGAAGAAATTCATCATCATCAGAGCGACAGATGCTTCCCGACTTCCGAAACTCAATCTGGGCGACAGCATGCAAGACCTGCTTGCCGCCAAGACTCCTGACACGAAAAGCGCAGCTGCGACTCCGGACATCATGTCCTCACTTTCCGCAAATGGAAATCCTTGGATCAGCCTCACTGAAATCTCCAGTACTCCTACCGCGGAAGCTGACCTTTCCCGAAAGATCGCGCGGATCGATATTCTGAACGATCCGGAGGAATCCGGTCTCGAGATTGACAAGATCTATGTCAAGAACGGCATGACGACCTGCTTCATCGCCAAGGCCGATGGCACGACCGGTGATGTCAGCCAGGAGATGCTGGAGATTTCCGCCGATGAACTGGTCGATGGCAAGGGTTTCTATCTCTACCCGACCATACTGACATCAGAGACGGAACAGACGGAGAAGACGGTCATCTGGGCAACGACCAGACTTGCCGGCAAGAACGAAGTCGGACCGGAAGTCCGGCTGACGCTGACGGAAGACATGCCCGTCAGAGCGAATTTCATCTATGAATTGAAAGTGAACAAAGCACCTGGACAGGAAGGCGGTTTCGAACTGACCGAGAAGGATTGGACAGACGGCACACCGTCAGACTGGGCGCCTGCGGGGAACTGCATCACCACCCAGACCGACCAGGCAGAGATCATCGAATGCACACAGATCAAAGGTACCTATGTGAAGGTTCCTTTCGGCAACTGGCCATACAAAGTCACCAAGACCGTCATCGACAACAGTCCGGAAGACATCGTGATGACGGCGGACAGCAAGTTCCCGTTCTGGCTGAAAGTGAAAAGCACGACCGACAAGGTCGGTGAGAACATCTACCGTCACGATATCGTCTATACGATCGGCGACAACAATTTCGACAGCAAATATATCACGCGTTTCGCCATCACTTATCCGGAAGGCTGCACCGATGACAAGGAGATCCTCACCATCGGTTTCCTGGACCCTTATCCAGGAACCCCGCTTCCTTGTCTTTCCTGGTCACCGGACTACTTCAGTCCGATCAATGCCGGACAGACCTCCTACCTGAAGAGAGACCGTAACGAAAAGGCCTACTATGCCGGAAACGACGCCTTCGGCATCGATCAGAAAGATGAATTCATCAATGATGTCGCTGCCAACCCTTGTCCGGAAGGCTGGACACCATTCACGGATACGGACGCTAAAGGTCTGCTGGAATGGGCCGGAGGGCATCTCCATAAACGCATCGAACAAGGTGTCTATACCTTCCAGCTCTTCGGCAACATCACCGAAGCGACAGACATCAGGATCTTCGGTGGCTACGCCAGGACAGAAGGTGCCGGCCCGAACGGAAAGGACCTTGTCTGCTTCGGAACCTGGCCTCATGTTTCCTGGATGGACATCGACGAGACGAAGCTCACTTATTCCGGAACGACATTCATGGACCAGTGGAGCATCTCCAAAGGTTACGGCATCCCTTATCGCTGCAAGAGAGCACAGACAGGGTGGAATTGACAATTTAAATAAAGGAACAGATCATGAAAAAGAATATTTCAATCCTATTGATGTGTCTGGCATCACTCCTTCTCTCCTGCTCCAGCAAGATGGAACCGGTAGAGACGGAGAGCACAGGAAGCCGTACCGTCCGCTTCCAGCTGTCCACCCCAGACAAAGATTTCGTACTGACTCGTACAGCCGCCGCTGAACGCTCCTGGAAAGCCTACGGTTTCAACGACCAGTATCAGCTCGAATTTACGGAAGAAGGTACTCTGGCCCAGGGTACGACCACGGTCGAGATGCAACTCGAACAAGGCAAGACCTACCGACTGCTTTTCCTGGTCGCAGAAAACGGAACGACGCTTCCTGCCCTGGAGAAAGGCGGTTCCTACTGGGACCTTGGCCTCTATGAACCGGAGCTTCCGCTCCAGAATGCGAAAGCCGTGATGATCAGCAAAGGTAATGACCAAGGTCTCCTTGCCCTGAAAGCGAATAAATCCACCGTCAGGATCGGACTGGTCCCATTGGCAACAAGGGTCAAGGCAGAGAGCAATCTAAAAGGGATGGAAATCAAATCCATTGACCTGAAACAAGCCTGCAGCGCGACATTCTGGTCTCTGGCAGACAATACCTCCTACACGGCTGACGGTCCTCAGGTCGGAAACGGCAAAATTGCCGCTATCACCAAGACCAGCTATACCCCTACCATGGAGAAAAACATCTGCTACATCCTTCCGGACCTCGTATCCAAGAATAATCTGGAAGTCAGTGTCAAGGTCAGTCACAAAGGCAGATCCGAAACAGTTCCGGTCACCGTACCGAAAAACATGGCCTTGAAGATGGGCGCCGGAAAGACCTACTACATCCGGATTTTCGAAAACCCGGACCAGAGTCTCGCCGCGACCTGGGCTTTACGCAGCATCCATGCAGGAAGAGAGAGTCACATCTCTTTCGACGAGAACCAGTTCCTGACCGATGAATATACCCTGGGCACGGGCATCGACGGTTCTGCACTGGACCTGAGCGCTTCCGGCCACAACCGCAGAAGCATCATGGCTGACATGATCGAACCGGCAGACTTCTCCAGATCCTTCACGACCGGTATCTGGGTCAAGACCGATGCGGAAGTGTTGGGTACGAAAGCGATCCTGTCCAACATGACGAAAGACAGCGATGCCGGCATGGCCATCACCACTCAGCCGAACGGTTCCTGGCAGCTGCTGTTCAAGAACGGCTCACATAAACGTCTGGAATATCAGCCGACCGCACAGCGACAGCCGATCAATGACAACGAATGGCATTTCCTGGCCGTCTCCTTCGATGTGAAAGGCGAAATCAGGATGTACTATGACGGCCTTCTGGTCTCCATCTACACCACAGACGGCATCAAAGATCTCAGCAACGGGAAAGGCCTGCGCATCGGTGGCTTCGACAGTTCCAGCCAGAACTGCTTCAACGGTCTGATCGACGAGTTCTTCTTCACCGACCGCGTCATGAAGAACAGCGAGATCGAGAAACTCTATACATCCCTCTCCAAGAAGAAAGTAGAAAATACCGAACTGCAGAAGAAGGTCAATGGAGTCAAGATCATGGACTTCAACATCTGGCATGGAGGCCGTGAATTCGGCGAGGAAGTCGGTGTACAGAGAGTCGTCGATGTCATCCGGGAAGCAGATCCGGACATTGTCGGACTCATCGAGACCTATGGTTCCGGCGAAGAAATCGCCGATGCTCTGGGATACTGTCTATACCTCAACTGCGGCGAGACCGTCGAAGGTACCAACCTTTCCATCATCAGCCGTTATCCTTTCGAAGCGATCCACGACATCTATGATTCCTTCAAATGCAGTGCGGCGACCATCCGTCTGAGCAAGTCCCAGAAGATCAATTTCATCAATCTCTGGCTCAACTGGACTCCGCTTACCGACCAGCAGGTCAGAGTGGAGAAACAGCCGATCGATCAGATCGTCAAGGACGAATGGACAACGCGTGCGACCGAACTTCAGGACATCCTCAAGAGCGCTGAGTTCATGCAGAATGACAAGGAAACTCCGATGATCATCTGCGGAGACTTCAATTCCGGCTCCCACCTGGACTGGACAGAAGCTGCCAAGGACATGTACTACGGCTATGTCTTCCCTTGGCCGACCAGCATCATGATGCAGGAAAAGGGATTCAAGGACTCCTACAGAGAACTCTACCCGGATCCGGTCAAGAATCCATGTCTGACCTGGTCGCCGTTCTCGAAGACAGATCTTCAGTACAGGATCGACTTCATCTACTATAAAGGCACAAGCATCCAAGCAGTCAAATCAGGAATGATCGACCAGCATCCGGTCAGATTCCCATCCGACCATGCGGCGATGGCTACCGAATTCTCCTTGAACTGATCCGAAAGACACTTATCCATGAGCGAGGTGCTCCGATCTCCGGAGCGCCTCGCTCTTTTCAGGAACCGGAACAGGGCTCTCCATGAAAAGCCTGAAATTGTATCAAATAGAAAAGTAGAAGTATCATTTTGTTATTAGGCAATAAATATATATCCTCTAATTTTGTAGCCATAAGATAACATTAAACATCCATTTTATAACACTATGAAACCTAGATTTTTTTCAAGATTGATTCCAGCTGTCCTGCTGATGGCTGCAGCATTCGTTTCTTGCAAGAAAGAGGAGCTGAAAAAAGACATGGCCGATCCGGTCGTCGAGATTACCTCAACGAATCTGGAAGGTCTTCCTGGTGAAGGATTGAACCTGACCGCCAAGGTAACCGATGACCTGGGCATACAGTATATCCTCATCGAAAGCGCTGATTGGGAATTCTCCAAGAAGATTCCGTTCAGTACCCAGAACTACATCACCGAGTACAATCTGACAGAATCCATCATCATCCCGGCAGAGATCCAGCGCGGCACGACCGGTGAAGTGACGGTCAAAGTCTTCGACTTCGCTGAAAAGATGGGTCAGCAGAGCGTAACCATCAAAGTGACGGAAGAGCCTACAAGACTTTCCATCATTCAGGAAATGGGCTTCAACATCGTGCTGACCGGCAAGAATGCCGTCGTCAAGGACAACAATGTGGAATTCGTCGAGGTAGAAGGCGACACACAGCTTCCGGTAAGACTGACTGTCAACAGCAACAACACGAAGGTGAAGAGCCTGATCGTGAAATCGAAATCATTCGGCATCGACCAGACCATTGACCTTGGACCGCTCAGCATGGATGAAGGTAAGAAAGCGACGGTCGAGACCAACATCCGCCTCAATACCATCCCGGATGACCAGAAACACGAAATCGTATTCACGTTGATCGATGAAAAAGGCAATGAAGCCGTCTACAATCCGACCGTTTCCGTGAAGACCACCTTCGAGAAAGCGAACGGCAAACAGCTCGTCCTCTTCGTGCAGAAGAAAGGTCTCGACATGAGCAAAGTAGCCTTCGGTCTGCCGATGGTCGTCGAAAGAAAAGCGGAAGCCGCTTATAGATTCACCTCCAACTATTATGCAGAAGCCGGAGAATCTATCTGGTTCGTCAACTCAAAAGATGCTGGAAAGCAGGAAAAATACGGCATCAGCAATGACGGGAAATACCTCATCAGAAGTACTGATCCGAAACCTGTCGTCCTGAAAGAGGCCGGTTACTACGAATTCAAGATCGACCTGCTCGAAGGTACCCTTGAGGTGAAGAATCTGGGCAAACAGAAAAGCAGGTACGGCGAGATGTACTTCGTCTTCAACTGGGCCGACTACCCGGCAATGTCCCGGATCGATGCTGACAATGCTCCGGCAAGATGGGCAATCAGCTACAAGCTCAAGGGCGGAGACACCGCAGCCTTCGGTATCGGAGGAGGAGTCTGGCTGGTCGCCAAAGGTCCTGGTGAAAATGATCCGGAAATATGGTGCCTCAAAGATGAAGTCGCCAACTTCCCTCAGTACGGCAACGCATTCGACACCAAGCTCTCCGATCAGGTTCCAGCCGGAGAATACAGCATCGTGTTCGACACCTTCCTGAAAAAAGCGTATGCGATACTGAAATGACAGCTGAAGTACAATGATCATGAAAACGTGTTCCAGCCACATCAGACCGAGAGCTGGCTGGAACTGAAAAAGAAACAAAACGTAACGACATGAAAAATAACATCAGAAAAGTATTGGTAGTCATCTGCATGATCCTATCACAGATGACTGTCTTTGCGCAAGACCGGAAAATCACCGGTACAGTCTCAGACAATACCGGAGAACCTATCCTCGGTGCCAACATACTCATCAAGGCTAAGACCGGGGTAGGAGCAGTAACGGACATTGACGGAAAATATACCATAGAAGCCGCCAAAGAGGACCAGATCGAAGTGTCTTTCCTGGGCTTCAAGACCATCACGGAAAAAGTCGGTGACAGGACCGTCATCAATTTCATCCTGACCCCAGACAACAATGTCCTGAACGATGTCGTGGTCATCGGTTACGGTACCGCGAAACGTGCTAACCTGGCCGGTTCCGTGGCGACTACAGACAAGGAGACCTTCATCTCCAAACCGTCAGCGACTCCGACCAGCGCCCTTCAGGGCGTCCTTCCTGGCCTGGTCGTCAACAGAGGTGCCGGAAACGGCAGCCGACCTGGTGTAGAAGACCAGATCGTCATCCGTGACATCTCCTCCGTCAACGGCGGTTCCCCGCTCATACTCATCGACGGTGCGGAAGGCAACATCAATTCCTTGAACCCTAACGATATCGAAAGCGTATCCGTCCTGAAAGACGCTCAGGCTGCCATCTATGGTAACAGAGCTTCCAACGGTGTCATCCTCGTGACCACCAAGAATGCAGGAGAAGGCAGAGTCAAAGTAGATTTCAACGCCTATTACGCGATCAAGTCCCCGACATCTATCATGCAGAAAGTCAACCTGCTTGAATTTGCCGAGATGGACCGTGAAGCCTGTGCGGACGGTTCCGACCATCCGGTCTATTCAGAAGCAGAACTGGACCTGATCCGTCAGAACAGCGACATCGTCAAGAGCGGAAGCGAAGGCTACCTCGGCTATACCAAACATTACAAGAACCATGACTGGATGAAATCCATGCTCCGGAAAGGTTCCAGCCTTCAGAACTATTCCTTAAACATCTATGGCGGTTCCAAGAAGTTCAAATACTACATTTCCGGCTTCTACCAGTCAGAAGATTCCCCACTCCGATACGGCCATGATGACGATCGCAGATTCGCGATCCGCATCAAGAACGACATCAATATCCTTGACAACCTGGCTTTCCATTCCAACATCTCCTATTCTGAGAACAACCGTGACTACTCTACAGAATCCGGATCTGCACTGGCATGGGCAATGCGTCAGTGTCCGTGGGCCCCGATGTACACCCCATCCGGAAAATTCTTCGCATGGCAAGGCTACGGCAACCCGGCACAGATACTGGAAGAAGGTGGAAACACCACCTACAACAACGCGACCACCACGATGAACTTCTCTCTGGATTGGGAAATCATCAAGGGTCTCAAACTGACCGGACAGGCGATTCTGCGCAAACAGATGAACGATGACTTCGTCTGGAAACAGAAAGTAGCTTACTGGAACTGGGACGATTCCCTGAACAGATACAACACGGACAGGAACTGGGCACAGAAAGCCTTCTCTAAAGGTTGGTACAAGAACTACAATGTCTTCGCGGAATACCAGCATGTCTTCAAGAAGAAGCATGACTTCAAGATCATGGCCGGTGCACAGCACGAAGAATATACCAATGATGCATTCAGCGCCCTGCGCTACAACTTCAGCGGCAACAACTTCAACCTCGCCCTCGGTGACAGCAAGAACCAGGAAGCCAACCAATGGACTTCCGCCGAGACCATGCGTTCCGTATACGGTCGTGCCAGCTATGTCTATGACGAAAGATACATTCTCGAGATCAATGCCCGCTATGACGGAACATCAAGATTCGCGAAAGGACACAGATGGGGATTCTTCAGCGGCTATTCCGCTGCCTGGAGACTTTCTGAAGAGAAATTCATGAAAGATCTCGACATCTTCGACCAGTTCAAGATCAGAGCATCATGGGGCCAGATGGGTAACGCCCAAGGTCTGATCGGAAAATATGACTACATTCCGGTCATCTCCATCAGCAACGCCTACCCTTATCCGTTTGACAAGCAGGAAGTTTCCCAGAGCGCTACTTCAAACATGGTTTCCCTCGCACGTACCTGGGAGAAGCTGGAAGTGACCAACGTCGGTCTGGACATCGCGGTCCTGAACAACAGATTGAACTTCAATGCTGACTACTTCCACAAGAGGAACAAGAATATGCTCATCCCGGTCGAGTACCCTAGTGCCCTCGGTGCCGCAGCTCCTGCTACCAACAACGGTGAACTCAGGGTCAATGGATGGGAAGTTGCCATCTCCTGGAGAGATTCCTTCAAAGACTTCAACTACAGCATCAGCGCCAACGTTTCCGATGCACGCAACAAAGTGACCGACCTCGGCGGCTTCAACGGTCTCCGTTCCGGCATGATCAGCCACATCCAGGGCTATCCGACCTGCACTTACTTCGGTTACAAGACACTGGGCATCATCAAAGATGCAGAAACCTTGGCGGAATACAAGAAGCTGAAAGGCGTTCCGGACAATCTTCGTATCGGCGACATGATGTATGCCGACCTGGACGGTGACGGAGCCATCACTCCGACCGGTGACATGAGCCGTGGATTTCAGGGTGACCTCGTTGCATTGGGTGACAACAACCCTCACTACAGCTTCGGACTCAATTTCAGTTTCGACTGGAAAGGCATCGATTTCAGCATGTTCTTCCAGGGTGTCGGCAAGAGATCCCTCATCCTCGACGGAGAACCGCTGGTACCTTTCCTCCCGGACTGGCACTATCCGATGAAAGATTTCTACCACAACACCTGGTCCGTTGACCGTCCGGAGGCGAAATATCCGATCCTGACCCATGACGACGACAGGAACAACTGGAACTACAGAACTTCAGACAACCTGATCATCAACGCCGGTTACCTGAGACTCAAGAACCTCCAGCTGGGCTATACCCTTCCACAGAAATGGACGGAAAAGATTCATATCTCACGCCTGAGAATCTACTTCAGCGGCAATGACCTGTTCGAAATCCACAACGTTCCGTTCAACTATGACCCGGAAATGAACGGAAACTACGGAAGTTACCCGTTCATGCGTTATTATTCATTCGGTTTAAACTTAAATTTCTAGAAACATGAAACTTTCTAAATTGATATATGGCATGGCCTGCGGTCTGCTGATGGTTTCCTGCCAAAGCATGGACCTGGTGCCGGAAGACAAATACTCAGACAAGGACTTCTGGCAGACAGCGAATGACTACCGTCTGGCAGCCAATGAATTCTATCACTATCTGGACTCTTTCCACGGTCCCGAGAATCTGGCCGAATATGATATGAAAGCTGATCTGGCCACTTCATATTTCGGATTCAACAATGTCAGCAACGGACGTTGGCTGCCATCCGAAAACGATGCGGTCTGGAATGAAGGATATGCTGAACTCCGCCAGATCAACATTCTTCTCCAGCATGCGCAGGATATGAAGACGACGGACAAGTCCATCCTCAGATACAAAGGTGAAGCCCTCTTCTTCAGAGCTTATGTCAACTTCAGGATGTACAAACGCTTCGGAGCGATTCCGCTGGTCAACAAAGTGCTGGACGTCAACTCCCCTGAACTCTTCGGTGAACGCACACCGAGAACGCAAGTCGAGAACGCCATCCTCGCGGATCTTGATTCCGCCATGAAGTATCTGCCCAGAAAGAAAGAACTGAAACAGGAAGAAACCGGCAGGATCACCCTCGGTGCCGCAAAAGCTTTCAAGGCGCGTGTCGCCCTGTTCGCAGGTACATGGGCTCAGAACCACAACACTCGTCCTGACGGACTCGACCTGATCGGAGAGGCCAAGAAACAGGCCAAGGAAGTGATCGACGGCGGAGAATATGATATCTGGTATGGTTCTGAATACGGAACCGACGCTTATCGCAGATTATTCCTGGAGCCAGGTGACAACACTTGCGAAACCATCCTGGACAGACAGTACGGCAAAGATGTCGGCAATGCGACGACCCATCCGATCACCCGTCTGGCCAGCGCCGGCTACCTCGGTGGAGCAACCAAGAAATTCGCGGACATGTTCCTTGATAAGAACGGCCTCCCGATCACCAACCAGAATTCCTGTTTCAAAGGTTACGACAAGGTTACTTCAGAATATGAGGACCGTGACCATAGAATGACCTGCATCCTTCAGGTACCTGGAAAAAAATACGTATATTTGAACACGAATGGAAAATTTGAAGAATGTCCTGTCAGCTTCACCGGCATCCACTCTACCAAGACCGGCTACCGCGTATATAAATACCTGAGCGAACAACCGGACGTTTCTTCCAAAGGTTCTTATTTCAATGCACATCTCATCCGTTATGCTGAAGTGCTGCTCATCTATGCCGAAGCTACTTACGAACTGACCGGCAGCATCAGCGATGCTGATCTGGACATGACCATCAACAAAATCCGCAAGCGTGCCGGAATGCCTCCGCTGACCAATGCTTTCGTGAACGAGAACGAACTGGACATGCGTGAAGAAATCCGCCGTGAACGTACCATCGAGCTCTGCTTCGAAATGAGCAGATATGATGACCTCCGCAGATGGAAGACCGCTGAGAAAGAAATGGCAATGCCGCTCAAGGGTGTGAAATTCGCTCCTTATGCTGAAGAGAATGCCTCACTCAAGCCGATGCTGGATGAAAACGGATTCGTCATCGTCGAGCAAGACAGAAGATTCCGTCCATCCAGAGACTACCTTGCACCGCTTCCGCTGAAACAGATCAGCATGACCAACGGAGCGATCAAGCAGAATCCAGGTTGGTAAACCCAAATCAAGAATAATGAAGAAAATAAATTTGACACTACTCATGGCAGGTTTGTCCGTGGTTCTGCTGAGCTGCAGCAAATCTGCCGATGGCAACACTGATGATCCTCAGAAACAGAACGTTCCTGAGGATTTCAGAATTGTACCTAAGCCACAATTCATCTCTTACGGTAAAGGCAGCATCACTTTGGATGCCGCTGTGAAAATCGCTCAGGAAGGCGGACTTGAAGAAGAGCTCGGCGTCCTGAAGGAAGCGCTGGAAACCGACCACAAGATGACTCCTGTCCTCCAGGAAAAGACACAGGATGCCGTCATTGTCCTGCAGATGGATCCATCCATGAAGGTTAAAGCTGAAGGAGGTTACAAGATCAACATGACTTCCAGCCAAGTCACCGTCACGGCACCGGACAAGATCGGTATCTTCTACGGCATCCAGACCCTGAGGCAAGCCATCAGTTCCGGAAAGGACGGAGCATCCATACGGATAGCCATGATTTCCGACTACCCTACTCACTCCTGGCGATCCCTCATGCTGGATGAAGGCCGCTACTTCAAAGGTAAAGACGCGGTCAAGAAACTGCTCTACGAGATGGCAAGACTCAAGTACAACAAATTCCATTGGCATCTTACGGAAGACCAAGGCTGGCGTCTCGAGATCAAGAACTACCCGCTTCTTGCCGAGAAAGGTTCGAAAAGACCGAAGACCGGCAAGGATTACTATTGGAACAGCAGTGAATTCCACAATGTTCCTCATGAAGGACATTACACCCAGGAGGAAGTGAAGGAAATCATCGCCTATGCGGAGAAGCTGCACATCACCATCATCCCGGAAATCGAGATCCTTACCCATTGCTCCGCTTCCATCGCCTGCTACCCTTATCTCGGAACGACAGGAAAGGAGCGTGAAGTGGAATGCCGCCTCGGTGTCTTCGACGAGATCATGGACATCTCCAAACCGGAAACCATGAAATTCATCCATGAGGTACTGGACGAAGCAGCCGCTCTTTTCCCAGGCGAATACATCCATTGCGGTGGTGACGAGATCCACGGCGACCATTGGAAGGATTCAAAAGGAATCCAGGACATGAAATCCAGACTCGGCATCTCAGAGGACTGGGAACTGGAAAGACATTTCTATAATGAAATCTCAGCCTACCTCGAAACCAAGGGAAAGAAACTGATGTGCTGGAGTGAAGCCATCGGGAAATCCGGAGAAAGCAGCAGCATTCCGATCAAGGTCGGTAAAGAAAGCGTCATGCAGTACTGGACCGGCCCGATGACCGAGCTGAACTTTATCCTCAACAACGGTCTGAAAGCCCTCTACTCTCATACGGACGGACTCTATTTCAACACGATTCTGCCGACCGCCTACAAGATCGACATCGTGCCGGAGAGCATCGATCTCTCACAGCGCAAGCAGATCATCGGAATCGGCGTCGAGTGCTGGTCTGAGTTCGACACGACAGTAGATGAAAGTTTCGACCATATGTTCCCGCTCATCGCTGTCTACGCCGAAACCGGATGGACCAAGAAAGAATTGAAGGATTATCAGGATTTCACCAGAAGGATGTATCCGCTCTACCAGATCTGGAAAGACAGGGGAATCTATGTCGGCGGAACTGAGGAAAGCCGATGAAGATAAAGGGATAGATCAATATCATGAGATTGATTCTGACAGTTACTCCTGCCTGCAGGTGCAACTGTCAGAATTTTTCTGTGATGGTACAGGATGCTTTTCCCAATGCTTAAGAAAAGGTTGAAGATTCTCCTTGAAACGGTCGTAATCCTTCTTGCCGGCAGGAAGCCAGAATGCCTCTGCATAAGCCGCGATCCTCGGATAGACCTGATAATTCATCTTCTCGACCGTCGGGATCCATTCTCCCCACATCTGGCAACCGGAGCCGATGATGCTGGATTTCAGCTGTTCCGGGAAATCCTCCGGCACCGGATTGAAAAGATAAGCCTTCTTCAAGGAAATCGGTTTCCAGTTGTAGGTCGCCTGCACCGGATCATACTCGTAGCTGTAATCCAGATAGGTATATTCATTGAAGGAATTTAAGATGTCGTTTCCTCTTTCCGCAGAACGGGCCATCTTCGAATAATCGCCCGACCAGAACTGAACGATCGCCTCCGGTGAGAGACTGACCTTGACCTCGGAAGTTTCAGTCTGGAAATCATGGAGCTGTTCTCCCGTGATGTCGTTCCAGCCCATCATCCGATGACCTTTGCTCTCGATATAAGCGGCCATGTGGTTGGTGAACCAGACCTGCAGCCCTGCCGGAGAACCCAGCTCATGCTCACGGATGAACTCCTGGACCATCGGTGAATTCTTCCACTCGTCATAGCGCACCTCATCACCGCCGATATGCACGACCTGGGACGGGAAAAGATCCATGACCTCATCCAGCACATCCTTCAGGAAAGCCAGCACCTTCGGATCGGCAGGATTGAAGACATTGTACTGCACGCCGAACTTGCAAGGGACCTTGATCTCCTTGCCGGCCGCGCTGAGCCAAGGATAGGCCGCCACTGCCGCCGCACTGTGTCCCGGCATCTCGATTTCCGGAACGACCGTGATATGACGGGCTGCGGCATAGTCCAGGATCTCGCGGATCTGCCTGCGGGTATAGAAACCCTCGTGAGGAACACCGTCGTAAGTATCCCACTCGTACCAGCCGATCTGCGTGGAGTCCCTTTTAGAACCGATTTCAGTCAGACGTGGATATTTCCTGATCTCGATCCTCCAGCCCTGATCGTCGGTCAGATGCCATTGAAATACATTCATCTTCAGTCGAGCCATATCGTCCATCAGCTGCTTGACGACTTCCATACCCTTGAAAGAACGTCCTTCATCGAGCATGAACGAGCGCCAGGAGAGCATCGGCCAATCCTCGATCCGACATTGCGGGAACACCAGCCTACCCTCTTCCTTACGGACCATCTGGGCCAATGATTGCAGCCCATAGAAAGCGCCGGAAGCCTCGTATGCCTCGACCAGGACGCCCGCTCCATCGATCCGGATCCTATAGGATCCATCCCTGCCGGCCAATGGAACCACGGCCTTGACCACACGGACGTCGGCCTTCTTCATGCAGGTGCGTGAGACCTTGATCTGCCGATCGTCCTTCAGCTGCTGCTTGAACAGTCCGAGTTCTGCCTTGAATTCCTTCACGGCTGCGACCTTGAGCACCTCAGAAGAGGTGCAGTAGTCACCATCTCCTTCCTCGACCTGCTGAGGGAAAGGCAGAATATGAATCCTGCCTTCCGCCAGACTTGTACCCATGCCTGCAAGCAGGAGCATGGTGATGAGTATCATTTTCTTCATGCGCATCATTTTTTTGCGGAATAATTGAAATCATATTGTCTGACATAGACCTTGTAATCCTTGATCATGCCAGGGAAACCGGTCTCTGCCCGTGGCAGATAACGGAAACCGGTGATAGCGATGTTGCTTTCCAGTTCGATGACCAGCTGATGAGGGCAGTCCGTTCCCGGCTCTGCACTCCAGAACGTGCTTTCCTGCAGGTCGAAGATCTTCTCGGCCGAATAATTGCCGCTCTCCAGATCCTGACTGTCCACATAGGCGATCTTCCAGTTTTCTCTGGAAACCGGGCGTCCGTCCGGACCTAAGATATCGAATTCGGCGATGGCCGCAGCCTCTCCTTGCCTCTGAAGAGACAACGCCTCCAGGCAGAAATAACGTCCTTCAGCAGGCGTAGCGAAGCAAACTTCCTGCCAGCCCCCCTGTGCGGCGAGACTTCCTGCATGGACCGGTCGCTCGGAGCTGAGTTCCACGCTGAGCTGCTTCCAATCCTTCGTTTCCTCCAGTCGCAAAGCATCCAGCACCGGCTGCTCCAGTCCTCTGACGGAAGGAGTTTCCGGTCCCATCAGGTCCAGAATCTGGATTTCATTGCAGCCTTCCTTCAGCCAGCAGCCCGGCACGAAGAGCGTCTGCTGCGGACCGATCTTCCAGAAACGGCCGATTTCATGTCCATTGACCCAGACCAGTCCTTTGCCCCAGTTACCCATATCGAGGAAAGTATCCCCGACTTTCTCGAGCTGGAAGCTGGCCTTCCACCAGGCTGGTCCCTCGACGGTCTTCTTCACGGTTCTGTACTTGCGGGCGGCCACGAAGTCCGGATCGACCGGGAAATCGTAGACCTTCCAGTTTTCCAGACGTAGCGGCTTTTCTCCCGAAAGGAGTTCCACTTTCTCCGTGATTCCCTTGCGGTCATGGATGGATTTGTCGAAATTGACACGTCCCATCGCTTCCACAAGGATATCCAGGCGGGTTCCTTTTCTCAACGCCGGCAGAACGACCTCGGATTCTCCCTTGCGACGATCCAGACGAGCCAGCAGCTTACCGTCCGCAAAGACCTGCCCCCAATCATGGAGTTCCGTGATCTTCAATACGGTTCCGGCCTCGACCTTGCACGGCAGTTTCGTCCGGTAAAGGATGCTGCCCCACCCCTGATCGAAATATTCCATCGGATGGATATCCTTGGACCTGACCGGTTCCGGAAGATCCGAGAATAATGGAGCCGCTGAAGTGAAGTTGATTTCCGGTACAGCCACTACCGGCAAGGCAGCAGGGATTTCCGGAAGTTCAGGACCCTGTCCGTAATTGGAAAGCAGTTTCCTGAGCTGATGATATTTAGGAGTCACCCGACCGGATTCGCTGATCGGGGCATCATAGTCATAAGAAGAACACATGGCGGAGAACGGCGGATTGTTCGCTCCTCCCCAATGTCCGAAGGTCGTTCCTCCGTGCGTCATGTAGAGACTGAAGGAGATGTTCCTTTCCAGCATATCACGAATACCGGCGACCATCGCCTCCGCAGGACGGGTTTCATGCTTGCGTCCCCAATGATCGAACCAGCCGCTCCAGTATTCGCTGCACATGAGCGGAGTCTCCGGACGAAGCTGCCTCAACTGTCTGAACTGCTGGTCGATATCCGCTCCGGTACCGAAATTCACCGTCCAGAGCAGGTCATCCAGTGCATTGAGCGTGAAGTTGGAACTCCAGTCGCACTGGAAAAGCGGCACGCTGTCGAAGCCGGCATCCCTCACGGCATCACGGACAGCGGAAACATAGGCCTTGTCCACCCCATAGGAGCCATATTCGTTCTCCACCTGGACCATGATGATGTTTCCACCTTTGCTGATCTGCAAAGGTGCGAGTTCCTCCCCGACTTTCTTCAGGAAGGTCTTCACATGTTCCATGTAATAAGGATCCTGCGTTCTGAGCTGCACATCTTCCTTCTTCAGGAGCCACCAAGGCAGACCGCCCATCTCCCATTCCGCACAGACATAAGGACCTGGACGGACAATGACGTACATGCCGTGTTTCTGTGCCAGACGGCAGAACTCGGCAATATCCCTGTTGCCTTCGAAATCGAATACTCCTTCCTGCTGCTCATGATAGTTCCAGAAGACATACATGCAGATCGTGTTCATTCCCAAAGCCTTGCACATCTCGATGCGATGTTCCCAATATTCTCTCGGGATTCGCGGATAATGCAGTTCGGCGGCTTTGACGACGAAAGGACGGCCGTTCAGCAGGAAGGTTCCCTTACCGGCGGCGAAAGAAGGTTCAAAGCGCTTCTCGAGGACATAGCTTCCGGCTTCCAGCACATAGCTGTCCTGCACCGGTTGCTCGTGCCCATTGACATAAACCTTAGCAGTTCCTTCCCCCGGAAGAATGACCCGAGCCTGCGTACCCTCAGGAACCGTCACCTTCATCAGCACGCGTTCCGGCTCAGACCTGACTTCGGAACGGATCATGCCGTAGGCGGTCGGAATGCTGATGTCCGTATGGTCGATGACATTGACATCCGGGCTGATCCGGAAAGTCTTCCAACCTGGAGTTTCCGGCACGATGCCGCAGACCTGCTGCGCGATGGTGATGAGGCCGCCACCGCTCCAGGCATGGTTGACCGTACCTCCGCCGAAACCGTTCGGTCCGACATCCCAACCTTCGAACAAGGTCGTATAGAACGGATGGTTGACCATCGGTGCATATCTTTCCTTCATTCTCCGGAGCGCATATGGCCCTTCTCCCATCATGAACAAGGCCTCGGTCACATATCTCTCCATGTATGGACTGGCATGGAAACAAGTCTTCAGCACCTTCAGGATCTGCGGATATTTCTCCGGGCCGGCGATACCGGTAATGACGGCAAGCGCCTGCACACGATCATCCGTACATTCCTTGTAATCCGGATGACGGTAAGCCGTGCCGTTCCAGCATTTGTTGTAAGCCACCTTGATGCTTTCCATGGTCTGACGATAGCCTGCGGCATCTTCCTTCTTGCCTAACAGCAAGGCCATCTGCTCCGCTCCCTTGAGCGCGAGATAATGCCAGCCGGCGAAGATCAGGCGGACATCCTTGTTGTCGCCCCAGTCTCCCCAGGTCCAGCCACCGGAACGGAAGCAGGTCAGTCCGGTCTCGTCCAGTTTCCAGAGTCCGAGATACCGGCGTACTCCCGGATAGACGTCCTCGATGGTCTGGCGGTCACCGGTATTCATGTAATAGTTCCAGAAGCCATACCAGCTGATGCTCGCCAGCATCTGTCCCGGCAGTTCATCACTGTAATTGCCCGCAGGTACCGGCGAGAACAGGCTTCCATCCTTCTTCTGCCAGTTGATGAGTTCATGGATCCCCTTCTTCATCAGCGCGTGGGTCCTTTCGTCCGCCGTATAGAAACATTCTCCCATCAGGATGGTGACATCGCCCCACCACTGGGCACGCTCCCGCTCCGGACAATCGAAGAAAGTATCTCTCATGTTGACATAGAGGGTACGCAGCGCTTTCTGCCAATAACGGTTGACGAAGGCATCGCTGCAATGGAAGGTTCCGGTCAGTTCCGTATCATATCCGGTCTGACGGTAAGCCAGTCGTTCCACCTCCACGCCATGCGGGATGACGAAATAGACGATATGGCCGTTCAGCCATCCCAGAGACTCATATTCCTGCTGTCCCTGCTTCGTGATGTATTCCGCACGCAGGTTGATATCGCCTGCCGCATAGGTATTGTCCGTCCAGATGGAAATCAGCTTTCCTCCTTCCGGATCGTCCACTTCAAGAATCGGATTCATCTGCAGATTGCAAGGCAGATAAGCCGCCACGGTATCGGCGACCGCTCCTTCATGGAGTACGGTCTTCGTGAATTCCGTCACCCCGAAATCCTTCCACTGCGGAATCGGACGCTTTACCAGCTTGTTGTAAGGCGCCTGCCCTTCTCCGGCGATGATCCGGGCTCTGCGGAAGCCCAGCTTCTCCAGTTCTCCGGCCGTCTGCCAGCCGTCCAGATCCAGACGGGCATCGAAACGGATATTGGATTCCGGAAGTCGGAAGTTCGGATAAGGAGCCTCCGTATCCTGGTAGGACGGATGGATGCGGCACTTCCAGCTGCTGTCACTGACCAGCCTGCCCTGCGGCAACGGAAGGTCGAAGAAAAGGCCGGCCGTACCGGAACTCTTGTGAGAGAAGCCCTCCTTTCCAAAATACCATACCAGCAAAGCGATCTTGTTCTCTCCTTTTTCAAGGTAGGGAGCAAGATCCACTTCATCACAATAAGTATCCTGAGGGTTCGGGCCGCGCTTCAGAGCGCCCTCCCGCACCACCATTTCCCCGTTGATCCACAGCCAGTATTTGCTGTCCACAGCAATGCGTGCCACTGCAGTCTCCGGTTTTTCATCCAACTTGAAATCCTTGCGGAAGACCATCCAAGTATTCGCCTTGTGAATTTCCGCAGGAGCGATCCACCGCGCCCCCTTTTCCGCGGCCTGAACCGGAGAAAAGGAGAAGCACAGTGCGACCAACATCAAAAGCAATATCTTCATAAAAACAACTTTTCTTCTATTTAGGTAAATGGAAAGCTTCGGTCATCTCCGCCATCTGCTCGTCGCTCATGCCGTCCGGCTCGAAGCCCATGTTTCTGGCGGCGATATAGATCTGCGCACTCTTGTTGAGCACATCGACCTGATCGAAAGCCGCCATGATATCACGGTCTACGGCGAACACGCCATGCTTTTCCCACATCACGACATCATAGTCCGACAACGCCTCGATGGTCGCTTCTGCCAGCTTGACGGAACCTGGAAGCGTATAAGGAGTGATGCCCAATCCCCTCGGGCAGAAAGCCTTCGTCTCCGGAATCATGCTCCACAGCATGCGGGTAGCCACGTCCTTCTCCAGGAATTTCTTATTGTGCGTCAAAGCGACCAGTTCGATCGGATGCGTATGCAGAGATGCCTTGTAATCGGATCCGGATGCGATCAGATGATCGTGAACGCTCAGATGAGATGGCAGCTCGGAAGTCGGAAGGACCGGCTGATCCGCGATGATCTCATAACCGCTGCAATCTTCCGTGATGCGGATGATGGAACCGTTCTCCATCGGACGGCGGGCCAGATCCCTCATTCTCTTGTTGGTTCCCTTGCAGAAGAACCAGCATCCTTTCAGATGCGGCAGCGTCGCGCCGATCGGCTTCACTTCACTGATCGGGGCCATCGCCCGCATTTCACCGTCCACGAATTCCGTGATGTTGATGGTAATGTTGCCACCGTTCCGTTCGGCCCATCCTTTCTGCCATAGATAACCGGCAGTTTCAGCAACTTTCCAGATTTCAGCCGCCAGTTCAGGGCGGCCATCCAATATCGATTTCATATTCATTGTCATTTCAAAAGTTCAGGTACGAATGTAGAAAGAATCAGGATGACGATACCGGCGACCAGCACCAGGATCGTCTTGCGGGAACATCCTTTCCATTCCTTCAGCAGAATTCCCCAGACATTGGAGAAAACCACGTTCAGCGCCATCAGGATACAGAAGGCAAATGTAGTCAGAACCGGCGACTCCATCAAGAATCCTTTGCCGAGACTCAAGCCGAAGAACTGGCTGTACCACAATATGCCGGCCAAGGCACAGAAAATGAGATTGTTCACCCAGACGCTACCCTTGCGGTAATCGCTCCAGGTATGGTTCTTCCCATTCTGATAGAGGCAATAGATCAGATTCGTCAGGAAACCGCCCAAAGTGACCAGCAAGGTCGCCGGAAGGGTCCTGTACATTTCCCCGGTCTCGCTGAAATGGAGGTCTCCGCCAAATTCCAGGCCGACATTGAAACAAGCACTCATCAGACCGGCGAGCAAGGCTATCGCGATCCCTTTCGGGAAATTGAAATCCTTCACTGCCGTCTTCTTTTCTTCCTCGGTCAATGAGGACGCCTTCATGCTGCCGGCGACACCGATGACCGCTATGCCGACCAAGGTCACCAGCACTCCGATGAGCACCGCCCAGGTCAATTTCTGGAGATGCCCTACTTCCGGATAGAAGACATTCAGCAGCACCGGGCCGAGCACCGTTCCGAGCGCGGCACAGGTACCCAGCGAGATCGATTGGCCGAGCGCCACTCCAAGATAACGCATGGACAGGCCGAAAGTCAGCCCGCCGATTCCCCAGAGAATACCGAAAAAGACCGTCATGCCGATGTTGAAGGCATTGGAAGCGGTCAGCAATTCAAGCAGGGAATGCCCTGCCGGCACTGCCAGCAAGGCTCCCAGCAAAGGAAAAATGACCCAGGCAAAGATGCCCTGCACCAACCAGTAAGTCTCCCAGCTCCATTCTTTCACTTTGTTGATAGGAACATAGGAACTGGATTGACAGAAGGCACCTGCCGCAATGATCAGCAATCCGATGAATATTTCCATAAGTTATCGTTTTGAGGTGATCTCACGTTCGTATTTCTCCACTTCTCCGATGAAATCGGTTCCGACCGGAACATCGTTCTTCAGACAGAACATATCGTAAACCGCATTCCAAGGAAGTGCCTTCGCTTCTTCAAGAAGAGCGAGACGCTCGAAGAACCGGCCCTCGGCCTCGTACCTGCGAAGCAGGTCAAGCGGCTCGAGCAAAGCCCGGAGCATACATTTCTGAGCGGCACGGCTACCGGTCACATAAGCACCGATACGGTTGATGGAAGCATCGAAATAATCCAGACCGTAATGGACACGATCCAAGGCCCCGGCTCTCACGATCTCGCTGAAAAGATCCAAGGTAGGGTCATCCATGAGGGTGACATGGTCAGAATCCCAACGGACCGGACGGCTCACGTGGAGCATAAGTTCAGGCACATAGAGCAGCATGGCGGAAACCTTGTCGGCTACGCTCTCCGTCGGATGGAAATGTCCGGTATCGAGGGTCAGCATCTTATGGTGCTGAGCGGCATATGAAGCATAGAACTCGTTGGAACCGGCCGTGAAACTCTCGAGCCCGATACCGAAGAGTTTGGACTCGATGCAGTCCTTCATGTTTTCATATTCCGTCGCGAAAATCTTATCCAAGGAATCCTTGAGCAGTTCGCGGTAACGGTAGCGATTGACTGTGATGTCCTTGCTGCCGTCATGGATCCAGATGTTCATGATGCAAGGGTCTCCCTGTGCCTTACCCATTTCCTCCGCGATGGCACGGCAACGTTCGGTGTGCTCGATCCAGAAATTGCGGATCCCGTCATCCGGACTGGACAGGGAAAGACTGCCGCTCTTCGGATGAGAGAAAGAAGTGGAATTGAAATCCAGCTTCATATTGTTTTCCTTTCCCCACTCGATCCAGCTCTGGAAATAGTCCGGGGTCACCTCGTCACGGTCGACGATCTTTCCCTGGAAATCTCCGTAGATTTCATGAAGATTGAGACGGTGAGTACCTGGAATCAAAGATTTGGCTTCGATGATGTCCTGACGCAGTTCATCGATGTTGCGGGCCTTGCCGGGATAATTTCCGGTAGCCTGGATGCCTCCGGTCAACTGTCCGGCCTGGACCTCGAAACCGGTCACGTCATCGGCCTGCCAGCAATGCAGAGACAGATGGAAATCCTGCAGCTGGTCCAATACTTTATCGACATCTGTTCCAATGGCCACATACCGCTCCTTAGCGATATCATAGGCCTCAGTGATTAATTTTTCGTTCATGATGATATGTTGTTGTTTCTATCTTGTGATCTGCTGATAATGGCGATAAGCCTCTTCCCATCGGCCTCTATGTTCCGGCTCGAAACGCGCGAGCAGAAGATTATCGGCAAGCCGTGTCCTCATTTCCGTCAGCGAAGCGGCCTGATGATCGGCCAAGGCTTGTACCAGAACATTGCCGATGGCGGTAGCCTCCGCCGGGCCAGCCACTACCGGTATGCCGGTCGCATTGGCCGTGAACTGATTGAGCAGCACATTGCAGCTGCCTCCACCGATGATATGGAGTTCCTTGATCTGTACCGGAGATAGTTGACGAAGCCTGTCCAATACCTCTCGGTAACGCAGAGCCAGACTCTCGAAAATACATCGTACCAGCTGTCCACGGATCTGAGGAACAGGCTGTCCGTGCTTATGACAGAATTCTTTGATAGCGACGACCATATTGTCCGGATTCACGAAAGCAGGATCATCCGGATTCACCAGAGAGCGGAACGGATCGCAGACCCGGGCTTCTTCCAGCAATTCCTGATAAGAAACCTTTCCCCAGATGCGACGGCAACTTTCCAGCAACCACATGCCGCAGATATTCTTCAGGAAACGTATCTTACCGTCCACACCTCCTTCATTCGTGAAATTTCCTGCTTCCGAGCTGACATTGATGACCGGTTCCTCAGTCTCGATGCCCATGAGGGACCAGGTGCCGCTGCTCAGATAAGCGAATGAGCCGTGCCGAGCCGGAACGGCAGCTACGGCAGAAGCAGTATCATGTCCTCCTACCGCGATGACCGGAATCGCTCCCAGACCCGTGATTTTCCGGACTTCCGGAGTCAAGGTGCCGATCACGGTACCTGGATAGACGAAGGTGCCGAAATCATCAGCGGTCAGACCGACCGTCTGCAGGATTTCTTCATCCAGCTTCCGAGTCGAAGCGTTGACGATCTGCGCCGTCGTCGCGATGGTATATTCCGTCACGGCATTTCCGGTCAGAAGATAGGCCAAGGCATCCGGAAGAAAGAGAATCTTGTCTGCCGCTTCCCAGGCGCTGTCTCCGTTCCTCCGGAGCGTATCGAACTGGAAAAGCGAATTGAAATCCATGATCTGTATTCCTGTAATGTCATAGACCTTCTGACGGGATACCCTTGAGAAATAAGCCTCCGGAGCTCCCTCCGTCTGCCGGTCTCGATAGGAATATGGCTGACGCAGGAATGCGCCGTCCTTCCCCAGAAGAACGAAATCGACACCCCATGTATCGATTCCTATAGATCTGACATCGATATCCTTACGGGATGCCACCATCTTCAATCCTTCAAGTATATTATGGTACAGGGCATAAAGATCCCAGTAGGAATGTCCGCCTATTTCCAGAATCGGATTGGAAAACCGGTTGATTTCTTCCATCTCCAGTTTTCCTGACTCGAAATCCACGATCACGGTCCGCCCGCTGGTGGCACCGAGATCGACTGCGAAATAACAATTTTTCATGATACTCAGATTTTCACACACAAAATTAACTTTAGCAGAGCATTTGAACTTGACGTGAATGATACATCATTTACACGAATTGGCACAAAGTGCATGAAAATCATGAAGGGCAGACGGAGATCTCCTTCTCATGGTCGGTGGCCTGAACGAAATCATCCACTTCACGGAGACCAAAGTCCGGCACCGACCGAACATTGGCTGAACCCTGTGAATCATTATAAAGCCGGCTTCATAATAAAAAATACGAAACAACCATCCTTCTAAGACCTTTCACGGAAAATATATTTATATTAGCTTTGAAATTGGAGAGATTCAGCATGAAAAACATTGAATTCAAATATCTGGAAGTCAGTGAATCAGATACTGATTTTGGCCTGTGGGTGAACACCGTAGGCTTCCAATCCATTGAACCAGGAATGAACTACCCGCTCACCGAGCATCCTTCCGGCTATTATTTCAATCCGGAGAAAGGCAGGGTGCTGGACGAGTTCCAGTTCATCTTCATCAGCAAGGGAGAAGGCGTCTTCTCCTCCTACCACTACAATGAGATGAAGGTCAACCAGGGAAAGCTGCTCATGGTCTTCCCTGGCCAATGGCATTCCTACCGGCCAGACAAGACGAAAGGTTGGGACGAATATTACATCGGTTTCGGAGGCCCCACGATCGCTGAACTGATCGCGAAGACCCCGCTGGTTCAGGAAAACCAGATCCTCGACATCGGCCTCAACGAAGAACTGGAGTCCTTGTTCATCCGTGCGATCGAGGAAGCTCAGAAAGACAAGCAGGCAACCCAGCAATACCTGATCGGCATCGCGATGCACATCATCGGGCTGGTCCTCTCCGCCAATTTCAACAAAGGAGTGAAAGATGAACTGGAACAGAAGATCCAGTCGGCGATCAGCATCATGAAGAAGAACATCTCCAACGAGATCGACATCCTGCAGATCGCGAGCGACCTGAACATGAGCTACTCCTATTTCCGGAAAGAATTCAAGAAAAAGACCGGCACCTCACCGAACCAGTATTTCCAGGAGCTCAAGATGAAAAGCGCGAAAGACCTGCTCTATTCCTCCCAGCTGGCCATCAAGGAAATCTGCTTCCAGCTGGGCTACAGCTCCCCGGAATATTTCACGAACCTCTTCAAGAAGCACGTCGGCATGACCCCGGGAGAATACCGGGAATTTTCTCAGTGCAAGGACAAATAGGCAAAAAAAATATCCGGGACAGAATTTCTGTTCCGGATATTCAGTCATTCAAACTTACAGTTTTATAATAAAGTAAGTTCCTGCAGTTTCTGATTAACGTACGATGAGATCGACACACCTGTCAAGTTCAGGACGCTGAGTATCTACGACCTCAGGAACGATTTCGAATCTATTTTCATCGATACCATACTTCTTCACGAGAATGTTCTTGATGTATTTCGTACGCTCACGGCTGAGGTATTCGTTACGTTTAACAGAACCGGTCTTGCTGTCATTGCGGACAGTCAGGACGATCTTGTCATCCTCATCGAGTGAAGAAAGCTCGGTAGTCACGAGCAGGTCGAGACGTGCGAGTTCAACAGCGGAGAGTCTGGTCTGACCGATGACGAAATAGAAAGTATGAGGAGTGGTTTCTTCCTCTGCCTGCTCTGCAAGCAGAGCTGCGGTCTGCTGGAGCTCTTCGTTGGCAGCAACCAGATCCTCATTGGCCTCAGAGAGATCCTCGTTTACAGCGGCAAGTTCATTCTTCTCGGAAACGAGAGCCTGGTTAGCCATTTCAAGTTCAGAAACTTTTGCAAGCACACTCTCATCAGCAACCTTTTCAGGGGTACGTTTCCAGTTGGTCTTACCGAGATTGACGGCTACGCCGACAGTCAAAGAAAGTTCACCGGCGACACCACCTTTGTTCTGGAGCTGTCTTCCATTCGTAAGGATACCTCTCAGGTCGAGGGTAAGGTTCACACGATCACAGAGTCTCAAGGTATTGTAGAGACCGGCACCTGAAGCGAACTCCAGGTCTGCACCATGATGGCCCTTAGTCTTGTAGACTGCGAGGAGACCAGTGTGAACATAAGGAATGACGTTCCAGAAACGGGTCTCTTTATATCCGCTGAACGCATTGGAGATATTCCACATGAAATCGGCATGAGCATAAGCGTAACCGAACTTCATCTTGAACTGATCGCCAACGGTCTTCTTGACATAAATATTATCGGTTGAAGTCAACATACTTCCGGTAAGTCCCTGGTAACCGATACGGGCTCCGATACTTGGAGTGAACCATTTACCGAAATTGAAGTCCAGTGCTGGAGTGACAGCCGGAGTGCAGCCACCGTCACCGAAGACGGTGATACCGCCACCGAGGCTGATCCACCAGTTCGCACCGGCATCATTAGTCAGATAAGGCCCCCTGACAATCTCGTTTTTTTCGTTGCGGTTGCCGTTTTCCTGTGCCTGTGCAACCTGTGTTCCTGCGCATGCAATGCCCAGGAGGATAAAGAACAAACTGATTCTTTTCATATTATAGATAGTTATATGAGTTTCAAACTGATACCCATTGCATTTAAGCCGTCAAGATATGGACTTTACAACATATTTGCAAAAAAATCGACATTTTTTCGCAAAAAAAAGTAAAAAATCTATTTTCAGGAGAAAATAAGTCGGAAACACCTATTTTACAAGATATGAAAACGAGAAAGGACCCCTGTTCCGACTTTCGCAGAACAGAGGTCCACCATCCATTCCATACCCATGAAGGGCAGGATGATTATTTATTGAGCGCAGTGGCTACATCGACAGCGCAAGCTACCGTACAGCCGACCATCGGGTTGTTACCGATACCGAGGAAGCCCATCATCTCGACGTGTGCCGGAACTGATGAAGAACCTGCGAACTGCGCATCTGAATGCATACGTCCCATCGTATCAGTCATACCGTAGGAAGCTGGACCCGCAGCCATGTTGTCCGGATGAAGGGTACGGCCTGTACCGCCGCCTGACGCTACAGAGAAATATGGCTTGCCTGCGAGGACACGCTCTTTCTTGTAGGTACCTGCAACCGGATGCTGGAAACGGGTAGGGTTGGTAGAGTTACCTGTGATGGAAACATCCACACCCTCGTGCCACATGATGGCAACACCCTCACGGACGTCGTCAGCACCGTAGCATTTTACCTTAGCACGCGGACCGTTGCTGTAAGGGATCTCACGGACAACTTTCAGCTCGCTGGTGTAGTAGTCGAACTGAGTCTGCACATAGGTGAATCCGTTGATACGGGAAATGATCTGTGCCGCGTCCTTTCCGAGACCGTTAAGGATACAACGGAGCGGCTCTTTACGTACTTTGTCAGCTTTAGCTGCGATCTTGATGGCACCCTCAGCCGCTGCGAATGACTCGTGACCTGCGAGGAAGGCGAAACATTTCGTTTCCTCACGGAGGAGCATCGCTGCGAGGTTACCGTGACCGAGACCTACTTTACGGTCATCAGCTACTGAACCTTTGATACAGAAGGCCTGGAGACCGATACCGATGGCCTCTGCTGCCTCTGCTGCATTCTTGCAACCTTTCTTGATGGCGATGGCTGAACCTACGACGTAAGCCCATTTAGCGTTCTCGAAGCAGATCGGCTGTGTTTCCTCACAAGTAAGATAAGGATCAAGACCGTACTGATCGCAGATTGCGTTTGCCTCTTCGATATCCTTGATACCGTATTCATTGAGGACTTTGAGGATATTGTCGATACGACGATCCTGGCTTTCGAATTTTACTTCTCTAATCATAATGTCTTTCCTCCTTATTATTCGTGACGTGGGTCAATGTATTTAACTGCACCGGCCTCTTTTGTGAAACGGCCATAAGAACCTGTAACCTGCTTGAGCGCTTCATTAGCGTCAACGCCTTTCTTCACGAGGTCCATGAACTTGCCGAGGTGTACGAACTCGTAACCGCAGATCTCGTCATTCTCGTCAAGAGCAAGGGTCTTGATGTAACCCTCGGCCATTTCAAGGTAACGCGGACCTTTGGCAAGAGTACCATAGAGGGTACCTACCTGGCTGCGGAGACCCTTACCGAGGTCCTCGAGACCTGCACCGATCATCAGACCGCCCTCAGAGAAAGCAGACTGTGTACGACCGTAGACGATCTGGAGGAAAAGTTCACGCATTGCAGTATTGATGGCATCGCAGACAAGGTCAGTATTGAGTGCCTCGAGAATGGTTTTTCCTGGGAGGATTTCAGATGCCATGGCAGCGGAGTGCGTCATGCCGGAGCAACCGATAGTTTCAACAAGAGCCTCCTGAATGATTCCTTCCTTCACGTTGAGCGTCAGCTTGCAGGCACCCTGCTGAGGGGCACACCAGCCGATACCGTGAGTAAGACCGGAAATGTCAGTGATCTCTTTAGACTTCACCCATTTTCCCTCTTCAGGAATTGGGGCTGGACCATGGTTCGGTCCCTTCTTTACACAGCACATGTGCTGTACTTCATTTGAGTAAACCATAATAACTTTTTATAAGTAGTTGTTTTATATAACTTTAATTCGTAGCCGATATTCTGCCATAACTTTCCGTGGACCTGGACCGGAGCCACCCGGCAGCTGAATGTCCGCAGAAAAATTTCCAGGGGCTTCCGTTACAAGCATCACGCCACAACAGGCCTGGATGTAAATTCAAATTCAAGATATAAAGGTGGAGGATGCCTTACACCCTCCACCGGGTAAGGGTTCAGGTTACCGGAACTTATTTCACTCTCTTGTAACCGTATCGTGCGATTTCACCGAGTTCAAGCTCGATCTTCATCAGACGGTTGTACTTCGCGATACGGTCCGTACGGCTGAGGGAACCGGTCTTGATCTGACCTGAGTTGGTAGCCACAGCGACATCAGCGATCGTAGTGTCAGCCGTTTCACCGGAACGGTGAGAAACGACGGTAGTGTAACCGTGTCTGTGAGCCATCTCGATAGCGTCGAGGGTCTCTGAGAGAGAACCGATCTGGTTGAGCTTGATCAGGATAGAGTTGCAAGCATCCATCTCGATGGCCTTCTTCAGATATTTGACATTGGTGACCAGGAGGTCATCACCCACAAGCTGCACTTTCTTGCCGAGCGCCGCATTGAGCTTGACCCAACCTTCCCAATCTTCCTCAGAAAGACCGTCCTCGATCGAATCGATAGGATATTTCTCGATAAGTTCGCCTAAGTAAGCGATCTGCTCTTCAGTGGTAAGTTTCTTTCCTGCAGGATCTTTCTTCTTGCCATCCTTGAGCTGACTGTAATCATAGTAGAAAGCGTCCCCTTCCTTGAAGCAGAATTCAGAAGCCGCGCAGTCCATAGCGATGGTCACGTCCTTGCCGGGCTCGAGACCCGCTGCCTTGATGGCTTCAATGATGCAGTTGAGCGCATCATCGATACCGTCGAGTGCCGGAGCGAAACCGCCTTCATCACCGACTGAAGTGGCAAGTCCGCGGGATTTGAGGACTTTCTGGAGTGCATGGAAAACCTCTGCCCCCATTCTTACGCCCTCTGCCATGGTAGGAGCACCTACCGGACGGATCATGAATTCCTGGAATGCGATCGGAGCATCGGAGTGAGCGCCGCCGTTGATGATGTTCATCATAGGTACCGGAAGGACAAAAGTGTTCGTTCCACCGATGTACCTGTAGAGTGGAAGACCGAGATACTCGGCTGCTGCCTTAGCGACTGCCAGAGAAACGCCGAGAATCGCATTTGCACCGAGCTTGCTCTTGGTCGGCGTACCGTCCAGCTCGATCATGGCCTGATCGACACCTCTCTGATCGAGAGCGGACATGCCTACGATAGCAGGCGCGATCTTCTCATTGATATTGGCGACTGCCTTGAGCACACCTTTTCCACCATAACGGTTCTTGTCACCGTCACGAAGCTCCAACGCTTCATTCTCACCGGTTGAAGCCCCTGAAGGAACAGCTGCAGTGGCAACAACACCAGACTCGAGGGTTACCTCGGCCTCAATTGTAGGGTTTCCTCTGGAATCGAGGATTTCTCTACCGCTTACTTGAATTATTCTCATATCTTTATTGAATTAAAGTGTTTCGAACTATCCTGGCAAAGGTACGAAATGTAAATAAAATTTACAATAAAAACGAGATTTGCTATATTTGTATTCTATGGATTTCAAGATCGAATCAGCATACCGTCCGGCCGGTGACCAGCCGTCCGCCATCAAAGGCATCTGCTCCGCCCTCAAGCAAGGGGTGGATGCTGTCACGTTGCTTGGAGTGACCGGTTCAGGAAAGACTTTCACCATGGCCAACGTCATCGAGAAGATGCAGCGGCCGGCACTGATCCTGAGTCACAACAAGACCCTCGCCGCCCAACTGTACGGAGAGTTCAAATCCTTCTTCCCGCACAATGCGGTAGAATACTTCGTCTCCTATTACGACTACTACCAGCCGGAGGCCTATCTGCCGGTTACGGATACCTACATCGAGAAGGACCTGAGCATCAATGACGAGATCGAGAAGCTCCGTCTGAGCGCCGCTTCCGCCCTCCTCTCCGGAAGGCGTGACGTGATCGTCATCTCCTCGGTCTCCTGTCTCTACGGTATCGGCAACCCGGCCGATTTCCACGACATGACCGTTCATGTGAAGGTCGGTGAAGAAAGGAGCATGACCCGCCTGCTCTACCAGCTGGTGGATGCGCTCTACAGCCGTACGGAAGCCGAATTCAAGCGAGGAACCTTCCGCGTCCGCGGAGACACCGTGGACGTATGCATCGGTTACGGTGAGAACGCCGTCCGCATCGAGTTCTTCGGAGATGAGGTGGACAGCATTTCCGTCATCGATCCGATGACCGGCGCACATATCACCGATCTGGACCAGATTTCGATCTATCCGGCCAACAACTTCGTCACGACCAAGGAAAGGACCGCCAAAGCCATCAGCAGCATCCAAGATGACATGATGGCCCAATGTGAGCATTTCAACGAGGTCGGCAAGACTCTGGAAGCCAAAAGGCTGAAGCAACGTGTCGAATACGACCTGGAATTCATCAAGGAAATGGGCTACTGCCCGGGAATCGAAAACTATTCCCGTTATTTCGACGGCAGACAGTCCGGCGAAAGGCCATTCTGCCTGCTGGACTATTTCCCGAAAGATTTCATCACCTTCATCGATGAAAGCCATGTGACTCTTCCGCAGATCCGCGCCATGTATGGCGGAGATCATTCCAGAAAAGGAATTCTGGTCGATTACGGCTTCCGGCTGCCTGCGGCTGCGGACAACCGGCCGTTGAAATTCGAAGAATTCGAAGAAATCACTGGACAGAAAGTCTTCGTCAGTGCGACTCCGGCAGATTATGAACTTCAGAAGTCCGAAGGACTGGTCGTGGAACAGGTCGTCCGTCCGACCGGTCTGCTGGATCCTCCGATCGAGGTCAGGCCGACTGAAAACCAGGTCGACGACCTGCTGGAAGAAATCCGTGTCCGTGCGGAAAAGGACGAACGCGTGCTCGTCACCACCCTGACCAAGCGGATGGCCGAAGAACTGGAAAAATATTTCACGAATGTCGGTGTGCGCTGCCGCTACATCCACTCTGACGTGGATACCCTTGAACGAGTAGAGATCATCGAGGATTTCAAGAACGGTCTTTTCGACGTCCTCATCGGTGTCAACCTGCTCAGGGAAGGCTTGGACATCCCGACCGTTTCCCTCGTAGCGATTCTGGACGCAGACAAGGAAGGCTTCCTCCGCAGCACCAGAGCCTTGACCCAGACTGCAGGACGTGCGGCCCGTAATGTTAACGGACTGGTAATCATGTATGCAGACGTCATCACCGACTCGATGAAGGAAACCATCTACGAAACGGACCGGCGACGCAGCAGGCAGACGGAATACAACAAGCTCCACCATATCACTCCAACCCAGATCGCCGTCAAGAAGAATGTACTCCGCGAAGAAGCGTCCAGTTACAGGAAAGGTTCGACCGCCGCAGACATTGAGGGAGACAGGAACTGCATCGGAGGTGGAATCGGAGGCAGTCTGCAGGAAATCGCCAGAACGAATTTCAATCCGGGCAAAGTCAGCGCCGCGAACTCCTACGATGACCCGATCTTCATCCCTGATCCGAACGCCCTGGGCAAAGGCACCGTCTCCGTCGGTCTGGGACACGATTCCAAGAGAGAGACGAATTCCGCCTATGAAGACGGCTTCCTCAAAGCAGACCTGGCCGCCGTCCTTCAAGATCCGGTCATCCGCTCGATGACCCGGCCTCAGGTGGAGAAAGCGGTAGAAACCGCCAAGCAGAACATGAAGAAAGCTGCCGCAGAACTGGAATTCGCGGCCGCCGCAAAATATAGGGACGAAATGTGGGCCCTGCAACAATATCTGAAAGTATGGAAAATTTGATTGCGCACTTTTCTAAATACAGTCCGGAAGAATTGGACATCATCCGGAAAGCATACGATTTCGCTGCTGCCGCCCTGAAAGGGCAGACCAGGAGCAACGGCGTCCCTTTCATCGAGCATCCGGTAAGCACAGCACTGATCGCCTGTGAAGAAGTCGGCCTGCAGGCCGACTGCGTGGCAGCGGTTTTCCTGCACGAAGCGACCCGTACAAGTCAGGACCTCAGCGCCCTGTCCGGATTCAGCAAGGACATCCAGACCATCGTGGACGGACTCAACAAGATATCCACCATCAAACCTAAGGATACCCGTCTGGAAGCTGAAAACTACAAGAGACTCATCGTTTCCTACTCCAAGGATCCGAGAGTCGTGGTGCTCAAGCTCTGTGACCGGCTGGAAATCATGCGATCTCTGGAAATGTTCCCGAAGATGGACCGCGAACGGAAAATCCTGGAGACTCTCATGCTCTACATTCCGCTGGCCCATCAGCTTGGACTGTACAACATGAAAAGCGAGCTGGAGGACATCTACTTCAAATTCAGCAATCCGGTACAATACCGCGCGATCACTAACAAGCTGCTGGCCGGCGAACGTGACCGCAAGAAAATGATGGAAGAATTCATCGAGCCGCTCAAGCAGCAGCTGCTGGATGAAGGAATCAGCTACAAGGTAAAGATCCGCACGAAGACCGCCTGGTCGATCTGGAAGAAGATGCAGAAGCAGAAAGTTCCATTTGAAGGTGTCTTCGACGTATTCGCCATGAGATTCATCATCGACTGCGAGCCTGACAAGGAGCTTGAGCATGCGCTATGCTGGAAAGTCTTCTCGCTCGTGACCAAGGAATACGAATCTGACACCCGAAGGCTCAGGGACTGGCTGTCCAACCCGAAACCGAACGGCTATGAATGTCTGCACATCACCGTCAAGAACAACAAAGGGGCTTATCTGGAGGTCCAGATCAGAACCAAACGGATGGATGAATGGGCTGAAAACGGCCTGGCCTCCCATTGGTCTTACAAAGGAATCAAGCGCGAAGCGACCCTTGACAACTGGCTGACCTCCGTGCGCGATGTCCTCGAGCATCCGGAAAGACACCAGCTGCAGGATGAGGACCTGCCGCAGCCACCGGAAAAGGAAATCTTCGTGTTCACGCCGACCGGAGAACTCCGGAAGATCGATGCAGGAGCAACCGTACTGGACTTCGCCTTCAGCATCCACAGCGGCCTCGGTCTGAAATGCACCGGAGGAAGAATCAACGGCAAAGCGGTTCCATTGAAAGAAAAGCTGAAGACCGGAGATATCGTGGAAATCATGAGCGGCAAGAACCAGAGGCCTTCATCAGACTGGCTCAACATCGTCGTGACCTCCAAGGCCCGTAACAAGATCCGCCAGAAACTGACTGAGATCGAATTCCAGAAAGCAGCGGAAGGCAAGGAACTCCTGGAACGGCGTCTGAAGAACTGGAAGCTGGAACTGAATGACGAGAAGCTCGCCGACCTGCTCAAGAAATGGCAGCTGAAGACGATCAATGCCCTCTATGCCGCCATAGGAGAAGAGAAGATCGATGTCACCGACATCAAGTCCTTCCTCACTGAGGTCAATGAGGCCAGTTCGGCCCCGGACCAGGAAGAAAGAAAAAGCCGAGGTGTCAATGAAGGGAAATCCCAGGACGACATTCTGGTGATCGGTGCAAAAGATGTGAAAGGCATCGACTACAAACTGGCCAAATGCTGCAACCCGGTATACGGAGATGATGTCTTCGGCTTCGTCACCATCAAGGACGGCGTCAAGATCCACCGCATCTCCTGTCCGAACGCTACCCGCCTGATCGAGCGTTATCCTTACAGGATCGTGAAAGTGAAATGGAGCGAGAATCCGAAGACCGGCAACTTCCAGACCTCCCTCAAGGTGACGGCCGCCAAGGAAGCCACGGTCATCAACGACATCATGGACGTGATCAATTCCTTCCGAGCCTCCGTCCGTGAATTCAATGTCGTCGAGAACGAGAAACACGGCACCTACGAGATCAACATGAGAATCGCCGTCCCCAGCAATCTGGAACTTGACAAAGTCGTGTCCCAGATCAAGAACTTACGTTATACGATAAAAGTGAACAGAACATGACAAATATGAATTTCCCTGATGATTTCGACCTGGAGGCAAGAGTCAAGAAAGCGCAGGATAATTTCAAAGCCGGTTTCAACTGCTGTCAGGCAGTCGTGCTGGCCTACAACGATATCTTCTGCCTGGACGACAGGACAGCCGCCACGATGAGTTCCGGCTTCGGCGGAGGCATGGGCCGACTGCGTGAAGTCTGCGGAAGCGTGAGCGGCATGGTAATGCTGGCAGGTTTCCTGCAACCGGCGGCCGACCCGAATATCAAGACAGACCGTACCGCGAACTACAGCCTCGTCCAGCAATGCGCCCTTGAATTCAAGAAAACCAATGGTTCCTACATCTGCAAGGAACTGCTCGGTCTCGCTCCGATGCCCGGAAAGACCGAGTCCCCGGAACCTTCAGACCGGACTGCGGAATATTATAGAAAGCGACCTTGTGCAGAGCTGGTCGGCATTTCAGCCAGGATCATCGGTAAGAAAATCCTGGAAAAATGGCAGAATCAATAAATTCTGAGTAATTTTGTAAAGATTTAACTGAAACAAAACTAACTGAAATGGATTTACACAGAATTTATAAATCACATCCTTGGCATGGCATCAGCGTCGGTGACAATGTTCCAGAGGAAGTCAGAGCCTTCATTGAAATCGTTCCGACAGATACGGTAAAATATGAAGTCGACAAAGCATCGGGCTATCTCAGCATCGACCGGCCTCAGAAATTCTCCAACATCGTCCCTTCCCTTTACGGATTCATCCCGAAAAGTTACTGTGGACCGAAGATGGCAGAACTGACAAACAAAGCATTGGCCAGAGTGGATATTGAAGGCGACGGTGACCCGTTGGATATCTGCGTTCTTACCGAAAAAGATGTTACCCATGGAGATATCATTGTAAATGCTATTCCGATCGGCGGTCTCCGTCTGCTGGACCACAACCAGGCTGACGACAAGATCATCGCCGTCCTGAAGAATGATGCCGTCTATGGTGCCATGGCTGACATAGAACAGGTTCCGACCCCGATCATCCGCCGTCTGATCCATTACTTCACGACCTACAAGGACATCCCTGGAGAAAACATCACCAGGATGAAGTTCGTCAGCACCTATGGTGCTAAAGTGGCGCATGACGTCATCAACAGGTCTCTTGAAGACTACAACGACTATATGGAAGCTTCTGACAGATAAACGTCAGAAAGCAATGAGCGATAAATAGCCCGGGAAGCAGTCCTGCTTTCCGGGCTATTTCTTGTTATGCGGATTCAGTGCCTATCGATACCCCATGAAAAACGCAAATTGTTCATAACTTGAAGTTATCAACAATTTCAAGGAAAAAGTCCGCTTCAGCCTCCCTCTATTTTGTGGATAAGTACAGCTGTCCACCATTGAACTTTCACTTATCAACACAAAAAATCATACAACATATATACAACGTATAGCATATGTAAATACTTTTGCATATCTTTGCAAGTCCATCCCCAATTGTTGATAACATGGCGCAGACAATGATTTCCATAAGAGTTGAAAATGACTTGAAACAGTCATTCGATGCCCTATGCAAAGAATTCGGTCTAAGCACATCTGCGGCGATGACCCTCTTCATGAAAGCGGTCGTGCGGGAACGGAAGATTCCATTCGAGATCAAAGCGGATCCGAGTCCGGTCAATCCGCTTCAGGATATGCCGCAAGCATACGGTATGCCGCAAGACTACCTGCCACCGCAAAGCTATATGCCCCCGCAAAGCTATGGCCCGCCACAGAACTATGGCTCTCCCGAAGATTCATTGAGCAACACGCTCTACCAGCAAGGTGCACTCTTCGATCAGCTGACCGGCGGGTCGCTCGCTGAAGGGCAACGGAAGATGACCCTTGACGACATCTCCTACGAATCCGTCCATGCCCAGCTGAACGGAGGAAAACCGAAGAAATAAGGCCAGGCGACCAGCCTGAGAAACAATAACGAAAAAGGCGGCTCCCCGAAGGGAACCGCCTTATCATTTACATGAAACGGACTGGACTACTCAGCTTTTCCGTCTGAGCCAAGAACGTTGATGATCTTGTGCATGTACAGTTTCTTCATGTTGTCTCTTGCAGGACCGAGATATTTACGTGGGTCGAACTCTGCTGGTTTCTCAGCGAAGACCTTACGTACGGCTGCTGTCATGGCAAGACGTGAATCGGAGTCGATGTTGATCTTGCAGACTGCAGATTTAGCTGCCTTGCGGAGCTGCTCCTCAGGAATACCGATAGCTGCCTCAAGTTTTCCACCGAATTTGTTGATGGTCTCAACTTCCTCCTGCGGAACTGAAGAAGAACCGTGAAGAACGATAGGGAAACCTGGAAGCTCTTTCATTACGCCGTCAAGAACGTCGAATGCCAATGGCGGAGGTACGAGACGACCAGTCTCAGGATCCTTGTGGCACTGCTCCGGTTTGAATTTGTATGCACCGTGTGAAGTTCCGATAGAGATAGCCAAAGAATCGCAACCTGTCTTGGTAACGAAATCTACGACCTCTTCCGGTCTGGTGTAAGTGTGGTGCTCAGCGACAACCTCATCCTCTACACCTGCGAGTACTCCGAGCTCACCCTCTACAGTTACATCGAACTGATGTGCGTACTCTACAACTTTCTTGGTAAGAGCGACATTCTCGTCATAAGGAAGAGAAGAACCGTCGATCATCACTGAAGAGAAGCCCATGTCCACGCAGCTCTTGCAGAGCTCGAAAGAATCACCGTGATCCAGATGGAGAACGATCTGAGGATGCTCCCAACCCAGTTCCTTTGCATATTCTACAGCACCTTCTGCCATGTAACGGAGAAGAGTCTGGTTAGCGTAGTTACGTGCACCCTTGGAAACCTGGAGGATAACCGGAGACTTAGTCTCTGCTGCAGCCTGGATGATAGCCTGCATCTGCTCCATGTTGTTGAAGTTGAAAGCCGGGATAGCGTAACCGCCGTTGATTGCTTTAGCAAACATCTCTCTGGTGTTTACCAAGCCGATTTCTTTAAAAGATACCATAACTTTATATATTTAAAAAGTTTATACTTTTCTAACTGATGCTCCGATAAAATCTAAAGCGACCACAAATTTAACATTTTTCGCTTTTAAATCAAAAAAAGTTATTTTTGTATAAAATTAAATCATCATGAACAGAAAGGTCGTCATTTTCTCTGCGCCGTCAGGTGCCGGCAAGAGTACCATCGTGAACCATATCCTCAGCCTGCACCCGGATTTCGAATTTTCCATTTCCGCCACTTCCCGCGCCCCGAGAGGTAAGGAGCAGCACGGCAAGGAATATTATTTCTACAGCGCGGACGAATTCCGCCGCATGATCGCGGAAGACAAGTTCATCGAGCATGAAGAAGTCTATGCCGGTTCCTATTACGGTACCTTGAAATCGGAACTCGAAAGAATCTGGACTAAAGGTCATATCATCATTTTCGACATCGACGTGAAAGGTGGCGTGAACCTCAAGCGGATCTTCGGAGACCAGGCGCTCTCCATCCTCATCAAGGCCCCTTCCATCGAAGTGCTCCGTCAACGCCTCGTCGGCCGTGCCACAGACACTCCGGAAGCCATCGAACGCCGTCTGGCAAAAGCCGCCTCTGAAATGGAATTCGCAGAAGAAAAATTCGATCATGTCCTGGTCAATGATGACCTGGCCACTGCCTTTGCAGAAGCCGAAAGGCTGATCGACGATTTCCTGGCCCGCTAAGCAGCCCCTCATTCAGCTGAATCATGAAAATCGCAGTCTACGGCGGTTCCTTCAACCCTCTGCACATCGGCCATCAGGCAATTGTCCGCTTTCTCACCGAGAGGGCGGGCTTCGATTGCGTCTATCTGATCGTTTCTCCGAAAAATCCGCTGAAAGAAGGGATCAGCGCAGCCAGCGGAGAACGCCGTTTCCAGGCAGCCTTGGCCGCTGCAGCCAGACATCCTGAACTGAAGATGAAAGTCGATGACATCGAACTTCATCTTCCCGCTCCCAGCTACAGCATCAAGACCCTTGACGCCCTGAAAGCCCGGGAACCGGAAAACGAGTTCACGATGGTCATGGGTGCAGACAACCTGGCCGTCATCCGCAAATGGAGAGATTATCAGCGACTCCTCACCGAATTCGGCGCCATCGTCTATCCGCGGGAAGGGACCGACCTTCCTACCCTCTGCCAGGAACTGAAGGCAGAGGATTCCCGTTACAGAATCGCCATCGCAGACGCTCCCCTCGTCAACATCTCCTCTACAGAAATAAGAAACGCCCTTGCCGAGGGCAAGGACGTTTCCGACGTATTGATGTAGTTTCAATCCTTTATTTTTCCGAAATGATTTCTTCTGCTCTCTTCAAAGCGTAGGAAATATGTGGGAAAATGTTCTCTTCCCCGATTTCCTTGTCCACTCCGAACTTCATCAAGGACTGGTGCACTTTCTCCGTAACACCGGACAGAATGACCTGTACTCCACGTCTGGAAGTACGTTCACAGAGATTGCGCAAGTTCTTCACGCCGGTAGAATCGATGAACGGAACCTTACGCATACGAATGATACGGACCTTCACGCCTGTCCTGGACTCTTCGAATTCCTCGAAGCGGCTGGCCAGACCGAAAAAGAACGGACCATTGATCTCATAGACCTCGACACCGTCTGGAATCGTCAGATATTCCGTATCCTCCGGATTGACGTTTCCTTCATCTTCCGTCGCCATGATCCGGTCTTCATCCAGCACCTCGATGGACGAGGTTTCCATCACACGTTTGACGAACAGAATGATAGCCATCACGACACCGACCTCGATCGCTACCGTCAGATCCACGACAACCGTCAGGAAGAAGGTCAGCAGCAGGACAGCGACATCGGACTTGTCTCCCTTCAGCAGATATTTGAAAGAGCGCCATTCACTCATATTATAAGCCACCATCACCAGAATCGCTGCCAGACAGCCGAGCGGTACATAGACGACATAAGGCATGAGGAAAAGATAGATCAGAAGCAGAACCAACGCATGAACGATACCAGTGACCGGAGTCTTTCCTCCATTGTTGATGCTTGCCATGGTTCTGGCCAGAGCACCGGTTGCCGGAATGCCACCGAACAATGGAGTCACCATGTTGGCAATGCCCTGCCCGATCAGCTCCGTATTGGAATTATGCTTCTTTCCAGTCGCACCGTCAGCGACCATAGCCGCCATCAATGACTCGATGGCACAGAGGAGCGCGATGGTGAATGCAGGTGAAACCAGTCCCTTCAAAGTATTGAAAAGTCCAACCTCGGGATCGACCTTCGGCAACTGAAGAGAAGGCAGGGACATGCCACCGCCGAGCTCCGGAAACTTGCTGCCGATCGTTGCAAACTCGAACCAACCGAAATAAGCGCAAAGCAAAGAAATGCCGGTACCGACGATCAAGGCAATCAGAGAACCTGGAATCTTCTTCGACACCTTGCTCCAGCTGATGATGACCAGGAGACAGAGGATGCTCAGGGCTGCTTCCGGAAGATTACCGGCAACCTCATCCAGATGAGTGAAATAGAACTGCCACTGTGGAATGAAGCCGGAAGGAAGATCACTCGTGAAACCCAGAAAATCCTTCACCTGCGTCGTAAAGATCGTCAAAGCGATACCGCTGGTGAAGCCGACCACGATCGGAAATGGAATAAACCTGAAGATCGCCCCCATACGACAGAAGCCCATGACAATCAGGAAGAAGCCTGCCAGCATCGTCGCGATCATCAGACCACCGATACCGTAGCCCTGAACCACTCCGACGATGATGATGATGAAAGCTCCTGTAGGACCTCCGATCAGGAAGTTGGAACCTCCGAAAAATGATACGATGAAGCCTGCTATGATGGCCGTGATCAGTCCCTGTTCCGGGGACACGCCACTGGCGATGGCGAAGGCAATAGCGAGCGGAAGAGCAATTACTGCCACTATGACACCCGCGATAAGATCAGACACGAAAGTCTGTTTGCTGTACTGGCCTTTCTTGAACAACTCGAAGAACTTAGGCCGGAACACACCGTTAAGTTTCAAATTCATACTACTGTAATACTAACACTGAATAATAACACTACTGACCGGTCTTACCGCTTCTCGAAGAAAGAGAAGTGGACATTACCGTATTTCTTTTCCTTGACAAAGCAAGGATGCTCTTTGAATGAAAAGGTTCCAGGATGCTCCAGTATGAAATAAGCACCCGGATGCAGGATGTCCCTGCTGAACACTTTATCCGGAATCGTCGCCAGATCTTCCAGCGCATAGGGAGGATCCGCGAAGATCAGGTCGAACTTCTCATGACAGATTTCCAGAAATTCGAAAACATTATGTCTCACGACAGTCAGATTGGAAAGTCCGAACTTTGCAGCCTGGGATTTGATGAAACTGGCATGCATCGGCAACATTTCCACACAATATACACGGGATGCGCCCCGTGACGCGAACTCGTACGAGATCGCTCCGGTCCCTCCGAAAAGGTCCAGGACCTGAAGCCCCTCGAACTCGTATTCATTGTTCAATATGTTGAAAAGGCCTTCCTTCGCGAAATCCGTCGTCGGACGGGCCTTGTACCCTATCGGTGGCAGGATGGTCTTTCCTTTCAGCTTACCGCCTATTATCCTCATGTCAAATCTCCTCCACGTCTTTGAAATAATTGTAAAGCAACATCTTCTGGTCCTCGGACAACGGAGTCCTGAACGAGATGGAAGAAACTTCCGGATTCAACTGCAACCGTTTCATTGACCTGAAGATATGGTAGAGAGCAGTCGTGAAATCCGGACTTTCGAAACTGTTGCACAGCAGCAGAGACTTTCCTTGGGCAATGGCCAGATAAAGGTAACCGTCCATATAGGAAGCGATGATCTTGTTGTACTCGCTCACGGACTTCAGGCTGTCCAGAATCCAGTACAGTTCCGGAAGCGGACGAGACTTGCTGCCATCCGCATTCAGCACCATATCGGAAAGAACGCGGGAAAGGCTCTCACCGATAGCGTTCGAATAGACAAGGACAGCATTGTAATCCGGCACTTCCACCTCACTGACCGGATCTCCCTCCTGCAAGGCGGCAGAAGCCTCCAGCAGATGCCGGGCATTTACCTTCGAGAAGAAATCCGAAGGCACCAGCGCACACTTCGGCGTAAAGACCGAAAGCCTCACCTCATCATAACGCTTCTGCAATTCAGGCGAGGTGAATATACGATCAGCGCTCATCCACCCACTGAAGTGAACGAGCGTTGATGACTGTACTTTGAAAGCATATCCACTCAGACTGACCTGAATGGATATGGTATTATCATTATTCCCAGTTTCCTGCATTGTTGTTAGGCATTTCGATATTACCTACCATCAAGCCTTGGAGAACCTGTCCTTCATATGGATTTCTTTCCTTCTTGTCATCGATAAGGTTGATCACCAGCTGCCTGTCCATACCGGAAAGCAGGTCTTTGTAAGGGATGAGGGCCTCAAAAAGAGGAACCTCAACACCAGATACCTTCTTCACGATCGTCCTCATGATGACCTCATGCTGATTGTTCGTAAAAGGAACATATCTGAGAGTCTGTACATTGAAATCCGGACCACGGTGCTTGAGCAAGGTGTCTCTTACCGGAATATTGTATGCGAGCTCGACATAGAGCTGAGGATCCTTGTCCGGATGAGCCGCGACCATCTCCTGGCGGATATCGTAAAGTCTGTAGTTCTTCTTCACGGTCATCACGCTGTCCGTCGCCTTCTTCTTGAACCAGTTGTAGTCCTTCTTCACCTTCCTGGCCTTGCCGTCTTCCTTGGCCTTGGAAGCCTCGATGGCTGCTCTTGCATGAGCGAGACTGTCGATTTCAGCCTTTTCCTCGCCGGTCAAAGTGACGTTGATGCTCTTGAGCTTCTTTTCCGTATTGATGTTGGTCGCCTCATCATCTTTGATACCGACCTGCTTCAACATCTTCACGAAGCCGTTATCGTAGTAGTTCAGCAAAGCATCCATGTCCGGTGCATAGACTGAATAGGTATTCTTGTAAGCGACCTGGAGATCACGGATATCCTTAAGGTTCTGGATAGCCACAGCTTCACGTCTGGACTGTTCCTTCTTGAATTCCACAGGTTTGTTGACGGAAGAATAGTTCAACCATACAAGCGCGACGATACATGCCGGCAAAATCAGCCATGTAAGGATGATGTACAAAACTTTTTGTGCTTTCATTATATGAATATTTTTATTTGTCTGATATCTATAATTCCGGACAAAGTTAGAAAATTGATTTTTGAATTGCAATATAAATTAGTATTTTTGCGAACATTAATATTGATTCCAATGGTTAGTTTTGACCCTCAGAATATACAGGATTCCATCAACCTGATCAGGAAATCCACGACCGTCGCCCTCCTTACCCACATGCATCCGGACGGCGATGCCATGGGAAGCACGATAGGAATGTTCCACTATCTGGAATCTCTCGGGAAAGAATGCCGGATCATCCTGAACGACAGGTATCCGCATTTTCTGGAATTCATGGTCGATCCTCAGGTACAGACGAGCCTGCTGGTCCACGAAGAAGATCCGGTAGGCGTGAAGGCTTACCTGGAGCGTTGTGACCTGACATTCTGCATGGACTTCAACCGTTTCTCACGGCTCGAACATCTGGAAGAAGCGGCCAAGACCTCAAAAGCCCACAGAATCCTCATTGACCATCATCCTGCTCCGGCAGCAGAAGAATTCGACCTGCTTTTCTCCGAAACCGCCATATCTTCCGCATCGGAACTGACCTGGTGGTTCCTGAAGGAGATCCTGAATGGAGAGACCTCACGACTTCCGAAGGCCTCTCTCACGGCCTTGATGACCGGCATGACGACGGACACGAACAATTTCGCGAATTCCGTCTTCCCTTCCACCTTGCAGATGGCATCGGAACTGCTGGAAGCCGGTGTCGATCGTGACGAGATCCTGTACAATCTCTACAATAGACTGAGCGAGAACCGCTTGAGACTGATGGGGCATCTCATGCAGGACGTGCTGGAAATCACTGAAGATGGCGTCGCCTTCATCCTCCTGTCGGAAGAAGATCAGAAAAGGTATCCGATCCGAGAGGGAGAGACCGAAGGTTTCGTGAACATGCCGCTCAGCATCGACTGCGTCAAGATGAGCATCTTCTCCAGAGAGGACAACGGTAAAGCGAGAATTTCCATCCGTTCCAAGAAAGGCACCTCCGCCAACCGCTGCGCTGCGCGCTGGTTCAATGGAGGTGGACACGAACAAGCAGCCGGGGGCCGGCTCATCTTCAGGGAAGATGTTCCTTCTTTCAAGGAAGTTCCAGACTACATCCGCACCAGCACCCACAAATTCATGACTGAAGACAATGAATAGAATCCACAGAATACTACTGTTCCTTGGCGTCCTGTTCCTGTCCTGTTCCTGCATCAAGGAACAGCTGGAGACGATCTATTCCGCACAGGAATCCCAGATCGACAACTATATCACCCGCCTGCTCGAAAAGGACCCGAGCTACACCGTCACCCATAACAAAGGTTCGAACCGGATCACACTCACCCCAGGCAGCGGAGAGGAAGCAGGCGCTGCAGCCAGCGTCACTTTCCATTATGCCGTCTACCGTTTCAACGGCAGCCTCTCGCCGAGCAATCTGCTGGACACGAACGATGAAGCCACGGCGGAAGCCGCAGGATGGACTCTTACCGGAAAAACGTTCGAGCCCTTCACCGCGAATCTAGAAGACAAAGACCTGCTGGCGGGACTGAAGAACGGCCTGACCGGTGTCAGGAACGGCGAAGAATGTGAGATCGTATTTTCCGGAAAATACGGGTATGGCAACAAGATTGCAAACACCCTGCTGAAAAATGAAGCACTGCTCTACCACATCAAAGTGACCGGAGTCGTGAACAAATGAAAAATTGATTAACTTTGCCCCGCAATCTGAATAGAAGAATGAAGAACAGTTATTTTATACAAAGCCTGATCGGACTGGCGTCCCTCCTTTCCATCACAGCCTGTGCGGAAAAGGACGAGATCGGCGACAACAGCAAGAACATCCGTTTCATCGAGAAATGGATAGAAGTTTTCAACAAGAGACAGCAGGAAGAAGACCCGGACTTCAAGGAGGTCCAGGCTTCCGGAAGAGGAATCTATATCCTCCACGAAGAAATCAACCCCGAAGGTGTCGAATATCAGAAAGATAATTACATCGTCACCGATTACGAGACCCGCGACCTGAAAGGAAACATCACCGCTACCAGTGACAAAGAGCTGGCCCGCAAACTTAATTTTCCGGTCTCCAACTCCATCTACTACGGACCGAAGATCATGAACACTCTGGTCCAGACGACCTATGCAGGCTTTCTCGACGGTCTTCAGGGCATCCGTAAAGGAAGCGACCGTGATTTCCTCATTCCTTCCTGGCTGATGACCGTCAAGCAGTACGGCTCTGCCGAAGAATACAGACAGCACAAGACCGACCAGTCTGATGTCATCTACAGCCTGCACATCAGGGACATCGTCAAGGATGTCAACGAATATCAGCTCAAGATCATGGAAGAAAAGCTTTCCGCCTATGGCCTGGAAGCGAAAGACACGATCCGCAAGGGAATCTTCTACAAATCTCTGGAAGTGATTCCGGCGCCTGAGAAACCTGAGAAACCTGAGAAACCAGGAAATCAGGAAAAGGCTGAGGACAAGGACAAAGTAGAGGATGTGCTTGACTCGACCAGAATGGACATCAACTACACCGGAACAATGCTCTTCAGAGATTACACGACCGCTGCAGAGAAAGTCTCCACCCGCATCTTCGACACCAGCATCGAAAAGACTGCAAAAGATGCAGGCATCTGGAACGCCGCAGCGAAATACACTCCGAAAGAAATCAAGTTCGGAACCAAGGCAGAAGAAACGACGATGGGCACCAGCACCGTCATCCGCGGATTCTACGAGACACTCTGGCAGATGAGAAAAGAAAGAGCTACTAAAGCGATCGCGATCTTCTGGTCCGATCTGGGTTACGGCACGAAAGGTTCCGGCCAATCCATCCCGGGTTACACCCCTCTGGTATTTGAAATCGAGCGAATTGTACAAAAGCCTGCTGAGAAGTAACGAATGCCTGAAAACAAACAAATTCCGACAGAGCTCGGGACCGAAAAGATCAGCAGCTTGCTGAAAAGATATGCGTTGCCGGCCATCATTGCGATGACGGCATCGTCTTTATATAATATGGTGGACAGCATCTTCATCGGCAACGGTGTCGGTCCGCTGGCCATTTCCGGTCTTGCAGTCACCTTCCCGCTGATGAACCTGTCGACCGCCATCGGCACCTTGGTCGGCATCGGCTGCATGACCATGTTATCCGTATTCCTCGGACAAAAAAACTACAAGGCAGCGAACATCGTGCTCGACAACCTGGTATCCCTGAGCTTCATCACCAGCATCATCTTCATGGCTCTGACCTTGTCCTTCCTGGATCCGATCCTGTATTTCTTCGGTGCCAGTGCGAACACGATCGGCTATGCCAGGGAATACATGCAGATCATCTTGTACGGCAACCTGATCACTCACCTCTATTTCGGACTGAACGGCGCCATGCGTGCTTCCGGTAATCCGAAGAAAGCGATGACCCTGACTCTGATAACGGTCCTGCTCAATACAGCACTGGACCCTATCTTCATCTTTGGCTTCGGCATGGGCATCAAAGGAGCCGCCCTGGCCACAGTCCTCGCCCAGGTGATCACCACCATCATCGAGATCTTTCATTTCATCGGCAGAAACAAGTTCCTGCGACTGGACAGGAACATATTCCGAATAGACGCGAGAGTCGCGAAAGACTCCCTATCCATCGGCATGGGCCCATTCCTCATGAACACGGCTGCCTGCATGGTGACCCTGTTCATCAACCAGCAGCTGCTCAGATACAGCGGTGACCTCGGCATCGGTTCCTACGGTATCATCAACCGCATTACCTTCATCTTCGTGATGATCTGCTCCGGCCTCAACCAGGGCATGCAGCCGATCGCCGGCTTCAACTACGGAGCCCGCAAATACACTCGTGTACGTGAAGTCTTCAAGAAGAGCGTCATCATCGCCACCATCATCTGCACCTGCTGCTTCCTCATCTCGGAATTCGCAGCCAGACCGGCAGTATCCATCTTCACAGACGATCCTGAACTGATCCGACGAGCCATCGACGGACTCCAGATCACGAATATCCTCTTTCCTTTCGTCGGATTCCAGATCGTGTCCACCTACTTCTTCCAGAGCCTCGGCATGGTAAACCGGAGCATCATCCTCTCCCTTTCGAGACAGGTGCTGTTCCTCATCCCGCTGCTCTACGCCGTTCCCGGAATCTGCGGGGAGAACGGCATCTGGATCAGTTTCCCGATCTCTGATGCCATTGCCGCCATCATGACCGTCATCATGCTGGTCAGCGTATTCAAGAAATTCAAGAAGCTCCAGGACGGGGATGCCCCTGACATCCTGGGCAGCAAACTCAGATAAACATGGAAAAGAAAGTGATCATCAACATAGGACGTCAGTTCGGCAGTGGTGGAAAAGACATTGCCCTGACCCTTGGCCGGCTCATGGGCATCCCGGTCTATGACAAGGAACTCATCATCAAAGCCGCCCAGGACAGTGGCTTCAGCAAAGAGCTGTTCGAGCATATGGACGAGAAAAAGAATTTCTTCTCCATCTTCAACATTGAAGCCGAAAATTATGTCAATGACAATGGTCTCTTCAAGATTCAAAGTGATGCCATCAATGACATCGCCGATCTGGGCTCTGCCATCATCGTCGGTCGCTGCTCCGATTATATCCTGAGGAATCGTCCGTACTGCATCGACCTCTTCATCACAGCACCGCTGGAGCACCGTATAGAAAGGACAGTCCGCAAAGAAGGCATCACCCCGGAAGAAGCGGAGAACCTGATCCTGAAGAAAGACCGCCAACGCGAGGCCTACTACAATTATTATACGTTCGGCAACTGGGGCATGGCCTCCAACTATGACTTCTGCATCGATTCTTCCCTGCTCGGCATTGAAGGAACCGCTGCCGTCATCGCCGACTATGTGAAACGGAGAATGGACAGAAAGGAGGGAGAATGAGACTGAAGAAATGGCTGACACTGGTTTCCGGCGGAATACTCACCGCCGGTCTCATCGGACTCTGCAGTTCCGGCAAAGAAGAAGAACGAATTTCAATGACGACAACGGCGGCACCTGACCTGGTCCAGCTCAATGAAGAACTTGCAGACAACCGTCTGTCCGGAAACGGAATTCCAGACATTGACCGTCAGGTTGAACGCTACCTGAGAAAATGGGCCATCAAAGGAGCCTCGCTTGCAGTCATCAGGAACGACTCTCTGGTCTATGCCCGTGGCTACGGTTGGGCCGATGAAGAAAAAGGCGTCAAGATGGGTCCGGGACATCTGCTGAGGATGGCCTCCGTATCCAAACTGCTGACCGCCGCCGGGATCATGGTCCTCTGCGACCATCATAAACTCAGTCTGGACTCGAAAGTCTTCGGAGAAGGCGGAATTCTGGAAGATGAGCCCTATACCGAAGTCATCAAGGACCCGAACTACAAGAAAATCACAGTCGAGCACCTGCTGCGCCATCAAGCCGGCTTCTACAGAGATCCGGTCTTCTCGAACAACGATGTCCGTGTACAGATGCAGCTGGATCATGCACCGACCTATGAAGATTTCGCCAGACTCGTTTTCAGAAGACGTCTGATCTGGCAGCCTGGAACCGCACAGCGATACTCCAATTTCAGCTATATGATACTCTCCGCCATCATCGAGAAAATCAGCGGAATGAGTTACGAAGACTTCATGCAGCAGCAGGTCCTCCATCCGGCCGGCTGCTACGACATACACATCGCCTCCAACACCTACAAAGGAAAAAGGAAGAACGAAGTCCGCTACTATACCCATGAAGGAGATGGAAAATACGTGGAAGAATACAATGGCAGCGGAAAAACAGTGGAACGTTGCTACGGCGGGAACAACCTTCCTTTGCTCTCCGGAGCAGGGGCATGGTGCGGCTCGACCATTGAACTGGCCCGTTTTGTGGCCTCCATCGACGGAAGACCGGAAGTTCCGGACATCATCTCCAGAGAATCCTTCAAAGCCATGACCGACTTCACGACCCGGGAAAGATTCTCCTTGGGCTGGAACGACACGAACCCGGCATCCGGATGGTCCAGGACAGGTACACTGGCCGGAACCAGCGCCTTGATCAAATATTTTCCAGACGGAGAATGCTGGATCATGATCACGAACACCAGTACCTGGAAAGGTCCTTCACAGCCACGGTACACCAACCAGCTGTTCAAAGACTGCCGCAGGATTGCCGGCGATCAACTTCCGGCCATTGACCTTTTCAAGCCTCAACCGGAATTCCTGACGGATGCTCCCCTCATCTACGGGGGTGATGAGCAATGACATCCCGCTGCCAGGTTGAAGTATCCACATGCGTATAGATTTCCGTGGTCGTGATGCTCTCATGACCTAACATTTCCTGCACCATTCTGAGATCAGCCCCGTTCTCGACGAGATGGGTCGCAAAAGAATGGCGGAAAGTATGCGGTGAGATTTCTTTCTTCACTCCAGCCTTCATAGCTTGTGCCTTGATCATTTTGAATACCGACACCCGACTCAATGAACCGCCATTCCGGTTCAGGAAGACATGTTCCTGAGTCGGGAAGCTACGTGCATCCAGATAAGCCTGCACCGCTTCCATCGCCGGTTCACCGATCGGGACCAGACGTTGCTTGTTCCCTTTCCCTACGACACGGACAAAGCCCTCTTCGAAAAAGAGATCCTGCACCTTCAGTTCCGTCAATTCAGAAACCCTCAGTCCACAACCGTAGAGCACCTCCAGAATCGCTCGGTCCCGGAGTCCTTTCTCCGAATTCAGATCCACAGATTCCAAGATATCCACAACCTCATCGACAGACAGCACTTCCGGCAAGTAACGGCCAAGTTTCGGTGCATCGATCCGATCACAGGGATCCGTAATCCGCTCACCGTCCAGAATCAACCAACGATAAAAAGATTTCAACGCGCTCAGGAAACGAGCCTGAGAACGTTTAGCCATGTTCTGCCGGGATGCCAGGAAGGCCAGGATATCCTCCGCCTCCACTTTTTCAGGCGGCTTCGGGCAGAAATCCAGAAAAGCCTGTACATCAGAACAGTACGATGCCACCGTATAGGGTGACATCGCACGTTCAATCTTGAGATACCAAGCGTAGTCCTCTATGTAGCGCCGACCGGACATCTTAACGGAGGGTCGCATATCTGCGACCGTATTCCATCATCTGTCCGAGGTAATCATCCGTATAACGGATTTCATAATCCGTCACCTTACCGTCTACCGTTACCGGAACGATGTCCGGATTCACGAAGCCGCCGTAAGGTTTCAGATGAAGGGCTTCATAACGCTCCTTCACTTCCTTATGGAGTTCCGGATCGATATGGACGGCATAGGTCTCGATCAGGTTCTTGCCCGCCTCATAGTCTCCTTCGGACTTGATACGCTGGATTTCTGCCAGCAGGTCCGCGAAGAGTCCACGGAGAGCGACGAAATCATTGACCACGAAATAAGTCTTTCCATCACGGACCTTCTTCTCGATGACCTTGTCCGCAGCTCCCTTCTCATAGCACCATTCGGCGATGAGCTTGCGGTTCTGCATGTGGGCCTCCGTATTCGGACGTCCCAGTTCCACTCTTGTGAACTGAACCATGAGTCCGTTACGGATATAATTCTCATACTGTGCTTTATAAGCTTCCCCATCCGGCAGAATACCAAGTTCGACCAGTTTCGGGTCACCGACATAATACAGGCCGAAAAGGTCTGCACGTGCTTCCTCAAGGGCTGCACTGTATTCCTTCAAGGCAGTAGGCGAAGTTCCCGGCAGGAGCTGTCCGGAACCATGGCCGAGACATTCGTGAAGATCCGTATGGATTTCATCGGTCAGGGCCGCATATTTCTTCTCCAGCGCGATCTCCTCCTCCGACCAGGCGAATTCGTTGAGCGTGCTCTTCGGACTTTCCTTGGCCGCAGCATCGTAAGCATGGGTAATGTTCGCGATCGTCACGGATTTCGAACCGTATTCCTTACGGATCCAGTCCGCATTCGGAAGATTGATACCGATCGGAGTTGCCGGATAGCAGTCACCAGCCAGGCAGGCCGCATTGATGACCTTGGCGGAAATGCCCTTCACTTCCTTCTTGCGGAAACGAGGATCGACCGGAGAATGGTCCTCGAACCATTGGGCGTTCAGACTGATGGTCTCCGTCCTCTTGGAAGCCTCAGCATCCCGGAAATTCACCAGACCTTCCCAAGTAGCCTTGCGGCCGAGCGGATCATTGTAGTCTTCCACGAATCCATTGACGAAATCGACCGTGCCCAAAGTATCGTCCACCCACTTCAGATTGTATTCATCCCATTTGCGAAGATTACCAGTCCGGTAATAATCGATCAAAGTACCGATATATTCTTTCTGGGTCTCGTTCTCCGCGACTTTCCGGGCGTTCTCCAGTTCAGCGCAGATTTTCTCCAGAGCTTCCCCGTAGAGACCGCCGACCTTATAGACTTCCTCACGGACCACACCGTCCGCTCCCTTGACCACCTTGCTGTTCAGGCCATAGGAAATCGGATGCGGATCGCTCGGGTCCTCCAGCTTGTCGTAGAAAGCCTCGACCTCCTCACGGGTCACGTTATCGTAGAAATCCACAGCGGACTCCGCCACGATATCACCGTTCGGGTTGTTGGACTTGCGCTGAGGATAGATGGCCGGATCATAGATCGCGGCCAGCAGCCCGGCTTGATCTCCGGTTACTCCGGATGCCTCCATCAGAGATTTGAAATACTCCTGCGGACAGGACGGGAAGAACTTGTCTTCAGCATAATGATGATGGATACCGTTACTGAAGAAGAGCCGTTTCGCATAGACAAGGAAGTTCTGATAGTCCTGACACTCCCGGTCTCCTGGATAATCGGAGATGATCTTCTCCACGGCATGACGGATCGGAAGATTGACCTCACAGTTCTGAGCCCAGATGATGTCACGGCCGTACTTGGCCGCTTCCGAAAGATGATAGACGTATTCCTTCTGCTGCAGGCTGAGTTCCGCCCAGCCCGGCACCTTATATTTCATGATCTTCAGATCCGCGAACTCATCGACGAGATACTTGAAATCACTCTGTCCTTCCTGGACAGGATTCTGCGAACATGAAGCCATCGCAGCGGCACAACCTGCACATACCAACATTTTGACTGTGTTTTTCATATTATCGTTATTTTTGCTCTCCATCGGGAGAGGACGTGACCTACAAATATAATAATTTCAATCAAATACTTATCTTTGCAAGGCTATGAAAACAAGATCCAGAAATATTTCCGGCCTGCTGGCCGTGACTTTCCTCCTGCTGACCGCCCTGGCCACCGTTTCCTGCGAAAAGCTGGAACAGCCCTATGACCAAGGCAGGAATGTCTTCATCTACTATGCGGCCGGCCACAATTCCCTCGCTTCCTTCATCAAGAGCGATTTCCAGGAATTGACCGAGAACTACCTGCCCGGAAAAAGAAAGGACAATAACGTGGTCCTGATCTTCTGCCGGCTGACGGATTACGCCGCATATCCGGAAGGAGCCCCGGCACACCTGTTCAGACTGTACCGGAGGCCGGATGGCTCTCCCCAGCTGGAGACGCTGCTGACCCTTCGGCCGGAACTCAACGCCGCCGATCCGGAGACCATGGAGAAGGTCCTCCGCTTCATCCGGAAGAAATATCCGCGGCACAGATACGGAATGCTTTTCTCGTCCCATGCGACCGGATGGCTGCCGACCGGATATTACGGACATGAACACGATTTCGAAGCCGGCGGAGACATCTGGCAGAGAGGCCGGCAGAAAAGCATCGGTCAGGACGCCGTGGGGAAAGAGTCTTACGAAATGGAACTGAAAGCCTTCGCGGATGCTTTTCCGATGCATCTGGACTACCTGCTATTCGACTGTTGCCTGATGGGCGGGGTGGAATGCGCCTGGGAACTCCGCGAGGTCGCCGACAAGATCGGTTTCTCTCAGACCGAGATCCTGGCGGACGGTTTCAACTACAAGAAAATCATCGAGAACCTGTTCAAGAATCCGGAATACGGTCCCGAGCGGATCTGCCGCGACTATTTCGAGCAATATGAGTCCAAGACAGGCTGGGAACAGTCGGCAACCATTTCACTGGTCCGGACCAGCAGGCTGACACCATTGGCCCAAACCTGTGGAAAACTGACGGAAAAATATCGCTCCAGCCTCGAGAGGATGGACCGGAAAGCCGTACAACGGTACTTCCGCGACAATCATGACTATTTCTTCGATCTCAAGGACATCTTCATCAAAGCAGGAGCCTCTGCTGCGGAAACGCACGAACTTCAGGCCGCGCTGGACGCCTGCATCATCTACAAGGCAGCGACCAAGGAATTCATGCTGAGCCAGAACGGCTTCAAGATCGGGACCTACAGTGGACTGAGCATGTATCTTCCTAGTAATCAGAAGCCTTATCTGAACGATCATTACAGAACTTTGGACTGGAATATCGTGTCAGGCCTTGTAAAGTGACAAATAATCACTATATTTGCAACCCCATAAAAAGCACGATGCTTTTTGGTGCAATGGGGTTCTCCTCCGAGAGCTTGCAGAAGCACGGAGACAGGACTGAGTAACACATTTTAAATCAAACGAAACAATGAAACACATTGAATTGAAAGGCCAGGTCCGCGAGGCCGGCAACAAAGCAGCCATCAAGGCTATCCGCAGAGAGGGATTCGTTCCTTGCAACATTTACGGTAACGGACTGGAGAACATCCTTTTCTCCATCGACGCAAAGGACCTCAAGACCATCACCCACACTCCGAACTCCTTCATCATCGACCTCGAGCTCAGCAACGGTACGAAACTGAACTGCGTGCTCCACGAGATCCAGTATCACCCGGTAACTGACGAGGCTCTCCACGTCGACTTCCTCAACGTCGTAGCAGACAAGCCAGTGGTCATCAACGTTCCGGTACAGGTTACAGGACACTCCGAGGGTGTGAAGATGGGTGGCAAGCTCCTCGTTTCCAGCCGCAAACTCCGCGTGAGCGCTATGATGGACAAGCTTCCTGACCTTCTTGAAGTAGATACTACCAACCTCATGATCGGCAAGCAGATCGTTGCTGGTGACCTCAACTACGAGGGCGTTACCATCGTATCCCCTAAGGCAACCATCATCTGCTCCGTCAGACCTACCCGTGCGACTGCACAGGCTAAGAACGCTGAGTAGTAATCCGTAATCTGAAATGAATTACCTGATTGCAGGATTAGGAAATATTGGCGTCGAGTACGAGAATACAAGACACAATATGGGATTTATGGTATTGGATGCCTGGGCCAAGGCATCCAATATTGTTTTCCAGACCGGACGCTACGGCAGCACGGCACAGATTTCCTTCAAAGGAAGGAAATTCACGCTGCTGAAACCTTCCACCTACATGAATCTGAGTGGAAAGGCTGTCCGCTACTGGATGAAGGAGCTGAACATACCGGTAGAGAATCTGCTGGTGATTTCGGATGACCTGAATATTCCTTTCGGAACAATCCGCCTCAGAAAGAACGGAAGCGCCGGAGGGCACAACGGACTAGGCAACATCACGGAATTGCTCGGAACACAGGATTACGCCCGTATAAGGGTGGGTATCGGAAATGAATTTTCAAAAGGTGGCCAGATTGACTTCGTGCTCGGTGAGTTGAGCAAGGACGAAATGGAACAAATGCCTGAAATCTGCGAGAAAGTGATCGAAGGAATCAAAGCTTTCGGCACTATCGGTCCTGACAGGGCTATGAATGTGGTAAATATTCGAAAAAAAGTGAATAAAGCGCAATAGAAGGTTTGTTTTTCAAAAAGTTCTTTATATCTTGCAAAAGTTTTGATGGTAAATGTTTAAACATCTTTAAAAATCAGAAAAAATGAAAGAGCTTGTAGATCAGATCAAAGCTGAGTATGCAGTGTTCGTAGAGAATGCAGACGCTCAGGTAGTGAAAGGTAATAAAGCAGCAGGTGCACGTGCACGTAAAGCAGCTTTGAACCTCATGAAATTGATGAAAGACTTCAGAAAAGCTTCTGTAGAGGCTGCCAAATAAGTCCAATTTCAGAACATAATAAAGTTCCGGTCATCTGGCCGGAACTTTTTTTTATGAATCATGCTGAAAAATACGATTATTTTCATTTTTCCTGCAACATTCGAGACACTCCCTGCATCTATAAAGCAGGTTTAGGTTTTAGTACATATTGAAGGGGGCCGGTGAAGCTGTGCAGTTTCTAAGGTTCCCTTCAATGCGTTCCGGTCACTCCTCAGGCATGACCAGACGTACATTGTCCACCCAGAGCGTATTGCCTACACCACCGGAGAACGCCTCACCTGAACTGGACAGGAAGTTGATGATGATGTGATTCGGTGTCTCGTCAGCATCTGCCCAGCCCTCTTCCTGAACCATCACGTTCTTCCCCTTGCTGTTCAAGGTATGGAAAGCAGTTTCCTCATCGTTGTTCAGCGCCATGGAGGACTCGAAGAACGGTTCACCGGAAATATCTCCATAATGAATCTTCATCTCGTAATCATTGATCCAGGTAGAACGGTTCTCCCGGAAAGTATGGACAGCTGTTCCTACACGCTCGGCATGCACATTCCCGTCTTCATCTTCCCATCTTTTCTGCAAAATGACGATCGCAATGGGATAATCCTTCTCATCCGAATATTTCACTCGTGACAAGCCTGTCGCGATGACCTTCTTATGGCCGACTTCCGCCTTCCAGTCGAAGACAAGCGCCTCCGGACGTGCCGTGCAAGGAACGCCATAGAAGACCTTGGCCATCGGACTCTTCGTATCCCGGATCGGCTCGGGAAGCGTCCCGATCACCAGAGCACCCTGGCAGCAGACATCCAGATTGATGATGCCGATGGCTTTCACCGTTTCCATATGAGTCTCTATCCGGGCACAGAAACCAGCGCCACGAGGCTCCGGGAAAACGGTCACGTTCGTCTTCACTATTCCGACGATCTTCGCGACGACATTGTTCGTCCTCCAGAGATAACCCTCGGGAGCTACAAACGGCTCGGAGCCATAGGATTCGCTCTGATAATCACCATAGAATTCATATAGCGTCTTCTCCGCTCCTCCGATGATACCGGATTCCGGCACCGTTCTGCTGCACCATTTGTCGAAAGTGCCGTAAGAATTGATCTGTTCCACCACAGATTGCGCATGGGCGACAGATACAGACAAAAGGAGTGATAAAACAATGAAAGAGATTGATTTTATTGATTTCTTCATGTTTTATATATTTATTTGTGTAAATTCCGTACTGCAAATATATATATTCTATGAAGATTATCTCCCTGATGGTCACCTTTATGCTAATTTCTGCGAACTTTTTACACGCAGATAAGCCAGCTGACAGAAGATTCGGTTTCCGTCAGCCGGACGGAAGCACCATCCTCCTGGAAAGTCACGGCGACGCTTTCTTTCATTACCGGACCACCACAGACGGCCATCTGGTCCTGACCGGTCCGGACGGCTGGATCTGCTATGCCTGGTTCAATGAAGCCGGAGAATTGGTAAATTCCAATGTTCCGGTCGGACACCCCGCACCAGACGCGCTGCTGGCCAGCAGCCGTATTATTCCGCAAGACCTTATCCTCCGGCTCCGCCAGCAAAGGATTGCACGACGTCTGCCATCCCCGGTTCCCCCACGACTGCAGTCCACCCGTACACCGGAAACAGACCGCTACGGTCTGGTGATTCTCGCAGAATACAAGAATGTTCCCTTCCAGTACACTCGGGAAGATTTCATAGACATGCTGACTAAAAAAGACTATGACCGTTTCGGGGCCTTAGGGTCTGCCGCGCAATATTTCGACGAACAGTTCGGTGGACAGACAAATTTCCATTTCGATGTCAGCCCGATCGTCACCCTTCCGAAATCCAGAGCCTACTATGGAGCGAACAGGAACGGACAGGATGAACGTCCGGAAGAAATGATCGCGACCGCCTGCAAACTGGCCGATCCCCACATCGACTTCAGCCGCTATGACAGCGATCATGATGGCATCGTGGACAATGTATTCGTCTTCTTCGCCGGAGGCGATGAAGCGGAAAACATCAACCCCGAAGAATGTATCTGGTCTCATGCCTACTACATCTACAGCGGAGACTCCAAGACCGACCTGGTCCTGGACAATGTCCGCATCGACCGCTATGCCTGCACCTCGGAACTGACCTACAGGATCAAGAATACAGGAAAATATCATCCTGAACTGGCCGGTATCGGCACCTTCTGCCACGAATACACCCATACTTTCGGACTACCCGACTTCTATGACACCGACTATGAAAGAAGCGGAGGAACCGCAGAAGCTTTCTGGCGCACGACCTCTCTGATGGACGGCGGCAACCACAATGCTGAAGGCAACTGCCCTCCTTATTTCAATGCGGTCGAACGGGAAATGCTCGGTCTGTCCGTACCGGTGGAAATCGTGGAAAGCGGAAGCTACACCCTGGAGCCGATCCATCTTTCAGGTCAATGTTACCGTATCAGCACCGATAACCCGGATGAATATTTTCTCCTGGAATGCCGATATCCGGAAGGTTGGGACCGTCACTGCGGTGGCAAAGGCATGCTTGTCTACCACATCGACCGCTCGGACCGTCCTGCAGGATACTCCGACAGCTACCAGCGGGAACTCAGCGCCAAAGAGCGCTGGAGTACCTATAATGAAGTAAACTGCCGCCCCAGACGTCAATGTGCCGCCCTGCTGGCCGCCAACCCAGCTTCAAAGGAAGCAGAAGGCGTATTCTGGCCGCAAGACCGCAAGACCGCAATCTTCGGCTCCGATCTTAAATTCTGGGATGGAGGAGAAAGCGGAGTCAGCCTGAAGAACATCCGCCTCGAGGGAAAGAACATCCGCTTCGACGCTACGGTTTCCGAGGACAAACTTTTCCCGACCGAAGTCAAGACCGCCGTGTTCATGACCTCTGCAATCATTGATTTCAAGACCCGGCAGGAAGTCAGCAAGGTCCTCATAAAAAGAGGTATTCCCGGCCATGGCAACGATCCTTCCACCGACCTGGAAATCACGCCCTATGCCCCTGAAAAATTCTCGGTACGCCTGGAAAACCTGAAGCCGGATACGAAATACATCGTCACCCTGGTGATCCAGGACCAGAATGCAGGAACCATAAGCATGAACTTCAAGACCCTGCAACCGACCGTGCTGAGCTACCTCCCTTTGAAAGAGATCCAGGGAAGATACTCTGACGGACATTTCGAGAAAGGCAGCGGTATTCCGTTGGAAGTCGTCAGTCCGGAAATTCCAGTCAAAGTCAACTGGACCTTTGACGGAATCCCGGTCAAGACCGGTCCGGACCATCGTTTCCATCCGGAACGTTCCGGCCCTCTCAAAGCTGAAATCTACTATAAAAACGGACGGAAAGATACCGTCATCAGAGAAATCAAAATAGATTGATCCCACCCCCATGCACATGAAAGACAGAAACCTCATACTGATACTGCTGACCGTCACTCTCCTTTACCTGACGGTCTCCTGCCGCACTTCCGATGAAGGACGAAAGCTCTGGCTGGAAAACACAGCGGAACTTTCCTTTACCTACAAGCACCGTCCGCTCATGGAATACGACACGGATCTCTGGCAGAAAGGCTTTTCGAACAATGAATTCTGGATCACGAAAGATGACCTGAGCGATTTCTTCCACGTGAGACTGGACCGGATACCTGCTGTCGGGAACAAGGTCACCGGTCAGCTTGATTACCAGTTCCGGAACGAAGGCATCCACCGTTTGAAAAACCTCCATTTCGAGACCGTGAAGATCGACGAGAACGGCCGGATCTGGCTGTACTGCAACCACAAGGAGATCGGCCTGGTCATCGGCCCTATGGAATGAAAAGCCCTGAAGCATAAAAAGAAGGTCTGCCCCCCAAAAAGGAACAGACCTTCTTCATTTTCAAAGCCGTAAGGGTTAGACAACCCTTCGAACCTTACCAGCCGTAAGTGAAACGGATATCCCTCGGAATGCCGGCTCCATTGACCCGGGCAATATCTTCCTCCAGTTCAGGCGTAAGCCTTGCATTTTCCTCTCCGAAAGCGACCGCTCCCTCGAAATCACCCGTTGCCTGAGTGGTCAGGATCTTGTCCGCCCAGCTGTCGATGGCCTCGCGAGCCTTCACATAATCGATGCGGTACTGACCTTCCGGCGTGCGCTCGAAAGCACCGTGCTTACGGAACCAGTTGTAGCACATCATGTTGCCGCGACCATGCGCAGAAGCGAAACCGAAACGGATCGAACGGACGAAACCGCCGATGAAGGTCGTGATGGCTTCCTCCTTGGTGATGTTCGTCACCTCACCCATATCGATCAGGTTGCAGACCATGAACAGTCCGAGGACATCGGCCTTCGCCTCCTCCCAGGTACTGCGCTCCGTCCTCATCGCCTCATCAACGGAACCTTTACCGTTAATGGTTTCCTTGACACCGAGTCCATGAGCGACCTCATGGAAAGTCACGTTCCAGAAGAAGGCATCCGCCTTGAGATACTGCTGCTGCTCCGGCACGATGAGCAGTTCACCGATCGGTTTCACGATATTGTCGAACTTCTCCATCATCGTGTTGTACAGCTGCAGACGACGAGTTCCCTTCAAGGCATGCACGCGCTCATCGTTCGGAAGATTGATCGCGATGGTCTTGCTGGCGGCGTTGCAGTCACCCGCATAATAGATCACATCATAGACATTGAGGTCGGAAGAAGTTCCCGGCACGAAAGTCTTGTACTCCGGAGCGCATGGAAGCATGGTCTGAAGTTTCGGCAGGAAACTGATGTATTTCTGCAGATCAGCGCTTCTCTCCTGGTCTTTCAGGAGAATGAAGCTCTCATAGGAAGCCTTCGCCTGATTCAGACCGTCATCATAAACCTCGATCGGTCCGAGCACAAGATCCATGTCCGCGCCTTTCATATCCATCCAGGCCAGATCACTCTCAAGATAATCATCCGTACGAAGCGCCTCAACCCGTTTAAGCAGATAGTTCCGGAAGCCCTCATGAGCTGTCAGTTCAGCAGCCTGCTCGAGATAGCTGCAGATTTCTTCAACCTCTTCCCGGTATTCCTCATGATACCAGACTGTCTTCAGCTGGCCGTCAGCATCCCTGCGGAGTACGGTATAGAGACTGTTCTTGAGCGAGTCCTGGAAAGCATCGAATTCCTCGGCGGTAATGTCTGCCGGATAATAGCAGGCGCCGACCGGTTTCGGTCCCCAGCCCTTAACGAAGGGTCTGTTGGAATCCAGACGGTCCCATGGGCCATAATTGATCTCAGCATAAGCCTTCTCTTCCGGGCTCCTGAGTCCCTTCAGGAAAGCCTCCTTGTCGCCGAAAGTCTGTTTCCAGAAAATGTTGTCCGCCACGACCGCGGCCTTGCGGAAAAGATCCAGGATCTGCCTGTCATTATCGGAAAGCTGCTCATACAACGGTGAAGAAAGTTCGACCGTCGCATAGCTCTCCACCTTCTGCTGGAGTTCCTTGTCAGTTTTCTCCGGTCCGCCGATCACATAAGCCCCGATACCCAGGACAATGACAGCAAAAGCCAGAATATACAATGATTTTTTCATGTCAATGAGATTTAATGAAGTCCGGAAGGACCGGACTCCAGGTCAATGAAAAAGGGAGCAGCCATAACGGTTGCTCCCCCATTACTCTACTTTTATTCCAGATTAGAATGAAAGAGCGATTGCGATGAAATCGTCAGCTTTGAGCGCTGCGCCACCGATCAGTCCGCCGTCGATATCCGGACAAGCGAAGAGCTCCTTTGCATTGGATGGTTTGCAGCTACCGCCGTAGAGGATAGTGATTTCCTCAGCGAGAGCGCCGAATTTCTCAGCCAATGTCTTACGGATCTCAGCGTGGATCTCCTGAGCCTGCTCTGCAGATGCAGTCTTGCCGGTTCCGATAGCCCATACCGGTTCATAAGCGACGATGACCTTGGCCATCTCCTCTGCTGTAAGGGTATTGAGAACGTTCTTAACCTGAGCGTTCACAACATCGAAATGACGACCTGCTTCTCTCTCCTCAAGGTTTTCACCTACGCAGAAGATAGGAGAAAGACCTGCTGCGAGTGCAAGGTGGATTTTCTCGACGAGTTTCTCGTCAGTCTCGCCATAATACTGTCTTCTCTCCGAGTGGCCGAGGATAGTGTACTCGCAACCTACGCCTGCCAGCATGTTGACAGCGATCTCGCCGGTGAAAGCACCTTTCTCGTGATCTGCGCAGTTCTGTGCGGAAAGACCTACACCTGTTCCTTCAACGACCTCATGTACTGGATAGAGGTGAGTGTGAGGTGGAGCGATGATCAGTTTTACATCAGCTGGAATCTCTGCTGATTTTTCCACAACAGCTTTTGCGAGTTCTACGCCTTCTGCAACTGTAGTGTTCATCTTCCAGTTGCCTGCTACGATGTGTTTTCTCATTTTCTTTTCGTTTTATTAAAGTTATACTTGAAAATAATGTTTATTTCTTTGTTGCTGCCCTGGTGCTGTGCTCGGGAAAATGAGAAAACTCTCACCCCCGATGGCTGCCGCCATCTGCCCCGAGGGGCATTTCGCTGACTCCGAAATAACATACAAATTTACGAATTATTCTGGGATAACGACCGGTTCCCACCAGAAATTTAGACCGACTCCCACCAGAAGAACAGACCGAAAATAAAAAAAGCAATTATATCTCTACAAAAACACTTGCAACTGAAGATAATGACTATCTTTGTAAGATAGTATGCCGATGTCCAGACACCGACAACCGTTTTGAAACAAAAAGAAAAAGAAAAAATATCATTCGATGAAAAATTTTGTAGAGGAACTCAAATGGAGAGGCATGATCCAGGATATCATGCCAGGAACTGAAGAAAAACTCATGGAAGGCCCTACTGCAGCCTACGTAGGAATCGACCCTACTGCAGACAGCCTCCACATCGGACACATGGTCAGCATCATGATCCTGAAACACTTCCAGAACTGCGGACACAAACCGTTCGCACTCGTCGGCGGTGCTACCGGAATGATCGGAGACCCGTCCATGAAATCACAGGAAAGAAATCTTCTGGACGAAGAGACCTTGGCCCACAACGTTGCCTGCATCAAGAAGCAGCTCAGCCGCTTCCTGGACTTCGACTCCGATGCAGAAAACCGTGCAGAACTCGTGAACAACTACGACTGGATGAAAGACTTCTCTTTCCTTGACTTCACCCGCGACATCGGAAAACACATCACCGTAAACTATATGATGGCCAAGGATTCCGTGAAGAAGAGACTTTCCAGCGAATCCCGCGAAGGCATGTCCTTCACCGAATTCACCTACCAGCTCCTTCAGGGCTATGACTTCCTCTATCTCTACCAGCACAAAGGCTGTACCCTCCAGATGGGTGGAGCAGACCAGTGGGGCAACATCACCACAGGTTCCGAGCTGATCAGAAGAACCATCGGGAAAGAGGCTTATGCCCTCACCTGCCCGCTGATCACCAAAGCGGACGGCGGCAAGTTCGGAAAGACCGAGAAAGGCAACATCTGGCTTGATCCGGAAAGGACTTCCCCTTACCAGTTCTACCAGTTCTGGCTGAACGTATCCGATGAGGACGCGAAGAAATACATCAAGATCTTCACCATGCTGGAGAAAGAGGAGATCGAGGCAGCCATCGCCAAACACGAAGAAGCTCCGCACATGAGAGAGCTTCAGAAACTCCTTGCCAAGGAAGTGACCATCATGGTCCATGGCGAGAAAGAATACGAGAACGCCGTGAACGCCTCCAACATCCTCTTCGGAAACGCCACTTCTGAGGCCCTCAAATCCCTCGACGAGAAGACCTTCCTGGCCGTATTCGACGGAGTGCCGACCTTCGATGTTTCTGCCGAGAAATTCCCGCTCAACATCATTGAACTGCTTTCTACCGAGACCAGCATCTTCCCTTCAAAGGGCGAGTGCCGTAAGATGATCCAGGCCAATGGTGTCAGCATCAACAAGGACAAGGTCAATGACATCAACGCCGAAATCGGCGAAGAGTCTTTCCTCGACGAGAAATACATCCTCGCCCAGAAAGGAAAGAAGAATTACTTCATCATCAAGGTCGTCAGAGCTGTGAATTAGAATTACTTTCAGATTTCGTAGTTTTGCATCCGATAAAGTACATATTGTAGCGCAGCATCAGCTGCGCTATTTTTGTGTAAAACGGATTTTACTATGACTAGAGAAAAAATTCAATACATCATCCAGCACTGTCAGGACCATGGTGTCAGCTACAAGGAACGTTTGACTGAACTCGATATTCCATAATGGAAGTTCTATGAGTGGAAACGTAAATTTATTATTGAAGACAAGCTCCACCCACAGCATGGTGGAGAGTTCATCCAGTTGCCTTCTACAGGGCGAGAGATTTCGTAGAACTTGACCTCGTCGTTGTGAATTACTTTCAGATTTCATAGTTTTGCATCAGCAACGACACCAGGTATCAGTGATACACTCACCGGTATCCTGTTGTGAATTACTTTCAGATTTCATAGTTTTGCATCAGCAACGACACCTATGGCGAACGCCTGTCGGCAAGGAGCACTGTTGTGAATTACTTTCAGATTTCATAGTTTTGCATCAGCAACGACACCACCTGCGCCTTATAATCCTGAGCACGCATGTTGTGAATTACTTTCAGATTTCATAGTTTTGCATCAGCAACGACACCAAAGTTCTGGATCAATACCTTCAGCATACTGTTGTGAATTACTTTCAGATTTCATAGTTTTGCATCAGCAACGACACCCAGTACCCGTGGAACGATTACTACGATAAGGTTGTGAATTACTTTCAGATTTCATAGTTTTGCATCAGCAACGACACCCTCCAGAACTACCTCCTGGCCCACCGCTCGGTTGTGAATTACTTTCAGATTTCATAGTTTTGCATCAGCAACGACACCATCTCCTGCTTTGAGAACTTCTCAAGGGATGTTGTGAATTACTTTCAGATTTCATAGTTTTGCATCAGCAACGACACCATCTCTTACCAGCACCCTGTCATAAGGGTTGTTGTGAATTACTTTCAGATTTCATAGTTTTGCATCAGCAACGACACCAA